>Ga0181412_1000063_pt1 | contig 38922 bp, 44 predicted proteins | sample 35SPOviralmetaG_FD_130113 | JGI IMG/M metagenome (GOLD analysis project Ga0181412, IMG submission 130113) | Marine viral communities from the oligotrophic San Pedro Time Series (SPOT) site, San Pedro Channel, CA, USA - 35 SPOT_SRF_2012-08-15 | ecosystem: Environmental > Aquatic > Marine > Strait... | reverse complement strand
TATCTTGGATATGATCCAGACTCTGATAACTTTGTCATGGGATTCGACGCTTTTGAACAATCATACGATGAATACGGAAATGCAGATAACGACGGCATGATGGATGGTGTTATTGTTCTTCTTAGTCCTGAAGGTCGCGCTTTAGAGACAATAACAGCTGTTCCTGGTGGTATGTATCCCGAAGGACTTCGTGCTGTAAAGAAGGCAATGCCACAAATTATTGATATAAGGTTAGACTAGTGAAGATCACAAGACATCATATTAGATCAATCCTTAAAGAAGCTCTCTTAACGGAAGGATCCTTTACCTATAATGTTTTAGAAGATGAATTTGATGGTGGTCCAACAGTAGAAATTAATGGGGTCCCAACCACTTTCGAGGAAATGATCGAAAGTCTTGAGGGTCAAACCATAGACTTTGACGATGGCGAAGGTCCATTTCAATTTAATATCGAAGACTTTGGCGGTGAAGCGTGGCACTTGGTTCGTAATGGGATCGCTGGATATTATGTCGAGCTATGGGCAGAGATGAATGGTCACAATGCACGTCGTACAGGAGCGTATCACTAAAATGAAAATTACAAGAAGTCATATCAGATCAATCCTTAAAGAAGCTCTTTTTACCGAAAGCAAAGAGATGCTTCCAATTATTGTCAGTCGATTTGAAAACTTTGAAACGATGAACCGGATTGCTAACTACGCTTTGACAAATGATATCAAAGGTGCTCTTTCTGATAGCAGCGTCAATCATGAAAATCTAGATCTGGACTTGGACGAAATGAAGGGATTGGTCAAGTACGTCGGCGGTGGTGAAGACCGCTTTACAAAAGACTCTGTAGTCCCTGATAATTGGAATGCCGATAAAGTCTATAAGTTTATTAAAGATCTGGAAACAGCCTGGCTAGATAGCCAAGGTGCTGCTTCTGATAGCAAACACAAGTCTGATCCGGGTGTCAAGGAAAGAGAAGTCATTGGTAACTCTCTTACGATGGACTATATAGACTTTGATGACATTAAGAATATAACTTACCAAATTAGAAAGACGGGTGGCGTTCCTGTACGGATTGATATTGATTATAGCGACCCTAGCGTTGGTGGGGTCGATTACGCAAACATCACAGCAGATCAAATAAAACGTGCTGGTCTATCTATTACGGATATCGAAGAAATTCTTTCTGCTGGAAAAGCAAAACTAAGAAAGAAAAGCCCTCCTGTCCAGCGTACTCCATCAATGTACGACTAAGGTTACGCTATGAGAATTACAAAGAAACAATTGAGACGAATTATCAAAGAAGCTTTACCAGCCACCAGCAGCCGTAAAGTAAATGATCAAGGCCTTTTAAAGACTTGGAAGTCTATGTATAGAATGACAGGTTACGGCGGTCGAAAGATCATATCTCGAGACAGAGCATGGCTTGAATTTGTACTAAAAGGTGAAGAGCCAGAAACAAAGCAAGATGATTTTAGGGAAGTTACTAAGTTAGATGATAATGATCCAGAAATTCAACGCGCTTTGGATAAAAACATGATGCAAAAAAACATTACGTTCGCTAAAGCGAGGGATAATGTAGATCAATATGACGTATATAGTGTATACGCTACGACAGCAGGATAGAAATAGCAAATGAAGATTACAAGAAAACAACTACGAAGAATCATAGCAGAGCAAATCGCAACAGTCACAGACGATACGATTGAGGATGTTGTAATGAAAGTGCTCAGTGACGAAGGTGGCGCCGCTGGGCTTGAACCTATCGAGGATGCGCTTGAAGATCTTGAAGATGAAGATGTTAGTTTACCTGATGAAGATCTTGAAGATGTAGTTAGCGATGTCACAGGGGTAAAGCGCCATGCTGATGGAGACTTTATTGACACTACCCAGCTGGAGTCAAGAATTAAAAGGGCAATAACCAAACAAGCACGCCTTAATGAGAGGTCGTCCGGAAACCCAGCCTTAGCTGCGGAAGAGCGTGCCATTATGCAGGCTATCGTAGGATTTGTTGACAAGTATAGATTAACCAACAGTTTAGACCCCAGTGATTTTGGTGACGATAAAAGAATAAGAATAGCTGTGGAAGATATCATAAATACCATATTAGGGGATGTGTAATGAAAATCACTAGAACACAACTTAGAAGCATTATTAAAGAACAGCTGTCTTTAGAAGATGTTATTGAAGAAATCTTACCTGTTGATGATCATCATGACGATCATGGTAGGGATCTTGGATATGGCGAAGGTGAAGGTCGCATGACGAAGTCTCAGTTAGATAAACTCGCTAGATACTCACAATCTTTGCACGATCAGCTTATGGATGATGATGACCTACCAGAATGGGTGCAATCAAAGGTCGCAGTGGCTGCTGAGAACATCGGGAAGGTATATCATTACCTTGACTATAAGATGAAACGTATGGAACAGGAGAGTGACACGTGAAGTTAAAAGAATGCTGCGGGTCTTGCGGTTCACCAATTGAAGAAATGCCAGGTGCTGTAGTAGATATTAATGTACTAGAAGATCTTATGGGTCCGTCACCTTCAGAGATTTTATCTGCGTATATTGGATTTTTAAGAGCTTATCACTTATGGATGCATGGCGCTCATAACGTTGTAAAGGGACCATCATTTGCTGGTGACCACGTTGTTATCTATGGAAAGATTTACAACGAAGTACAAGATGTCATAGATGGAGTAATCGAAAAAGGAGTGGGCGTTTATCAAGATGAAGCGATCGCATGTCCAATGAAGATTACATCAGATGCCATGATCATACTCGAGGATTGGGAGTCACCTTCAGATCAAACATCCGAGCGCATCGCGGCGCTAGCTCTAGAGTATACAAAACACCTTGTTAGTATTGGTGAAGGAACTGCTAAAACGCTAGAAGGTCTGGATGTGCTAACCTACGGGATGGACAATATGCTAGCTGGGCTTGTCGACACTCATGAAAACTACGCTTATCTACTACGTCAGCGTCTAAAGTAAATCAGAACAAGCATACGGTTTTTGTTATTATTTGCTTATTAATCCAGGAGCAATCTTGCAGAAATTGTCAGGAAGCATAGAGCATAAAGAAGAGATTAGGCTAACTCCATTTGAGCAAGCGCACTATAACTCTGCAAAATTGATATCAGGACTGGCTGCAGCGCAACATTTTCAAGATCTCGTAGCAAGACTTAAGTTTTTAGAAGGCTTACGGGACATAACTGAAGATTTTAGCGAACCTAATAAGACTGACTTTACAATAAAAAAAGAAATACTATCCATAGAGTCAGCCATCGTTGAGTGGTGTGATATGTATGGTGAAAGTAATGAGGCATAAATGAGCAATTGCGTTATATTAACAATCAAAGGATGGGACGGTAGTAGAATATTAGGTGTCTTTGATTCGATGGAAGCGGCGAATGCTGTAAAGATCAATTTTTTAAAAGAAAAAAATATTCAAAAAAATGATTATAGAGAATCTGAAGAATTTATCTTTGATGTTGTAGAAATAAATAAAGTTTCTAAAAGCTGTACTCTTTATGCCAGTTCAGATTCTGATCAAATAATTCGTAATCATGTATATGATGTATATGATAGTGAATAGTTAACTTTATGAGCAGCACAAATCTAAGAACAGTTAACAACGATCCAATAAGTCATTTTAATGATCCTCGTATATCTGTTGAATTATACCCAACAGCAGATGGGCAAACTGCTGCGACCATCCAGTGTAGCGTTCTCGGATATAACTCTGGACTTAAGCAATTTGCAACAGAACAGGAAGCGAATTTATTTGCTATAAATCTTACAAATAAGTTAACGACTATTTTAGATGCTAAAATGCAAGAAGCGATTATCAGCAGATTAATCTTCAGGTAGGTTGGCTAGTAAAAATTCTCTAAGAGCCTTTGTTTGCGGACCTATGGCATATTCATCGAATCTTACAGCAGCTGCAGATACTATAGACACAACCTCATTATTTTTAGTCATTATTGGGGACCCACTGGACCCCGGGACTGCAGGTATTGAGAATATGCTAAGTGTTGCCACATCACCAACATAATATCCTTTAAATACAGGCACGGCTAGAGGGCTTGCTAAACCAGCAGGACTAGCCATATTATATACTTCTTCATGTAGCAAGACGTCACTGTTACTTATCTTTAGTGCTGGGCCCATATTCTTTGTTGATTTAAGCAAGCATATATCATTATTGCTGTCTACAGCTATAATCTCAGCTGTCGAAGTTCTTCCAAAACCAGAGGTTAAGTCTGTTCTGTAAGATACATCAACATTCGTAACCGTAGATAGAAAGGCTTCCGGATTTGGTGCACAAACATGACCTGCTGTTATAATATATGATAGGTCTTTACCACTTTTAACAACAAATCCTGATCCTGTTGATCCGTTAGATCCTACTACTCTTTTGCTGCAGTCACCTTCTACACAAACGTTTGAATGAAATATGAACTGTTGATTTATTATAACGAATGATCTGATTGGAAAAAGAGTGTTTGCTTTTTTTATTACAGTGTTGTTCGATGTTCTTATTATCTTACTTGGTATCTTAAGATTAAGGCATCCTGTAAGGGTAAGAAGCAGAACAACAAGGCTAAAGAAGATAGAAGATACTATGTTTCTAGTGCTTGGCATTTTATTCCCCCTTTAAACTTTAAATATGAAAGATGAGAGTATATTCAATGACAACAAAAGAAAAAGTCTTCCTGTTTGATATGGACGGAACGTTAACTCCCGCTAGAAAATGTATAGAACCCAATATGATAAAAGCCCTCAAGGAGCTTAGCAAGCATGCTCGTATTGGTGTTATAACAGGATCAGACTACGATTATATAATGGAGCAATTAGGGGCGCTGTTCGACACAGAGGGTATTCCTTTAGATAAAATAGACTTGCTTCCATGCAATGGCACAAAAAAATATGTCCATAAGAAAGACTATAAACAAGGTAAGGGATTTGATCTTGTGTCTGAAGCTGATATGCTCAATGAGATCGGCAGAAAAAAATATAACGAAGTTGTTAGATTATGCGTCGAATGGCAAGTAAAGATCATGAATGACTTTAAGATGCTACCTTATACAGGCACGTTTTTACAATACAGAGGATCCTTACTGAACTGGTGCCCTATTGGTAGAGACGCAGATACCGCTCAAAGAGAAGCATGGATTGACGCAGATAATAAAAGCAAAATCAGAAATCTTTACGCTTCACTGCTATCCACTGAGATAGAAGGGCTGGGAGGTAACCTTACGGCCGCCCTGGGAGGATCAACAAGCTTGGACATATATCCAAAGGGGTGGGACAAGACGTATGGCTTAAAACACTATCCAGGAGCAGACGTATATTTTACCGGTGATCGATGTGAAAAGGGTGGAAATGACTGGCATATTTACGAGGCTTTAAAAAGCGAAGGTAAAGCTTTTCATATTCATGACACTAGCGAAACGATTAATCTAATCAATGGCTTTATAGAGGATTTACAGACCTGAACATATAGCTGCTCCTTGTTACAATTATCATTATCAGGAGTTGCGTATGAATCAAGAAGTTAAGAAGTATTTTCCCTATAGCAGTGTAAGAGAACAGCAGCAAATGGCTATTGATTTCGCACTTAACGCTGTAAGGAAAGAAGGTAAAAAGTTCATAATTATCGAGGCCGGTACTGGCGTTGGTAAATCTGCTATTGGCTTGACAGTTGCAAGATGTCTTTATAAAGACTTGTCTGGTGCCTCGGAAAAAGAGTCTGGTGCGCATTTTTTAACTACACAGAAAATCCTTCAAGATCAATACATAGAAGACTTTGGGGGCTTTAAAGGGCCAATGAAGTCGATTAAGTCTTCATCAAACTATACATGCAACTTTAATAAGAAAACATCATGTGGGGAAAGTCTAAGGGCTTTAAAGACAGCAGAAAAAGGTGGTCGGTTCTGGAAGTCTTGCACCTTTAACTGCGTCTATAGAAATGAAAAAACCAGATTTGTAGAATCCAAAGAGGGCGTTACAAACTTTCCGTACTTTTTAGCTGAGACACAATACTCTGGAAAAATACTACCAAGGAAAGTACTAGTAATTGATGAGGCCCATAACGTTGATTCCGAATTAAGCAAGTTTGTTGAGGTAACAATATCCGAAAGATTTTGTAAGTCTTTCCTAAACTTTTCTTTGCCTGAAAGCTTTACCCAACTTCAGTATATCAATTGGATTAGTAATACGTACGTCCCGACAATATCCTCGAAACTTAAGCACTTGGAAAAAATGATGGGTAAGTACATAGGACTAGCAGACAAAATAAAGTCGGGTGAGTTTGCGTCTGTGGCGAAAAAGTTTGAAATGCTTGATAAGCATGTATGTAAGGTAAAAAGGTTTCTTGATCTTTATGACAAAGATAACTGGGTACTTAGCGAAATAGCTGCGGATTCTTATTCTAAGAGTAGCAGAAAGATTCAATTAAAACCTATCGATATCGCACCTTACACTCATGAAATGCTATACGATCATGGTGATACAATCATTATGATGTCTGCTACTATTATAGACAAAGATGCGTTTATGGAGTGTGTCGGTATCCCTAAAGAATCCGCAGCTTTTATTTCTCTACCTTCGCCTTTCCCTGTAGAGAACCGTCCTATAATGTACAGTGGTATTGGAAAGATGAATGCATCGTCAATCAATGATACTTTGCCAAGGATGGCTGAAGCTGTAAAGGCTATACTTGCACAACATAAAGGCGAAAAAGGTATTATCCATTGTCACTCGTATAAGGTTGCAAATTATCTTAAGAAGAATATAAGAAGCTCTAGACTACTAATCCATAACTCTAGCAATAGAGATATAATTTTAGAAAAGCATAAAAAGTCTAAGTCGGCATCAGTACTATTATCACCCTCTATGGCTGAAGGTGTGGATCTTAAAGGCAACTTAAGCAGATTTCAAGTAATATGTAAAGTTCCATATCCATACTTAGGCGATAAACTTGTTAAGAAAAAAATGTATAAGTGGAAGTGGTGGTATCCGTTACAAACCGCTAAAACTATTTTACAAGCTGTTGGTAGATCAGTTAGATCAAAGGATGATACAGCTGTTACATACATCTTAGATTCTGATTTTGAAAGATTCTACAATTCTAACAGGAATATGTTTCCACAGACGTTTAAGGAGTCATTAAAAAAATGAAAGTTTATCAAAACATAGATCAATTTTTAAAAGAGAAAGAAATGTTTAAAGATTCACCAGTCTACATGACAAGCGGTGGATTTGACCCATTACATATCGGTCACCTTAGATGCATATTAGGTACAGTCGATCTTGCAGAAGAAGACGGAGGATATGTGGTGATCATGGTTAATGGTGATGGCTTTCTTCGAAGAAAAAAAGGAAAGCCATTTATGAACCAAGAAGAAAGAGCAGAAATAATCGCTGGTATTCGAGGGGTTGACGCTGCTATAATTTGGGATGATGGTACTCAAACTGTTGTTGGTGCTGTGGAGAGACTTAAGCCTAACTTTTTTACGAAAGGCGGAGATAGAGCCAAACCTGAGGAAGTAGCAGAATGGAATATCTGCCAAAAAGTAGGGTGTGAAGTGCTATTTAACGTTGGCGGTGGGAAAATACAAAGCTCATCCTGGTTAATAAAAAGTTCTGAGGAGTCTTCAGATGGGTAGAATTGTAAAGAAACCATGGGGACATGAAGAAATTTGGGCCGAAACAAAAGACTACGTTGGAAAAATACTGGTAATAAATCCTGGTCATAGACTCTCTAAGCAGTATCATCAAGAAAAAGAAGAGACTATTTATGTTATGGAGGGTATTTTGGTAAATTATGACAAGGATGATAATAAGAAATTGTATTACCCAGGTGATACGATACACGTCGCTGTAGGTCAAATTCACAGATTTGGTGCTACAGAAAAAAGATACGCAAAAATTGTTGAGGTCAGTACTAACCATTTAAGCGATGTTGTTAGGCTAGAGGACGATTATGACAGATAGGTCGAATAAGGTTGGGGCAGGTTTTATTGTATTTAAAAAAGACACAGTGGAATTAAGCGAGCCGCTAATATTGGCTCTAGTAAGAGAAGACGGACAGTTTGATATACCTAAAGGTGAAATTGACGATGGCGAAAGTACAATAGCAGCAGCCAAAAGAGAGTGTTTTGAAGAGTGCTCTCTAATGATAGATGATGATGAAATAATGTTTGATAGCTTTGTACATGGTCGCCTAACAACATACTGCGCTGCGACTAATAAACTACCAATTGTTACAAAAAACCCACATACAGGAATACTAGAACATACCGGCTTTAAGTGGGTTGGTAAAGAGGAATTTTGTAACAACTGTCTAAGTTATTTAGCACCAGCAGCCCATTACTTTTATTCTGAGTGCATAAAGTACTATAATCACTAATATGCGAATAGTTATAAATCGTAGCCAAAGGGTTTTGTATGTCTATATTCAAGAAACATAAAACGATAGCTGACCGTTCAGCAGGCGATAGAGCTCGACACCGAAGAAAAATTGAAAAGGCGATTAAGGATGGTATCCACAATATCGTCGCCGAAGAATCAATAATCGGTGAGAATGGTAAAAAGAAGTTTAAGATACCTGTAAGAGGAATTAAGGAACATAGATTTGTTTACGGTGAGAATGGTAATCAAGCTGTAGGATCCGCTGATAGTAATGACATTAAGCGCGGACAATCGATTGGTAAGAAAAAGAAGCAAAAAGGAAAAGGAAAGCCTGATAAGCCTGGTGATCAAGCAGGTGAGGAATTTTATGAGGTTGAATTAACGCTTGAACAAATTGCTGACTATCTTTTTAAAGACTTAAATCTACCTAACTTTGAGAAAAAGAAGAATGCACAAGTTGTATGTAAGAAAATAAAGCGAAAAGGTTATCGTACAAAAGGAATTCGACCTCGATTAGACAAGAAAAAGACTGCCATTCAAAGAATAAAAAGAATGAAGAAGGATGAATTTACGGGCAAAAGAGATGTAGATTCAGAAGAGTCATTTTCTTACGTCGAAAAAGATTTAAGATATAAGCACTACTCAGTAACAGAGAAAAAGACTTCAAACGCAGTCATATTTTTTCTGATGGATATTTCAGGATCAATGGGGACACAAAAGAAGTTTTTATCAAGAAGCTTCTTTTTCTTGCTGTACCATTTTATAAGATCAAGATATGACAAGGTTGATATATGCTTCGTGGCTTATGAAGCTCAGGCTTACGAAGTAGATGAAAAAAGTTTCTTTGAACGAGGATCTTCAGGAGGAACAATCGCCTCGACAGGTGTTAAGATGGTTAGTGATATAATCGATTCTAGATATCATCCATCATCATGGAACATATATACATTCCATGCGTCTGATGGCGATAACTGGCCAACAGACAATGATTTAGTTAAAGAAGCTATAAACAAGTGCTTACCAAAAATGCAATTTTATGGATACTGCGAAATTGAGCCTTCTTCAGAAAGAATGCAATGGCTAAAAGAAACAAGCTTAGGAAATCTTTTTGAGGGAATGTCTAGCGATAAATTAAAGACATCTACAATTACATGCAAAGATGATATATGGGGAGCTTTCAATAGCTTTTTTAAGGGTGAGATATGACTTTCTTAAAACAACTAGAGAAATGGGATGATACGCTTTGTAAGATGGCAGCTGATCATGGGTTAGACTGGTTTGAGTTAGCTTATGAAACATGTGATTATTACGAAATGATTGGTACAATGGCCTATCATGGCATGCCATCTCATTATGCTCATTGGAGCTACGGTAAGTCTTTTGAAAGAAACCACTTGATGTACAATACTGGACAACAAGGTTTACCATACGAGTTGATTATTAATAGTGATCCATCCCTTGCATACTTGATGGAAGAAAATCCTATGTATCTTCAAGTTTTGATCATGGCTCACTGCATAGGTCACTCAGACTTTTTTAAAAATAATGTAACTTTTAAACATACACATCCAGAAAATATCATCTTAAGAATGCGTAATGCAAAAAGGTACGTTGACAATTTGATAGAAGACCCAAGCATTGGGGTAGAAGCTGTTGAAAGAATATTAGATTCTGCTCATGCTCTATCCATGAACGTTCCCAAAAGATATACTCCGTATGTAAGTCAAAAAGATCAAAGAAAACGATTAGTAAGAGACGTAAAGTCTGGTGCTTATAAAGATTCTTCTTATACTCCTGATGTTAACGCTTTACCGGTAAAGCCGGAAGAAAACATACTGGCGTTTATAGCTGATGTTAGTCCTAATCTTGAGGAGTGGCAACGCGAACTAATATTAATAGTCGAAGAAGAAGCACATTACTTTATGCCACAAATAAGAACTAAAATAATGAATGAGGGATGGGCTTCATACTGGCACTATAGACTTATGCACGAACTAGAGTTAGGTTCAGATATGCATATACCTTTTCTAAAAACCCACAACGAAGTTGTTAGACCACATGCTGGAGCTATTAATCCATACTACGTTGGCTTTCATATGTTTAGAGACATCGAGGAAAGGTTTGGCCTTGAAGAATGTTTTATAGCTAGAGAATCACTTAATGATGAAAGCTTTATAAGGCAATATTTGACACAAGAATTGTGCGAACAATTAGAGCTGTTTAGCTACTCTTTACATAAGGATGAATACAAGGTTGATGATGTTTCTGATGATCAAGGGTGGAAAAATATTAGGGAAGACCTAATCAAACAGGTCGGAGGTAATAGTATTCCAAATATAGTGGTCGATAACGTGGATGAATCAAATGTACTATGTCTTATTCATGAGCATGATGGAAGAGACCTTGAGCTGGATTATGCTGACGCAGTCTGTCATCATATAAGTAACCTTTGGGGCGATGTGGTGAAATTAGACACCATTATAGAAGACGAACCGTTCGAAATTTAATTTTGGAGAAAAAATGTCCAAGAACAACTATCTAGAAATAATAAAGAAGCAAAGACAACAAAAGAAGACCAAGAAGTTTGAAGGAACATTTCTTGATTATCTGGCTTTGTTAGAAAAGAATCCTGAAATTGCTGATCATTCTCATAAGAGACTATTTGACGCAATCGCTAACCATGGTGTTGGTGTAATGGAAGACTCAGATCCTCGAAAGCATAAGCTGTTTGATGGTGATAATGTACGAATATACGAATACTTCGAAAAAGAGTTCTTCGGTATGGAATCTGTTATCGCAAAGCTTATGAGGTTCATGAGGTCAGCAGCCTTAAAGGGAGAAGAAAGTCGACAAGTACTTTTGTTAATGGGTCCAGTAGGTGCAGGTAAATCTGCATTGACTGAGCATATAAAGTCTGCCTTAGATGGACAACCTTACTATCATTTAGACGGTGATCCTCAAAGAGGTGAGCCTTTACAGCTTCTGCCAAGATCTCTTAGAGACGAGTTTAAGGATATGCTGGGAGTTAGCATCGATGGTGACTTATCTCCTGTTGCAAGACACATGCTGTTTGAAGAGTACGACGGTCAATACGAAAAGTTTAAGGTTAAAGAAACTACATTTTCACAAAGAGCTAGAAGAGGTGTTGCATCTGTTCCTCCAATGGATGCGAATAGCCAGGATGTATCAGTGCTAATTGGTTCGGAAGATATATCAAAACTAGATAAGTATTCTGAGGACGACCCTCGAGCATTATCTCTTAATGGCGCGTTTAACGTTGGTAACAGAGGCATTGTGGAGCTTGTAGAGGTCTTTAAGAATGAGATTGAGTTTCTCCACACAATCATCACTGCGACACAGGAGAAGAGAGTACCGTCCCCCGGAAAGCATGATATGATTTACTTCGACGGTGTTATACTTGCACACTGTAACGAATCAGAGTGGAATCGGTTTCAGAGCGAACATACGAACGAAGCTATTCTAGATCGTGTTGTTAAGATTGACGTACCCTATGTTTTAGAGTTAGACCAGGAAATAAAGATCTACGAAAAAATATTAAGCAGATCAAACTTTAAGGCGCACATCGCACCACATACGATAAAGGTCGCGTCGATGTTCTCTATCCTAAGCCGCTTAAAAGACAGTCAGAAATGTGATATGTTAACTAAGCTTAAATTGTACAACGGCGAGGAAGTTGTAGAAAAAGGAAGAGTTAAAAAGATCGATATTAGAGACTTAAGGGATGAGGCTCCTAACGAAGGAATGAATGGTATATCAACAAGGTTCATTATGAAAGCTGTTGATAATGCGCTAAGTGATTCAGACAAATCGTACATAACACCTATATCAATAATGGACTCTTTAATTAAGCAAGTCAAAGACCAGATTGTTGATAGAGAGTTTCAAGAAAAGTGTTTAGAGCTAATTCGTAACGTCGTTAGAAATGAGTATTTAAAGATATTAGAAAATGAAATTGCTAAAGCGTTTATTTCAGCTTACGAAGAGCAAGCACAAGCAATTTTTGAAAACTATCTCGATAATGCTGAGGCCTACACAACAAAAGGTAAGCTTAAGAACAGAGTCACAAAAGAAGAAATGACCCCTGATGAAAACTTTATGAGGTCTATAGAATCAACTATTGGTGTATCCGGATCTGGTAAGGACGGATTTAGAGCTGATGTTACTGCGTATATGTTCTCTAAGATGAGAAGAAAAGAAATAGTTGACTATACATCGTATGAGCCTCTTAAGGAAGCTATTGAAACTTACTTAATAACTTCCGTTAAAGATTTGGCTAGAATCGTAACAAAATCAAAAACCAGAGATGATGAACAGCAACAAAAATATTCTTCTATGGTACAAACCTTGATAGACGATTATGGTTATACTGCTGAGTCTGCTGAAGAAATTCTTGTGTATGCAAGTAATAACCTTTGGCGAGACAGCTAAAGGAGGTCGCATGAAATTAAGATTTGGTTATCCGGAGCAATTTTTGTTGTACGCCGCGATATTATCTTTTCACAACTTAACTTGGTCTCTTTCTATTGCGGGATTTAGCGCTGCACTTGCATTTGTGAGATTAGCTCTAGAAATACAAGAAAAGAAAGAGAAACAAAATGAAGTTGAGTCTACAGCAAGACTGCTTAATGAGCAAGCAGAAGAATTAGGGCAAGCATTGTCAAAGCTTTTCGGCGCAGTTAAAAAAGAAGTTGTTGATAAAAACAAGAAGTATGATCCAAGCGTACACTAAGGAGCTTCATAGTGAAGAACAGTGTTGTGGTTGGAAAAGATTTACAGTCATTTAAAGATAATCTTAATAAAAATATAGATCAATTCCAGAAGTCTGTCAATAACAAAGAGCTTTCTCTTGTAACAAATATGTCTATTAACCCGCTTGGGTGGACAGACGGTTTTCGACTTTTTTTAGAAGGTTGGAAAAATTATTCATCCCCTATAAAGAATGTTGTATTAGCTAGTGCTTACTCCATAAACAAAACGTGTCCTTTAGCTCTACCTTTGTACTTCGAGGTGCTTACAGGTAAAAGCAGGAGTGAACCTTTAAGATCACATCGTATTGGATCTAGTCAGCTGCTAAAAGATGTACGACGCTTAGATGATAATTTTATAAATGAAAGATATGACCTTTTATCTAGCGCACTAAAAGCAGCTGGTTCAGGAAGCACAATAACTATTGAAAGACATGACTTTCTACATGATGAAATAGAAATAGAAAGTGGGTTTAAAACTCTATGTTCTATAAACAGTTTTTTTAAAGAGTCATTTGAAAGTAAGGAAATTAAAGATGCAACTATTATTGTCGTGGATGGATCAATAATAGAAGTAAGCGAAGTGCATCATATCCTTGAACGCTCGTATAAGGATAAGTCTGCGTTTGTGATAATAGCTAGACACTTTTCTGATGACGTATCAAACACTCTATTTGTAAATTGGCAATCAGGTAAGACGAATGTTATACCGTTTTGTTTAGATGACTCTTTAGAATGCATTAATGAAATAAAAGATATATGCACATTAACAAGCACTACACCTATCTCAAAAGATACAGGCCTGCTTATAAGTACCATAGATCTAGATGATTGTAGAAAGTTTAACTTGTTATTTAATGCGAAAAAACAAAGTCTTCGTATAATACTTGATGAAGCCGGCTCACAAAAATCAACTATATCTAGAAAAAAACTTGAAGTGCAGCTAGACAAAGAAAAAATTGATGACGTTAGAGATTTAATTTCAAAGCGCATATCTAGAATGACATCAAGAAATGTTATTGTAAAAGTAAGTTGTGATGTATCAGAGCTTGGTTTAATACAAGACCGTGCCGGTGCATTTTTTCAATATTTTTCAAAGTGCGCTGCTCAAGGTGTCACAAAAATGGACAATTATATAATCGATAGGTTGCCTACTAGTGAGGTAATAAAAGCGATAAGAAGAGCGAAGAACGACAAAAAGTCGATTGACAGTATCAAAGCGGTAATAAGAATAGAAAAACAATGAAACAAATAAGTCTAGACAAGTTAACGTGGTGCGATGCTAGTTCAAGTGTGGTGTCGCTTAATCATGTTTTAGATGCAGTTAATGCCAGCAAAGATACATGCGAAATACATGTAGGGTGTGACTCTCACTTTGTTAAAGACAAGTGCGTATTTGCAGTGGTTGTTGCAATGTATGAGTACGGAAAAGGTGGCACGTACTTTTTCGCTAGAGCCAAAATTCCAAGAAGGTTATTCATGAATATGAAGCTTCGCCTTCTAAAAGAAGTAGAGATTGCTATAAGCTTAGCAGATGTATTATCTTCTTTTACTTTCTTAGATAGAAAAAAAATGAGAGTGCATTTAGATATCAACCCTGATAATCGCTTTAAGTCATCTCAGGTTTTTAATTCTGCCACTTCATGGGTGAAGTCTTTAGGCTACCAATGCGTTGTAAAGCCTGATTCATGGGCCTCATCATGGCTGGCTGATGCGTACGCTAAGTAAACATTATCCTTTACTAGCAATCAGAAAAGCATTAAATTCTATCAGGAGGTGTTTTATGCCAAAAAAGAAAACAACTGTTAAAACAAGCGAAGTACGTGATGCTTTATATTCTATTAGGGTCTTATCTGAAGACAGAATCGGTGAGATCGTTGCAGAGCTTGTTAACGCTGGTAGAATAGAGAGAAATAACGCTGAATATGTTTCGTCTGTAATATCACAGACTGTTAATGATAGCATATCAACGATAATGGCCAACAAGGGTCTGTAGTGAGTAAGGTAGGGATGAAGCACCTTTTAGAGTGCCGGTGTATTCTTCCAACAATGAAGAATAAACCTGATCCACCGCTTCATAAGTTTGTCGTATTCTCAGTTCAACAAAATGATAAGATAGTAGAGAAATTATCTACGTGTAATAATTGTGGTGTTGTTCATAGGGTTTATGAGGTCTGTAAATCAGAAATACTAAATAACTTTGAAGGAACTAAGTCTAGTCTTACGATAGAAGATATTAGTATAATGCTTCCAGCTAGCGTTTCTGAAATAATGAAGACATACGAAAGAGAGCTTCCAGATTATGAGCACATAAGGTTTATATTGGACGAAGACAAAAAAGACGAGTTCATAGTTTTATCTCAAGAGTTTAACGACGGAAGAAAAACAGGTAAAGTTTTAAAATATAAAGGCAAAGGGAAATTCGAAATAGAACCCTTTTCTAGAAGTGAGATAGTAGAATGAACCTTGATAAAAAAGAGCCAGATACAAAACTAGAAAAAGAGGATGTCGTATGGCTTAATGATACTAAGAAGTCTAGAGATATTGTACTAGAGATCCTTAGGTTTGGGGTTACACAACCACAAATAAAGTTTATCATTGGGCTATTAGCATTAGAATTAGAAGATAGAGAGATGATGTTAGGCATTAAAAAGCTTGTTGATGAAGAGGAAAACACAGCAAGCGATTCTCAAAAAAGTAAAATCATATACCCTGGAGGAAATGAAGATGAGTGAGTCAACGACGATTTTAGAAAGCTGGGAGGCTCTTAAGTCTCTTGTGGAGACCTTAGAACTTGATGTACATAAGAACGCACACGGTAACAAGTCTGCTGGAGTACGAGCCCGAAAAGGTTTAAGAGATCTTAAGTCTGCTGCTGGTGATCTTGTTAAGCTTACGCTAGCTGCTCAAAAAGCAGAATAAGCATAACTAAATAACAATAGGTCACCTAATATTAAAAGAGAGACGGAAGTCTCTCTTTTTTTGTATAGTTATAAATTGATGGATATTCTAATCTATAAGCTTCAAAAATCAGACGTGTTCTTTATCAAAAGAAACCTTAAGAATTTGCTTAGCAGTTTTTTCAATCTGGCATATTCTCATTCTGGTTACATCAAAAATGTCACCGACTTCCTGCAAGGTGAAAGGACCCTCTTCAGCTGCGTTAATTACACAGTTCTGATGAGACCCTCCCATATCTTGCCAATACCTACATTTCGTGGTGTTACAAGTCGTGTTTAAGCCTTTATACATAGAAAAGCATGTTTCATTTTTTATAGGTGAGCCTCCATCTTCTAAATTTAATAATGATGGATCTTTTTTATCTATCTTTTTACCCATGGGATTTACCTCCAAAGCTTACGTTTAAGCTTATAGGAGTTATTGTAACTTGACAGCCTATAGATTTTCAAGGAGAATATTTTGAGCGATACTAGAAAAAGATTTGTATTGGATACCAGCGTGCTTCTTTATGACAAGTCTGCTATTCATTCGTTTCCAGGAAATGACGTAATATTACCACTTCAAGTAATTGACGAAATTGATAAGTTCAAGGAAAAGCAAGGAGTCATAGGAGACGCCGCTAGATATGTTAATCGGTTCTTGGATGAAATGAGAGAGTACGGTCGGTTAGACGAAGGAGTACAAATTCCTGATGAGTATTCCCAGTCACAAACGGTCATGATAAAAATTGACGAGCCAACAAATTCTTTGCCTATGGGACTAAAGAGCGATAGGCCTGACAATAAGATACTTGCAACATGCCTATTAGAGGCTCAGAAAGATGATTCTAGACCTCTTGTTGTAGTTACCAAGGACATTAACCTAAGAGTCAAGTGCGATGCATTAGGGATAGCTTCTGAAGATTATTACAAAGACCACTTGGAAGACGGTAATGCATCTTATATTGGGTCTAAAGAAGTTATGATATCTAAAGAAAGAATGAATGACTTTTATGATAGCGGCTTTTTAGATGCGAATGAAGAGGAAGAAGATAAATTTTTACCTAATGAGTTTGCAATTATTAATTCGACAGAAAATTCTTCTGCTTTAGCGATGTTTAGAGATAATAGATTTATAGCGCTTAAGCATGAGCCTGGAGCTGCTATGAGCAATTATCGCTCAAAAAATAAAGAACAAAAGTTTGCTGTCGAAGCTCTTTTAAGGGAAGACGTAGAATTAGTTACTCTTACCGGTCTAGCAGGTTCAGGAAAAACTTACGTTGCATTAATGGCCGGCCTTGATGGAATACAAGAAGGTAGATATAACCGCATCGTGATAAGTAGGTCAATACAACCGGTTGGTAAAGATATTGGATATCTGCCAGGAGACGTTGGGGAAAAAATGGCACCGTGGCTAGCACCTATTATGGATAATTTTAGATCTATGATGGGAGATAGAGACTTTACATATTTTCAAATGATGATGGACAGAGGAGAGTTAGAGGTTGCACCTCTATCATTTATACGAGGTAGAACATTTAACGATGCGTATGTGATAGTCGATGAAGCTCAAAATGCTACAATCCATGAATTAAAAACTATCATAACTAGAGTAGGTAAAAATTCTAAGATAGTTTTACTTGGTGATACTGATCAAATCGACACTCCGTATATCGATAGACTGAGTAACGGGTTATCTATTGTCATACACAAATTTAAAGACCGACCGGAGTCTGCTCACATACAATTAGCGAAGGGTCAAAGATCTAATATAGCATCTGTTGCATCAAGCATACTTTAAACGCTCCTTACTGCATATTTAAGCAAAGAGGAGTATTAATATGGCTACAATCAAGACAAAAAGCTACGATAGAAATCGATTTAAAAAAGTCTACCCTAGATTTAGGCCAGCTCCAAATAAGGGGTTGTTTGTAGACGGAAACGTAGTCTTGGAAGCGATGGTAGTTAACTTCAACGACCAAGACTCTGTATCTTTTAGCTTAACAAATAAATATGCAACAATCCCATCAGTAACAATAACTCCTGTTGGTGATATCAACAATGTTAACGTATGGATATCTGCTATAAGCATATCTAGCGTTCCTTCCGGAGGTGGAAGTACTGTAAGTATAACAGTCTCTGCTAGTGCTGCATTTACAGGCACTGTACAACTTCAAGCTATACAGGTGTAGAATGAGAGAGTTTTCTATAGCAACAGGAACGAGTGTGATAGCAGCTAATTCGTATGAGTCTGCCGCTGTTGCTACAGGATTATTCGATGCAGCAAGAAGACCAGTCATTAATGTTGGTCACTATGGCGAAGAAGCAAATTATAATGTGTACATTACAGATATTGAGTACTCGGGTGGACAGTGGCAATTCAAGGTTAGAAGAAGCATTGGCGCCGGACAAGACGAAATAACAAATTTTTTTTGGAAAGTCATTTCAGTGAACCCTAAATTTCCCGACGCCGGTACACCGGTTGTTCCTATTACAGAAGCTTAGGTTTGAAGGAGAAGTAAGCGATGGCAAAAGATTTTAGAGCAGACAGGCTAAGGACGAATACCATTATCGGTACTGGCTCGACTTCTTATAATAAACCTCATCTTGGGCTATTATTTTATAGTAGTTCACATGCGACAAATTTTGGTGGTGGACTAGCTGACAGTAATATGTTAGCAACAGTTGGTAATGATGCTTGGCTTGTTTTTAGTGGGTCAAGGAACAACAGCATAGTTGATAACAATCTAAAGGCAGACGGAAGCGCTGTATTATTCTTGGGTGATGTGGTTGTCAGTGGTACGCTGTGGTCCGAACGAAGCATTGTAGAAGTTGATAATAGCGTTGTAGGTAACCTTAGAGCACCTAATAAGATAATAGGCGGTTATGGCTCTGATATCGATGGGTACCCTAGATTTTTGGTGGATCCAACAACGCCTAATGGGTCAGCTGCCGCCGGACGGCACGACGCAGGTACCGTTTCCTTTAATATAGCAGGAGGAAGTGAAAACCCTGCTTATCCAACCACAACAAACAAAGACGTATTCTTTCATGTTTCAGGCTCTAGAGGTGTAAGAGGAACAAACGATAGAGGTCTAGCGCTATTCGATGGTGACGTTTTCATATCAGGTAACCTTGCGCTATCCCCTGTGTCAACGTTTTCGCTGCCGGCGATTGATGCCTTAACAGGATCTGATGGTACTCCCTGGATTGCACATTCAGGTTCTGGTAATGCGGGAATATATGGGTCACTTCAAGTTCATGGAAACAGTATATCCGGATCTAGCGGAGAAATAATAACTTTTAGCGGGGTAGATACCGCGTTAGCAGGAGACCTAACTGTTACCGGTAACAATATAAAAGGATCCGGAGCGAATGCAATAACAATTGCCGGTGCAGATATTGCTGTTGCTGGAGTTTTAAAGGTATCGGGTAATACGATTCAGGCGTCGGATGGTGGAAACACTATCGTGATGGATACTTCAGACAATGTCACAATTGGTGGAGATATACAAGTCTCAGGTAACGGTATCAAATCAAGCGCTGGAACAACTGCCATTACATTATCTGGTGTTAGCGCAACAGTTGCTGGTGACCTACGGGTTAACGGTAATGATATAAAGGATAGTAGTGGTAATGCCGCGGTATCTTTTGATGGTAGCCAAAACACTACGCTAAAAGGAACATTACGGGTTGATGGTAATGAAATAAAAGACGGTGGAAATGCGCGAGTACTATTTCTTAGTGGGTCAGGTAACGCGACATTCGATAAAAACCTGACTGTTGTTGGAGACTTGAACGTATCAGGATCAGTAACAACAATTGGTACAGAAAACCTTAGGGTCAAAGATGCCTTAATAATTCTGGCATCTGGCTCAACGACTAATAGTACTAAGGGTGGCATTGCAATCGCATCTGGTTCTACTATCGATAACAATGCACTCGTTTTTGGTACTGCGGAAGGTACTACGGCTCCTGGAGCATTCAGGGCAGGATATATGGATGTCCAAGACGGTGCGATTACAAACATGGATAGCGCTCAACCTGTCAATGTTCAAGCCGCTGGACTTATATTTAAAAATAGAACCGGAGCTGGATTTACAAATACATTCGTAACTGCCTCTATAAACTCCGGGGCAACTGAACTAAAGATTCAAAATAACGATGGCTCTATATTTCTAACACCAGCAACATCCGGGGCACCTGGTGTTGAGATTGCTAATAACGTACCTCTGTACCTTGACGGCCAAGGAGGCTCAAAGACACAAGTCATTAAGTCTTTCTCCAATCAAATATTACTTCAACATCTTGATGCTGGTGGCGTTTTGGTTAGAGGCAATACCGCCGCTGCCTCCAAGGTTAAGTTTTTAGGCGATTCAAACTACATCTATACCACAGATGAATTTTTAGGATTATGCATTACAGGATCAAGAGGAGTTAATATTGGCTCAACTCAGTCAGGTGATGAATCAGGTATTATATTAAGCGCTTCTTCTGAAGAGCCTACGGGTGGTCCAGTACTTGTTCTATCAGCGAGTGACCAATTTAATGGATCTACTAGAGAGGGTTACATCAGCATAGGCTCTGCGCTTTCTGAGCTACCTGGTTTATTCACTACTACTAGATATAGGGATGTACGTACACTATTAAGTGGTTCAACAAATTCAAGAGGAACAAACACAAGAGGCGTTACCTTGATTTCTGGTGACATGATGGTCTCTGGTAGCGCTAGAGTTGATGGTGCACTTTCAGTTGGTTCATTTTCTTTGGCAAACCTTACGTTAACTGAAGGCTCTGACCCAGGGCCGTTTATAAATTTTAGAGACACCTCAACGAGAATTCGAAGAAATGGATTAAACCTTGAATTTGTAGACGGCATACAGTCAACAAAAACATTGACCGATCTAGCTTCTCTAAGCGTCGTTGATAACACTAATGTATTCTCTGTTGCCGAAGGCGAACCTTCTTACGTAAAAACTTCTGGATCATTTTCATTCGATACGAGCGATAGACACACTACTGCCCTTGGTAATGATGTATATTTCTTTGTTAGTGGTGCAATAGGGTCAGATGGTGGTTCTCCTGTCCAAAGAGCTACAGCTTTATTTGGTGGAGATGTTCACGTATCAGGAACCCTTAGACAAGGCGTGACCTTATTTACGACATCACTCAACACTGCATATAGAACAGCGGACGTAGCGGGAGGAACCACTGTAACTGAGGCTGGTGCGGGTGCTATAATAGATACAAACGGTTCAGCACAACCGGTGCAGATTAGAGGCGGTAGCAATAATGAATTTGTTCAGTTAGGAATAACTGGTAGTATGGATTTTGTTGGTGGTGGTTCAGGACAAGCAAGAATCAAAATGACGTCAGCTGAGGCTTTCGGATTTCATGGTAGTGCAGGTGAGGTCTTTAGACTTGTCGCTGGAACTGGTGGCGCACATGCTAGGTTTCCTAACAACAACCAGCTTAGATTTCAAGACGATACAAGATATTTATACGGGTTAACACAAGACACAGTTAAGAAATTAAGTATTAGAAATACCAATTCCGGAGGAGTTGTACAAGTTCATACAAACGCCGGAAGAATGGAAGTAACAGGAAGTGTATTCCCTGGAGCTGACAATACTTATAACTTAGGGTCTCCTGAATACCGTTGGGCGAATGTATACACTGGTGACCTCCACTTAAGAAATGATCGTGGTAACTGGACTATTTACGAGGAACCAGACATGCTGGTCGTAGTTAATAATCTAACAGGCAAAAAATATAAAATGGGATTAACTCCGTTGGAGGATCAAGACTAATGTCAGTATTTACAAGAATATTAAGCTCATCTCAAGGAGCGAGTATCACAGGCTCTATTGAGCACCTTGGTGATCTTCTAATTACAGGTTCGATTCAAGCAAATCAAGCTGATGGTACTAGTACATTTGAGTTAACTAGAAATGATAGCTCGATATCTAGTGGTAATAAATTAGGTGAGGTTAAGTGGTCCGGAATGGATCCGGGAACCGGGGCACCTCATACAGGAGCGATAATAGAAGCTGTAGCTGCACAAGGATGGGCTAGTAGTTTTCAGCAAGGTACAGACTTAAAGTTTTGGATCCAAAGTCAAGCTAGCGGAGATGATCAACTTGCGAAAGAGCCGATATTAACACTGTCTTCTTCTACGGGTAGAGGAGAGTTTTTGGCTGATCTTTACGCCGGTCAACAGATGTATGCCAAAACCGGTATGCAAATTGGGACGTCGTATGATAACGCTGTGGCAGATAACACTGATGGTGTATTAAGAGTTTCTGCTAAAGAAACTCCGGTATATATTGATATAGACCCAGGATTAAATATACAGGGTGGTATTAGATTTATGGAGCGTGGATACTCTGCTCCTGGTAGTGGAAATCCTGCTATAGTTGTAGATAGAGCTACTGCGACAAATGGGTCTGGAGTTGCTGAGTTTGCTATAAAGCTTGCTGATGATGATAATTCTGAAGGTGTCGTTAAAATCAATTCCAACTTTAACTCTGTGCAAGTTGGAGGTGGTAGTACTAGTGCGAATAGTTCAACCCGCGCCAGAAACGTAGGATACTGTTTAGTCGTTACAGGATCTTCACAGTCTAGAGATAGTAGCATATTATTAACCTCAAACCATGCGATCACCAATGGTTCAAATGCGGCGTTTCTTACTTTCGACCATAATACTAGATCCTCTAGTAGTAATGGCTCGGACGCATTTCATTTTGGTATAAATCCACGGTACGATTCAGCAAATACGTCTGATAAGACTTTAGTTGTTACAAATGCAGCTTTAGCTAGCAGTTCACCAACAACCATTTATGAAATTATGACTTGGGCTGATGGTGGATCAACTGCAAGAGTTGGTATCGGTGGTACGACAAGCTCAGGTGCAGCTACTCAAGGGTCAAGTCATGTAAGGTCTATCAATCCAACAGGCAGTCTACACATTGAACATAGAAACACTAGCGCTCACACATTAAGCTCAGGACTTGAGCATACAACGCTACTGTTAGGAAATAGTGCTTCAGGAGCAACCGAATTATATAATAGAATCGCCTTCGACATATCACAAGATAATAACAAGGAAAAACATACTGCTGATATTACCGTATCAAATGATAGCGCGACGGATGAACATACTGGAATACTTTCTATAGCGATGTACGATGGTTCTGGTAACACTCACTCAACACGAACACGGCTCAGGATGGACCATCAAGGCGCAACCATAATCATGAGTGGTACGTCTCCTGCTAGTGGTGGTAGTGGATTTCCAAGATCACAAAAGTCATATTATGAAACTGATTTATCAGTAGGAGGTTCACCAACAGTACCAACTGGATCTTTAACGCTCATGGCATTAAGCGGTGATAATGTTTCCTTACCTAATGTTTCACCAACTCTTAGCTTTGTACAGCAAACAGCCACGGGTGGAGGGCTTGGACCCGTTATTAGTGGCGATGAGTTAGGTAGAATACAGTGGTGGAGTGGTGATTCAGGCGGATCATATATAGATGGATCTAGAGAAGGTGCATTTATTAGAGCTGTTGCTACACAAACGCATGGCAGCCTCTCACAAACATCTCCATCAAGAATAGAATTTTGGACACGAGGCGTAGGTAGCAAGGCAACTGCGACTAGTGCGATAACCAAAGCAATGCAAATTGAAGACAGCGGTATTGTTACTTTCTATAATGGCATTAGCGCTGCGGGCGGAGACTTTACTGTTGCCGGTGATATACAGGTCAATGGAAATAATATAAAGGACGCCGGCGGGTCTAGCGGTATTACGTTTGATGGTAGCGGAAACACAGCAGTTGATGGTAACCTAACTGTTGGCGGAGACATCATAGGACCAACTGACGCTTCACTAGACATCAAGTCTGATGGTAATGTTAATATACATTTAGATGATGATAACGATGGAACGAATAACTTTAAGGTAGTGAATGGTACTAATGGTGCACTGCTTACTATTTTAGAAGCTAGTGGAGATACTACAATAGCTGGTGACGTAACTATCAACGGTAATAATATAAAGGACGCCGGCGGTACCGCAGGTATTACATTTGACGGTTCAGGTAATACAAAAATAGACGGTCAATTAACGTTAGGTAGTAATCTCATTAAAACTTTGGATGGCGTAACCGCTATTACTGTGTCAGACACGTCAGGTAATACAGCAATTGCTGGTCGACTTAACTTTGCTGAGTATGGTCGTTTAGTATCTGGAGCTGATCTTGGTACAGACGGTGAGTGGATAAAGGTTGCGACGCTTCAAGACCCGGTAACGAATACTCAGGGTGCGTCATCAGTTGCAATACAGGTAACAATAGTTGGCCGGCAAAACTACGCTACTAGTCATTCACAAACTTTGAAGCAAGCAACGATCCATTTGTCTCATGAAAATGACGGTGGTTCTGGTGGTATGGGTACTCCTGCGTTTTATGTTGATATTATTAGCGCGATGCCCGAAGGTGGTTTTGGCGGTTCCGACACCGGGTGGACTAAAGATGACTTTATATTAACTTACGCTACTAGCTCTCCTTATAACGCGGAAATTTGGGTTAAGGCAGAGGCAAATACTTCTGCATCGAATCTTGAAGCATACGCATCAATTGTAGGCGGTAGTACTGGTGAACAAACAACCAGCTCATATGTTAACTATTGGAAGCTTAATACCGGACAAAGCTGGTCAGGAAGCGCAGGGAACTTAGGAGCACAAAGAACTGCAGAATATCCAACTCGTCCTGTAGGTTACCTATACTCTGAAGAGGGTGTAACTATCGGTAAAGCCTTTACCGACACCGCCGATCGGTACGTAAAAATAAAGGTCGGCTCAAGTGAAAAAGCCGGTATTGTGATGACCGAAACAACTAACTCGGCCGGGACAGGAGAGCTTGGAACGTCCAGTGTTTATGGGTTTGAGATAAGATACGATGGTGACACAAATGATCTAGAATTCGTACGTGGTGAACAAACCACACTGAATACTCCTCTAAGAATTACACGCGAGGCTGGTCATATTTACGCTATAGATACTGCTAATAACACAGACAGCGGTTCAACAAATATGCACATTGATCTTACATCAGGAGAAATACATCGATCTACTTCTGACAGACGAGGTAAAAAAGAAATAGCTGAACTTACTAGCAGTTTAGATGACATATGCAAATTAATACCTCGCCAGTTTTATGACGTTAAAGATGAGAACAATGAAAATCTTATTCCTGGGTTTGTATCAGACGAAGTTGAATCAGTAATTCCACTTCTAGTACCTGACAGAAATATCTCTGATCCTGAAATATACAGGTCAGTAAGCTACGATAGAGTTTGCGCCTACATAGTTAATGCACTAAAAGAAATTAAGCAAAGACTAGAAGATCTAGAAAGTAATTCTTAAATTATATATTAGATTAGATATTAGATATTATTAGATAGATTATTAGATATATTATTAGTAATTAATTTATTAGTATTTAGTAGATAACTGATTAACTGGGAACTGAATACAGAATATAATAGCTGTCATTCAAGCCTTTGTACAAGAAAAAAAAGAAAAAAACTCCCCGTATACATCGACTGCAAACACTCTAATATAGAATGAGTGAGGTATAGTCTATGTTTAACAGTCCATTTGAAGCAGCTGCAGTTCCTACTATCGATCCAAACGCTGATGTTATTTTCGTTGCAGATATGTTTGTTGAAGACTATGTTGGGGGAGCTGAATTAACTTCAGAAGCCTTGATATCTTCAGCTAGTGATATTGTAGTACAAAAGTTGCATGCAAAATCAATTAGTATGAACCTTTTGAAGTCAGGTCATGATAAGCACTGGATATTCAGTAACTTTTCATCTATGACCCCAAGTCTTATTCCAAGCATTATTGGTAACCTTTCTTATTCTATCATTGAATACGATTATAAGTTTTGTCAATACAGAAGCGTTGAAAAACATAAGCAGGAAACAGGTAATGACTGTGACTGTCATACAACACTTCACGGAAAAATGATATCAGCATTCTTTCATGGTGCTAAAAGCTTGTGGTTCATGAGTGAACAGCAAGAAAAAAGATACTTAGATCGCTTTCCATTTTTATCAAAAAACGATTCAGTTGTTTTAAGCAGTGTTTTTGATGACAGCTTTTTTGCTTATGTTAATGCAGTACAAAATGATCCTCCCAAGGATAGGAACGGATGGATAGTACTTGGTTCAGACTCTTGGATTAAAGGTTTTGAAGATGCAGAAGAACACTGTAAAGCAAACAATCTAGAGTATGAAGTAGTATGGGGAATCCCTCATGAAGAGTTGTTAGAAAAATTAGCTGTATCAGAAGGTTTTGTTTACCTTCCAAGAGGAGGTGACACATGTCCTCGAATGGTAATCGAAGCTAAGGCTTTAGGTTGCGAGCTGGTATTAAATGATCACGTTCAACATGCTAATGAGGAATGGTTTACAGGCTCCAGCATAGACATGCTTTCTTATTTATACGGCGCTCGTGAAAGATTTTGGCGTGCAATTAAGTCAGTTTCAGAAGTCAATCTAACTGTAAGCGGATATACTACAGTAAGAAATGCTAATCGTATGAAATACCCATGGGTAGCCACTGTTAAGTCTATGCTTGGTTTTTGTAATGAAGTAATTGTTGTTGACGGTGGTTCAACTGATGATACATGGGAAAAGCTTCAAGAAATGGCAGCAATGCAAGATGACGGAAGATTAAAAGTCTATCAGCATGTAGTGCCAGATGATCACCCATCTTTTGCGTATGAAACAGACGGTAAGCTAAAGGCAACCGCCAGAAGCTACTGCACTGGGGATTTTTGTTGGCAAATGGATGCTGATGAAGTTGTACATGAAGAAGACTATGGCAAGGTAAGCCAGTTAATGTCGGCGTTCCCTACCCACTGTGATATTGTTTCTCTCCCTGTTATAGAATACTGGGGAGGTGATGAAAAAGTTAGGATGGATATTAACCCTTGGAAATGGCGATTAAGTAGAAATAAACCTCACATTACTCAAGGAATACCAATTGAACTTCGAAGATTTGATGATGAGGAAAACATTTACGCAGCACCAGGTACTGATACTTGTGATTATATACATTCAGAGACCGGCGAAAGAATTCCTCACATTGGTTTTTATAATGAGCAAGCTCATCAGGTAAGAATCCACGGATTAAGTGGAAATGAAGATGCTAGAAATGCTTATGAAGATTGGTTTTGTAGAGCAATTGACCAGCTACCTGGAGTACACCATTATTCTTGGTATGACATAAGCAAAAAGATTAAGCAGTATAAGATGCATTGGGCTTCATTCTGGAAAAGCCAGTACCGACATGATTCTGAGGATACAGCGGAAAACAACGTGATGTTTGACAAACCGTGGTCTGAGGTAACCGACTCAGACATTGAGGACCTTAGCACAAAGTTAGCAGAAAAATTAGGTGGATGGATATTTCATGAAAAAGTAGATTTTTCATATAAAATACCACATATAAGCATTAACAGGGATCATCCTGAAGAATTTAAAAATAACAAGGCTTAACTCATGACAACCCCTACCGTATCGATCGTTATACCTCTACATAACTGTGAGTCGACTATTAGGAGATCTCTAAGATCAGTTAGTTCTCAAACTTATCAAGATTTTGAATTGGTTCTTGTAGATAATAATTGTACTGACAAAACTTTCGATATTATAGAAAAGGAACTGTCTCCTCTATTTGATAATTTAAACATTGTTAAGTGTGTTAAGCCCGGTATAGTACCTGCACTAAATACTGGTCTACGAGCAGCTAGCGGAAAGTGGATTGCACGGCAAGATGGTGATGATTATTGGTATCCAGAAAAACTAGAAAAGCAAATGTCTTTTTTAGATGAAAATCCTGATGTAGGAATATTAGGGACTCAAATCAGATGTCTTGATGAAGACGGGAATGTTGAGAAAATGGGAACATTTGGTAAGGAGGTTGTATATCCTACCTCTAATGAGGACATTAAGGGCGCTCTTATGTATGGCCAAAATCCTATATGCCATCCATCTGTAATCTTCCATCATGATGTAATGAACTTAGTAGGCGGTTATGAGCAATGTTTCCCATTAGCTGAAGACTTACATTTTTGGTGTAAAGCTTTTCCACATTTTAGATTTGCTAACCTAAACGAAGTCTTAGTTGACTATACTCAAAAAAGAAGTGAAAATTACGATGCAAGAATACCTCTTGTTATTGGTGATATGTACTATTCTTTATATAAGCTAGCTGGAATAATCGAAGGTGAAAGACAAACCAAGATTTATGATTGGCAAATTAACAGCAATACTCACGGTAAGCCGGGGCTAAGATAATGTACACTTATAGAGGTCTTGGAGGTAATGGAAGATTAGGAAACCAAATGTTTCAATATGCGACCTTGCTAAACGTTGCTAAAATCAATAACGAGCAATTCTCTATACCTGCCACTGTGGATCGCTATGATTTTAGACTAGACGGTCAGTACGAAATAATTGATGCATTTCCAAACCTGACATCAAATAAGGTTGATAGAGAGTCTATAGAATCGTTAACTGAAAGACAGTATGTAGAGCCGGGGTTTAAATACGATCCGAATGTAAAGATAGTTAGATCGTCTACAGATCTTCATGGATACTTTCAGTCTGAACTATACTTTCAAGAGAGCGAAGATCAAATAAGGAAAGAGTTTAAGTTTGCAAATGATGTTTATGACTCTTCTAAAAACAAGATAAATGATATAAGAAATCTTGCTTCATCTGAAAAAATTTGCGCCGTCCACATAAGAAGAACTGACTATAAAAACAATCCAGATTATCACACAAATTTAGACTCAAATTATTATAACCCAGCCATACAAGGCATGATGTCGACATTTCCTGGGATAAAGTTTGTTATATTTTCAGATGATATTGAATGGTGCAAACAAAATATGCCGCCTGAAACACTGTTTTCTACAGCGACTAGCCAGTATGAAGATATGTGTATGATGTCAATGTGCAATACGCATATTATAGCAAATTCATCATTTAGTTGGTGGGCCTCCTGGTTAGGAAAATCAGAATTAACAGTTGCACCAAAGCAATGGTTTGGCAGCAAAGGCCCTATCGATTGGTCAACAATATATAGAACGGGCTGGTACTTAATTTAAGTACTGTCACGTTTATAAAGGAAAAAAAATGACGTGGTTTCCACAAGAACAAAACATCCCGGGTGACGCTAGCGTGCCAAGGATAGACATACCGGCGCTCATGATGAATGCTTTTAATAGAGTTAACCAAGTTAATGCAGATGATGTAACATTTATTATACCTTATGCCGGCGACTCTGCTATAAGAAGAGATAATCTAATAGATTGTTTAAGTTGGTTGATTTATAATACTACTGCTAAAGTAAAAATACATTGGTGTGAAACAGAGGAAAGTTTCTTTAATCCTGAAGGTGCATTTCGTGAAATGGTCATTGGCCACCCTGAACTTTTAGACAATATGTGGAAATTTTTGAAAAAAAATTGCTCTGGTAAAGAAGGGCCTTTAAAGAATGTGCTTCTTGATAATGAAAACTTAACTGCTTCTGTAGGTATAGAAGGAGGCAGTCATCATGTGGTTGATACTTTTAAAGATATTTTCGTAAACATGTTTTTGACTTCATGGGTACCATCTCTTAACGTTCAAGGGCAACCTTCTTTCCATCAAAAGTTTGCTGAAGAGTACGGCGGACCTGAAGCACAAATGCTTTTTCCCACTGAAGGCTTTAAGAAATTTTCTGAAGATATTAATAATAGGTTAGAAGTTTCATTCGAGTTAAGAAAAGATGGCGCACCATTTCATAGAACCAAGTATTTAAATAGAATGCTAAACTGTGTAGTTACACCTATCACGTGCAATCACGATGCAGATATTATTCTTCCTCATGAAAGTCTAAAAAGAACGCTTGAAATGTTTCGAATATATCCAAAAGTAGGTGCTGTGTATCCTTATGAGCACCACTCAAATGGAAGATATCAGGTTAGAATTTTTGAGGAAGGCGGTCTTAGGGAAGAAGTTAAGCTAGCTATTTTAACTGGCGACTTAACACAAGTCCTAATGCATGAAGCTACTTGCTTATGGAGCGGAGGATATGGTCAAAGTGTATTTGTTCGAACAAATCTCTATAAGCAAGCCGGCGGTGAAAACGAAGAGTTTATTTCTTGGGGTGCAGAAGATGTTGAAAGATACTTCAGGCTTATAAAACTTGGTGTACATGTTGCCAGAGTGAGAGGATATATATTGCATCTTGAGCATCCAAGAGGTGTAGATAGTGGAAAATATCACTCAAGCTTTGACAACAACGAAAGCCTATGGGAAAAGTTACAGGTGCTCGAGCCTCGTGCATTAGCTGACTACTATTTGCAAGCCGACTACCTTAAACAATACGATTGGCTTAAAGCTGGAGTAAAATAGACATGAAGAAAGTAGGCTTAGTTTTTATTGGTACCGGGAAATATGCAGATTTTTTCCCAAGGTGGAAAAAATCAATAGACGACAACTTTTTAAATGATTGTGAAAAAACAATCTTTGCATTTACTGATGTGCAAAAGGATTTTTTTAAAGCGCCTGGTGTTTTACCAGTCAAGGTCGAAGACTGCGTATGGCCACAAGCAACGCTATTTAGATATAAGTGGTTAAACTATGTTATAGATTCAGGTGCTACAAACAATCTTGATTATATTTTCTATATAGACTCCGACTTATTTGCGCAGTCTAAAATTACACTTGATGATATAATATGCGAAGGAAAACCTTTGACAGGGGTGCATCACCCAGGTAATTTTATGGATCCAAATTGGGAAACATTCGAAACTAATCCTGAGTGCGCTGCTTTTGTAAACAAGCCAATAGACCAATACGGCGAAAATGCTGTATATCACCAAGGATGCTTTTGGGGTGGAGAGCAAAGTGCTATAAAAGAAATGGCCTCTACTTTAAGTCAGAGAATAGACTCTGATATAGAGAAAGGTATTATGGCTTGTTGGTACGACGAATCACATATGAACAGATACTTTTTAGAGAACCTTTCATTAGTCAATACTGTAAGTTGGAATTACGCATTTCCAGAAAACGGTCCCTGGAAAGATTTGTATAGCGATGTTGAAGTAAAGATGTTGCACGCTGATAAAAGTGATAAAGAATACCCAAGGCCTCCATCATCTGCTTATAAGTTGGAATGTAAATGAAAATCGCGCTAATTGGCCCTGGTGGTTCTACAATCATTCCACCTCCTGGCTGGGGCGCAGTTGAAATACTCATATATGATTCTGCAAATGCTCTTACAGCATTAGGTCACGATGTAACTATTATTAATAACAGCGATACTCGTGTAATGATCAACGAGGCCAATGCCGGTGATTTCGACATTGTGCATATACATTACGATGATAGAATAGACATGATTAATCATCTTACATGTAAAAATGTAGCAATAACAAACCACTTTGCTTATTTAGATCAACCAAAATATTGGGCTCATCAAAATGCTTCGCATGGAGGTTGGGGACATATATTTTCTTCTATAGTTAATTCTAGAGTAGACATAATGTGTTTGTCAGAATCGATTGCAGCGATATATAGACGCACACCTATCTCTAAAGACAGGATTCATGTAATAAAAAATGGAGTTAGAACAGACTTATTTGACTTTTCTAATACTCCAAAATACTCAAATAAAACGATCTATTTAGCGAAGATTGACTATAGAAAAAGGCAACATATATTTCAAAACATACAAGGACTATATTATGCGGGAAACATCGCTGATGATCGGTTTGACGCTAGCAGCTCTAGATACTTAGGGGAGTGGGATAAGCCTACTCTTTATAGTAACCTAACCGACTATGCAAACTTAGCTCTCCTTAGTGACGGAGAGGCTCATCCGCTTGTTTGTATGGAAGCATTATCAGCCGGCCTGGGTCTGGTATTATCAGAGTTTGCTACAGCAAATCTTGACTTAAACCTTCCGTTTATAGATGTCATTCCTGAAGACAAAATTACAAACATCCAGTACATTTCAAAAATCTTAAAAGATAATAGGTCACGGTCTGTTTTGCTACGTGACCAGATAAAAGAGTACTCTAACACTCTTTCCTGGGATAATGTTGCTAGTGGCTTGTACATTCCTACCTACAATAAAATTATTAGTAAAAGTGAGGTCAAGCTATGAGGATATGTTTAGTCGGTCCAGGCATTATGTCAATACCGCCAAAAGGATGGGGCGGTGTAGAAGCTTTAATATGGAACTATAAACTAGAGCTTGAAAAGCAAGGCCATGAAGTCAAGATCCAAAATACGTGGTTGGGAAATGATCTTGAAGTTGACCCGCTAATAATAGATAGAGTGATTGCAGACATAAACGACTGGAATCCTGACTTTGTACATCTTCACTATGATCACTATGCTGATATAATGCCAAGAATTAATTCTGCCAAGGCAATTACTAGCCATTACCCTTATTTGGACTACCCACAAAAAAGAGGCGGGTATGAATGGATATTCCACAAGTTTTGCAAAAATCACTCAAATATTTTTACTCTATCAAAATTAAATAGCTATCACTTCAGTCAGTTTGGTGCGAAAGAAGAGCTGTTGTGGGAATGGATTTATGGCGTCAACTCAAGTAGCTTTAGCTTTGACGAAAATGCACTTTTTCCTGACAAGACTATTTGCTTAGGAAAAATTGAGCCGCGTAAACAACAATTTATTTTGCAATCGCTTAATGAAAATATAGAATTCGCCGGTCCACTTTCTGATCCAAGGTTTAAGCACAGTAATAAATCTTATCTTGGTACGTGGACTAGAGACCAAGTATACAATGACTTAACGAAGTACGCTAATATGATCTTGTTTAGTGACGGGGAAGCAGCTCCTCAAGTAACAGCTGAAGCATTACTTTCTGGTATAGGACTTGTCGTATCAGTAGAAGCATCAGCAAATCTTGATGGAAGCCTTCCTTTCATAGATATTGTAAACAGAAATTCTATAACTTCTAACGAACTTAAACAAGTAATTAAATCGAATCGTGAAAATTCTTTAAAGCATAGAAAAGAAATAAGAGCTTATGGATTGGAAAATTTTGATATATCAAAGTGCGTAAAGCGATACACTGATAGAATACAGGACTTAATTAAAAAAGATGATAGTATCTAAATGTCCTGTAAGGATTTCAATAGCTGGCGGCTCTACTGATCTAGAGGAGTTTATTAACTCTCAAGGAAGAGGATCTGTTGTTTCTTTCTCTGCAAATTTATACACTTACATATCTGTGTTTAGGGATAAGTTTGGTCAAAATTTTTTAGAGAATAAATACAACATATCTTATGCCAAGAAAGAAAGCGTTTTATCTATTGATGATATTGAAAACGATCTTGCAAAGGTTGTCTTAAGACACTTTAGTTGTCGTCCTTTAAGTTGCTGGTTTACCGCTGACGTATCGTCAGCAGGATCAGGCTTAGCTTCATCATCTTCTTATATGCTTTCTTTTTTGCATGCTATTAATCGCTTGGAAAATATTGGCTTATCTAAGAAGCAAATAATAGAAGAAGCTTGGCGCTTTGAAAAGCTGTTTAATCCTTTGACAGGATTTCAGGATCCTTATGGTTGCGCTACAGGTGGCCTAAACGTTCATTCAAAAAAAATAAATGAAAACGTTACGTCTGCACAGTTAGATGATAGAATATTTGATGATGTATCAATGTACTTACTACCATCGTCTATAAAAAGGAAGTCAACCCAAGTATTAAGCGAGGTAAAAAAGTCTATAGATCCAAGACTTTTGAATATGGCTGATGACATGGTAAAAGCAATATCTTCGAATAACTTCGACGACTTTATTGATATAATAAAGACAGGATGGGTTATAAAGAAAGAAAGTTCTCCTGTGATTTTAGGTAATGACACTTTAAGAGATTTAGATAGCTTACTATATGGTATCGAGTCTATTGATGCTCACCGTTTAATAGGGGCTGGAAATGGCGGTTACTTCTTATTAGTAACAAAAAATTCAGTACTTCAAAGTGATTTAGAAGAAAAAGTTGGTAAAAAAATAATACCTGTGTCAATAGACAATGATGGATTAAGGAATTGTGAATAATGGATTTATTAGAGCTTAAAGATGAACTATCAAAGATAAAGCAAGATGATGTTTTATTACTTAAGTCTTTGCTTAATAACAGAGGCAAGATATTTCTTATAGGAAACGGTGGAAGCAATTCTATATGCTCTCATATTGCGCAAGATTACACTAAGGCGCTTGGTAAGCCGGCTTTAGCTTTTTCAGATCCATCAAGACTAACATGTTACATCAACGACTATGGTAGAGATCATGCTTATTCAAAGTTTTTAGAGCACTTTGCTACTACCGGTGATCTTTGTATTCTTATTTCTTCTTCTGGAAATTCTATGAATATCGTAAACGCTGCTAAGTTTTGTAAATGTTCCGATATAGACTTTATAATATTAACTGGCTTTGATGAAAACAACAAGCTTAGAAGTGAATATTCTGACGACTCTGAGCTTGACTTTCATGTATCTTCTAAGGATTATGGAATAGTGGAGAATTTGCACTGTATATTTCTTCATTCGGTTATTTGATATGATTTACTGCTTTGACATTGACGGTACGATATGCACACTTAGAGAAAATAGCGATTATGAAAACGCTAAACCTTTTCCTGACGTTTTACAAAAGATCAGGGAGCTGTTCAACGAAGGTCATACAATCAAATTTTTTACAGCTAGAGGTTGTGTTTCTGGAAAAGATTGGTCAAAGTTTACCGCCGCCCAATTATCTGGATGGAACGTTCCTTATCATGAATTGATAATGAACAAAAAACCTCACTATGACATCTTAATAGATGACAAAGCCATGAGTGCCATGGCGTGGCGTAAGCTATTGAAGCAATAAAAGGAAACAAGATGCCAAACTATATATCACTCTACACAGGTCATGACGCAAATATAACATTCTATAATTCAGATCTTGGAGCTGTTCATGTAATTGAGCTAGAAAGACTTTTAAGAAAAAGATATTACCGCCTGCACTTTGACAATGACGATAAAACTATAGAAATGATTTTAACTAAATGTAAGTCTATAGCTACTAAGTTCTGGCAGTTTGATAGATGTGATAAATTAATCATGGATAAGTACGCTTACGTCAATCCTGGGTTAAAAAACACAATTATGAAAGTTTTTCAGTGTACTGATGTACGTTCAATAGCAAATCATCATATGCAGCATGCTGCCTGCACATTTTTTCAAAGCGACTTTAAGAACGCTATAGTATACTCATATGATGGTGGCGGGGATGACGAGTGGTTTAATGTTTATGCAGCCTCCAAAGAGCCAGGAAACGAAGGAATAACCAGACTAGAAAATGTACCTTCAGACTTTGGCGGGGGATATGCGTTATGTGGATCTGCAGTAAAGGAAGTTGCTGAAAACTCTAGGCACCTTTTAGCTTTGGCTGGAAAGCTTATGGGACTATGTGCTTATGGCTCCGCTGATGAAGAAAAAGCCAAGCATTTCGCTGAGTTCTTTTATGATAAAAATTACGATAAGCTATCAAAAAGCATAGGAATAAACTTAAAGAACTCTGAAAACCAATGGGATGACCCATTAAATAACTGGTGTCTGGAAGGTCAAGATGCGTACGACTTCGCTGCTACAGCTCAGCTTGGTTATGAGATGGCTTTTTTCAGGGTATTTGAAAAATATAATAATGATGCACGCTTTAAAAACTGGCCTGTATGTATGACCGGTGGTGGGTCTCTTAATGTATTAGTGAATGAAAAGATAAAGAATAAATACGGCAATGAAATATTTGTGCCTCCTTGCCCAAGCGACTGCGGTTTATCATACGGCCATTTAGCTATAGCATTGCTGCAAGACGGTCTTAACGTTCCTAAAAACATAACGTACACAGGCCTTCCTATTTTAGATATCGATGACTTAGCGAAACTAATCGGTGAGCGTAACGCAACAAAAACAAACAATGCTGAAATTGCAAAACTTTTAAAGCAAGGCAACATCATAGGAATGGTGCATGGCGACTCTGAAGTGGGTCCTAGAGCTCTTGGTAATAGGTCTATAGTTTGTGACCCATCATTTCCTAACATGAAAGATATTTTAAATTCTAAGGTAAAGTTTAGAGAGTGGTTTCGTCCATTCGCACCTTTTTGTAAGAAAGAAGATGCACCAGAATACTTTACGTCTAAAAACTTTGACGGTATAGAGTTTATGAGCTTTGCTCCTCTTGTCAAGGAAGAGTTTAGGACTAAGCTTCCTTCTGTAACTCATGCCGATGGTAGCGCCAGACTGCAAACTGTTACCAGCGAATCCCATCAAGGTTTTTATGATCTACTTACTGAATTTGGAAAAATATCGGATACGCGGGTCTTATTAAACACTTCATTTAATATAAGAGGTAGACCAATACTGTCAACTATTTCTGATGCCTTACATGTTCTTGACAATACAGATATGGATTATGTTGTTATAGAAGACTATCTGTTCACAAAGGAAAAGTAACGTGTCAGACTTCACTGTGGTAACAGCGCTATATAACATCGGCCGTGAAAATATAGATGGGCGCAAGTGGGATGAGTATCTTAGTTGGTTCTCAAAAACACTTAAGATTAATTGTCATATGATAGTTTTTGTGCCAAGCGAATTAAAGGAATTTGTGGAAACCCATAGAGAAAGACTAAAGACAGATATAATTGTACAAGAGCTTAACGAAACACCTTACTACCATCTAAGTCCAAAAATAGCAGACATCGTAAAGGACGCCGAGTACAATAAGAAGATGAACGATTCGCATAGGATAGAGTGTTCATCTAGTTTGTATACATGTATTCAATACTCTAAGTTTAAGTGGATGAAAAAAGCTGCTTCGATGTATGAGAACAATCACTTTATTTGGATGGATGCAGGGTTATCAAGATTTTTTGACGATTTAAACATTACAGCGAAGTATCCTGGTCCTAACGGCGCTAGTTTAATGATGCAGCAAAAAGGGAAAATAATATCCCAACTTTTCTGTAACAGCTATCCTGATTTATTTTCGGCTGAAGAGATTAGTAAAGAATATTTTTGGGACAATAGGTCTTACGTAATGGGTGGTATGTTCGCTGGTAACAAATCTGCGATAGAAAAAATTGATGAATTGACAGAAGATATAATAGCGAATGATATGGTTGCTAATGGCCTTATAAACAACGAGCAAATTGCTTTAGGATATCTAGTTAAAAAGCACGGAAACCTATTCGCTGTTTTTGTAAATCAAGGCACTCATATGGGTCACCGTAACTATGAGCTAATAAACATTATAGGGAGTTAAAAAATGTCAGACTTCGGCGTATTCTACAAATGCTTTAAAGAAACAAAAGCTATCGAGCACTCACTGGAAAGTCTATTTTCTTTTTATCCAAAGTGTCCTGTATATCTTGTTTCAGATGGAGGAAATGATTATTCTTATCTAGAAGAAAAATACCCTACCCTTAAAGCTATTCAGGGAGATGATAATCGTGGCTGGATGTTATCTCCAGGCGGCTGTAGCGATATTGTTTTTCAATTTAAGGTTCCTGAAATTCACGAAAGATTTCGAGCCACCCATCGTGTTATGTTAGAAAGAATAAAGTCAGCTGTCGATTATTGCGACAAAAAGCACATGCTATTCATGGAGCCAGACGTGCTTGTAAGAGGTGAGCTAACGATACCACCTGACTCGCATCTTTTAGGTGTAGTCCCACAGCCTAACATCGATTATTCTGCTGGTTGGGTGGACGTTTTAAGAGAAGTGGAAGGTGCAAATCTGACAGTCGGCTGGAGCTGGCCAATAATCTTTTCGAGCGAGGCTTTTTCAAAAATGTATTCTTTCGTTAACGAAAATGATGATGTCTTAAGAAAGATATTACTTTCAGACCTTCGCCCTGGTATAGCAGATGATGTCTGGATCCCAATTCTATTAGGGGCTGCTGGTTACAAGCAAGAACATAATCCTGAAGTGACTGAATGTAACAGAAACCCTGGTTGGAAAACTAGCCACCACCCATTAGTACATGAATACAGAGAAAAGTATCCTAAAGCTGGAGAAGACAGCGTTGGACGCCATACAGCCGAAGAGCATGTTAAGGATCAAGATGTTAGAAAAGTATAACTGCAGCGCTCCATTCGAGCATCTGGTTTTGGATGATTTTTTATCTGATGATTTGATCACTCGTATAAATAGTCAGTTTTGGGATATCAGCGATACAAGGTGGGCAGCCTATGGTGCCCCATTCTACAATGAAAACTCACAAAAGTTACAAATGTATGATTTGGAAAAGATGCCTGAGTCTATACAGGATTTTTATTCTATTTGTACAGCTGATGAGTTTTTAAAAAAAATGTCAAAACTTTCCGGTATAAAAATAGAGAAGTATAGTTTATTCGGCGCTGGAATGAATGTTTATGGGAAAGCCGCAGCGCTAAAAGCTCATACCGACTTTAATTTTAATGATGATATTAAGGCGTACCGATGTCTTAATTTGTTGTTATACCTGAATAAAGAGTGGGATACATCCCACGGCGGATGTCTTCAATTATGGTCACCAGATCTTAAAGAATCACTTGATATAGCTCCAGTGTCTAATAGACTGGTTATATTTCCGACGAACAATAGCACCCCTCATGGGGTAAGCGAGGTATCCAGTGGTGTACAAAGAAGGTCTCTTTCATTATATTATTATAGCGTCGATCC
>Ga0181412_1000062_pt1 | contig 38946 bp, 7 predicted proteins | sample 35SPOviralmetaG_FD_130113 | JGI IMG/M metagenome (GOLD analysis project Ga0181412, IMG submission 130113) | Marine viral communities from the oligotrophic San Pedro Time Series (SPOT) site, San Pedro Channel, CA, USA - 35 SPOT_SRF_2012-08-15 | ecosystem: Environmental > Aquatic > Marine > Strait... | reverse complement strand
GATAGTGAGGGTCGTCTTACTACAGACTCGATTACAGTCGTACCAGCAAGAAACGGATTCGGATATAAAAATCCTCCTAGCGTTTATATTGATCCTGCACCTGAAGGTGGTATCAATGCTGCTGCTCTGGCAATTCTGACACCTGAAGGTCAGGTTTCTGGTGTTTCCATCACTAACAGAGGTCGTGGATACACATCTGCACCTAGAGCACGTATCATTCAACCCATTGGCGCACAAGTCCTTGGTGTGACTGTTGCTTCTGGGTCTGTTACGGACATTGATCTACTAACTGGTGGTAGAGGTTACACCGACGCACCTTCTGTCTACATTGTGGATGATAGAAAGGATGCTGCTGACGTTCCTATTGGTGGTACTGGCGCAACTGCAGTTGCAACCATCTTTAACGGTTCAATTACTGATATTAGTATCACGAACTTTGGTTCTGGTTACGATGTCAACAATCCTCCTAAAATTTTCATCGCAGAACCCTCTGCAGCACGTTCATCTGTTGATGTTGGTTTTGACGAGGTTACTGGTTTCGATATTACCACTCCTGGTAGAGATTACAAACCTTCTGCCCTGGTTGGATGCGTCCGTGGTGTATCTGGAACTGTAGATTACGATAATTACGGTAATCAAATATTTGCAACAGAAGATCAACTCAGTCTCAGCAATCATGTTGCTGGAACTAAGATTGTTTCTCTCGATACTCTATTCCTTCGCCAACTGTTTGAAAAACTCCGTCGTCAATACCTGCCGACGATTACAGTTGACTATACAAAGGTAAATCCGATCCAGGTCATTAAAAAGATCCGAGATTTTTATCTTTCTAAGGGTACTAAGACTGCAACGCAGTTCTTGTTCAAAATTCTCTTTGGTGAAGAGGTTGATGTCTATTATCCAAAGGATGAAGTCATTTCACCTTCTGCTGCGACTTGGGTAGTTGATACAATTCTCCGTGCAACCCTTATTGAAGGTGATCCACGCAATTTGATTGATGGACAACTTCAACAGTATAATGATGAAGTTGATAATAGCGTTAGTGCTGCATCTGCACTGATTGAGAACGTTATTTCAATTATTGAGGGTACTGACACCATTTATGAACTGTCAATCTCTGAAGAAACCCTCCAGGGCAATTTTATTATCCCTTATAAGACAAAACTGGTTGAATTCTTATCTGAGACTGATCAGATCATCACAGTTGACTCTACAATTGGGTGGCCTGAGAGAAACGGTACAATTCGCATCAATGATGAGGAAGTTGTTCAGTATAAGGAACGTTCACTCAACCAGTTCATCGAATGTACTCGTTCTAAGAACGGAATCGTCGAAGATTGGGATCCTGGCACATTAGTCTACTCAGACATCTACATTTACGTTGATAGAGGTCTTGCGACAGAATGTAAACTAAGAGTCCTTGGTATTGCCGAAGCAGGAAGCACAGTTCTTGATGATACTGGTTCATATTACCTTGAGGGCGACAAACTAACTGTTGCTGCTCTTGGTTCTACAGATCAAGACGAAAAACTGTCTTCTTGGCTTTATAACGTCAAAAAACTTATTCAGGTTACATCTGCAAACCCTGGTGGGCAGAATAACCAAACTGCAACCATCGTAACCCAGAATCCTCACGGTTTGTTGGTTGAAGACCTTGTGACGGTCTATGGTGCAAACCCAACTGTATATAATGGTACTTTTGAGGTAACAGCACGTCTAGACGAGTTTACCTTCTCTTATCAAATGCTTGCCCCAACGGATATTGTTCCGCAGGGTAATATTCTGTTGTCTGTTGATTTGAACAGAGGTAAGTCTGAAATTGACTCAATCAATACAGCAATTCAACCTTATACGTCAAACATTCAGAACTCGTTCTTCAATAGTGATTATATTTACGTTGCAGCAACAGGTCTGCCTAACTACAAAGTTGGTCCCTTCACTGGCACTGCACTTATCCCTGGTAACCAGCGTAAACTGCTTCGTTTCCCTAGAGAAGTAACCACGGTTTCCAAACGTGAAACTATTGTACCTAATAGTTCAATTGGTGCTTGGGTAAACGGTGTTTCAATTTGGTCTTACAAGTCTAACGACTTTGTTCGCTTTGGTCCTATCACTACTATTGATATTAACAATGGTGGTCAAGGATATGATGCTGGTAACAAACCAAACCTTATAATCAGCGGAGGAGGCGGTACTGGAGCATCAGCAGATGTTACTGTTAATGGTTCTCTCTTCTCCATTGAGGTTACTGCTGGTGGTAGTGGATACGTTACACAACCTTTGGTTTCTGTTGTTGGTGGTAGTGGCATCGGTGCTACAGCACAAGCAGTTATCACTGGTGGTGTTGTAAGTAGAGTTCTTGTAGAACAACCTGGTACTGGATATACATCTCAACCTACAATATCAATTACTGGTGGCGGTGGTACGGGTGCTCTTGCAACTGCTAGCGTTCGTGGTCCTATTCAAGCCGCAACCTTGACATCTGGTGGTGTTGGTTATACCTCTCTGCCTTCTGTTATCATCAACTCTGGTACGGGTGCTCTAGCACAACCGATTGTTATTAACGGTCGTATCGTTTCTATCGCTATTATTAACTCTGGTGAGGGTTATACCACTGCACCTAATGTAGTAATCAATGGTGATGGTTTTGGTGCTGTTGCTAAAGCAGTTATCGGTACTATTGGTGAAGATAAGGGTAGAGTTATCAGCATTCAACTTCAGAACAAAGGTATTAACTATACTCAAGGTCTGACTACAATTAGACTTGAATCTGTTGGTGAATTTGCAGAGTTTACACCTAATGTGTTCCAATGGACTAAAAACCTTCAGTTTGAGTTGGAAACTAACTATGACTTTGCTAGAGGTTATGTTTTCACTGGATATAACAACCAATTTGGTGGTGAGTATGCTCACTTAGTTGATCCTAAAGAACTCCGCTATGTGGTTGGTGATAACGTATTCCTTGATCCCCAAACTACAACATTCCAAGAACTTGCTTCTAATAACGAGCACTCCCCAATTATTGGTTGGGCATATGATGGTAACCCAATTTATGGTCCATATGGTTACATCGATCCTACTGATCAGAACAGTGGACTTAGAAGACTTCGTACATCGTATCGTTTGAAGTCTGCCTTAGTATATGAGGTAGATTCCAACCCTACACCATCTCGTGGTGATGGTCCTCCGCTGGCAACCTATGCTGCAGGTTCATTTACTGATGACTATGAATATGCATTCCAGTTAGGCGATCTAGACCCATACAACGGTCGTTTCTGTAAGACCCCTCAATTCCCTGAGGGAACTTATGCATACTTCATCACTATTGATGAATCTGATGCAGGTCAAGCACTATTCCCATATATCATCGGTCCTCAGTTCTACTCGCAACCAGATGCGTGGAACATGAATCAGGATGCAACTCAGGATAATATTCCTACTGATGTTGTCCGTTATCGCGATCCATTCAGTGATGTTGATATTGACGTTGATCGTCAACCCAATAAAGAACCAGACACCCTTACAACTGAACTTGAAGGTTATCCTCTAATTCTAGAAATTCAGGATACTAATAATGATGGACTTATTGATTCTAACGAACAGTTGGCATCTATTCCTCTGTCAGAAGAAAATACTCTACAAATCTACGATTACTTCCCAACTGTATCTGCAGAATCAAGAGTTGACATTGAAGTCGAAACAACTACCAAATTTGAGTCTGCTCAGATTGATGGATTTGTTGTTGAAAACCCTGGTGTGTCTTATCAGGTAGAAGATGTCATTTTCTTCAATAATGAGGGCACTGGTGGATTTGGTGCTTCTGCTGAGGTTGCTGCTGTTGAAGGTAAGTCAATCTCTGCATACAGTAAAGTTATTGAAGAAGATATCGTATATGGTAAAATTACAACTACCGAAAATCATGACCTGAGGGTTGGTGATCAAGTTATTGTTGAGTCTTCAGTTATCTCTGATAATACCAACAAGACATACTACACTAATGTTGTCTCTGGTATTGAGGACATTGTTATTTCCCAACAAGGTGTTGGTTATAATGAACTAATTCCTCCTACCTATGAACTGATTACTGACAGCGGTCAGGATGCTGAAATTAATATCAATGTCATTCAAACTGGTCAAGTTGAAACTATTGACATTATCAACTCTGGTAACTCTTATGATCCTGAGAATCCTCCTCAGATCCGTGTAAGTCATCCTCAAATCTTTAAGAAGACTCGATACTTCTTTGATGAGTATGGCGAGACAACTACCAATGCAAATGGCACAGTAATTGTTAATCATACTCTGCAAAGTGATGATCGCTATACCTATGCTTGTGGTCAAGTAACCAAACCCGATGGTAACAGTGCTGCCTGGATTGGTAAGTTTGATGATCTTGGTGCTCTTGTTTGGGATCGTACTCTAGAAACAATTAGTGGTAACACTAAGACTGCTCGTTTCAATCAGATGTATCTGGATGAACGTGCTGAAAATGACATCATCTATGTTGTTGGTGAAACTGAATACGATAATGTCAGTGCAAACTATGCACCTGACATCCTGTATGTTAAGTATGAGTCTGGATTTGACAATGCTAACAATGCTGAAGGTCAGGTAAGATACCAGAAGGAAATTGCTGGTGTATCTGGCACAACTCGTCGTGACTATGCCATGGGTGTTACCCTTGGTGAAGAAGAGCGTGTGTACATCTGTGGTTACACAGATACAAACTCACCAGACCCAGATGACATGTGGGTCATTCAGTTTAATGAAGACGGTGAGATGAGAGAGAAGCGTAAGTTCTCCTCTGAGACTGATGATGAGAGAATGCATCAGATTAGGTATCTGGGTAACAATTCTTATCAGTTTGTTGGTCTTAATATGACCGATTACTACATGATCGTTGGTGAGTTCTACTTTGATGGTAACAACCTTGAACTGAGATATGTCAAGAACGTTAATCCTGCAGGTGGCAGACCTCAAAGACCTCGTTTCGTCATTGATGAATATGATTCCTTCTATTGCGTCTTTGATCTTTATAACAATTCCATTCAGAAGAATTCTTCTATTGGTTTGTTCAAACTTCCTAGAACTCAGATCAACGAAAACGAACCAACGTTTGAATTCTACAAAGTTCTTGCACCTAGTGAAGATTTTGTTTCCATCAACCATTCGGACATCACTATCGATGTCTTTGGTAATCTGACTCTGGTTTCTGATGTTAAGTATACAGAGAACAGTAGAAAAATTGCTATCCACTATATCAAGTTTGATGGCACTGTTCTCAAGCAATCCACAGTTGAGTCTGTAGACACCGTTGGTCTATCTGCTCAAACTCATATTGTTGATAATTCTGGTGATGTTGTCACCTTCAGCAACAAGCAGATTTCCGATCAGGTATCCTCATATCGTTATAACGGTAGTGATGGTGCTGGTGGATTTATTGCATCTATCAATAACATTACTGGTATTACTGCCACTCGTGGTGCTGGTGTTCAAGCAGTTGGCACTATTTCTGGTGCTGTACAAGCAAGAGCAACAAATATTGGTAACATCACCGTTTCTACTGGTGCCGCACTTGCTCGTGGTGGTGTTATTGCTACTCTTGGTGGTCAATCTGGTGCTGACACTCAACGTGCTGGTACTGTTGCAACTGTTAGTAATTTCTCTGCTGCAGAAGCAATTCGTGGTGGTGCTGTCAACGATGTAACCAATATCTCCACTGCTGATCCTAAACGTGGTGGTGTTATTGCAACTGTAGACACAATCAGTGCTGCTGATTCTAGACGTGGTGGTCGTGTTACCTTGGTTGCTAACCCTAGTGCTGCAAACGCACTGCGTGGTGGTAAAATCCTTGGTACTCAAAACGTTGGTGCTGGTAATCCATCAAGAACTGCAGGGACATATATTAACGTAACTAATTCATCCAGTGCTAATGGTACTGGTGCAACGTTTAGCGTCACTGTCAATAACTCTGGTGCTGCATCTATCAGTGTAACTGGTGGTGGTATCTCATATGCCATCGGTGAGACAATTACTGTTGCTGACTCCGAACTTGGTGGCGGTGGTGCTCCTGCTCTAACATTTGATGTTGCATCTACTGGTGGTTTTAGTTACACAGGTGTTGCACCTAGTGCTGGTTCCGCAAACGGTAATAATGCAACCTTTGATGTTGGTGTATCCAATACTGGTGATGTTTCTGTCACAATTAACACAGGTGGTATTGGTTACCTTACAACCGAAACTCTTACAATTCCTGACTCCAATATTGGTAACTCTGGTGCACCTGATATAACTTTTGATGTTACTGGTGTTGGTGGATTCCAATATAACGGTGTTGCTTCTTCCGCTGCAACAGACGGCACTGGTGCAACATTCAATGTCACTATTGATGGCAGTGGTGCTGCAACTGTTGTGCAGGTTGCTGGTGGTGGTCTTGCATATGTAGTTGATGAAACTGTAACTATTCAGGATGCAGTTTTAGGTAATAATGGTGGAAATGCATTAACATTTGATGTTGCATCAATTACTGCTCCCTTAACGTATACAAACGTCCCTGCAACTAGCGTAACTGGTGTTGGTACAAACGCAACATTTGACGTTACTATCACTGCTAATGGTGCGGCATCTATCAGCGTTAATGCTAATGCAGGTCTATCATATGCTGTCGGAAACCAACTTTCAATTGCCGATTCTGCTCTTGGTAACAGTGGTGCTGCAGCACTGACATTTGATGTCAATTCAATTAAGGCACCTCCTCTATACACCAACGTTGCTACCACTTCAAACGGTAACGGTACTGGTCTCGTTACACAAATAACGATTGATTCTTCTGGTGCTATTAACTTTATCAATATTGTTCAAGCTGGTCAAGGATACTTAGTTGGTGATACGATCACTGTTCAAGATTCAGATATTGGTAACACTGGTGCTGCTGATATAACCTTCCAGGTTGCATCTGTATCTGGTGGTGCTATCTACGTTAACGTTGTTCCTACAAGCACATCTGGTTCTGGTACTGGTGCAACATTCAATATTACTGTTGATGCATCTGGTACGATCACTAATATTGCTACCGTTACTGCAGGTAGAGGATTTGCTGTCGGTGAAGTAATAACTATCGCTGATGCTGATCTTGGCAATAGAGGTGCAGCAAACTTCACCTTCCAAGCAGCAACAACTACTGGTATTACATACTCAAGTATTTCTACATGGAGTGTATCACCTTCTGGTGGTACTGCTGCTGTATTTGATGTCGTTATAGACAACCTGGGTGCTATTACAAGTGTAACTCCCACAAATCGTGGTGCTTCGTTTAGTGCTAATGATGTCGTAACTATTGCTGATGCACAACTTGGTGGCACTGGTGCTGCTGATGTTGAATTTACTGTTACATCCATTCAAGGTCATCAGTATAATGCAGTTGTTCCTGCATCGAATACTGGTTCTGGTCAATTTGCATCCTTTGATATTACTATCAATGGTTCTGGTGCTGCTAGTGTTATTGCAATTAATAATCCTGGTCAAGAATTCCAAGTTGGTGACACCTTTACTGTAACTGATGCACAAATTGGTAACTATGGTGGAGCAAACTTAACTTTCCAGGTTGCATCACTTCAAGCAATCACATATTCAAATATCTCTGCTGCAGGAGGTAGTGGTACTGGTGCAACTATCGATCTGAACGTTGCTGCAAACGGTGTAGTTACCGTTCAAATGAATAAGACTGGTAGAGGATATAGCGTTGATAATATTCTGACAGTTACCGACTCACAACTCGGTAATTATGGATATACAAATGTAACGCTAACAGTTGCAACTATCATCAACGTATTTGATACCACAAAACAAAACCGTGGTACTGCATCACTGTTTAATGCAACCGATGCACTCATTGATACTGCATCTAAGAAGTATGGTGAGGCATCTCTACAATTTAACGGAGCAAACCACTTCACTATTGAAGGTCTTGACCTGAATACTACTGAGTGGACTCTGCAGGCATGGTTCCATATTGCTTCTGCTACACATACTGCCGCGGCCAGCACTCCTACATTCTTTGAAACACATCCTAATGATGGAAGTGTACCTTCCAACGTTCTGAAGTTTTATATTGATGGTGTAAGTGGTAGTCCTGATTTTGGTAAGGTTAAATTAGATTTCCAAGGCGCAGAAGTTGCCGAATCTACAAGTGCTACCGTTTGGGCAAACTTTGCTAGCGATCAATGGGTACATATTGCTCTGGTTAAATCAGAACCGAGTCTTGGTAGTTATACCTATACTATGTTTAGTAATGGTACACAGATTGCTATCTGGACCAACACTACTAATATTGGTATTGACAATGTGTATGTTGGTGGTACACAAACACCTACCACTGATACTACAATCATCGGTCATGTTGATGACTTTGTGGTTGATGATGATGCACAATACACTGGTTCTTCATTCACTGCTCCTGATGCAGAGGTCTTAGTTCGTACAAACAACTCTAACTTGGCACTTGTCAAATTAGATCGCCTCCACGATAAGCGTGGTACATATGCACTATCAACTCTCTCTAATCACACTTCTGCTGTAATTGTAGAGAACACTAACTGGACATACAATACTCAGACGCAACCTCCGATTACTCAGTGGAACATCGGACCTGGTGGTCTGCAAATTCTTGACTATGCTGATGTTAATAGTCAATTGACAACTGGTATCTACAACTTTACCAATACATCTGAACTGTTTGCGTCTAAAACTTCTACGGTTCCTACACCTGGTGGTAGAAAACTGGTTATTAGTCCTTCTGTTATTCCTAAGTATTACATTAAGGATGCTGCCTATCAGAAGATTGATAACGTCCAAACACTAACACTCAATCAGGAAGTTAAGTTTAGTAAGGGTGAAATCCTTCAACAATATAACGATGCTGGTACTACCCAGCGTTATGGAACAATTGTTGAGATTCCTGTTGGTACTGAAGCATATCCTAATCTTGGTACTACCTATAAAATTGGTAATATCTTCCCTGCTGGTACCACATTTGACCTAACACAAAAATTACGTTCTACATCAGCACAAGACTTTGGTAGTAACGTTATTACGGGTATTTCTTTTGTTGCATCCCGTGCATATACAGAGTGGGAGCAAGCAAAGTCATACACTACTGGTGATGTAGTTTATTCTGCTGGCAGAATTTATACAGCAACCACTGTTGGTACTTCTGGTCTAAACGCTCCAACACATGATACTGGTAATGCTACTGATGGTGGTGTTTCTTGGGATTACACTCAGGGATCTACTAATCCAATTGAAGTGGATCTTTCCAATACTGCATACCCAACTCCAAGACAACCTCTATGGCAATCGCTCATAGTATATGACATTGGAGATCAAATTTATTACGGAAGAAATCTCTACACTTGTTCTGTTGCAGGCCGAACATCTAAGGTCGCACCTTCCCATGGTAGCGGGACTGCTACCGATGGAACTGTTACTTGGACCCATACTCAAACGTTCGATCCTCTGAGTGATTATGCAACGTTTAAGGACTTTGATGCTACAGAAAACTGGTATGCAATCCGAATTGATAAAATCTTTAGTGATTCCAATTTCATTGCTAATGATAGTCTAAGCATTGGCGGTACAGTTACCGTTAACCCTAAAGTTGACCAACCTACTGTTCTGCAAATTAATAACGTAACTAGCGTTGAGCAAGTTAGTGTAACTGCTGTACTTGATAAAACTATTAAGGTTGTATCTCAGACTAGATCTAATGAAGTGTTCTGTGTCGCCAACTCTAGACACAACTTCACTGCTGGTGACATTCTGTTTACTGAAGGATTTACAACTAACGATTTTAATGGTTCATTCTTCATTAAAGAGGTATTCTCTTCTAGGAATTTCATTTTTACATTGCGTGGTATTCCTGCTGCTGAACCTGCTTTTGTTCAGAATAGCATTGCAAGAGTTAACATCTATACTAAGCACCCAACTCTTATACTAACAAGAAATCACAACTATATCTTTGATATGAGTGATAGTAGTAACGCTGGGTACTTCTTATCATTCTCTCAAGATAACGAATTCAAACTTGAATACTCATTCAATAATATTGAAAGAGAAGGCACCCCTGGTGTGTTTGATGGTACTAATTCACCATTCGTTAAGTTGAAAGTTGATGGTCAGGTTACCAATATCTCATATTATTTTGATCCTTCTAGAATTGGTGCTAATTCTCCTGTGGGTTCAACATCATTTGTTGATGTTAAGAAGACACCTTTTGATGGAACATATACTGTTACTGAAACTGAAAGTGATACAATTTTCAAATTCCCGTTGATTCGTGAACCTGAATTCCAGAATGCAAACGTTGGCGAGAATGATCAGGATGTACCTTATTCCACATACTCAACATCATCTAAACGTGCAATCGGACCTATTGCAAATATCAAACTGATCTCTGCTGGTGGTTTCTATAAGAAGTTGCCTATCATTCAGGATATTGCATCCTTCCGTCAGATTGAACGTATCAATATTACCTCTGGTGGTTCCGAATATGCAATCGGCACATATGATCAAGTATCCATCCTTGGTGATGGTGAAGGTGGTCTCTGTCGTATTACTGTTGCTGTTGATGAGGAAATCGGTTCTGGTACTATCACTAGCGTTGTAATTACTGATCCTGGTAAAGGATATACTACTGGTAGTGTTGATGTTGATTCAATTCAAGGTATTCTTGGACCTCAGTTAACTGGTTCAGGTGCCGATTTAGAAGTCGTCATCCCTGATGAGGGTACAGGTGCATCTGTGTTCTTGACGGGTAAGAACATCGGTAAGATCAAAAAACTTAAGAACAATGAATTTGGTTATGGTTACTCCCATGACTATACACTGAAACCTGAGATTACATTCCCTGTCAACCTTCAGTTGTTCAACACTTCTATCTTGTCCCAGATCAAGATCACAAATCCTGGTGCTGGTTATACATCTGCTCCTAGCGTTATTGTCGTAGGTGGCGGTGGATTTGGTGCTGAAGCAGTTGCAATCGTTAAAAACAACAGACTGAATGAGATTCAAATTAAGAATCCTGGTGCAGGTTACTCTTCGGAACCTGTTGTTAATTTGAAGTCTGAGTTTAACTATGTTGTTAACCTTGACCTAAATTATCTGCAGTTTAACTTCCCTCATGGTATTACCCAGGGTGCTGCAATTTCATTTAGAGCAGATGATGTTGGTTCCACTGAAGGCGAACTTCCAAAACCAAGTTCTGCAGGTTTGACCAGTTTGGTTGCAAACCAGATCTATTATGCAATTGCTGGTGATGTAAACTCTCTTGAAAGTGATCAAATTAGATTTGCACTGACACCTGCTGATGCGGAGTCTGGTAACTATATCACCTTCCTGACACAGGGTGCAGGTCGTCAAGTTTTACTTACTGAAGTATTTGGTGGTGCTGCTGAAGCAATCGTTGAAACCTCTAGATTCCTCCAGGGTGAGAGAGTTTACATGGGCGATAGCGAAGAACTTGCAACTGTTTTCGCAACTGTATCTAATAACAATGGTTGGCAGATCGGTCCTAAGATCTTGAAACTTGTAGATCTTGATGGTGAGTTTGTTGCTGGTCAACGTGTCAATGGAACAGTCTCCCGTGCATCTGGTGTTATTGACAACATCTCTCTTGCTAAAGGTGTGCTGAATATCGGTTCTCTGACTGAGACACCTGGTAAGTTTATCGATGACGTTGGTAAACCTTCCGAGATCGTTCAGAAGATTCAAGACTCCTTCTTCTATCAGAACTTCTCCTACGTTATTAAGACACAAAGTCCTATTAACCTCTGGAAAGCACAAATTCTGGAGAACAACCACCCCGCTGGTTTCAACATGTTCGGTCAGTTACAACTGACTGGCGGTAAGGACATCTCTGGTCGTAAGGTTGGAACTGAGTTCATCAAACAGGTGAACATCAACGAATACTCCAACGTTAACGAAGTTACATCATTCGCTGCTGCTGAACCTCAGTATTCCGACTTTAATAACACTGAAGTTCTCTTCCGTAGAAAGCGTTTGACCAACTCTGAGGAAATCTTGACTTCTATCGTTAAGAAGTTGGATGACATTGCAGGTCAGTTTGACGGTATTGAGACCCAGTTCCCAATCACTGTTGAAGGTGAACAGGTCATCGTTAACAACAATCAGTTGTTGATCCTGCTTAACGGTGTTGTTCAGGCACCTGTTGTTTCTTATGACATTGTTGGTGGTAACATCGTATTCAAAGAAGCACCCAAGGCACCTTCTAAAGTTGTCTATAGAGATGCAACTATTGACTTCCTACCAATTACCAGATTGACACTTTCCAATGTGTCTGGTATTTTCCCAGAAATTGGTTACCAAATTACAGGTAACCAGAGTGATGCATTTGCAACTGTTATTTCATCTGCAGGTAACACTGTAGATATTGTTGACATCACAGGTGGTCCTTTCCAGAACAATGAAAGAATTGATGTTAGTGCCCTTGGATTTAGTGCACTAATTGATAGTCAGTTAAGTGTTTCTCAGGAAAACCTTTTCCAGTTTGACGAAACTCTGGTTTGCACCAATCGCTCTCGTGGTAACCCGACTGCACAAATTAATGCTATTAACTTGAATGTTGATGGTACTGCTGGTAATGATATTGTTTTGTCTAAGACATCAGGTACCGCTGAGTATGAGGTTGGTGTATTTGACTTCCGTCTACAAGACATTGTTTACTCCACAAGATCTAATCTTGCTGCAAGAATTACTGTTCTTGCACCTTATCGCGATCCTATTACCAACGACGTTGTTGATACACAAGAACTGACTGCTGGTTCATCGTTCTATGGTCTACTCTTTGAGCGTTTGATTAGTCAATCTTATCCTAACGTTCTGTTGGATGATATTTCTAAATCTAGTATCACTCCTGTCGAATTGCTTGACTCTGATAGCAGAATCAACGCTAACTTCCTTGACTTTGAAGAAGTTCGTTCCTCTGAAATTACATATACTGACCTGAGTAGCGGCGTCTTCAGTGAAGGCGACACTGTTAGAAATATCAAGGTCAACTATAACAACCCAATTCTTGGTTCTTCCTACGGCGTTGCTGCAAACCGTCATGCTGACGCTAGTTTCATGATTGCTGGCAATAAGGATGAGATTGTTGACTTTGCAACAGCAGAAATTGCTGTCATGCATCCAGACTTCTACTATCCTGGGGCATCTCAAACTGATGGACGTTCACGTTATCGTGATGCATATCGTCTGATCCAGAAGAACAAAGAGTATATCGTAGCTAAAGCATTCTACGATATGACTCAGCAATATCCATCTTTGGTTATTCCTAACAGCACTAAGTGTAAGCGTGACCTTACATACTACGTCGATGCAATTGCATATGATGTATTTGCAGGTGGTAACAAGTATGCTCGTAAATTTATTGAAGAATACTATAGTAACGGCAACCTTGCATACATCAACGCTCAGGTAACTGAAACTGTTTGGGGTTATAACAAGGCAGCCGACTATATGAAGTCAGCACTGACTAATCAACTTACTGGTTCAACGGCAGTTGATGGTATTACATATACACATTACGCAGATACATCAATCACTCCTGGTCTTGCAAACTATGGTGGATCTGGTAGTGCTATCAATAATGATGATGCTGGTGCTTGTGCTGATATTCAGGCTGCACTTGATACTCTCGCTGCTACGATCTCTGAAACTCTTCTTTCAAATCAAGACTTCAGCGACATTACTCCTACTGAACCTACCAGTTATAACAGCAATGAAACTAAGTGCCGCAGAGATGTTGGTCTCTTCGTTGACGCTATTGTTAAGGATGTCAGAAGTGGTGGTAACACAAACACCGTTAGTTTTTCTAAGTCCTACTTTGAAGGTGCAACATTCATCAATAACGGTGTTGTTGGTGAGCAAGCAGAAACCTGGACTGCACTTTCTAAGGCAAGAGATCTCACATATAGAGCAATTAACAACCTTCTATATTACAAGGTAATGCCTACCAGTGGTACTGGTGACAACGGTGTGTACAACCTTAATGATCCTTCTACATATGATTCTAGTACAGCACTTGTAGAGTTCACTCCTACTGCTGCGGTATATACACCTAACAGTGGAAGTATGGTTCTGACTATTGGTTCTCACTCGTTGACTACCTCTGATACAGTTACCATCAGACCTCATTCTTTGTCGTTCCAATGCGACATGGATGGTGGTCAAGCAATTAAAACTTATCCACAACCATATTCCACTCCGTTTGAGGATGATCTTGCAATTTCTGCAACAAGTGCAACCACAATTACAGTTAATGTTGGTGCATCTCCTTTGGTGCAGTTTACTCCTACTGGTGCTACCTATACCCCAGCAACGGGTGACATGGAAATCACAATCGGTGCTCACTCTTTGGAAGCAGGTAAGCATGTAACGATTGCCGATCAATCAATTTCCTTTACTTGCACACAAGACGGTGACGTATCAGTTGAGTCATATCCTCGCACTACAGACATGGCGTCAGGTGCGTCTCTGATGATTGAAGGCGCGACTGCCACAACAATTACTGTAAACGTTGGCACATCTCCTGCCTCTCAGCAATATGCCCACACTTATAGTGGTGCATCTGCTAACGCTATTTCTGCTGGTGGTGGATTTACTCACACATTCATTAATGCCAGTGCTGGTGCTGTATACACAGGTGGTGGCGTAACTGCACATTCCTACGATGTTGATTATGCATCTGGCGGTAGACAATCCGTTTCTAACTGTGCGAACGTACAATCAACAATTAATACACTAACTGACATCGGTCTTAAGACCATAGCAGTTGGCAATCTTGATTACATCAACTCTCTTGCAAATATCGATGATGGTTCATTCCGTGAGGGTGAAACTGTTCGTGTTAATAAGATTGCATACAAAGATAGGTCTAGTGGTTTGTTTGCCCTTGGCGACAATATCACTGCAAAAACTTCTGGTGCAACCTTCAAACTCGCAGGTGTTAACGCTGGTTTGAAGTGGTTGTTTGCCGATGCCACTGGCGTTAGTGCAACTCTTCAAGATCGTGAGTATATCACAAACTCCACACTGACAAACCCTGGTTCGTCTGCTGTTACTCAAAGTATTGTTGTTACCAACAAAAGTCTTTCTAATAGCAACAAATCTTTGAAGTTTGTTACCAACTCGTATCTGAAGCAAGTTGATTCTTATGACTTCGACTTCGGCACTGGTAACCTAACATTCGAGGCATGGATCTACCCTACTGGCATCTCTGGTACACAGTACATCTTTGATTGCCGTAGAGGCAGTGCAACCAGTGGTTTGAATATCAGAATGGTGGATCAAACACTGCGTGTATTTGATCACACTACAAACATTATTCTGTCAGGTAATGTCTTTACCACTACTAACACTTGGTACCATGTTGCAGTTGTCAGAAATGAATCTGTCATGTCTGCATATGTCAATGGCACACAAGCAGGAAGTAATGCAAGCAACAGTACAGACTTTGGTTACGGTCCTTGCTACATCGGTGCTGATCGTAATGGTTCCAGTGGTTTCATTGGAAACATGGATAACGTTGCAGTCAGAAAAGGTGAAGCATACTACACTTCTGCCTTTACTGCACCTAGCACTGTTTCATATGGTGACACCAATATTGTCCTTGGTTTGACGGGTGATACTCCATTCATTCTTTCTACAACTGAAGTTTACGCAACCTTCACAGGTACAACAGTTTCGTCTGCAACTGCCAAGTCAATCGATTATGACAACAAACGTGTCATCATCGAAGACATCGATCTGTCTCGTGATGGTCATCGTGTTGTTGCTGAAATCCTTGAGAAGAATGATCTATGGATTGCTGAGGTTGCTGTCGGTAGAATGCAAACCGAATATCCAGACTTTATTATCCCTGGCGACAATGCTGCAATTCAAAGTTATGGTGGCACAACAGCATGTATTCGTGACACTAGAGATTACATCTTAGATGCAATCATTAAAGATCTTAAGTATGGTGGCGATTACTATACAACTACTATTGCTAGAGGTTATCTTGCTACAGATGGTTCTGTTGATTTTGTCGAGAAAGAATTGCTGCAAACGCTCTTCGCTTGGCAAGAAGCAGGCAGACTTGCCAAGTATGTTGTTACCACAAGTGACACTGATTTAACTGATCCTGAAACTCAAATTCTTCGTATTCCTCATGGAATTTCTGGTGGTGCTTCTGTCACCGTACAGAATGAAATTGATACTCTTACTAATAATATTCTTGACATCCTTGGACCTACTGGTGATCGTTATCGTGATGCTGGCAATTCCCTCTGGAAGAATAGAACTTACATTGCTGAGGAAGCAGTTGGATACATTCAGAACAAGTGGCAAGTTACCATCAACGGCAATGCTTATGACAAACTCGTTATGCCTGGATATGGTGAACCATATTGCTTGAGGGATCTTAAGGACTTTGTTATTCCTGCAATCATCAGTGACCTGATTACTGGCGGTAACTCTGCTGTAAACAATGTCATTGATCAATATCTAGATTCCAACAAAGATATTCTTCACGTTGATGAAGAACTTCTGCCGATGGTTGATGCTATTGAATATTGTAAGTATTTGTCACTCAAGGCAATCAACCAACTCCTTGTTACCTTCGGTCAGGCACCTCCTGCCGATCAGGGTGCTGATTATTCTGACGATTACTACGTCGCACAGTATACCCAACAGACAGCATATAGACAGCAAGATGACGCTATCAACAATACTGTTGATCCTGTAGGTTACGACTTTAACCGTTCTGACATCCACAGATACCTGGATGCAGCGAACATGATCGAGGTGAACAAAGATCAGATTGCTTCTGAAGCAGTTATGTCGATGAACGATCTTTCTAAGTTCTCCAACATCGAGGTTCCTGGTGGACAGGTTAACTGTATGGATGATGTTAAGGATTACCTGGATGCTGTCATTCATGACCTCCGTATTGGTGGTAACAGCAAGGTTTATGATGCTGCTGAACTTTACATCGAACCAGAAGATAATTCACTGAAGCATATTGAGGGTGAGGAAGAGGCATCTATCTACGTCTACAAGCAGGCGAGAGACATGGCAGTCTTGACCATGAGAAATGGTTTCGGTAAAGATCTTGTCTACGGTTTCGGTGTTGGTGAAGAGAATGATCCTGGTGATGATTCTTACGATCAAAACCCAATGCTCTCGCGTTATGTTGACGCTGCAAACCTCATCGATAGAAACATCCGTTTCATCGCTGAAGAGGCAGTTCATCGTACAACTCAAGAGTATCCTTCCTTCTCCATCAATGGTGGACAGGCAGGAACGAGATCGGGTGGTGTTCAGTTTGATGTAGAAAATGCTGTCTACACTGCATCTAATGGTGAGATGGTTCTTACCATTGGTACTCACAGTCTGACAACAAGCAACAAGGTATACATTGAACTTGAGTCAATTATATTCACCTGTACACAGGATGGTAATGCATCCAATCATGCATATCCTCGTAACACCGACCCTGCATATGATGCATCTCTGGCAATTACTGCTGCTGATGCAACTACGATTACAGTCAACGTTGGTGCCTCACCTGTTGGTCAGCAATATGATCACACATTCGTAAGTGCACTTCCTAACGCTGTAACCAGTGCTGGTAGTGTCGATTGTGTCCATGACATCACTGACATTCTGCAAGCACTGGTCTTCCACCTCAAGTACGGTGGTAATAGCAAAGTTGTGGATGCTGCTCAGTTCTACGTGAATGCTTCCAATGCTCTCCTGCATGTTGGATCTCAGGCAACTGAGACTGTATATGCAATGGTAGAAGCGAAGAAGATCATGTTTGACGTGATGCGTAGTGTTCCCACTCTTAACACTGGTAACCACGTTCACAACTATAGTCAGAAGTTCTACGAAGATCTCGACTTCTATCCATACAGACAACGCAGCCGCGACAACCCCACAATGGAGCAAACCTCCCTTGCTGGTGCTACCGATGCTAATAAGTCTCGTGCTGCTGACGCATACTGGTTGATCCGTAACAACGCCCGCTACATTGCAGAGGGTACAGTTGGAATGTACGTTGCAAACAACGGTTGGACTATTCCTACTGGAACTGTTGCATGTGTTGATGACGTTGAGCGTATTATTCAATCGGTTGCATACCACGTTGCATACGCTGGTAACTCTTACATCTATGACATCGGTGAAGAATACGTTAACAATCCTCACCTGGATGCTACAGAAAGACAGCGTTCAACATCAATTATTAGTTACATCCGTTCTAATATCATTGATCACATTATCCGTAACGAACTGATCCCCTCTAACATTACAACTAACTGGGGTTCTTACACATCACTGCAACAGTATCGTGATCTCACAATCACAACTGACGTGACACAACCTGCATGTCCTACTGAGGTTTCTGCTGCACAAACGCTGATGCAAACCGTTGAGGATATTCTCACTGCCAACTCTATGAGTGGTCAGACACGTACGGTTGCTAACAACGGTGGTCCTTGCTCTAACGTTGAGGCAGCAATCGATACGATCATGCAGATTGTTACCGATACAATCACCACACCTACATCTCTTGCTAGTGTTCAGCGTACTCTGCCTGCTATTTGGCCTATCAAGTATTCTGGCAACCACGCTGATCGTGATCTCAGCGTTAGTTATGACAACGCTGCTGCTGGATGGAATTCTACTTGTGCGACTATTGAGTCTGCCATTAATACTTTGTTCGACGTTGGTATCAATACCATCGAAGCAGCATGGTTGGGCACTACTCCTCACCTCGGAACAATTAGTAGAACTACACCTGCATCGGTCTACACAAATACCAAGTATCAGGCATACACCTGTTATAACGTACTGTCGGCAACCATGACATTGTATGATCTGTTGTCTGGTACTTTAGGTGCCGCTAAGCATACAGATCACACCATCGCTGAGTTCATCAGATTCAACGATCATGCAATCGCACAGAGAGCAATTGATCAAACTGTGACACAGTATTCAACTGGAACTAACCCAGATACAACATACGCCCAGGCAATTCTTGAGGCAATGATCTATGACCTCGCAACTGGCGGTAATGCTGGTGCGTTTGAACTTGCTGCCACATGGTTCGATGGTGAAGGTACCTTCATTGCATATCCCGATATTGATCGTATTCGTCTAATCTTCGCGATGAATAAAGTTCGCGAATATGCGAAGGATATTGTGATGAACTACAACGGTCCTGGTTGGTCTGGATATGATACTTTCTATCCTCCTGCAGTTGGTGGTTATCAACCACGAATTGAATATGATCAGGAATACTCTGAATTCAGTATGGATTCTTCCCTCAACTGCCTTGAGTTTGCACTTGAGCGTTCCACTTTCCCATCAGAAAATGTTGTCACATTTACTGCATCTACCGACGCTGTAAATCTCACCAATGTATATGACGAGGGTGAAGATTATAATACTGATCCTGCACTGGTTCTGCTTACTCCTACTATTGAAGTTGGATTTGAGCGTGAAGAAAATCGCGTTCGCATTAACAGAACTAACTTCTTCCGTCGTGGTGATCTGCTGCAATACACTCTTGCATCTGCAACTTCACTTGATGGTGCCAATGATCAGGACTTCTATTATGTTCTGAATGCTCAGGCAAACTGGTTTGAGATCGCTCGCGTACCTCAACATGATGGTCGCTATCGTCCATTCCGTCTGGATACAACAAACTCAGGTAACCAGAACTTTACTACTGCACGTCGTTCTGGAATTATTAGAAATACAATTAACTATGGCACACGCGATATTCAAACTCCAATTAGTGCAGGTTTCAATATTGCTGACGTTCTGATTGGTACTGCAACTGGTGCTTCCAGTGAAGTTTCCAGTCAACTTCTTAACCGTGCTGAAGTTGTTAAAACATACAAATACTTCGGTCTTTCTGCAATGTCGCAGGAGAAGTTCGTTGACGGCGAAGTCATTCAGGTGCAAGGTGCAACTGTCAACCAGGGTATTGCCCTTCAGACAATTGCTCGCAATGAACTGAATAACGGTCACATTCGTATCAGAAGTATCACTGGCACAATCTCCGCAGGAGATGTCCTCGAAGGTGTTGATAGTGGTGCAACTGCTACTGTCACATCTACCGTTGAGGATCGTCTACTTATCAATACTAAGTTGGGTCAATTCTTCACAGGTGACTGGTTGTTCAAAGACACCACATCCACAGAAGCAAAAGTATCCGTCTTCAATGATAAGAGAGGCGTTCTTACTGGCAACACAGGTGGTCGTATCACGGTTGACGTGGAAACGATCAATAGCGGTTGGGAGTCTGGTGATGTTATCTATGGTTCTAAGACTGAAAAAATTCTTGACCTCGTGGGTATCAGAGATGGTGGTTCACCAATCACAATCAACACATACATCCACGGCGACAGAACTATCAAACTGTCCCTCTCTAGCGTTGTACGTGACACAGGTTACACGGGTAACTTCACTGTTGGAGATCAACTGTATCTGCTTCAGGGAACTGCAATTGCTGTTCCTGGATGGACTGCATATGTCACTAGCTGGGATTATCGCCCAGATGAGGGTATCAATGATCTTTACATCGGTAGCGTATCTGGTGACCCAAGTGTCCCTGCAAGCACTGTTGGTTTGGGTGGTTATACAATCGGTAAGTTTGAAAACCTTAACAACTTCCCTGTTATCTACGGTGAGGTTAGTGCATATACAGAAACCGCATATGAGTCTTACGGTCGCATCGTAAGCATCGAGCAGAGTGGTATTACCGCTCGCGTGTGGTTGGAAGATGTTGTTGGAACATTCAGCGACAACATGACCCTTATCTCAGATAACGGATGGATTGCAGCAACATCTACTGCAAGTGATTTGGTTGGACGTGTTGATCGTTACTTCCGTGGATTTGATGGTGAGCAGACAATCTTCAAACTCACTATCGCAAATGGTGAGCAATATCTGCCTGATCCTGCAGGTCATATGATGATCTTCGTGAATGGTATTATGCAACCACCTGGTGCAAACAACGCATTCACTGCATCTTCGGATGAGATCACATTCACTGAACCACCTGAAATTGGGTCTGAGTTTATTGGATACTACGTTGGTAAATTGCGTCAGTTGGATGACATTAGTTTCGAGTTTGACTCCTTACGTTCATCTTTCAACCTCAAGATTACTGGCGGTTTCTACTCACTAACTCTGACTGAGGGTGTTTCTTCTAACACGATCAAACCTGAAAATAACATCATCTGTTCCTTGAACGGTGTTATTCAGGAACCTGGCATTGGTTACACACTGGTTGGTTCTAGGATCATCTTTGCTGAAACGCCTCGCGCAGGATCCACATTCGTGGCATTCTCCTACGTTGGTTCTGAAGCAGACGTTATCGCGTCTTACGTTGTTCCTCCAATTGAAGCAGGTGACAAACTCTTTATCGAAGGTGAAGATGAGTCTGATCCTCGTGAGGTTGCTCTGATTGAATCTTCCAACTCTTTGGTTACCTTTGAGTACACGGGAACGGTTAAAGGTCGTAACGCTTCCGCGCTTGCGACTATCCGTAGAGGCACAATTGATGCCGCAATCATTACCAACCCTGGTAACGGTTATACCACGCGCCCAAATGTCGCGGTTATTTCCTCCAGTGGTTTTGATGGTCGTATCCGTGCTCTGATGGGAATTGCAAATATTGCAATTAAGACACCTGGTGTTGGTTATTCACTACCTGAAGTCACCGTTTCCAACGTTGTTGAGGATGATTTTGTTACGCCTGAAGGTGCACCTGTCAATGATGGTTTGGATGTTTATGCTGGTGAGGGTATTGATCCCAACACTGGTCAAACAATCACCATCGAGAATGGTGCAATTCAGATCACACGGAATCCTTCCAACGTGACTGTAAACCAAGGTCAAACTGCAGCATTCACAGTTATCGCAGTCTTCAATGCTGAGGATGGCGATCCTGTCGGAACAACTTCTGGTCTGAATTATCAGTGGCAGAGGAAGAACTACGGGGAAACCAACTGGACAAATATCACTGGTGCAAACCAGGCAACATATGACACTGGATCTGCTTCTCAAGCAGACGACAGTGATGAGTACAGAGTTGCAATCACGTATGCAGGTGCAACACCTGTCTACTCCAACTCTGCTGTTCTTAACGTCCAGACTGGTGCAACTGTAATCTCCAACTTCGTACCGAACTCGATCTTTGCACAATAAATAGTCAAAAACAATGACAGCAACCGCTTCCTATGTACCTGCTACAAGGATCCTGACTGTAGATGGTGACGGGTTACCTAGTCCCGTCACCTACGGTGTGTTCCCTAATGCGAACAATCCGAATACAGTTACGGAACAAGATTTCAATCACGACTTCTATTATAGGGGTGGTACATTTGGAATTGAAAGGACATTTGATGATAATACCTATTCACAAGAAGGGTTTACCATCAATATTCCACTGTCGGTAGATGATAATGCATTGCTATCTGCCACGGTTGATAGTGGTTCAATTCGTCCTGGAGATAATCTGTTATTTGTTTTTAGTGATGGTAGAAAGGCGAAGTTTGTTTACAATGGTACAACCTTTATTTCTACAGCAGGATATTGTTGGAGAAGTACAGATACAAATTTACAGTTAATTGTTCCTGATTCTAACTATAGCAATACAGGTACATATACTTACTATGATCAAAGATTAGGACGCGATCCTACTCCATTGGGTGCTATTGGTGTTGCAGGTAACGGTGTAGTTTTCTTCAATCCTTCTGCTGGTGCTGGTGGAAACCCACCAGCAGGATTTAGTTGGAATGCACATTACCCAACATCTCCTGCTGATTTTGGAGATGATTCATGTGGTGGACATCCAGAACAAACGGGTCAATATCATTACCATGACTCCCACTTCATTGATTGCTGGCAACAGGGATCAGTCATGGCAACATACAATGATTACTATGGTTTATCTCAGTACAACGGTGATGTTCTAAGACATCCAGACGGTCATTCTAAAATTTTGGGATTTGCTTTTGATGGATTCCCTGTATATGGTCCTCATGCATATACTGATCCTTGGGATACATCCTCAAGCGTTATAGACATGAGTTCTTCATATCAAGTAAAACCCATAGAAACATCGGGAAGACCTTCATATGGGAGCACACTTCAAAACCCACCTGCAGGTTCCTTTGTACAAGACTGGGAATATGTTGAGGGTAATGGAATTCTCGATTCTCACAATGGAAGATTTTGTATTACTCCAGAATATCAATCTGGAACCTATGCATATTTCTTATCATTAGACGATCAGGGTGAACCATCCTTCCCATACCTTATGGGATTTACTGCACGTCAAGTGCTTGATCAACCAGCTAACAATGGTGCTGCTACACCTCCTGCACCTCCTAGCGGTGGTGATGGTGTGGCACCTCCTGCAACTCTGCAGATTGCAGCACAACCACAGAATGCAACAGTTAATAGTGGTCAGACAGTTACATTTACTGTTTCCGCTACTATTGTTCCAGAAAATGGTCCCAAGTCTTATCAGTGGTTTAGATCTACTGATGGTGGATTTGCATACTCGCAACTCAACGGTGCAACATCCCCGACGTATGCGTTTACTGCTTTGTCATATATGACAGGGTATAAGTACAAACTTGTTATTGAAGGTCCCGTTGGTGCTACAGCAGCAACCAATTCACCTCTCACAACTGATGTTGCAACTCTGACCGTAACTGGTATTGGTGGTTCTACGAATAATACCTTCGATAATACAGGTATTACACTCGATAGCACATCAACTAGCTTCGATCAAACCTAAATAACACTGTAAAAGTCTAAGAACTATGGCAAAACAAAGCATTGGTATTGGTTCTTCCGCTAATGATGGCACTGGTGATACCCTGAGGGATGCTGGTGTAAAACTCAATTCTGTTATTGATGAGATTTATGATCGTCTGGGAAACGAGACTGATCTCCTTGTCAATATTGGATCGGGTATCACTGAAGGTCAAGTTCTTAAGTGGTCTACAGCAGGAAACCCCTCTTTTGTTGGAGGTAACTTTGATGAGTTGACAAGTAATTTAGATGTTTCGACATTTAATATTGTATCAACTAGCGCAAGAGATGTTGTAATTAAACCTGATAGTACAGGTGATATTAAATTTTGGGGTGGTGGTAGTGGATCTGCATACACCTACATTGATGGTGCAGATGGATTCCTAAAATACTATGCACCATACACTGATCTAGCAAGTCTTCCTGACGCTGTAAACCATCATGGCATGTTTGCACATGTTCATGCCACAGGTAAGGGTTACTTCGCTCATGGGGGCGTCTGGGTGCCTCTGGTGGACGAAAACAGTGGCGTTGGTGATCTCTCCGATGTAGACATGACTGTTGGTGGTGGTCCCTCTAATGGTCAAATCCTTAAGTGGAATTCATCTACTTCTAAGTTTGAACCTGCCAATGATGATTCATCTGGTGGCGGTGGTGGTGGAACTACTCAAAACTTGTTTGAACAATTCAACGCTGACACTGGTTCAACAACTGCAAGTGCAGCACAAGATGTTTTAACTGTCGCTGGTGGTACCAATATTGGTACATCAATTACTGGTGATGTATTAACCATTAACATGACGGGGGCGTTAGGTGATCCTGATCAAAATCTCTTCTCTGTTGTTGGGTCTGATTCGGGATCCAAAACTGCTAATAGCACTACTACTACTGTTAATTTTGTTGGTGGTACTGGGATCTCCACTGCTGTGGCTGGTGATAATCTAACGATTACAAACGACTCACCAAACGTTGTTCAAAACATTTTTGCTACTGTTGCAGGTGATAGTGGAAGTACAGGAGCAAATAGTGCTTCTGAAACTTTAACGATTGCTGGTGGAACAAACATCACCACAGTGATGTCTGGTAATACTCTTACCATTAATAATTCTGCTGGTGCTCTTCCTTCTGTAACTGAAAATCAGAACATTGTTGCAACAGGAACCAACACCTTTACCGCTTATGGATCTCCTGTTCTAGGTTGGTCTGTTTCTGGTAGCACTGGTACAGGTTATCTCTTTGATGGTCCTGGCGTTAGTAGTTCTACTGGCAACCCAACGATCTATGTTTATCGTGGATTCACCTATAGATTCAACAACACAACTGGATCTGGTCACCCGTTTGAGATCAGAGTTGGATCTGGTGGTTCAGCGGTAACTGACGGTATTAGTGGTTCCACCACTGGTGTTTTGCTATGGGAGGTCCCGTACTCCGTCGCTGCTGGTACAACTTATGTTTACCAGTGCACAATCCACGGTGGCATGGTAGGAAACTTAGTGGTGGTCTAATTCATGACAAGAACAGTCCCAGGTAGTGGCGCATCCATTGAACCAGTTTTTAACAGTACATACGGCGTTAAAGATGTATTTGTTATTACTGGTGGTTCTGGATATGTTGCTTCCGACCCTCCAAAATTAACTATTGGTAATTGCGGCACTCCAGTTCGTGATGCAGTGTTGCGTCCTATTATCAATACTGCTGGAGAAATTCAAGCAGTTGAAGTTTTGGATCCTGGTGAGGGATATAGTCCTTTACGTTTGATTATTGAAAGTGATGATCTTGGTGCCAATGGTGCTGCTGGTGATGTATTTCTAAATGCAACTGGTGGTGTTGATTATATTCAAATAAGGTCCAACGGAGATAACTACTTCTCACAAACCGTAGCACGTATCGAAGGTGGCGGTGGAGCAGGTAGTGAACTGGTTCCTGTCACTGGTAGTGTTACAGGTTTATCCCTAGAAAACGTTGGACGAAATTATACCAGACAAGATGTTGCTCTGGTTATTGGTGGCGGGGGCGGCGAAGGCGCAACTGGGGTTGCTGAGGTAAATGAGTTCGGTCAAATCGAAAACATTAATATCAGCAACGCTGGTGAGTTCTTTGAGACTCCACCTATCGTTCAGTTGATTGGTGGTGGAGGTAGTGGTGGTGCTGCTGAGGCTCAGATTAACCTTGGCGTAATTGATAATATTAACATTGTCAATCCTGGTGGTGGATATACTTCTCCACCTCAAGTTATTTTTGCAAGGAATACAAACCTTGTAAGGACTGCCAGAAACAGACAGTCATTGAACTCTACAGTGTTCAATATTACTGGTCTTACTGGTGACATTGCAGAATCAGATACAACGATTAACGTTGAAACAACTGCAGCGTTCCCTGGTTCTGGTAAAGCACTGGTTGGAAGAGAGATCTTTAGATATACATCCAAAACTGGCACACAGTTTAAGGGTGTTACTAGAGGTGTCAACTTCAAATTTGATCAAAAAATTCGTCTTGATAGTTTACAAGATAATCCAAATACTGGTTTAACGGGTTACTCATTTAATATTAATGACCGTGTAAGGCGTCTCTCTGAATCTAGCGATAACAAGATTGCTATCGTTTATGACTGGAGACCTGAAACTAGAGACCTATATCTGGTGTTCCAAGTTGATGAACTAGCGTTTATTGACGCTGGTCGTTCTACCGAAGAAAGTAAAATTGTTGCCTTTATTTGTGGAGTTGCAAGTTCTAGTGGAACTGGTGTTGAACCACATGTTCTGGTTGAACTAGAAGGTAGTGACATTGTATTGTTTACTAATCCTCTCTCTTCACTGCCAGATAGGAAGTTTGAAGATGATGATGAGTTAAGTGGTGCTGGTGACGGTATCCCTGACTTGGTAAATACTGGTACAGACTTTGAATTGGAAACAAGTCTTGATGGTGGGATTGCCTCTTCACTTTACGGTATTGAGGAAACTATTGGTGGACAAAACACCACACTCCTTGCTATCGGTGACAAAATTTATGATGGAAATACTACACCGTTGGTTGCTACTGTTCAGGGCGCTGGTGCTCTGGGTGATGGTGATCAACATGATGCAATCATTAATATTATTGGTACTAACTGGTCTATTCCCAACTTCACTGTTGGAGAAACCGTGTCTGGTGGTACAAGTGGAGTCACCGCAACCGTGGACTCCTTCACTGCTTCGGCAACAGGATATGGTTCTGGATATGTCACACTGGTTCTTAAAGATCCCGTTGGCAACGGAAATGTATTCAAATTCACTTCTGGTGAAACACTATCTGGTGGAACGTCAGGTGGGTCTGCAAATGTGTGGTCCGCTGAATATAGCGTTCTCCTGAGAAACGAACCAGAATAACCTATAAATAAAGGGAAGGGTAAAACAGCATAATGGCTCTACTTACTGACCAATTCAGAATTTTTACCGCAAATAAGTTTATCAAGGCATTGGAGGGTCCCGACCCGATCCAGTCTGATACTGATGCAGGTAGCGCGAGAGATCGACTGTATGTTTTCATCGGTCGCCCACAAGCATGGGACAACGAGAATAATCCTCCGACACCAGTGGACTCTTTTCAAGAGTTTTCTGACGTGTTCGATGATCTAATCTCCCTGAAACGAGTGTTGGCAAACGACACTATTCAGGTTATTCGTCGTGTTGACTGGACACCTCCCGAACAAACCACTGGTGGTTTGGGTTATGTCTATGACATGTATCGTCACGATTACAGTTCTACTAAAACTGCATCTTCTGGTGCAACTAAACTGTATGACGCAGACTTCTTTGTCGTTAACTCGTCGTACCAGGTTTACAAGGCAATCTATAACGGAACATCCCCTTCTGATCCGAACGGTAAACCATCTACGATTGAACCTACAGGTACATCCACCTCAGTTATTACAACTGCTGATGGGTATCGTTGGAAGTATATGTACACCATCCCTGTTGGGCAGGTGTTGAAGTTCTTCTCTAACGAGTACATGCCTGTACTGACTGACACTGCAGTTATTTCTGATGCTGTCGGTGGTGAGATTGATACTATTGTAATCCAATCTTCTGGTTCTGGTTATAACAACGGCACCTACGAAAACGTTTCTATTAAAGGAGACGGTACTGGTGGTCGTGTTTCTATCGTTGTTGATGGTGGTAAGGTTGTATCTGCAACTGTGACATCTGGTGGTTCTAACTACACCTTCGGTAAAGTTATCATTGACGAGATTAATGGTATCGGTGCTGGTACTGGTTCTGGTGCAACTATTGACGTTATCATCCCACCTGATGGTGGTCATGGTTCCGACCCCACTGTAGAGTTGGGTGGTTACCGTGTCATGATTAACACGAAGTTCACCTACGATGAAGGATCAGGTGACTTCCCTACTGATAACGACTATCGCCGTATTGGTCTCGTTATCAATCCATTTAGATTTGGTACATCTGAACTTGTTGCAGACCTTACTTTGTCTGGTACAAGTGCTGTAATTTTCTCCCCGACATTTACAGGTCAGTTCTCTACTGATGAAATCATCACACAGTCTCGTACTGTTGGTGGTCAGCAGGTTACTGCTCGTGGACGTGTCATCTCTTGGAACTCCACCACCAAAGTTCTGAAATATTATCAGAACAGAGTTGATGGTGTGTTCCCTGAAATTACAGGTAACCTTGTTGAGTTTGAGGGTGGTAATGCTGTTGTTGGTTCTACCTCTGGTACATCTGGAGACCCCGACATCAACTTCCCAATCATTGCTGGATCATCTACTCGTGTCATTAATAACACTGAGTATGACCTGGGTATGTCATTTACAAACGGATATGCAAATCCTGAGATTGAACCAAACTCGGGTGATGTAATTTACATAGATAATAGAAGCGCGATCTCCCGTGCTGGTGACCAAATCGAAGATATTAAAATCGTAATCGAGTTCTAAAAAAATGCCTCAGAATACCAATCTGAATATCAGTCCTTATTTTGATGACTTTGATAAGGACAAAAATTTCTACCGAGTTCTCTTCCGACCTGGATTCCCCATTCAGGCAAGGGAACTTACTACGATGCAATCGATTCTGCAGAATCAAGTTGAATCGATGGGACAGCACTTCTTCAAAGAAGGTGCGATGGTCATCCCTGGTCAGATTGGTTATGATCTGAATGTTAAGGCAGTTATCCTACAACAGAACTTCCTGGGTGTAAACGTTGAGAACTATAGAACTCAACTAAACGGTCAGGTTATCACTGGTGTAACTTCTGGCGTTAAAGGAAAAGTTCTGTATTCAATTCCTGCTAGTGAGTCGGATATTGGATACATTACACTGTATGTCAAGTACGTTGATTCTGGTGATACTACATCAGATGAGGGTATTAAAGAATTTCAAAACAACGAACAGTTGTATGCTGAGAATGAGATCACGTTCGGAACAACCCTAATTGAGGTTAACTCCCCGTTCTCTCAACTTCTCCCCGCTGATGCAACCGCAACTGGTTCCGTTGCATATGTAAATGCAGGTGTATATTTCATTCGTGGTTATTTTGTAGACGTTCCTTCATCGTATCTGTTGTTGGATCAGTATACCAATAACCCTTCCTACCGTATTGGTTTGGAAGTTAGTGAATCTATTATCACTCCAGAAGACGATCCGTCACTGAATGATAACGCTGCTGGTGCTTCTAACTATTCTGCACCTGGTGGACACAGATTCCGCATTAAGACCACACTGGTCAAAAAAGCAATTAATGATGATACTGATAAGAACTTCATTGAACTTCTCCGTATCAATCAAAGTAAGGTTGAGCAAGTTGTTAATAAGACTGCATATTCTGAACTTGAGAGATCTCTTGCACGTCGTACGTTTGAAGAGAGTGGAGACTACGTTGTCGATAGTTTCGACGTAACGGCAAGGGAACACCTTGACGACTTCTTTAACAATGGTGTATACACTTCAGGTTCGATTGGTACCGATGGTGTTGCTGCATCAGATGAATATCTGGCAGTAGAAGTTGGTCCTGGTAGAGCATATGTTAGAGGTTATAGAACTGAATTCTTAACACCTCAGTATGCATCTGTACCAAAACCAAGAACGTTTAAGGAAAGACAGAACGGTATTATCTCGTTTGAACTTGGACAGTTTGTTGAGGTATACGACGTTTATGGTAACCCACAACTGACAGGTGATGGTGTATCCAAAGCATATCAAACTTTGGAACTCCGTGACAACTGGATGATTGCTGCTGCCAACGAAACTGATTACTCCGACGAGACTGGTTCTGGTCAGGGTAACATGATTGGTAAAGCACGAATGGTGCAGATGAAATATCTGCGTTCCGATAGTGCCCTAGGAACAGATTTCCATAATGTTTATCTGTTTGATATTCAGATGTTTACTGCTTTGAACTTCAAAGCAAATGTATCTCTGTCTGCTGGTGATAGAATTTTTGGTCGTACATCTGGTGCTAGTGCATATGTATTTGAGGGTGCAACAACTGCTCAAAATAGAAAGTATGTAACAATTTATCAGGTATCTGGTAGGTTTACTGATGGTGAAGTGATCGTCAGAGATGGTCGCATCGTTGGTGAACTTGATGCCATCTTCTCATACCAGTTCCAAGATACCAGATCTATGATCGGTAGGAACCCTGGCAACGCTGTTGTCTTTGGTGCAAACCTGTCACTCAATGATCAGTATCCTATTGATTGCTATAACGTTGAAGTTGATCAAGCAACAGATAATGATCTTACTGGTTTCGGTTCCAACTTTGGTACGGAATTGCGTCCTGGTGAAGTTGTTCGTGTAACTGGTACAACCGTTCAGGGTAATAACACATTACGTGTTAAGAGAATTAACCCACAAGCAATCGATCAGTCTTCTGCAAACTCAGCAACGGGTGTATCTGCACCTATCTTTGATTATGCAAATCAAATTGCAAAATTAGATACATCATTAACCAAAGGTACCATTCCTGATGGCGAATACGCCAATGGTGTGGTTGTGAGAATGAGACCATACCTTCGGATGAAGGATTATCAGAATGGCGAACTTACGATTGACCTTCCATATCGTTCTATGCGGTCGTTGGAAGATGAATCGTTCTTTGTCTATAGATCTTTCGTTAACAAAGTTGTAAGTAACGGTGACATCACGATTACTCTGCCCGAATCTGAGGCATTTGGATCGCTAGATGAGGGTGACTTTACTCTTACTGTTGCTTCGCAATCTGGTTCTTCTTACACTGTCGGTCAAAACATTGACCTTGAAGTGGCAAATGATCTTGCTCAACTTACAGTAACATTTGGTGCTGAGCGTCAGTCAATTTCTGTACAAGGTTTGGCAGGTGTTACTCAGGTTCACCTAAATGCTCTCGTATCTAAGAACACAGTAGCACGTAAAGTGAAGACTGCATCTAAGATGCGTTGTATGAAAGTTATCAAGACTAATCAGCAGAATGATACTCTGAAATTTGGTCTTGCTTATGGTCATCTATATGGAACACGTATCGAAGATACGGAAGTTTCCTTTGGTCTAAATGATGTATATAAAATCCATGCAGTATATGAATCAGAAACCGATGCTGATGCACAAATCCCTTATGTGGTTTTGGATGAGGCAACCTTCTTTGATACGGGCTCTATCATTAGTGGTAGAACTTCAGGTGCCAGAGCGAGAGTTGTATCGTTTATAAACTCAACTCTGCGTTTATATAACGTATCTGTCAATAACATTCCGTTTGTTCCTGGTGAAATCATTGATGGTTTCGATGATGACGGTGTTCAATTGACTGCTATCGTTGATGACGCTGACGGATCTGTAATTACTGGATCCAGAAACATCACAACTTCATTCAAGTTGGATCCTGGTCAGGGTTCACACTTCTATGACGTTTCCAGAATGATCAGACAACCTAACTCTGCTCCTCCAACGAGGAAGTTGATGGTTGTATTTGATTACTTCCTCCATGAGCAGACGGGTGATTACTTCTCTGCACAATCTTATACAGGTATTCCTTTCAAAGAGATTCCTAATTACAAACTTGATGGTAACATCAACTTCCTGGTTGACTCTATTGACTTCAGACCAGGTGTTGGTGAACAGGCAGATGGTTCGGGTACCGTTGGTGCACCTTACTATGTGAACTGTACATCCCTTGACTTTGATTCGAGAACGTTTGATACCTCTGGTGGTTCAGGTGGATCGACAATCTTTGACATCATGAGAATTGAGACAGACTTCCGTGCCGACTATAGTTGGTATCAAGGTCGTATGGATCATATCTATCTCGGTCATAATAACAAAATTCTGGTTGCTCAAGGCAAACCTGGCGATGAACTTGTCCCACCAGACAAGGTTGAGAACGCCATGCTCTTGGCAACTATGGAACTCAAACCATATGTTTACGATCCTGAGCGTGATGTAATCATCAAACCTGAGCAGATCCGTCGCTTCACCATGAAAGATATTGGTGATATTGAAAAGCGTATTGGTCAGGTTGAGTATTACACTTCATTGTCTCTTCTTGAGGCACAAGCAGATTCCGCCAAAGTTTATGACGAAAACGGATTTGATAGATTTAAGAATGGATATGTTGTTGATGACTTCACTGACCACACAGTTGGCGATGTTCTGAGTGAAGACTATAAGTGTTCCCTTGACTTCAAGGAAGGCATCTTACGTCCATCACACTATACAACTAACGTTGCACTTGAGTGGAACGAAACTGCATCTAACAATATTATCAAGCATGAAGGAAACATCATCACACTTCCATTTAATGAAGTGAAGATTGTTGAACAACCATATGCTTCTCGTCAAGAGAATGTTAACCCGTTCAACGTGTTTACCTTTATTGGTCGTATTGACTTAACCCCTGCATCTGATGATTGGATTGATACCAAACGTCTTCCTGCAAGAGTTGAGAACGTCGAAGGTGACTTCTCTGCGGTTTCAAGAGACCTGAATATTGACCAGAATGGTTTTGCTCCTATCCAATGGGGTTCATGGCAAACTAACTGGACTGGTGAATCATTGAAATCTAGTTCTAGATTCCAGTCTGCTTCTGGTACATATGGTATCGGTCGTCCACAAGGTCGTGCTGGTCACGGTCAGCGTCGTCAAGGTTTGTTCTATCTTCATGAACGTCGTACCTATCGTGTTGTTAATAATCAAGCACGTCAAGGTATTAGAACTCGTGTTGTTCCTAGAGTTGATCGCAAGTCACAAGGCGATAGCATCCTGTCACAAACTGCAGTTCCCTGGATCCGTTCTAGAAACGTTGGGTATAAGGTTTCTCGTATGAAACCCAACACTCGTTTCTATTCATTCTTCGACAATGTAAATGTTAACACTTACATGTGTCCAAAGATTATCGAACTTGTTAAATCTTCGACTTCTGATCCTACGACTAACGAAACACCTTTCGTGGTTGGTGAAACTGTTATTGGTAGCATTTCTGATTGCCGTTTGAAGGTTGCTGAACCTAATGATGGTGGTCAATTCAACCCATATACAGGAACAGCATCACAACTTCCTGAGTCTTATGCATCACAAACTGATATTCTGAACATCGACGTTACAGCGATGGCAGAAACAAAGAACCCTGACTTCTATGGAAACATTGCTGTTGGTGAAATTCTTGTCGGTCAAACATCTGGTGCTCGTGCTGTTGTTAAGAACCGTCGTTTGATCTCGAACAACGTTGGTGAAATTGCTGGTTCACTCTTTATTCCTAACCCGAACGAAGATTCCAACCCACGTTTTGCTACAGGTACACGTACCTTCCGTTTCACTACAAACGAAACAAACAGCAAGATGCCTGGTACTGTTGACTCCTCTGCTGAGACAACTTACGAAGCACGAGGCACATTGAACACTGTTCGTGAGAACATTCTTGCTATCCGTAATGCTGAGATTGTTCGCGACACAGTTAGTGAAGATAGAGTTGTTACTACAACCAGAACTGAGACACGTCAGATTGGTTGGTATGACCCTCTTGCACAATCATTCATTGTGGATGAAGAAGGTGGTATGTTCATCAACTCGGTTGAGATTTTCTTCTCAACTAAAGATGGAAACATTCCAATCTCCATGCAAATGCGTACCATGGAAAATGGTTATCCAACTGGATCAATTCTCCCATTTTCTGACGTTACCCTTAACCCAGATCAAGTAGAAACATCTGAGAACGCTGCGATTCCGACTAAGTTCACATTCCGTGCACCTGTCTATATCAAGCAATCTACAGAATATTGTTTCGTTCTTCTGTCTGACTCTAACGAGTATAAGGTTTGGATCTCCCGAATGGGTGATGTTGATGTAACTGGAACTAGAACGATTTCTGAACAACCATATGCTGGTGTTCTGTTCAAATCTCAGAACGCATCTACCTGGACCGCTGACCAGTATGAAGATCTTAAGTTCGTAATGTATCGTTGTGAGTTTACTCCTTCTGCGGGTGTTGCAGTATTCAACAACTGTCGCCTTGGTAGAGGTAATGGTGGTGTTCATAACTTGGTTGAGAATCCACTTCTAACTCTGAAACCACAACAGGTATTGACTCTACCTACAGGTGGTAGTTATTCCTTTACGATTGGTGCAACAGTTGAACAGGATCCTTCAGGTGCAAAAGGTACCGTTACTGAATGGGATACCACTGGCACAAATCCAAAACTGACTATCACTGATATTGAGACTGGTCCTAGTGGACAAGGTTTCCAAGCAGGTTTCGTTCAGTCTGGTGGTTCTATCTACAACGTGCTGAAGTCTTCACAGGCAACTGTTGCAATCACAACTTCTGTGGTTACTAACGGTCAATTTGAAGTTGGTGAAACAATCACTAACGGTGGCGATGCTGAAGCATTGGTTACTTCCTTTGATACTGGAACGGGTATCCTTGAAGCAAATTACAACAAAGGAACGTTCTCAGATAGCGACACTATTAGTAATAGTAGTGGTGTTTCTGCAACGATTACTGGTGGCGGTGTTGCATATGGTGCTAGTTCTGATTCCAGAACTGCTTATCCAGAAGGAACGATTGCCTATCAGGATTCTGATAGAGAAGTTCTTGTATATCATAAGAACCATGGTATGCACCAGAGAACAAACAACATCGTTGTTGAGGGTATTGAGTCCGAAATTCCACCTACAGTATTGACCTCATCTCTTGCATCTGATGCAACCTCAATCAACGTACAGGATGCTCTGTCTTTCCATAACATTATTAACAATACTAGCGTTGGAGCGACAAATGTAGGTTACGTGAAGATTGGAGATGAGATTATCAAATACAGTGGTATTTCTGCAACTGGTCAAACTATTACTGTCGCTTCTAGTGGACGTGGTGCTGATGGTACTGCTGCAGTAGCACATAGTGCAGGTGATAGAGTTCTGTGTTACAACCTTGATGGTATTCCTCTGGTTGAGTTGAACAAAACACATACTTCAATCTCTTGCCCATGGTTGGATACTTACATGCTGCACACTGATAGTGTTGCAACAAACGGTATTCGTGGTGGTGGTAGGTTTGTGTATGCAACACAAAACGTACAGTATGAGACTTTGACTCCTCAGATTGCAACTATGAATCTGCCAGAAACCGATATTCGTACTCTGGTAAATACTACAACTGCTACCTCAATTGGTGATGGTTCCTCTGTAATTGATCAGGCGTCGTTCATTAACACTGGCGATTTTGATGAAGTTGTTCTAAACGATCAAAACTTCTTCACTTCCCCAAGAATGATTGCTGCTCAAATTAATGAGAACAATAAGATGGAAGGTGGTAAGTCATTCACAATGCAAATTCAACTTGCAACTGCCAATCCTAATCTAACTCCTGTTGTTGACCTTGATCGTTGTTCGTTGATTACAACTAGCAACCGTATCAACTATTGGCCTGGTGGTTCTGCCGCTATTCCTACACAGGCAGCAATTGACAGGACTGCTGATACTTCAACGGATCCTGTTGGTGATCAAAATGATGCCATCTATTGCACACGTCTTGCTCGTCTAGCAAATGAGTCACGCTCATTGAAACTTGCTTTCCAGATTACAAGACAAGCAGATGCATTCATCTATCCATATTATAAGGTGTTTACTTTCGGTGCTTCTACTAGACCTGAAGATGTTGATTGGACACCATTCCCTGAAAATATTAATTATGACAGCACTCCTTCTGAAGAACTCCTTTGGAAAGATTTTGAATACGAAGTTAAAGGTCTTAACTTTAATGCCTTCCAAGTCAAGTTGGTAATGAAGTCTAAGAACCAAGCATCGGTTCCATTGATTGCTGATCTCAGAGCAACAGCATTGGCAACTTAAAGCTAAAGCTGTTCTTCTGAACCCTTACAGTGTTATTCTAATTAGATTATTGTTTTATGTCAAGCCTTGACCCGAGAAAAGAAGGTTGGATACCCGTTGAAGGACATGAAAACCTTTGGCGGGATCCGATTACTAATGCTATTGTCAATACTGACACATCTGAGTACGATAAATACATGAGGGCACATACCGCTCGTGTACAGAAAGAGGCGAGTCTGGCGTCTTTACAAACCGAGGTTGATGATATAAAATCAGACTTGGGTGACATCAAAAACCTTCTATTGAATTTTATTAAGGAGAAACACAATGACAGTTGAAGTGACCGAAACTATGGATCAAGATAAACTTCTTGGTCAATTCCGCGAGCGTTATCAAGCACTTGTAAATCAAAACAAAGAACTTTCCCAACAGATTAAAAACAATGAAGCACAAGCACTCAAATTGCTTGGCGCTATTGAAACTCTGGAATACCTCAATCCCCCTGAAGAAGCAGAGGAAGAAGAGGAATCCGCTGAGTGACATAAATAAGTCTGTATGGTACGTCCTACCCACTGGCACTAGCGTATAACAGATGGCAAACAGAATACAATTAAGACGTGATGGTGCCCAGCAGTGGGCTAACGTTAACCCGATCCTTGCCCAAGGTGAAATTGGTATCGAGATTGATACGTCTCGAATCAAAATCGGAGATGGTGTTACTCCATGGAACTCTCTAAAATATGAGAGACCCATTGAGACGGAATCTAATACTGCAAATACACTTGTTAAGCGTGATGCTGACGGTAACTTTGCTGCAGGTGCCATCACTGCATCAATCATTGGTAATGCTGCAACAGCAACCCGATTAGCAAACACTCGATCTATTACCCTTGCTGGTGATATGTCGGGTTCTGCGTCGTTTGATGGTTCTGCAAACGTAAACATTACGGCAGAACTAAACTACGTTACATCACTACCGCACTACGATTCGGGTAATCTTTCTGCAACTGGTACATATACACAGTTGGTGATTGACTCTCGTGGTCGTATTATTAACGCATCAAACCCAAGCAGTCTGTCACAGTTTGGTATTACCGACGCTCAACCGTTGGATGCTGACCTGAGTTCCCTTGCGAACATGACAGGTTTCGGTTTGATCTCTAGATCTGCCGCTGGTACTTTGGTTAACCGTCAGGTTACTGGTGCTGCTGCACGTATTCTGGTAAGCAATGGTACAGCACAGAATAGCAATCCTCTGATTGATCTTGCTGATACTCCTGTTGTTGTTGGACAATATAACCCGAACAGCAACCTTGACCCATCTAAGATCTCTATTGCTGGTAATGGTAATGAGACTGTCAACACTACACAACTGACAGTTGACCGTTATGGTCGTCTAACACAAGCATTAACTATCCCCATTGCTACTGCAATGGAGGGATCTATTTACCCAGCATACGATAACTCTACTGCATATAGTAGATTCGCTATTGTTGAGGCATCTAACGCTAAGGTATATCAAGCAACAATCCGTGACATCGGTTCTGGTCTTGGTGAACCAACCCACACAGATACATCTGATGCTGGTGGTTGGAGATACCTATGGTCTGCACAAGTTGAGCAGAAAGGTCTTGCATCCTTTGCACAAGAAGACTTTGATGTTACTGTTTGGGATGGTAGTGACAACACTATTGGTGGTCACGTAACGATTGCTGAGAATGCAATCGAAAACTCACAACTGCAATCTGCTGGTAAACTGATCTTTACTGATCAGAATGCAACAGAAGAATTCATCCTTGATAAGGAACGTACAACTGACAATGCCTATCATGGCATCACTAAAGTAAATCATGTTAACATCAATAACCGCAGTGGTGGTTCTGTTTTCAGAGTTGTTGGCTACGATACTGCTGAGTATCCCTTCCAACCTTCCATCCTGTCGCAAGGTAATTCTTACCCCGCTATTACTGCTGATGATGCTAACGGCAATGGGAGCGCCACCAGTGGTTCAACTCTTACTGGTCTTGTTGATATTAATCTTGACACTACCCTTTCTGGTAATCTTACCCTCGACGTTACAAAAGCAGACCAGTTCATAAAGCGTACCAGTGGTAACATTGAGTTTGCTTTAGAAGTTAATGAAGCGACAAATCGCTCCATGGATATCAACGTTACCAATGCTGGTAGTGGAGATGCAACTCTTAATATTACTTCCGATCAGGATATTACTATCCTGGTTACTGACGTTGACCATAGAGTCAATGTCGAAGATTTCCACTTCCAAGATAACGTCTTATCTACAACCAATGCCATCATGGTATTGGATCCTAATGATGACGATGACCTTACTGGCACAGTCCGTATCCGTGGTGACCTGACAGTTGATGGTGTTACAACCACCGTTAACTCAACTGTGGTGACTATCCAAGACCCCATCATGACTTTGGGTGGTGAGGATACTCTTACAGTTGATGACAATAAGGATCGTGGTATTGAATTTAGGTATTATGATAGTCAAGAACGATTCGGATTCTATGGTTGGGATGAAGACTATGCGGACTCTAACATTTGGTCTGGCACTGGCGGTTATAGGTTCCTCTACAATGCGACTAACACCTCTGAAGTCTACGCTGGCACTGACGCTCCTATCATTGCTGGTAACCTCAGACTAACTACAAATACTTCTTCTACTTGGAAGACACCTACAACTGGCACCTTGGTGGTGACTGGTGGCACAGGTATCTCTGAGAATCTTAACGTCGGT
>Ga0181412_1000061_pt1 | contig 39060 bp, 58 predicted proteins | sample 35SPOviralmetaG_FD_130113 | JGI IMG/M metagenome (GOLD analysis project Ga0181412, IMG submission 130113) | Marine viral communities from the oligotrophic San Pedro Time Series (SPOT) site, San Pedro Channel, CA, USA - 35 SPOT_SRF_2012-08-15 | ecosystem: Environmental > Aquatic > Marine > Strait... | reverse complement strand
GACTCCATGCGAGATCGTATGCTTCGTATCAAGCAGATATGTGGTGCGGGTATGCTGGACAAATACCACATGGATCAGAACACACAGACAGAGCTGGTGCAGTTCATCGCAGACAACAAGAGTTCTCTTCGTGAGATATCACTGAGAATGGTGCTGAAGATTGCGGATCTGTGGAAGATGGCTCCGGACCGATATCAGGACCTGGCTCGATCCACCTGCATGAAAGGTCAGTAAACACACAGAATTCCGACTCCCTTCGGAACACTTGGCGAGTCATTGCTTCCTTAACAGCAATATCAACAGCAATGATTCGTCACTTTTCACACACAAACCGGTTGACCATTTGGTAATAGATGCTATTATTAAACTATAAACAAAGGGAGATGACCATGTATAAACTATATCAAATCAGAGTTACCAAAGCAGACAGAGATGCCATCAATGCAGGCACAGCCACAGCGGCACAGCAGGCTCTGTTTGATTCAATGTTTCGTATCAGACTGTCAGATGATGATGCACCCACAGTGACTGACCCAAGCATATACTCGCACGTGGCCAACCTCGCAGTGACAGATCTAGATGCTTGTTTTGAGGTAGGCAATGTAGGACCAGAGTCTGCCATTGAAAGACTGAACCCAATGCACTCAGTATCAGTGGGTGATGTGCTAGTAGCAGAGGATGACACAGCTCACATCGTGTGTGGCGTAGGCTTTGCAGAGTTGAAAGACTTTACAAATCGCCTGGTCGCATAATCATTTTCAGAAAAGAAATTACCACCCCGGTCGCATAGTAATTTGATTTAAAAGTGTTTTTTTGGAAAAGGCAACGGCCCATGGTGGCAAAAGGACCTGGTGGCCGATAAAATACCCCCATATTAAAAAAAATGCACAGCAGTTTTTTACACTGTGCCATACCGAATCTGTGTATGCACTGTGTGAACCGCTATAAGTATTCGTATGTTCAATCTAGCATTTTGGCTCACAGTAATAGCAGTAAGCATCTATCTGGGCATATACGTATGGTGATACGAGTTGTTCAAGCTCTAGCAGGTGTACTAGCCTGTATCATGTGCATATTCATACTAGGACCACTGGCCATGCTGGTTGTGTGTGTCAGAGTGTGCAAACAGTGGATTATGTGCAGGAATGTGGACTACACAGATCTCAAAGCAGTGTATCCTATGTTCTGTGTGTTTGTGTTGCTGATACTGACCATCATGGGAGTTGCTCAGCTATGAAACTCATAAAAGACACTCATCAAGCCACAGTGACTCAAGACGGTGATAGAATCATCAAACAGTTCAAACCTGGCTACAAGTTTCTCCTGCAGGATCATGCACAGTGGCAACACACTCTCAATCAGTTTTCAGCTCGTCACAGGCATTTTCCCCGAGTGATAGAGTGCAGTGAGGACAGTCTGATCATGGCACGAGCACCGGGTCATGCTGTGTGGTCTGAGAGTCTTTGGCATGGGAAGAGCATCCAGGAAAAGATTGCACAGACCCAACAACTGCAACTGATGTATTTCACATTTGTGACTCATGTGCTACAACACAACATAGAGCATCACACTCACATTGCTCATCATGATCTGAATGCCAACAATATGTTCGTGCATCAGGATCAATTGATCTGCATTGATCTGAATGCTGTGACCACAGACAACCCTGGTGAGTACTACTGGATTGAGTTTGGAGCCAAAGAAATAGCCAAACGAACCAATCTGCTACAACGCCAACAGCAACAGCATCAGCACCGACTCACTGTGGCAGAGCTACAACGTCAAGCTCTTCAATCCAAAGAACGACTGACTCGACAGATAGACAAACTGCAAAAACAACTGAGACAGAGCAAAAAGTGACCTGCTCTGGGTGTTTCTCAGATCTAAAATTTTTACACAGCAATTTTTTTAACACAAACTAATACTCGGTTCACATCTGCATTAAATATTGCTATGGAACAGCTTCTCACACACATATATCATCGTCAATCCAATCCTCTGCACTCAATAGTGAATTCAGATGGCAAGATAAACAAATGGTCTCTGCCGATAGAACAGGATCTAGCATCAGCTGTGATTGTGGAAGTGTTGGAATACACCTACAACAATGTGAATCAATGGAAGTCTGAACCTGGAGATCACGGCACAGATCATCTGCGTTACAAACTGCCTCTGCCTGATTCTGCTCGTGGACCTGCACTCAAAGAACTGTACACAGTGTATTCAGAGAATGCTCGACCACACACAGAGGCACGCAATGCTCACTATGAGTTTGTCAGCATTGTGAGACCAGGTGGCACAGTGGGTCGTCACAACGATGTGCAACACATGAAAACGCCGCCTAAAGGATCGTCGCTGAGAAAGTCACGTTTCTCTGTGCAGTGGCCAGTGGACTGTGATTTTCGAGTGGACGGTGTGGGTCGATTGGATACTCGTCCAGGTCGTGTGTATCTGTTTGATCACTGTCGCAATCACTGGGTGGAGAATCGAAGCACCGACACAGACAAGATAGACCTCAGCATCATGATAAACTCTGCTCCTCAGTCAGCACGATTGAATCGAGCAGTGCTACACAGCATCGAAGAATGGTTTGAAGCCAACACTCTCACACTGTAACACTGTCGCACTAAATAAAAGCACAACAAGTTAGCAGAGGAACTCACTCATGATTAAAACGTTTCTAATGGTCATATTCCTTATGACAGAACCTGGCATTGAAGGCCGAGAAGCCTTTGTGATAGGTGAACCCAAATTTACCGACATACCCAACTGTCAGATGTATGTGCAGGCCAACATTGCAGACTTTCATGAAATCCTAGCAGACAAGTATGGCAGACCCAAAGAGATTGCTCAGATATTCTGTGTGCAAACAGATAGACTCGACGAGTTCATGAGTTCACAAGGTCTAGCACCACTGGAACAACCACGACAGCCCTCAGCACCAACCACTCCGGGACTCAGCACATAAACAACTAAATACTGTTCTTGTTAAACGTAACAAAGGAACACAATGATAACATCACTCGCGGCCACCTCTTTCATATGGTTTAGAGAAGGTCTAGAAGCATTCCTCATAATTCAAGCCACGTGGATGCTCACAACCAACACAAGACAACGACTCGCACTGACACTCAGCACACTACTTGCAATAGCATCATCAATCACACTCGGCTACTTTGCCATTGAATACATACAAAAAGATTTTGATCGTGTGGAAGCCTACACATCTCTAGTGGCATCAGCTCTGCTATTCTGGACTGCCTGGTTCTGTCATGGAGCATCACAGCATCTGCACAACATCAAACACACCCTGACCAACAACCAAGTCAAAGGCACAGTGCTGGCTCTAGCAGTGATAGTGTACCTCACAGTGTTCAGAGAAGGTGCAGAGATAGTAGCATTCTTGTTGGCTCTGTATGTTGCAGGCGCATCTCTGACCAGCATTGGATTAGGTGCAGTGATTGGATTAGGTGCGTTAGGTTTGGTTGGTTACACAGTTTCCAAACGAATACAGAAGATACCTGTTGCAAAAATATTTAAAACATCCAGATGGTTGTTTGCACTGATGGCAGTGTACTTCTTATACTATGGCATACACGAACTGTTAGAATAGAAACAACTATTGGTTGACTTCACTTTCTCCTAGGAAAAATTATTTAACAAAAATAGCATTTTCTTGTTGACACACTTTGTAGTTGTGTTATACTACATATAATAAGAAATTGAATAGGCGACTCGACAATCAACACAGAGAAGCCTAAGGGTGGTTCCTTAATAGACCCGCAGTGATCCACGGTCAATCACTTACAGGTTGAGTGACACTGCCTGCAATTAAAAGTGTTGCACCACAAGGGGTTCTGGTCCAATTACTCGGGTAAGTGCAATAATTAGCCACCAGGACCTCTTCCACGTATGAGGATTTAGTTATGTGGCCGTTTAGTAGTAACAACAACAAAAATAAATTAATCTATTCAGAAGAAGACTACACTAACATGGTTAACAAATTTGCCTCCAATGTACTACCCTATCTAGATGAGACACGCCTACGAGAAGCAACCAAAGATCCAACTATACAGAAAGATTTAAGAGTAGCCTTGCGTAAACTGTTAAAACTCAAAAGACAAAGCAAGATTATTCAGTAACTGCCCTTAGCTCAGCTGGACAGAGCAACGGCCTTCTAAGCCGTGGGTCGGGAGTTCGAATCTCTCAGGGCAGGCCAATTAACAACGGAGAAGATGTATGAAAGTAGAAGACATAAGGATTGGACATAGGTTTATATGCCACCCCGAATCAAAGCAAGACCCCGGCAAGTACTATCATGAAGTTGTGGTAGACGAAGATGCAACAATTCCGCAGATGCTAAAAGCATTTGAAATGTATCTCAATACTGCCGGTTACAACCTAGATGGAAGACATCTAGTACTAGAAGACCGTTAATGAATTGCCCCTGTGATGGAATGGTAGACATAACGGACTTAAAATCCGTGGGCCATAGGCCGTGCGAGTTCGAATCTCGCTGGGGGCACCACCAATTTTAACTTAGGAGAAAGATAATATGTACGCATCAAATTTTGAATTAGTAGAAAACTTTATGAGAAGCATGAAGCAAGAAGTCAAAGATAGGCCCAGTTGGCCCAAAGGAGAGACTCAAGACCTCCGGGTAGATTTGATTAGAGAAGAACTAAATGAGCTAGAAGAAGCAATGTCAACAGGAACACTAGTAGATGTTGCAGACGCACTTACTGATATTTTGTATGTTACTTACGGTGCCGGCCACGCATTTGGTATTAATCTAGACAAATGCTTTGAAGAAGTGCAAAATTCCAATATGACTAAACTTGACGAATCAGGAAAGCCAGTGTATAATGATAAAGGTAAAGTTATAAAAGGTGCAAGATATACAGCACCAGATTTGGATAAAATATTATATGATTGAAACAACTGATGATATGATGAACTCTCCGGGTAGCCCGGCTGTAGACCCTCATCTATCTTGCGACTTAAAAGACATTGAAGACAACACCGAAGCAAAAATAAAATATATTGAAAAAGTTAAAGAAGCTCTACAACGAGTATACGACCCGGAGATATCAGTAGACATATACAACTTAGGTTTAGTTTACGATGTAAAAATTACAAAAGACAATGCGGTATGGGTGCTGATGAGTTTAACATCAGCATTCTGCCCAGCCGCAGACATAATACCTCAAGACATAATCCAAGAGGTATCTACTGTAGAAGGTATTACTAAATGTGAAGTTAGAATAACAATGACTCCACAATGGGGCAGAGAAATGATAGAGCCTAATATTAGAGATATGATGGGACTATAAACTAGTACCCGGTGGAGTAATTTTAACTTTGTCTTCTGGACCGCAATCAATAGTTGATACTTTGATACCGTGATTTGCTCCGTACATTAATTCTAAGTAGTAATATAAACCGGATGCAAAATCTGTAGGTCTGGTTTGCAAATCTTGTATACACTGTTGTCTAGAATCGTATAATTGATCAGTCGCGTAGAACGTTTGTTCTGTTCCGTTTGGAAACATTAAGAGAGCAAAAACTAACCATTTCATATAATATTATTTAATAATTGATTACCGATCAATTAATCCATACATAATGGTTGACTTTTCTTTGTATAAAACGTACAATAAGAATATGAAAAATTTAGTCCCTATTGTTATAGAACAAACAAGTAAAGGCGAGAGAAGTTATGATATCTTTTCTCGTTTAATGAAAGATAGAATTATTGTAATGGATGGTGTAGTCGAAGACCATATGTCGTCTGTTATGTGTGCTCAATTATTATTCTTAGAGTCACAAAAACCAGAACAAGATATTACAGTGTACATTAATTCGCCAGGCGGATTAGTTACAGCAGGTATGGCAATATACGATACCATGCAGTATATCAAATGTGATATTAGAACCATAGTTATAGGACAAGCCTGCTCAATGGGATCTGTGTTAGCATCGTCTGGGACCAAAGGCAAACGATTTGTGTTGCCAAACTCAAGACACATGATACACCAACCGCTAGGTGGTGCCAGAGGACAAGCAACTGATGTACAGATTCAAGCAGACGAATTGTTGCGTTGGAAGAAAGTCCTAACAGAAATTTATCACAAGCACACTGGACAAACACTAGAAAAATTAAAAGACGACATGGAACGAGATAAGTTTATGACTGCAAAAGAATCTGTTGAGTACGGATTAGCAGACGAAATTGTGGAGAAAAGATAATGCCAATTCCAGAAAGAGTATTAATTCCGGCCGCAAAAGATCCAAGCAGGTTTCATTTTTATACAAGTCTTATCAAAAGTGTTGTGCGTTTAGCAGGATGTTTAGTAGCCGCGGTTACTGGATCAGTAGTAATGCTGGCAATTTTTCTTGCTGTTGCAGAGTTTATAGGAATTATAGAAGAGTTATAGAGCTAAAGATGGTTAAACCAATTAGGTTAGTTAAATCTAAAGCACGTTTAAAAGTCCAACTACCTAATCAACTAAAAAAATATACCCAGCCAGACAAAGACGAACTTGCACTGTTAGATGCATTTGCTGAGGTTGATCCTATATTTGAAGGTAACCCTGACAAGTTTGATGTGATAGGCACTCGAATAAAATGGCAGAAACACGTAGTCAGTTATGTAGACCAACCAGGATACTGGATGGAGTTTGGAGTAAGAGGTGGAACCTCAATAGGTTGGTTGCTAGAACAAAAGCCCGGACAGGAGATACACGGATTTGATAGCTGGGAAGGTCTTCCGGAGCAATGGAGTGTAATAGCAGAAACATTTGATAAAGGTGCTATGGCAGTACCAATGCCTAAATTTGATTCTAACGTTAAACTGTGGAAAGGTTGGTTCAATGATACAGTAGAGCCATGGTGTGCAAATCATCCTGGCAATATTGCATATCTACATATTGATTCTGATTTGTATTCAAGTGCAATATATGTTTTAAACACACTCAACAAAAGAATAGTACCCGGCACTATTATAGTGTTCGATGAACTGGCAAACTTTAGACTATCAACTAAAATGTCTAACTGGCCCATGCATGAATGGAAAGCTCTCAACGAATGGCTCAAAGAATATAATAGAAAAGTAGAACCTATTACAAGATCCTGTATGTATCAAGCCGCAGTTCGTGTAGTTCAATAATTTTTATATTATCTGAAGTGATCGCTTAATGTGTTTCCAGCATTCACCGTTTTCTAATTCTTCAACGTTCCATTGACAGTGAGATATTTTTTGCATCCATTCTTTTCTATCGCTAATATATCTTTCATATTCAATATTATCTAAAGAGTGTTTACTAACCAACCAAGCCATGTTGCCTGAATCTAAAGCAATGTTAGGCACACCGGCCAACACAGCATCAACAGCCGATCCGGATGAAAAAGAAACAACACAATAAGCATCTTTAAAATCTTCTTCTAGTGGTCTTAAGTTATCTGGAAGTTCGTTTTCTACAATCGTTAAGTTCTCAAACTCTAGTAACCTAGATGTTAATGCATCCATACCTTTACGTGGTAGTGGATGTGGTCTTACTATTATAGGTCTTGTTGTACGTATTCTAATTTCTTTAACAGTATTGTAACACCATTCAAAAATATCTGTTCCTCGTAGACTTGCATCTCCAGGATTCTGCATCATGATAACAATGTTTTCTCCGTCTACTTTCCATTCAGTATTAATGTCGTACCCTGTGTCTTTAAATACTTGAAGATAACGGTTAGGATCCATGTGTTCAAATCCCCATTCTGTTGTGTCCCAAAGAAATCCGTTTACTCCTACTCTTAAGTATTGATGGTTTATGCCTCGAACTCCTCTACCAATAACAGGAGTTTCTAACTGTACATACTTTTTAAAATTTTGAGCTATTTGTTTTTTAATAGTGTGATGAGGAGCACCTCGCCATTCTTTCCAACTGCCATACATTACAGCAGTATCAAAGTCTTCAGCATCCGGAACACCTTTTACAACAACAGCTTGATCTCCTACTACCTCTACACCTTTAGCAAATTCTAATAGTTTGTTTGAATAAACATCTCGATGTGCGGAATCTATAGCAATAGCAACTTTCATATCACTATTTACATTGCAAACAGGTCACCCCAAATTCTTTTTCTAAATATAACATCAATTCAGTTTTAAATTTAATCTCGTCTTCAACTTGTTTTTTACGAATTTTTCTTTCCACCAACTCTTCTTGTACAAGGTTTCTTCTTTTTTTAATAGTGATGTACGATAGTTGATGTATTAGTTCTTCAATGTGTAGCTTAATATCAATTAACTCTCGGTTCTGCATAAAGACCTGGAAATGTAATTGACTGTGTTCGTTTACGAAGTATTCATTAGGGTCAGATGATTTCACATGACCACAGCTAGCCAACAGCATGAGTATAACAATAATAAACATTTTACCCATGTGTTGGTTGCTTCTATTTTCTTTTGGTAGGTGCTTTAATCTTCATTTTTTTCTTTTGTCCTTGCCCCGACAAATACTTAGGAGTCTTAGCTTTAATCTTAGCTTTTGGTTTTACCAGCATCTCTTCTGTTAGTACTAATACCTTTTCCTTCTCCGGAAGATATGAATTTACAACAGAGTTGACGATAATATTCCATACGTTCTTTAAAGACTTCATGTTACACCTATTTCTTTTTCTTATTAAACCAATTTAACGGATTTACTCTATCTGCTAAATTTTCTACTTTTTCGTTGATCCACCATCCTGCGATAAAACCAACAACAAATCCTATTGTTATAAACATAGTATCTCCTTTTCTTATACTTATCTGATTTTAGTTGACGAAAATTGGAAATAGTACTATATTATAAATATGATTATGAAAACAGTTATAACTTTATTAACAGCAACATTCTTATTAGTAGGTTGCAGTGGACACTTGAATACACCAGCAGTTAGCTTTGGTAAGAAGTGTGCTGAAACAAACGATGGGCAAATTGCTTACAGCTATGTTTGGTTGTATAGTAAGAACGAAGGCCTAAAAGCTAACAAAGAAAACTGTAACTTAATAGCCAATAAAAAGTAATTAGGTATCAGTTCCTGGTTCTATCTTATAGGATACATCGCGATTGTCATTCGTGCATTCTGCATGAACCCAGTCGTATAGATATTTTTGTTGAATTATAAAATCTTGCACAACAACATATCCGTTGTCGTTATTTTTCTTAGTTAACACAGCCTTGCAATCGTTAAGTGTGTTAAAAGTTAATGCAGAAGTAAATTCGTGATGACCATATAAAGTACCGTTTCCTATTAGGTATGCAACTATTATTATTTTAAACATTTTATTTGTAATACAATACGTCGTATTGTCTGTTAGGTTCTGGATGTTCTGCAATAATTTCGTATTTAGAAAAACCAATATTGCTCATGTATGCATTCATCTCATCAAAGCTAGGCAATAATTTATTAACTTTATCAATGTTTACTTCATTGATAACATAGTTTGCTCTTTGAAATATATCAATTGATCCTTGTATAATTTTTATTTCAGCACCTTGCACATCTTGTTTAATAAGATCGTATCTAGCATCAGTACCAACAACAGACGCAAGTGTTTTCATTTCTCGTTGTTCGCTATGCTCATACCCGCCAAAAATGTTAGCACCTTTTGAGTATATAGGTTTTACTTTGCCATTGGGTTTAATTCTATGGTTAAGGTACATTGTTGTTGTTTTGTTTGTGTCACCAAGTACTTCAATGTAATGTTCGTTTGCAACAAGTTCTAAATTTTTAGAATGCTTTTGTCCTGCTTCAATACAAGTATAATGTGCGTCAGGCCAGATATTTTTACAGTTAATTGTCCAAAAGCCATTCCATGCACCGATATCTAAAATCTTTTTAGGAGTAAAGCCTTTATCTTTTTTTAAAACAGCATCTAAGTATTGATACATAGGTTCCATATTAAAACAGTTCTACTCCACCTTGGTGTTCATCAGGATTATATAATCTGTGTGATTGGTTTGGTTTACAATATTTTTCAGTGTCTTCTAAATATCGAATACCGTTATACATTGTTTCTTGATCAATCCATTTCATTTCTATAAGTTCATCAACAAACTTATCGTAATCTATATCATCTATAGAAACATCCAACGAAACAATAGCACGAAGCTCTGCTGTGTTATTTCTTACCCAGTGCCATGCGTGTGTGTTCAACACAATTGGTTTTGCCATATTATACTCATGGCATTTGTGTTCGTGTTCCCATGGTGGGAATTGATTTTTTCCATCGTCAACTCCTGCAGGTATTCTTGTTGTTCTATCAATATCGTTATTCCATTCCCAATACGATGAACCAACCCAAGCCTTGTCAATGTCTTTTGGCATAGCAATAGGAACATTTACAGCGGCCGCTCTGTCTCGGTCTCTATGACATCTAATATGTCTGTTCTGTTTTTGTTCAAGTATACAAATCTTGTTGATGTATTTGGCCCATGGTGTGTCGTCCATGAGTTTTAAGAATCGTTCATTGTGTTCTGGATTATCTAGATCCGGATAATGTTTACCAGTTTTTGGATCAGCATCGTAATGATGAAACGGAATCCTCCATATAGATCCTTCGTCTTTTTGTTTTTGTTTCCCGGCGACTCTAGCATTAATAATATCCATACCAAGTTTAGCCCAAGCTTCAGTCCAACCTTCTGGTGGAGTTATAATTGTAATGTTTGATTTCATTTTATCCATCCGTAGTATTTAAGTTTGTCACACATAGCGTCGTAAGAAATATTAGAGCAATCAATTGAAAGCTGGCTCCTTGATTCCTGCGATAGGTTTAAAACTGTATGCCACGATCGTGTGTTAATCATATGACAACCGTTTATTTTAAATTCTGTTAACTCTTTAATAACCCTGTCTTCTATAGCATTTCTTTTTTCATCCCAACTACCGTCTGCTTTACAAGTTTCATACAGTTGATATTCCGCATCAGATGTTTTTATATTGTGCATTAATAGTTGCGATTGTTTGGTAATGTGAATAGGAAAGTTTATAGCATAAGATCTATTCCTGTCCATGTGCAAAGGCAAAGAAGAATAAGGTCCAAACGTGAATAGTTTTATTTCAGTCACCTCAGAACGAAAAAAATCTCCAAACTCATCATCTATAGAAGTGTTCAGCCCACTGGTAATAATATTTTCATCCCACCCTTTGTTGTTACTGTACAACACGTGTCTTTCAAACTGACCAGTTTGACTTCGTTCTCCAGTGATAGGATTGTGACCTCTAATAGTTTCTTTCTCAACTTTTTGTACAACAACTTGTTTGTGTAGTACTGATTGACCAAGATTAGTTAATGCATCAACTAACTTGTTTGAAAATGTTATGTGTGTTGCATTTACAGCCATCCGGCGTCTCTAAAAATTTCAATAGTTTCTTCGTATGGAGTATAGTTAATGTCATAGGACAATATACTTCTTACATTTTCAAATATACCGTTGGATAGTTTACGTATAGGTTTAGTAGCATCGTAGTTGTGATCAACCCAGTGCCAAGATCGTGTATTGAGTATCACAGGTTTCCCTAATTCGTATTTCTCACCTTCGTCGTCTAGATCAAATGTTGGATTCTGATCGTTTGGGTGCATCGTTAACCACTTTGGATCAATTGTGTTGTTTAACTCGTGTCTGTAAACTCCTAGGTGTGTACCTGCAGGTATAACAACAGGAATGTTCAATGCACACTCTCTATCTCTGTCAATGTGTACTTTTTGAAATCTGCCATGCTTTAGATTCAACATCATTGCACCAGTTGTTATTTTAAGGATAGATTCTGGTATCCTAGATTGTATACTGTCATACAATTTGTTATGCTCAGGATTATCACATATGGCCTTCCCACCTTTGTGTATACGTATTCTAAAGATAGAACCTTGATTAACAATTTCTTGTTTACCAGATTCAGCATCAGCTAACAGTGTCTTACACAAGGTTGTAATATCGTTCAACAAATCTGTTGGTATGTTTAATGCAGTATAGTTTTTCATTTTTTAAACTCTTTGCTTTCATATTTATTGAGAGATTTATCTAGTCCACGCACATCTACCTTACCGTCAATTAAAAATCTTAATGGTGTCCTAATTCCTACTAATTTATTATCCTGTGTTTTTGCAACATGAAATGCATTGGATTCTTTTAAGTTCCAATCCTTACAAACTTTGCTGTATATGTCTTTATATGTGTTCCACAAATAGTCTGCACCGTATTCTTTTATTCTATGCAATCCTAATACACAATCTGATCTGTTAACGTAGTCGTGCTCGTTCATTATAGTTACAGGTCCGTTTTGTCGTTTTCGAGTCCATCGTACTCCAATTCTGTTTCCTCCCATACCAAATCCTTTTGACATAGAAACAAAAACAGATTTAATAACAGGATTGCTAACATCTAACTCAAAATTTCTACAGCAACCAAACCATGCTCCGTCTATGTGTATACTAATATTTTTTTGTTCTGCAACTTTTAATAACTGCGGAAAGTCTGAATGAAAATCTGTTGTTATGCAAGACGGATAAGAAATGATAACGTGTTCGCCTTCTATCAATTCGTCGGCACTTTTAATTTTTTTTATATCGCCGTTAGTCAATCTATCGTGATATTTGTATTCTCCCTCATACACTGCAATATTGTTTTTGTATTTCCAATGTAGATCATCCATTGCATGAGTTGTTCCTAGTATAACATCTTTAATTGGAAATGTATTCAAGCCATGGTATTTTATATGCTGATGAGAATTAATCCACTGCTCAAACTCATTAATAAAATCCTGCACCAATGTTGTGCTAGTAACAGCAGTCATATCAACTGTTCCAGTATTACGTATGAATGTAGATAGCTGTATTGGACGTTGCTTGGTAAAGTTTAGCCAATCTTTATTGTTAATGTCATATGCGTTCATAGTCATTACACATACTTATTATTAAAAATACTGATTACTTAACTTTTGAATATTAAACAAACTGCTGGTTGGCTTTGCGTATGTCTGCTGTGTTGGAGTCGTTCCATTTGAACTTGGCTCTGCTACAGGTATTGCACATCATGTTTTTCTTCTTGTCGTTGTAGGTAGTATCGTAAATCAATTTGTGGTACCGGGAAACATTTTCCCAAACACCACTAACACCAATATCAAACACATTACCAAAGTCTGTCTGTCCTGTAGCATCATCACAGCATAAAACTACCTGCCCGTCTACTAGCACTTCAAGTGTACGCAGTATCTTTCCATGCACCATGTCACAGCCTTTTATAAATTGTTTTTCAGATATCTTAAAATCTAGCCCATCTTCATCAAACTTGTTGTACACCAATCTGTTCTCTAACCAGTTAGTTTTCTTTTTTACTTTGCCGAGTGTTAGACTTTGTATTTCCTGGATCACAGGAGTGTAGTGTTTTTTTTTAGGATCTTGTATCTTGTGCTTAACACCAATATTCATCTTCTCACTAATGGAAGGATACTTGTCCTGTATCATCATCAGTCTTGCTTTTGTAACGTCCCAGTCCAGATCCATCCACTCTCTAATTTCTTCTTTGTTGTATCCTATAATGGATATGTTGATCCTGTCTATGGTCTCTATGTATTTTTCTATTAGGTCACATTTCTTCTCACCGAAGCTCACAGCGTTTGTGGTCAGGCTTATCTTGAGACCGTGACTCTGGCATATTTCAAAAATAAGTTCAAGGCTAGGGCACACCAACGGATCTGAATACCTCCATGGTTTTATTATTGTTTTGCCAGGATCTATGTTGTGCTTCTTTATACCGTCTGCAAAATCTTCAAGCAATAATTCAACTTGTTCGTCTGACATCCTCTTGCCTCGGTATTCCTTGTCTTTTTCTAGATAGGTGTATGGGCAACAGAAACATTTTGCATTGCAAAGATTGATAGGTTCAAACGCAAGTTCAATTGGTGTGGGCAGTGTAAGATCAAACATGAGTCAATACCCAATCATCCATTCCGTCATAGTCCACAATCTTATAATTATTTTTAGTAAGCCACTCGAGTGCTTGGAATTCCAACCCCTTGTTAGTTTGCTCTACCACTTTGTTCTGTTCTATCACAATAAGAGGTTTACATCTTGATAACGTTTCTGTTGATCCTTGTAGGACTGCCAGCTCGTCTCCCTCAACATCGATCTTGATGTAATCCACATCAGTAAAATTAAAACTGTCTAGCGTCCTAAGATCAACTGTTGTTTTTTCTTTATTGGTCATCACCACTCCTGTGGATGCTCCCCAGTAATCTGTTTGTCCGTTTTCTTCCCCCAATGCCACTTGATGGAAGTTGACTCGCTCCTTATCAAGCAGTCTCCACCTTAACCAATTCCTCATATCAAACGCCTCAACTTGCTCAAAGTCTCGCAACAGCTCGTGTGTGAAATTACCTACTTTACATCCAACATCAATAGCTCTCCTGAACTGAAGGAGATGTTTTCGTGATATGCTGTAGGTATGAGCACACTGACCATTGCAATGGTATATCCTGTCACGTGCGGCTGTATCTAGGCTGTTCTGTCGATAGTCTGTCATTCACTATCCATTTCTTCAAACTCTTTAGTAATATCTTCTTCTTGGTGTTTATTTTTTATTTTTGGACAACTGTCTGGAGCAAACATACAACCAAGTACTCTGCCAATTGATCCGTCATAGATATTTTGGTTTGGTTGTTGTTTAGTAATAACTTCTTTTTTACCAGCACACCCAATTACAGAAAACAAAACTATTAAAAGAAATAATACAATAGTAAGTCGAGTCATCAGATTTTCAAAGCTGTTTTTCATAATTGATATATATTTACTACAAATTTAACCGATTGACAAATCTACAGAGAAAGTATAATATTAAGTTATGATAACAGAATTCACACATGGAATACAAGGAGCCGTAAAAGGTCTTATTAAAAGATCAAGTTTGCTCCTTGCATTGATATACACTTTAGGTCATATATGTATTGCTATGATGGTAGTAAGCTCTATGACAGGAGCAAGTCTATGGGAAGCAGGAGCAGTAGCATTAGTAGAACCTTCTATTAATGGTGTATGGTTTTATGTGTTACATAGATGGTGGGCATCAAAAACCGTGCATAATGCTAAAATTAAGCAGAGTAAAAAGAGAACAAAGTAGATTACTTGATTAAGGTTTACCAGCACTGTACGCCGCTTAAAACACGTTTAAACCGGCTTTTATATGCACATATAATTGCTAATATACAAGGCCCCTTTAGCTCAGTTGGTAGAGCAACTGATTTGTAATCAGTAGGTCGTCTGTTCGAATCGGACAAGGGGCACCAGACCAAATAATACCAAAATAACCATATTCACCAAAAATACCAAACAAGATTATGTGCCTACTGATCCAACAGGCTTACATTGATATTCTACCGTATCCCATTTTCCGTCTATAGGTATATTAGAATACACAGGCAACATTTGGTCACATTCTATTTCAGTATCAAACCATTGAACGTCTTGCTCAATGCAGGTTGATCCTAAACACACAGTTAACAGAATATGCCAAACTATTTCCATTAATTCCTCCCCATGTGTTTAGGACCGTGATCACGACTAATCCAATCTAATAATCTATACCAATTCTTACGCACGGTATGGATCTAGATTTAGATACTTCCCCCATTCGGTATAATAGTGTCGCATACCGACTTCGTCGTGTATAGTTCCGTTCTCGTGTCTACCATGCAGTATACGTCTGTTCTCTGTGCCTTCACGCATTGTTGTTCCTTGCCCAGCCACTCCTATTAGGTCTTCGTGTAGGTTACGTCCAAACGGTCCCCATATTGAGTTGTGATGGTTAACACGAGTTAATCTTTCTTCTGGTGTGTCTTTGCGTAGTCCATATCCTCTAAACTCTATTAGTACTTTGTTTGGTCCTAGTGGAGTTACTGAGTCTGAACGATATGCACTTCCTCGTAGGTTAAAATTGAATCCTGGAAATAGGTCAACCATGTACCACTGGTTGGGCGGCAGGTTAGGAAAAGATAATTCTCCGCGGTCTTCAAAACCGTCATACTCAGTATAGTTAACAGTAAAGCTAGACACGTTGACATGACCATTATCAAAAGGAACATTTTTTCTAGCGAAGTACTCATCATTGAATCCCGACACACGATTGAAGTAGTGCATGAAGTCATGATAAAATTCTGAGTTGGTATCATGCCACAACTTGTAATTGGTATTGATGACTGCTTTGTGATAATGAAATACTTCTAGTTCTTCTGTGTCAATAGCATCAGCAATACAATCAAATGCACCTGCTGTCCATTCATCTACAGACTGCGTAGGATTAGGATCAAGTGTTACCCATACCATTCCTCCGTGCTTTACTTCACAGTGTAGTTTAGGTTCAACTGTTACAACAGGTGCTTTAAATGTACCGCTTGGTTGACTAACTCCATAGTTTCGCCATGCATGAACACGTTTGCCAGTGTTGTATGCAAGTACGTTTACACCTGCTATCTGTGAAGTTCTAAAGTCTCCTTGTTTATACATTTCACTAATGTGACATATAGGAACCCAAACCTTACTAAAGATCTGTTCTTGTTCTTGTGCAAATATTTCGTAGTTGTTGTAGCATCTGCTACTGATAGACTCTACCTGTGGGGCTTTTAGCCATTGAGTGTGATTACGAGGTGGCATGAATTGCTCTCCTTACTTTGCAATATATTTAATTCAATATAACACATAAACAAAGCACAGTCTAATAGTGTGCATCTATTAGGTTATAGATTTGTTTCAGACATCTGTACTTTGGTACGACGCCTGCGTTTCTTTTTCTTCCTAACACCGGTCCTGCGTTCCTCTGCCATCTCTGCTTCAACCTGGATACGAGCTATTCGAGCCTCTTCCCAAACTCGAGCTCTTCTTTCGTTGAACACTCTTTGATCTTCTGCTGTGTCATATCTTTCTTTGACACCAATGTTGTCCCAATCCTTCATACGCATATTGATTTTGGTTTGCATAATACCTGTGCTCAACGAAACTCGCTTGTAGCCTTTTACCACCCAACACAGTCTGTATCCACACACAGGCCATCGTTTGTCCCACAGTTTTAAATACCACAGTTCTGCTTTCAGCCACTTCTTTCCTGAGGGTCGATCTTTGATTGAGTTCATGATGTAGTTCCTTGTTGCTGTTTAGGCCGCGAATGCTTTTTCGTACACAAAGTTGCCAATGGCAGAGTGTGATCCCACAGTCCATCCACCCTGTTTCATAGTGTCGATCATCTGTCTGTTGAAGTCAGGTCCGCCACATATCATAACAGAATCTGTTTCAGGTTTCCATGGATCTGTCTGCAATGCTTCAAACACTTTGCCTGAATCAATGAGATCTGTTATTCTTCCTGTGTTTGGAAATGCACTGTCTCTAGTAGTGGTAGGAAAATATTGCAGTCGCGGTGTTTCTGTGCCTGCTGTGAGATACATAAAGAAATCTCTGTATGCAAGGTCTTCTTGTTGTCTTACTGTGTGACATACAAATATTTTGTTGAATCTAGTATACGTTGCTGGATCTCGACAGATACTAACAAAAGGTGCAATACCTGTGCCTGTAGCAATCATCCACAGGTTTGTTTTAGGTGTTAGTATGTCAGCCAACAGTGTGCCAGTTGCTTTAGGAGCCACTGTTACAGAGTCTCCCACTTTGATATCTTTTAACTTTGACGTTAGCGGACCATCCGGCACAATAACTGATAAGAATTCCAAATAGTCTTCACCTGGGCCACTCACCATTGAATAGGCTCGAAACAACTTGGTTCCGGGCAATCCAATCATTGTGAATTCTCCAGCTTCAAATCTAAAACTTGCCGATCGAGTAGTTTTGAACGAAAACAATCCGGAATTGATATGATTTACTTCTGTTACAGTTTCTGTTAGCATTATTATAATATACAGCCTTTCTTCGAGTGTGTCAACATTAAATTTATCATTATAGAAACTCAACGAGGCGGAAATCGTTTTACGCTAATTTACGCTTACGCATTTCTAAAATTTACGCTTTACGCAAAATTATTTTTACGCGATTGCATCGCTTTGTTCCCCCATGCCTCTGGACATATACTTTTCATTGCATTAATAATTTCTTCTGCTGTCCACGTTCCGTACATCTTTTTGTGCATGAATGCTTTTTGCTTATCCAATTCAATTTCGTTATGTAATTCTTTAACAAATGTTTCTAAGTACTCTTGCTCGGTTAATGTTTCTTTCATTTTATATACAAATTATACTAGAACTTCAGTTTGTATGTCAACAGCATATTCCTTCCATGTTGTGCATAACCATCTGGTCTTTCGTACGTTTCGTCTAGTGCATTGTTCAATGAGAACACTATATTAGACTTATCGTTTATTTGATAGTTTGTATGGAAATTTGCAACACCAACTGATGGTTTCATTATTGTTGCATAAGTGGTAGAGTCTATGTCCAGGTGTTCTCCTGTGTACAGATACTCTGCAGTGTTAGTCCACTTGTCCATGTTCCAATCAACAGCAGTTAGTCCTAACCATTTTGGTCTTCTAGTTACTGAAGTGTTAGTACTGTCCTCTGCTACTGTCCATGTTGCATTGTTTCTCCAATAAACATTTTCAGCAATCAGACTGTTGAACTTCACTTCTGCACCATGTCTGTTTGATGTGCCCGAAGCATTGGAGTATGTGCTGTTACCATACGTTATTAGATTTTGTAAATCAGTTGTGAAGTAAACAACGTCCAACACACTGTTGTTGAAACTGTATTCAAATCCAATGTCCATTGTCTCTGCCTCTTCTGGCTGTAGGTTTGGGTTTCCGTTGTAACCGTAGTTGTCGGAACCGTGCATTTCATACAGGGTAGGAGTCTTCACAGATGTTGCATAGTTGCTCTTTAATTTCAATGCGCCTGTTAGGTCGTAAGTTCCGCCCAGTCTGTATGTGGTGTAGTCACTAAACAGACTTGGATCATCTTGTCTGATACCTGCTGACACTAACAACTTGTCTGATGCTATAAAGTTACCGTTAACAAAGTATCCTATGTTCTCGCCATTAGTGTCTACTTTGGCAGTGTAACTTCCAGTGTTGTTGAATGAACCATCAAAATATTCATACTCTATGCCTGGTGTGATGTCATACTTGTTTTTCAGTATAGTATTTGTTAACAACACAGTGTTACTAGTAGAATCATATGTGTCTACCTCTGTGCCATTAACATACTCTCTGTCGTACTCTGTACGAGAAAATGTAATGTTGTAAAACCCAAGACTATTGTCTACCTTGCTTGACAGTTGATAAAGATTCATATCACTCTCAGCAGTGTAGTCAAGGTCGTCACTGCCACTAGCGTCTAGATCTGAATCACTTGTTCTTCTGATCAATGTTGATCTTATTTCAAGACCATCATACTTACTTTTTGTGTTAACTGTAATATTGTTTGCATCAAATCCATCTTTCTCTGTTCCAGCCGGTGCAATAGATATACCATCAGATTTTGTTCCGTCCGCTATCATGCTGATAGAATGATTGTTGATATCTCTGTGTATCTTGAGTGTTATACCTTTGGTGTTGTTGGATCCTATTGTTGTAGATATGCTGTTGGCATAACTGTCTGTTGTTATAAAGTTTATTACTCCACCAACTGCGTTAGCACCATACAGTGTACCTTGCGATCCTTTGACTACTTGTATTCCTGTAACGTGTTTTATAAAGTCAGAACCTATATCGTGCAGTCCGCCTGTTGTAGAATGGTCTTTGATTGCAACACCGTTAATAGCAACCATTGTATGATTAGAGTTCATGCCTCTCATGAACACTGATGTTTGCTGTCCTGTGGGACCAGACTGTACAACATTCAATCCAGTTATTCTGGCTATTGCTTGTACTGTATCTATAGTGTTTGTGTTCTCAATAGTGTACTGATCAATATAGTCTACACTCATTGATTCTGTTGTAAGGACACTTGGATCTCTCAGTACGAATTTTGTTATTTTTATGCATGGAGTATTATCCTCCCATACACATTCTTTAGATTGCTCTGCCTGTGACCCTGTGTGGAAAAACAATAATGTTAAGACTGCTAGTAATGTTTTCTTCATCGTCCGTATATCTCCTTGATATGTTTGTTGCCGAGTAGGACACAAGACTCAAAAGAGAAACGTAAAATAAAGTACCTGCCAGTGTGTTGCCAAAGAACGGAATTGCCATTGTGTAGCAAAGTATTAGTCCGTCCAGTGTAGGTGGGTACATTGTACCAGACATCCATACCGCAAAGTTTGTTATCACAAAAAATATTGTTGCTGACAACAGTGCGTTGGATCCCAGATGAACATACGTTTTCTTCATAGACATTGTGTAATGACTCAATGTAGTGCCTAACAAGATACTGGCGTAAACCCAAAACATACTTGAATGTAAACCCAAGTAAAGATCCGAAACAAACATAGCCAACAATGGTACTAGCATAGCCGAATATAGATCACGTGTCAGATATGGCATGAACACTGCCATTGCAAGTACAGGTGTGAAGTTTGGTGGATGAGGTATTATCCTACTCAAGGCAATCAAGCCTACGAGATAGAAGAATAACACAATCTTTTGTTTTGTTTTTTTCATAACAGTTCTCATTAAACGTGTTAACGTTAATGCCACTGTTAACTTTACATTGTAGAACTAGACTTTCCCAGGCCCTCGCTCGACAGCGGACTTATACTGGTTGGCACTCCGACTTTACGGTTCCTGGAAGAGCCATGGAATTACACCTTGATTCCCCAACATGATTCAGTATTACTAGTAATTTATATTAAAATTGTAGTGATGTCAACCGTTGTGGCTAAAGCTCTTCATCAGAGTGTAGTTCGTTTAGTAGTTGACGTAATTTTCCACCTTCTACTTCTGCTTTTACTTTGCCTACACTTTCACCTTTTCTAGGATCAGGCTCTACAGGTGTCCCAGGAGTAACTTTAGATTTTTGTTTTAATGAATCATATATGCTACTTTTATTTTCTTTAAAGCTCTGTGCTTCTTCTTCACTTAAATCAGATATTCTTAAACTATCAATATTAAATTCCAAATCAACTTTTTGTCCTACTCCAGAACTGGATCTAGTTTTCATAAATTGTACTTGATATCTTCCACGCTCTTTCATTGCTCTACTAGTAAAAATACCAATTACATTATCTGCTGTTTGGATTTTTGAAAGTCCTCCTGCAATATGCGAATGATCAAACTCAATCTCTTCTACTGATGCTCTGTTCAACTGAGATGCTGTTGCCATTAGTAGCTGACTTTCTACTGCATAGTTTCTAAGTTCTTCTGAAACATATTTGTCTTTAATAAACAAATCTGCTGGCGATATCTTTTTACTCTTAGGCATCATTAGATCTAAGTAATCTATTAAAATACATTCTATTTTTTTCTTTGTTTTTAATTCTAATTCTTTAATGTAAGATTTAATATCAAGCACAGTACTCCCACTAGATAGATATTTGATATGTAATGCACCAGCTTTTTTGGCTAACATCTTAACTTTCATTTCAACAGTATCCATTTCTGGAAAAACTTTTCTTGTTGGCATATTAGTCATCATTGCATCAAGTCTCATTGCAGTAAGTCCTTCGCTTAATTCAAAACTAATGTAAACGGTGTTAAGGCCAGCCAGTGACCAATTTACTGCAAGATTCTGTAGAAATAAACTTTTACCTGCACCTGATCCGCCTGCAAAAATGTTTAGTTCTCCTCGGTTAAATCCACCGAACAGTTTCTTATCTAAATTGTTCCAGCCTGTACTGACCTGACCGTTGGAGTTTTTTAATAACTCCAATCTACTTTTTGGATCTGCAAAGTAGTCTGTTCCAAGATCTCTTGTTAAGCCAATGTTAACAGCATCTTTAACCATATCCTCAACTGGTGCATAATCTCCTTTTTCTAAAAGGTCTGCAGATTGAAGAATTGCTCTTTCTAAAGATTTATGTCTTGAAAATGTTTCAAACTCGTCTAATAGCCAATTAAAGTGATTTGGATCTAGATCTTTTGCTGATTTAAAGCCTACTGTAAATTTAGAATTTACTTGTTCAACCTCTGGCATAACTTTATATTCTTCAGCATAATCTTTAATAAATTTTGCTACTGGTTGTAGCTTACGATCAAAGTTCAAAGGTTCAAAAATGTTTTGTGCTCTTGCAAACGATTCTGCATCTGCCAGCATCATTTCCATATACAACTTTTGTACATCATGTGTATAATCAGGCATTCATTTTCCTTTTTAAATTAATTTTCAATTTATTAGACTCTGTTGTTTTTAATATTGATTGCATAGTATATAATCTTCCATATTTTAACACAGCATCGGCCACATCTGCAACCTCTTCTTGCCATGTTGGAAAAGCAACACTCCATCTGTTTTCGATTGCTTGATCTATCAATTTTTGCCCAGGAGCATCTCTATCTGGTACAACAATTACTCTTCTGTTGAGTCCTTGTATTAGTTCTTTCTGTACATCACTGATCTCTGATCCTAGTATAGATACACCACCAATTGCAATAGCATCAAATGGACCTTCTGTTACAATAACAAATTTCCTAGACCAATCCTGTGCATCCATATTAAAAACATACCCAGGTTGTACTTCAGTATAATATTTTACCTTTTTTGCTTCTGTGAATATTCTACCAGTGTAACCAACAACATCACCTTTCCAATAGAACGGAATAATAATTCTGTGGTTAAAATCAAACTGTAAAGCAGATGAGTACATAAAATCATACCAAGTTGGATCTACTCCTCGTTGTTTTAAATAATTTAATAAACTATCTATCTTGTTAAATTGAGGATCTGTTAAATCTTTTGCAATATATTTTTCTAACCAAATATCTAACTTATGTGAATTTTTTGGTAACGGTCGTTTTTCAAATGATACAAATTTTTTCTTTTCTTGCCATTGGGCTTCAACACCTTCTAGTTTTAATGCTTCGATTGATAATTTTTTAATTTCAGTATCCGACACTCCTAAAAATCCTAATAGTCTTCTTAAATTTGCTGAAAGTTTTCTACCGGGAGCAAACGAACTTTTCCAACCACAGTTAAAACAATGATATGATATTGTGCCATCAGCTGAAGTCATAACTCCACCTCTTTTTCTTTTGTCAGCACTTTCTCCATTATGTATACAGCAAGGAGCATTAAATGAAATCCAACCCGAAGGAGTCTTCTTTTTGTTCGCAGGTAAGGAATTCAGAATTGTCGACTGGATCAGGTTCATAGTTTATATTTTAATGTCTATAAAGGATTTTGTCAACCGATCCTGTGTTACCAGAATCTTTATCTGTGATAAATCTAACGTATTGGTAAACGCCAGTAAAGTTATAAGAGGTAATACCAGACAGTGAACTAATTTGGTTTCTACTGATTCTAAACCAATCATCATTCGTAGATGGAGACTCTTTAAGTGTTCCTTCAATTTCAAACGAACCACTATATCCTGTGCCATATACTGCAACTGTATGAAGTGCAATATTATTGTTTTCTCCTGGATATGCATATATAGAACCAGATGCTTTTGCAGTTGCTGATCCTGTTAATGCAGTAAATCCTTCTTGTACTGTTACACTATCTACAACTTCTGGATATGCTCCAACAAGTAATTCAATTGTACCTGCGGCATTGTATCCAGTATCTGCATATGTTACTTCACGTGAGTTATCTGATTTAACTTCACGTATTGCATAAGAATAAAATTTAGCATCAAGTGATAATAAATCTCCAGCAGTTACACTTACTGATGCTTGTCCTTTTGTTGAGAGCGAACTTCCGTCATCAATTACTGTTAAATTTTTTGTTAACACAGATGCTTTACTTTCTGTATCAATCATGTTAAATTCATACGTTTTTGAAGTTATTGTCTGAGCTTTTTGATCTTCGTTTTTAAACGTAAAAGTCAGCGGATTTGTAACTCCTTTATATATTTTGAGCCTACGATCGTACACCTTTGAGTTCCTTCCATGATAACCACTTATTGTAGCTGTTACCAAATTGTTTATTAAATACCTTGACACTGTTTGCATAATACATATTTAACAGTATTTATTGGAATTGAATGAACGAAATTTTTAAAAAACTAGGAACAAAATTTCCTTTCTTATCGCTTGTTAAAAAGGGTGATTTAGAATATGTTGGAATTGTACAGAACCAAGATACCAATGTTATAAGCTTCTATGACTATGGTAGATTAATCACAATTGAAGACAAAGAGCTGTATTTGAGCTTAGGTGAATCATGGTGGTGGGAATCTAATAGAAAAATACCTATTAATATATTCCTTAAGAAAGACTTTAAATATTTTAAAACTACACTAATAACATTAAGTGGAAAAGACACTCAAGTAGTACACGGACCTACAGTACGTTTGGATGATATAGCAAAGAAAAGAATAAAACGAAGAACTATCCAGTTAATGCGTAAGCCTACTTAATTTTAGCTGTACTATTAATCCCACAAACCTTCTCAAAATATTTCGTTAAAGGACTATTAGCCTGATACGAATCAAGTTCAGATTGTAAAGATAATTTGGATTTCTTATGTTTTTTAAGGATTCTTTTTTTCGTTTTCTGATGGTGCATCAAAACTATATTTAGCACGTGCTATTAAATTCATCTGTACTACGATTGCATGAGCATAAGCAATGGCGTGTGACTTCTTAAAGAAATAACTACCGTCTTTGGGTTTTACCCAAACATCGTTCATTATATCCTGCCAATCTTTATACATTAATCCTCTTTTAGCAGGACGTATAATAGCTAGTACAGCCGCAAGTTGTTCTACGTTTTTAGGCTCTAGCTTTTTAACAATATCATAATGACCATTTAAATGAAACAGTTTATCCACAATAGTTGGATCATTTAACATTTCCCAGTCTGGTTCTTTAACCATAAGTTCAACAAGGTCTTGTTCAGATTTTACATTTTCATACACAGAAACATTTAATAGATCAATCTTAAAATATCCTCTACCTTCTGCCTGCTTGTAATCAAAACTTGAGTTTTTAGTTTGCGGATTTATAGGAATAGCATGAAAGTATATTCCTGTTTTGTGCTTTTCATGAATTTCTTTTTTTATCATAGTTGCTGATGTGTGTTTGAATAATGACAACACTCCATCTCTATCAAAAAAATCAATATCTACATCAGGCATTAGTTTAACTTTCTTTTATTATAATCTTTAAATTCTTTTTTTGCACCAGGTTGTAGTATATCTAACACATCTAATAACTTTTTATAAGCAACTGAATTTGTCATATGTGCAGTCATTTCTGGCATTACAACCTTGCCAACACTGCCATCTTTCTTAATAACAATAATACAGTCACCTGGTTCAATTGACATTCCGTCTGCTATTTCACTTTCTATTCTACTCAATTTTTGCTCCTCTTACAGTTTCTTGCACAAACATATGATCTGCTGGATACTGTTTAAATTTACTAGTCCAAAATTCTGGCTCTAAAAACCTTTCAACAATTTCTAATTGTTCATCAGTAAATGAGTTTAACATTTTTTTACCTGGATCACAACCTAAAACTAACCATGGAGTTATTTTTCCACGAGTAATATCATGTACAGCTCTTGGTGTAGAAACCAATCTAAAATAATCTGACCATTGTGCATTTTGTTCTTCAGCCCATTCCATCATTGTTTGTATAGCTCTTTGTAGTGCCGCTTCTAGTGGTTCTAGTTTAAGAGTATCAATTAAATATGTTTCATATAAATCATCTCTTGCCCAGTGATCAAGTTTTACTTTTGACATTATAATATAATCAATATATTTTTCAGGATACAATGGGTGGATGTGCATCATGTATCGACCAAATTTTACAAATGCATTGTAGTATGGTGACTTACAAAAGTCTTCATATGATTTAGGTTTAGTTGCATTTTGGTGTATTTGATAAAATCTTTGAAATACCATGAAGCCATTTATTACCCATTTTTCATCTTTTTGCAGGTGCCTTCGCTTTGGTTCACATAGATGTACCTGAAGTGTTCTTGCTTTTGAAAAGCCTTTGCCACAATATGGACAAACGTTAATCGGAGTATCCATGGTCCCTCTCTAGATCTTCAAGCTCTCGGTCAGTAATAATTTTATCTAGTGTTTCAAGATCGCTATCTTTAGCAGTGGGGAATATTTTTTGCAATTTAACTAAACTTTTATTAGGAACTTTTTTCATAGGTTTTATCCATGGGTGAAACTGTTTTGATAACGCTCCACACATTGCAGTTAACATCCAACACAGTTTTTTATGTTTGCCTGATAATGTAAACAAATGTTTATTAACAACTTCGTTTGTCATTTCTACATAGTGTTCTTTGTAAAATTTTTCATTAGATGCAATATTTGAAACATATCGCATAAGCATATAAGGAGAGTATAGAGTCTTTTCATGATCATCAATTCGATCATAATAATCTTTATTACGATAATCAACAGCCTCAAGTCCTGGCTTTAATTCAAAAAATTTTCTTTTGTGTTCTTTTTTCATACTGTAACCTAAATATCATTGCTTCGTTTGGGTTGTTAAATTCTAATTTTATTTGATTGTCTTTTAAATAATGCATACTCTTTGGTTTAGTTTTCATATTGTTTATCTGATCAAAAAAATCAGGCAACCATTCTTTGTCCATCCAAACCGGATCTTTCTTTTTGCCAACATATAACATTAATACAGGTGCCTGCACAGTTACATATTTGCTCTTTCTTACCATACAGATCCATAGTCAATATTTTCACACTGTCTAGAGATATCTTTTACAAAATAAGCACATTGAGGTTTTCTTTTATTTTCTAAAGGCACAGCTAAAATTTGACCCGTTTTAACTTTTGGAAAATACCATTTAACTTCTTGATAGATGTCAACAATATCTATCTCTGCAAAATCTGGCTTTGAGCTTGTTAGTGGATTAAAAAGAAAAGCATCAAACCCTCGATCATTTAAACTTGTAATTGGCAGTACGTTTAATTCTCCTTGTTCAGGTTCTCCAACAATCATCTTCCAATCCAATGGCATTTTAATTTTATATTTTCCAATCTGTAATACAGCCGCTGGTGCATTGAACGATTCTAAGAATATTAACGGAATCCAAAAATAATCTGGATCAGCAGGATTACTATTATCAAGTACTGCAAATCTTAAGTCGTCATTAACATACTCAGGTATTCGTTCAAGTGTGTATGGTACATTTTCTAATGTTAGTATTTTCATATTTTTATTTGTCCCAATCTATTTTTTCTATATTATACGGGTAATTGGCCTCTTTGTAAAACTTTTTTCTTTGTGTAAGATGTCTTTTTGCAAATTTACAACTACTGGTAATATCCCAAATTTGTACATTATCTTTATCTTCGGCTTTCCTAATGCCTCTTCCTATAGACTGTATAACCCTAACAAAAGATTTACCAGGCTCAATAAGCACAAGATTAAAAATACGTGGAATATTAATTCCAACAGAGGCCACGCCATATGTTGCAATGATAACTTTATTTTTTGCAGTTGAGACTTCATCGTAATGTTCTTTCCTTTCAGGATTTTTTGTTGAGCCAGATATAAAAACTGAATCGGGTATTGATTGATTTAGCAATTCTCCTGCTGAAATCCTATCAACTAATATAAGTGTATTTCCTGATGTTGCAATATCTTGAATTGTTTTTGCTACCCACCCCATGCGTTTTGTATCTGTTGTAAGCCATTTAAGTTCTTCTTGATAGTTTTTAAAACCAGGCAAGTCTATTGTTTGTAAAATATTTACGTGACAATTAGCTAATACTCCCTTGTCTTGCAACTCTTTTGCGGCAAGTTTATTTGTTACGTCACCAATTGAACATTTCAATCCCATAAATTCAAAGTCTGCTTTAGGTACTGTACCTGTTAGCCCCCAACGTATGCCACAATGTGCAAACGGTCCTGTTAACAGTCTTTTAAGTACATCTGCTTTAGCCATGTGTACTTCGTCAATTATAATTGTGTTAATACCTTGTATTGCTTCTAAAAAGTCTGCAGTATGCTCGTCCTTACTTTTCTTTTCTAATATGTTTAATGATTGCCAAGTTGCAATAGTGTTAAATCTTCCAAGTTCTTTTCTATCGCCATAGTATACACCTGTGTCTAAATTACAAGTAAGAAAATCTTCTTCAGTCTGTGTTACTAAACTTTTGTTTGGTACTATTGTTAATGTACGACCATATGGTTCAACTAATTTACATAATGCCGCTGTAATAATAGTTTTTCCGGCACCGGTTGCAATTTCTTGTATGCTCTGAGGAGATTCTAAAAACTTGTTTATAGTTTCTACTTGATAATCACGTAGCTCAATAGATTGTCCAGCCATTGGGTGCGAAGCAGGCCATTTAATATCTGACAAATATTTTTTATCAATTGCATTAAACTCAAAGTTGTGTTGTTTTCTTCTGTCTTCTAAATTAACATAAACTCCTGCATTTTCTAGTTCTGGAAGTATTTGATCTAGCAAATTTAGATACGATGTTCCTCCTAAGCCAAAAAATGATACCTTACCGTCCCATCTACCTAACTTAACAGCCGGCAAATGTCTGGCGTACGGAATTTCATATTTAAATTTATTTGACAATTTCTTTCTCCAGTCGAGAGAAAGATCCTCAAATTTTATGTTTACTTCGTCTTTAATAATTAATTTACATGAACTCATAATGCGGTTACGTTTTCTCCAATTGGGCTACTTGTACTATAATACACTCTTTTATTTGTATTATCAACCATTGTCTTGATAATTTCAGAGTGTGGTGCCCATTGTCCGCCGCCGATTGTCATAAGACTTGCTTTACATTTAATTTCAGATACAGTAAGTGTTTTTGGTATTCTATTTCTAATAAAGATACATTTAGTTTCATTACCAATCCATTTGTGTGATTTAACATGGAGATACAAATCATATAAAGGTTTATACTTTTCCATTTCTTCTTCAAACCATTTTTCACTCTTTCCACGTGCAAAAAATGGTTCTTCGTCATTATTACCTTTTTGAGGAAGTTGAGGTTGTGGGATATCAAAGCCAAATGCAAAACTATTTTCCCCATATCTGCTTGTTAAAAACCCAACCCAATTAAGCCACTCTTGTACGTCTGTTTGATGTTCCGGAGTTCCACTAACTGGTACTAACAGTGGAAACATATCTAAGTTATCAAACATTTCAAACATCTCGTCTCTGGCATATTTTGTAGAGTTAATAAAATAGTTAGTAGAGCTACTGAAAGCAACTTTATTTGTTAATGTTTCGTTTTTAGTATTAAGGTCAACATTGAACCCAAAATCTTTTAACATATCAATTTTTATAATATCAGGTTTATTCTTTGTAGTATTATTCCAATGTTCTTCTAGTCCTTCTGTAATATTTTTAAACGATATAGTTCCTGTTTCAAAAGATACAGTTGGTATATTAAATTCCTTTTTTTCTTTTTTAATTTCATCATACTCGTCAAGCAATTCTTCAGTTATAAATTTAAAGTCATAACGTATTGCAATTAGTGTAAGCCAGTACACGACAACGTCAACGTGTTTACATACCCATTTCTTTTCTTCTCCGTTGTACAATAGATATCCATCTGGTAAACCTTTATCATTTTTAAGGCAACGCATTAATGCAATTAATTTTACATCATATGGAAATCTCATTTCAACCCATGTACCAAACTCGTCTTCATATTTTTGGATACTTAGACTGTAATCAATAACTCTAAAAGGATCACGATATATTGGCTTATCACACAGTTTAGTAATATCTAGATCAAATTTTGAAAACAATGTTTTATATCGTTTAACAACTCGCAGAGCAAGTCCACCTTGCTTTTCAGTCCATGGATACGTAGACTCTGCTAAAGAGCTAATAGTTTGACGATCTTTATTGTGAGGAGTAAAGCCTTCCCACATATATTCATTATATGCTAATATATCTATGCAATCGTTAACTGTTTTAGGTGATATCTGATGTGATAATGACATAGTCTTTTCTGATAATTAAGTATATAGTAAACAGTATAACACAAATGGTAAACTTGTCAACCTATGAAAAAACAGTTTAAAAGTCATGCAAAAGCACTAAAAGTTAAGTTATTCAATGCTCAACTTAGACGTAAAAACATTAAAGGATTTAAACCTACAGTTGCTCTAGCAAATAATTGGTTCCACATATTAAACAGAGGTATGTTTAATAGCAAGTTATCTATGTGCCCAATTTCTGTAAAAAAACTTCATCATGATTGGGGCAGATGTATTGCTGACTGGGATAATAGACAGTGTAGAAAAGGTACATTTGATCAAAGAGTTATACCGTACGAAAAAGCAGATGTATTTTTTAGATTGGAATTGCATTGTAAGTTTCCAACATGGAAAGATTTCATTGAAACATTGGCTCATGAAATGGTCCATCTATATCAAATGACTGTTATGAAAGATCCTTATTCAAACCATAATGCTAACTTCTATTCGTTTAGAAAAACGTTTAAGCAGACTGGTTTAAAACTGTATCGTTAAATTCTTTATAACTTATTATTTTGTGATTTTCAAAAGGTATTGCATGGATATAATCCGGTGCATTGTCATGAACTACTGTAAAGTTAACATATGGTCTCATTTTACAAATACTTCTATACTGATATAGCCATGGTTCAAAAATAGTATCACCGTGTCTATCACCATAATTCTCTGTGCTTTGATAGATGTTGTTTAGTTGTCCCTTGCCATATTCTCTAAAATCAAATCCTATTAGAAAAACATTTTTATGACCATGAACACACGCTGTCCAAAATGCGGCTGAGCCTGATATCCAGTGAGGGTTGTTAGGTATAAGATGTAAGTGTTCTTTTGATCTTGTTACTTCAATGTTAGGTGCATAACAAATTGTTTTTTCCCAAACTTTATCTTTGTCAATAGTGATAGACATAAACCTATCAACACTGAATAAAAAGTCTGGCATAAAATCTCTGTACAATGCATTACAACCATATGTTTGACCTGTGTCTTTTAAAGTTGTTAAATCAAAATCTTTTCTAGACGGACCGTTACCAATACAATAAGCATTACCAGACGTTACTGCTTTTACTCTATCAGGCTTAAATGCAATCTCTTGTATCTTTTTACCCTGTCGTATAATCAAACGATCAATTACGTGTTCGCCTTCGTAAGGTGTCCACTCTATTTGAGCATCTGGGTCTATTCTACCCGGTTTTATTTCTTTAACTTCTTCCATTATTTTTTTATGTACCTATCGACTAATCTTTCTCTAATTCTTCTCCATGGTTCGCCTTCTTTGAATTCATCTTCAAACCATTCTGTATAAGATAATTTATGTGCCCAGTTTTGACGAGCCGGCATTGCTGGGTGCAGTATGTCTGATAGATCCGAATTGCCAACATCATAGCATAAACTTTTTTCTGAAACAAATACAGGAATACCTGCAAACACAGCCTCCATAGCTGGATTACTAGAATGATTTACCACAGCCCATGTTGATTTTAAGATACCTTTAAAGTCGGTGTCATCATATGTTGAGTAATCTCGTTTTGGTGATTGTAGTCTTACGTGTTTGTATCTGTCAACTGGAAAATTATGTACAATATTTCTAGGATGCGGTCTAAGTACAATTGGTTTATCTGTATATCTTCTTATCTGTTCAATACATTGTTTGAAGTAAGCCTTTATACCAGGATTTTCTCTCCATTGATGACTGTTGTGATGTTGTCCGCATACAACAATAACGTTTCCAGATTGTTTCCATGGTTGTAAATCAATACCAAATTTTGCCCAACGTTTATCATCAAAATTTTGATTTGCAAAGTCTGCCTCTCGATTAATTCCATTGATTCCCATTTTAAAAGATTTATTTCGATTTATACCACCAACTTCTAATACAACAACTGGACGACCAGAACTATGAAATGAATCCCACACATCCTTGTTTCCAATCATTCTACCTTGCCATAATACAGACCAAATTACAGCAACGTCACAATTTTTATCTTCGTTAATAAAAACTTCTTCACCCTTTGACCTAAGATGATCAACTAATGCTTTGAAAATTGGTCGGCCATTTAAACTAGAAAATTCCGGATAGATTGCAATTCTCATTAATTTCCTTGTTTTCCTTTTGCTACTTTAGATACTATATCATCAGTTTGTTTTGGATCAAATTTGATGCCTTGTAGCGGATTATAAGATTCAACATTTTGCCAATATTCTTGAGACCTTTGTGTTCTTAGATCTGATTTGGAACTTTTGCCTTTTACTTTTCTTTTGCCTTTCATATGATCAATATAGTCACCTAACACACTATTAATAAAAACATGATGCCCTTCAACTCCGGCACCTGCTCCAATGTCTACTCCTTGATCAGGTGCAACACGTTTTAGTACTTCCCAGAATAGATAGCTGTCGTGCCACTCAAGTTCTTTAAAAATATTATCAGTATTGTATAAGTTAATCCATGCATCTACAAAGACTTTAGTATACTGATGCTTTAAATTATATGTTACCCAACCACATTCTGGATAGTTTTTATTACGACCTAAATAATTTACCATCTTATCCTCTGGTAGTAGATCTAATACAAATTGTTTTGGAATGGGTCTAAATGTATATGTGTCAGCATCAAGCCAAAGTAAACAATCTGTTTTTACATGATTTATAGCATGATATACAGCAAATGTTTTATGCGAAAATCTTACAGCGTCCCAAAGAAATGATCCTTTGCCTTTATCATTTTTTCCAGCTTCCGGAAGTCTTCTGACACCGTTTGGTATTTCTTGTAGCTCGCCATTTGCAACAGGATCGTCTTTATGTTTTTGTTTAAATTTAACAAGTCCTGGATTAACAGCTTCAATATCAAAATATTTTATTCTTTCGTGTTGTATTGGAGGCAATACTTTTTCGTAATATACGTGCAACTCAACATCGTCTGGCCAATATTCAATAAAACTTTCTAACATTCTTTTTGCATAAATGTCCCATCTGTTTGGCGGAAAAGTTGTTATAACCGTTAATGATCTCATCTGTTTTCTCTTTTGATAATTATAAGTGTATTTAATGAAAAAGATCAAGTGTCAAATATTCCGTAGAACAGTTAAAGATCGTAGAAGAGGCGATTCTTATCAGCTTTTATATGATTTTGCTGAAGGTGTAAAAGCAGTAGGAGATGAAGTTGAAATAGTTAATGAAACTATGACTGGCCCAACACAAGACGGCGAAATGAACATTACAGCACCAATTGGTGTTATGTTTGGATACGGTGGATCAAACCAACTGCATCATACTAAAGGCAGAAGACATACACTAGTTGAGAATGCAAAGAAAAGCGGAAGTGTTGTAATAACATTTGACGGAGGTTTATGTTCAAGTTTTGGTAATACTTCAGGAGTTCCAGAACACAGATATAGAGTTTCGTTATGGACACCTATGAGAAACGGTGAATTTTTTGAAAAAGATTCTCCCAACGATCGTTGGAACGACATGAAAAATATATTCAATATTAAAGACTTTGAATGGCAAAAAAAATCTAGTGACGATGCTCCAATAATTTTTGTGTTGCAACCAAGCGACAATTGGTCAATGAACGGGTTAGAGCCAATTGAATGGTTTAACGATGTTTATAAAAAACTAAGACCGTTAACTAAAAGAAAATTTATAGCAAGACCTCATCCAAACCATGCTCAGGCAATGTATGATAAACGAGATAAGTTTCCTGCAGATGTGGAATTAATGATTCCACAAAAACAATTTAGCGGAGACGAAAAAAAGAATTATAGATTTCATTTTCAAACAGCATTAAACGATTGTCATGCAGTAGTTACACACAATTCAACTGCAAGTGTTGATAGTTGTATTAGAGGAATACCTACTTTTGTGACAAGCGATCTTGCAATATGTTATCCAGTAGCTAACACAGATCTTAGTAAAATTGAATCTCCAGAGTTTCCAGACAGAACACAATGGCTTAGTAACTTAGGTTATATGATGTGGACTATTGATGAAATTAGATCTGGCAAAGTTTATAAAAGATTCCGTAATAAAGTTGAAGAATCTAATTTAATATCATTATAATCATTCATTCGTTTAAATTTCTTTTGTCTAGTATCTTTTAATATTGGCACAGGTTCTCCGTGCAATACAGTATGATCTAGTCCACAAAGGTGAGATAGATTTGGATAAACATATTTGGCTGTATGTTTGTGTACAATTTCAGTTACTTTAGTTCCAGGTCTGCACCATAGTAAGTTTACTAGACCAGCACCGTGTGTTCCTGCAACATGACTAGCATTCGCAAATGCAGACACTTGTTCGTCAACAGACATATCTTCAAGCACCAGCACTTCCCAACCTTTGAGATTAGCAAACACTTCTTCTTTATTAGTTAACTGTCTTGATCCACCAGCTCTATCAATAAAAATTTTTCTAGACTGTCCTTGGTCAGCAGTAGTAGATTTAAATCTAGATCTAAGCCACCCAACAGTTTTTGGATGTATAACTCCGTCTTTCCAGTTAACCATGCTTGGAACATATATTTGGTTAAAACGCCATGCTTCGTTCTTTGGCATAATAATATATCTAATATCTAAATTTAAATCTTTAATTGCTCTTGCAAGATACTTACTTTCATTAGGAATAATGTAAACAAAGTCTTTGTAAGATTTTGAAAGTCTAGTTTCAACTAGTCTTATTTTTCCAATTATATCAATCCAAATATGCCATGGGTTGTTTGCACTTGATTCATCAATTGGCAACCAAACATATTTTTCAGCTTCATTAAAATTTTTAGACACTGGATTAAAAGTGATGTCAACCGTATCTGACCAGTTAGTAAAGATGCCATGATTTTTTGGTTTGTTTTTTTGTTTCCACATTAAAGGCCATACGTGTTCGGTTACCAGTCTTCCGTTGTTAGTCATTAAGAAAGGTAACGTATGAACTGTTGCTTGATCAAACGATGCTAGGAAAGTCTGTTGGGTAGTGTGAGTTAGATAGGTAGTTGGCTCATCAATAACTCCCCAATTATCCAAAAAATAGTTTAATGAATCTGTGTTTTTTACTTGCATATTATACTTTATTTAAATATAATTAAACTATGCTTACAATTTATGCTCCAACTACAAATCTACAAAGTAAAGCCTGGGAAGTATTCTCTGGTGTATTAAAGTCGTGGCCCGAAGAAACAAACTGTTTAGATAATTCAAAAGCAAAAACGGCTCTTGCAAACTCTATGTTTTGGGGGTTTGTTGGTAATAATTTAGAAATGATACACAAACTTGAAGCAAATAAACAACAGTATTGGTTTGCAGATACTCCGTATTTTGGTAGGTTTGACAATACTAATTTAAAACCTGATAATCATTTTTGGAGAATGTGCAAGAGTAATATTCATGCTAGGTTCATTAAGAATTGTCCAGACGACAGAGCAAACAAGTTTGATGTAAACATTTCAAATTTGAGAAAAGATGGTAAACATATTCTTGTTTGTCCAAGTTCTGTTGGTATTCACAAATACATTAAAGACACCATGTGGACTAACAGTACTGTAGAAAAACTAAAACAGTTAACAGATAGACCAATAAAAATTCGTAGCAAGCCTCGAGGCAAAGGAACATCGGGACCAAGTGTTGCAGATGTTCATATTAAAGATGATTTAAAAGATGCATGGTGTACAGTAACATCATGTAGTATAAGTGCATTAGAATCGTTATGTGAAGGTATACCAGTAATATGCCATTCAAAAAGTTTTGCGGCTCCGGTGTGTTCAACTACACTTAACGATATTAATAATCCTTTTTATACAGAGCCTAACGAATGGATCAATTCTTTATGCTACCAACAGTTTACTCCAGAGGAAATAACTAACGGAACAATGATAAAAATTATAGAAAAATTCTATTCATGATAGCAGGTATTCACACAACAAAACCTAGGACACAAAGATACGTTGATGCTTTTGTTAACGGAACACCAGGTCCATATAAGGTTTATCAATTTAGAGATTTAAATGAACTGCCGCCAGAAACTTTAACAATGTACGGAATCCTTGCAGGGTCAGGAGAAATATACAAATGGTGTAAACAAGAAAATAGAGATTTTTATTTTATGGATCATGGATACTTTACAAATGCTCATGACAGTCCTCACTGGTTAAGAATAACAAAAAACGAACATTGTATTAAAAAACTATTAAAAGTTTCAGATGACAGGTTTAGAAAATATTTTAATATTGAACTAAAACCATGGAATAAAAACGGTAAAGATATATTAGTACTGCCGCCTACAAATGCTATTGCAGGATTTTTTAACGCAACAGACTGGTTAGAAAATACGGTAACATTGTTAAAACAACATACAGATAGAAACATAGTAGTAAGAGAAAAACCTTACAATCCAACCATTGCAGTTGACCATGTTGGAGCAACAGTTAAAGTTGACAAACCTACAGATAAATCTTCTGGTAAGATTGATTGGTCAGATATTTTTGCGTGTGTTACATACAACAGTAATACTATGATTGAAAGTTTTGCAAACGGTGTACCTGTATTTTGTGATCCAACAGCATCTGCGGCACTGCCTATAGCAGAAACAAATTTTACAAAGATAGAAAACCCAAAATATGAAGAAAGAGAATTACTATTTCACTCGTTAGCATATGCTAATTTTAATTTAACAGAATTACAAGACGGAACAGCATGGAGAATATTAAATGAAAAAACTGATTATTATACCAAGTAGAGCACAAAGTACAAGACTTCCAAACAAGCCATTAAAAGAATTTGGCGGAAAAACTTTAGTACAACACGTTTGGGAAAAAGCAATAGCAGTGCCTAGTGCCGACGTTTATGTTGCAACAGACTCAGATGAAATTGCAAACAAAGTAAAAGAGTTTGGAGGAGAAGTTTTAATGACAGCATCTGAATTGCCAACTGGTACAGACCGTGTGTTAGCCGCTACTGCTATGGTTACAGTAAGCAATTATGATTGTGTTATTAATTTGCAAGGAGATATGCCTTTCATTGAACCAACACAGATTTTAGCAAGTACATTGCCTTTAGATCGAGGATACGATGTAGGAACACTTGTATATGAGATGCATGAAGCAGAACAGAATAATCCAAACAGTGTAAAAGCTATTGTATCTATGCATAGTAATAACACAGGAAAATGTCATTGGTTTGTTAGAGCTCCGTTAAAATACGGATATCATCATGCCGGAATATACAGTTATTCATTATCAGCAGTAGAAAAAATAAAATTGTTTGCTCAATCAACATATGAAAATGTTGAAAAATTAGAGCAATTACGATTTTTAGAAAATGGATTATCAATTGGAGCTCAACTTACAAATCATATTGAAGGCGAGATAAACACGCCTAGTGATTTAGATCAAGCACAAAGAAGATTTGGTTTTTAAACTATGACAGATAATAAACCCAAAGAAGAGTTATGGAACTTTATTTGTTGGGATTGTAAATGGAAAGGTGTTGCTCAAGAATTAAAACAAGATGAAACATTAGAAGAATGGTGGTGTTGCCCACTATGTAATAGTGTAAACATTGAGGATGTAGGTTGGCACAAAGGTAATGATAAGTATCGAGGAGCATAACAATGAAAAATAAAAAGAAAGAACCTAAATTAGATTTTGGACCAACAAAAGAAGATCATGGCTGGTTCTATTATGTTTGGAACTGGAAGACATATGCTTTCTATCTATTATTAATAGCAGGATCAATACTTGCATTTATAGACCAAGGTATCACAGGTGTTCTTTCTGTTATAGGTATATTGTATGGACTTAAATTGTTAGGTAAACTGTTTTAAGTTTTACACTTTTTGTAGAGTAAAAGGAGCTTGTTGGCCTCTAATTAATTCGCCAATAATATTAATAGATAATCTATCAACCATAGCATCTTCTCTAGGTGTAACACCGTGTACAGATTTATTAGAATTTAAAAACATAACAAAAGTGTTAGCTTCATACGTTATAGTTTTTTGAACTCTGTGTTCAACATCATTTGGAATTTCTCTACCTAACTCTTGACGTACTGCACTAACCTCAGGTGATGTGTGTATTAGAAAATCTCCACCTTGGCTTGTATCTCCCCTTTGTTTGAAATACAATAATCCTGCATAAATTTCTAAAGGATTATCAATGTGTGTAGTTCTTGTAGTTGTTTTATGTGGTTGGTGTACAACAAACTGCGTATCAGTTGTCATTGTTAGATTCCTGTCTTTAGTTGTAGTTGCTCCCCTAACACCAACTGTGAATTTATATTTTCTATCCATGTATGGTTCAAAAATATTCATTACTAAATCATAGAATTCTTGTGATGTATGATATTCAAAAAACTCTTGCCAAATAGCGTGTACTTTAATTGTTTTTTTATTTAAAATGTCGTCTGCTAATGCTCTAAATGTGTGTCCTTCTAATAATTGAAAATTCTCTTTAATTAATTGTACAGGAAAGTTTTCATACAATCTTTCAAATACAAGTTTATCTAAACACTGTTTTATATGAATATGAGGATATGGATCTTTGAAAAAATGTTTTTCTTTATTAAAATTTTTTAGTACACTAGTTTCACTCATGACGAAAATAAGTTTATAACTTCCTTTTTCCACACGTCTGCATATTCACAATCTCTATAACCATCAAACCAAGGTCCACCCTCTGTGTAGTGTAATATTTTTGGGACACCGTCTTTAGGTTCTTTATACCAACCTACTAACCAGTTGTACTCGTGCGGTAGTGATCCTATTTCTGAATCTTCAAGCCAACTAAATCTATGTAAAAATTTTGGTGTTTGTTGATTTAAAAATTCTGGTGTAAGTATTTTATTTTTTTCATGTCCACAATTCCAAAGAACCATGCTACTCCAGTTTTTTCTTGGATATGCTGTTTGCACCTGTCCGTCCATTTTTATTGATCCTTCTTCAGGTGTGTAATCGTGTTGAACACAAACTACTGCTTTTGAGTCATCACAATATTGTTCTAATTCTTTTGAAGGAAT
>Ga0181412_1000059_pt1 | contig 39753 bp, 53 predicted proteins | sample 35SPOviralmetaG_FD_130113 | JGI IMG/M metagenome (GOLD analysis project Ga0181412, IMG submission 130113) | Marine viral communities from the oligotrophic San Pedro Time Series (SPOT) site, San Pedro Channel, CA, USA - 35 SPOT_SRF_2012-08-15 | ecosystem: Environmental > Aquatic > Marine > Strait... | reverse complement strand
TTTATCGCCTGCAAGTTTTTGAAAGCGAATATTTGCCTTTCTTTTTCCACCGATTCCATCTACTTCAGCAGCACCTTTACCTGCAAGGTTAGCAGCCCTCTTTAAATCATGACCAGTTAGCGAGCTTCTTTTTTGAGATTCTTCTTTTTCAGGACTCATGCTTCCATTAGCTAGTTTTGTAGCTTCTTCTTGAGATACATTGAATTCGTTCATTATATTTACAATTTTTTGAGCAAGTTCAGCCCTTTTTTCTAACGAAGATTGTGCTTCTTTATCGCCTTTAGCTTGAGCCCTTAGAGCTTCAAGTTTGATTTGTTTGATTTTTTCTTCTAAACTTTCAATTTTAGCTTTTCTTTTTTCTTCATCAGTAGCAGGTTTATTAGCTTCATTTTCATCTAGTTTTTTCTGCAAAGCAACAGCTTGAAATAGATGCAGATTGTGCTTTCTAGCGATAGCAATAGCTTCTTTAGCTTTAGCGATTTGTTTATCTAAAGCATCAGCAGCTTTGTTATCACCAGAAGCCCTCAGTTTTAAAGATTCGTATTCTTTAGCTAGTATAAATCTATCCTGTTCAGCATTGAGAGCTTGTCTGACTTTACTAAAATAACTACCGATTTGATTAGATAAATCTTCATGAGCACGTCTTTCTCTTTCTTTTTGATCAGCTATAGAACCAGACGCTTCAGCATAATCTGATTGAGCTTTAGCTCCAGTATTATATGATTCAGTTGATTGATTTACTAGACTCATAGTTTCTTCCATATCTGCCATTAAACTATCTAGTTCAGATGACATATCATCGGTAGCTTGACCAGTTTTTGTAGCAGCATTCAAAGCCATAAATCCCACTTCACTTAATGCTACAACTAAAAGTCCTATTCCAGTAGAGGCGAGGACTGCTTTTATAGACATTGCTAACTTTCTGAGTGCTACTGATAAAATTGTAGTAGCAGTAGCACCACCTTTAGCCATTGCACTATATATTATGAGGTTCCTGCTAAAGAGCGACATGACTTTAGTAGACATCTTTAACCCTAATGTGAACGCTAGTAGCCTTCTAGTAAAAGTAACTGTAGCATCAATATTATGCCCTAGAAACTTTACCAATGGAGATAAAAGTTCTAAGAATTTGATTGTAATAGGAATTAGTCTAGTTCCTATTTCAGTTTGTAGTTCTACAATTTTAGCTTTGAAAAATTTAGTTGTATTTGCTGATGATTCTTGAGTTCTAGCAGCGTCACCTAGAGCAGCCCCCATATTGTCTAATATTAGGTTTTGAACTGTTATAGCTTTAGTCTGAGCATCTAATTTAGATGTGCCATCACTTATTCCAAGACTCAACGCTTTCTGTTTTAGGGTAGCTTCATTGATTACTATACCCATTCTTTTGAGAGGCTCAAACTCTCCAGTTATAGCAGCTTGTAATTTAGTGAACACCTCTTCAGGTTTCATATTGTGAAAACTAGCTAAGTCACCTGCTATCTTAGCCATTCCCAATGAAAATGTAGCAGAAGCTTCCGCACTCATACCGAACGCTGTTCCCATTTGAGCAACAGTAGCTATTGTATTTTGAAGCTCAGCCCTAGTAGCAGGTATAGTTTTTAAAAGTTCAGATATTTTCTGATTGACGCCTTCAGCAGCAGGACCAAGGACTGTATTAAATTTACTTGCAACTTCTTCAGCGTCCATCGCCAAACGAACCATATTTTTACCTAAAGCAGCCCCACCTAAAGCAACTGCTACTTTAGCTAAAGTAGATGTTACTGATTTTGAAAAACTTTTTACAGATTTTTCGCTTTCTTTTAGTCCCGATTTGAAAGATTTTCCATCGAATCCTAGTTTTGCAAGTAATGAAAAATTAGCCATTTTCTTTTATATTTTGGAGCTCGTGAGCAGTAGCAAGTTGAGTGATTGGATTTCGCAAAGAATATTTTTCTGTTTTTCGTAACATAATCCTTTGCAATAATTGTAAGGCAGAAGAAATAGGAGTATCAAGTATTTCTTGGAAAGACCACCCGTAGTTACAAGCTAAGGTATCTACGAGCGTCATGACTGCTACTGAGCTTTTTGAATTTGATGAATTGTCATCATCTTTAGATGTAGGCATATCATTAAAACAAACATTGAAATAACAGATTATTTCTTGTCTGAATTCTGGATAATCTCTTATTAGTCTGCCTACTTTTCTAGCATACCTATTTTTGAAAAATGGTTTATCGTTAGAAATAGATAGGACAAAAAACACGAGATCGTCAAATTGAGGCTCCTCACCTGTTATAAGCCTGTTTTCGCTGAACTCTAGAAACAGCAAATCTTTTATAGTTATTTGCCTGAGTTTTAAACCTGCTATTTCAAAATCTAAATTTATAGCACCTTCAAGTCGAAGTTGCTTTTCAAAAGATGAAGCATCAGCTATCCGCTTTTTGGCAGCGTCATCGAAACTGACCGCCTTCCAAGTCATTTTTAACCGATATCAGTAAGAGAAGTTAGAGAACCATTTGTTAAGACGTATCCACTCAAAGACATGCGAACATAATCAGATTGAGCTTCTGTTACTTCAGCACTAGTTACTCCGATGGTATTTCCATCATAAGTGATTGTCTCACCAATTTCAATCATATCATTGCTATCAGCACCAAACTGAACTGTAAGACTGACCTCTACCCGTGAAGGGACAACGACAGACCCTATAGGTTTTGCATTACCGTCATCGAGGTCTACTCGATTTGCGCCAGTGTTTTCTGAATAGCTTTCGACTATGAAACCTTCAACTTTTCCACTTGTGAAACCAAATTTTTGACTTCCATCTTTTTTTCCTACTGTATATGCCATATTATATAAATTTTAAAGGTTACGAGTTATTGAATATCAATTTAGTTAATTTTTAAATATCCTCCTAGACTAAATCTTGCATAGTCTGCAGCAGTTTCCGTTTTTTCAACAGAAGTGATTACCATTGTAGTATTAGTATCATAGCCAGAGCTTAGGGTGATTTCCTGTCCAATAGTGGGAGCAGAACCTACGCCAGCTTGAACAGTAGCACTAACTTCAGTTCTACCTTCAGTAATAACAGCCCCTATAGGTTCGCCATCGCCATCGTTAAGGTCGATCCTGTTTCCATTTTTGCTTAGAGTAAAACTTTCTACAACTAAAGAGTTGATTGTAGTTTCTGTTATTCCGAAGAGTTGATCTCCATCTTGAGTAATAGCCATAGTGTGAGTTATAAAAGTTAAAATTAACGAGGTTTTATAATAACTGTAAAAATGTCAATTTTAGTTATTAGTGAGTTGAAGAGTATTCGCTAGAAAATGTGGATGTATTAGTGTAAAATGAAGTAGTGGTAAATGGAGTGTCTATATCCATGTCCACTTGTCATCTTTAGTGCAAAATTTTATTTCATATGATAGGGTTGATATGAAAAAATCTCCATCTACTTCGTAATCCGTTCCAGTAGGTCTGATATATTTTACCTCATAGTATTCTAGAGTCGTATCTGTGAAATTATTTGAGCTTAGTAGCATAGATTCTCTGACCTGCCTTCTTACTTTTTTATGAAATTCTGAAGAAGAAAGACCAGTTGAAGCTATTGTTGTATCGTCACTAGCATCGGTAACTATTTTTAATAAAAAGTTTAAAGAATATTGAGAATAATTAAAGTTTCCCAAATCATCTTTAGTGGGAGGATCGTCAGCACCTTGTAACTCTGCATTTATTTCTATTCTAGGTATAGAAAAATTACCCTGATCTAAAGATGATCCGTATTGTATATCTGCGTAATCAGTTAGATATGTATCTAAAAAAGTTTTAGCAGCAGATTCAAAGTGAGTTTCGAAATCTAATATTTCCATAATTATCTTTGATTTTGAGCAGCGCAATCAAGCCTGCGAGTTACATTTATTGAATCATCTAAGAAATTCATGACTTTAAATGTAGTAGTGCCATCTGTTAATAACAGACCCTTTTTAGGAAGTGTAGTATATGAATTTTTATTTATGTAAAATTTAGTATCTATTGTTATTTCTCGACCATCTTCATATATCTCGAAAGTTTCTTCAGCATCCTGCTTACTAGCTAAATATGTCTCAGTATTAGTGGGATGCGCTGAACCGCTTGAAGTAACAGCAGTCAGCGAAACTTGTAATTGACTGATTGCGAAGTTCAGATTATCGCTGATTAGATTAGTTAAGCTCATTTACTTATAGGGAGTTGTAAATAAAGAAGCCCCACCGATTAAGGTGAGGCTTCAGTAGGGGAAGTTTAGGGGAACTATGCGCCTGTGATCTTTTCGCAAGCATTAGCATTAATGATAACTTCATCAACGCTATTGTAAACACGAAGGACATCACTCTTGATTGGCTCATCGCGATATGTTTCAGCTGTGAAAGCACCGCCATCAGCAGAGTAAGCGATCGTGCGACCGAAGCCACCATTAGAGAAGTCACCGCCTCCGATTTGACCGACGAAGTATTCTGTATCAGCCCAAATCTTAGAACGATCTGCAGCAGCACCCTTTGCAGCACTATTGTAGCGAGTTGGAAGGATGATGACTTCTGATACACCAAATGCATCGCGAAGAACTTGACGATTGGTATATTGACCATTGCCATTGAAGATTCCACGAACGTCATCAGTATTGAGCATTTCATTGAAAAGAGAAAGCTCCATCATGAGAGATAGGTTATCGTAGAAACCATTTGCGTTAAGACGCTCGACAGCATTTTGAATGTCGATGATTGGCTTAGCTGTTGCAACAGTATCCATAGTTTGAGTTGCAGCAGTTGGATTGAAACCTGCACCAGTCATAAGAGCAGCAACACGAAGCTCATGACCAACCATGATGTCACGTTGTAGCTTTTGAGCAATGCCACCTGCAGCGTCGCTGATGCCATTGTCACTAGCAAGGGAAGCATCTTCATCAGGAAGAACACCTTCTAGTGCATATTGTTGGCAAGCGTATGATTGCTTAGTGTAGTCAAAGTCACGACGAGCAAAGGCAGAGCCTGAGGAACGAACTTTAGAAGCATTCAAATCGAATTGATCGTCATCGAATACTGGATAGTCACCATTTTTGGTAGGAGCATTTCGGATCGGAAGAATTTGAGTTCCTACGAACTTATTTTCTCCAATCTTATTGAGAGCCTCCGAAAGAATCGGATTGAAAGAAGCGGATGTTGATAAAGACATATTTACTTATAGGTTAAAGATTATTGGAAGAATGAGATTTCGATGATATCGCCATCAGCAGCAGCAGTATCTAGAGCGATACCGACTTTAGTGCCAGTAGTAACGCTAGATGCGATTTTGCCAGAAGCAGCTGTGTAAACAGCATCCCCAGCATCGATACCTTCACTAGCAGTTGCGTAAGCAGTTCCACCGCCATTAACGAGTGAAATAGTTGTAGCTCCACCATTATCGGCAGAAGTAGTTGTGACGCCAACGAGGGATTCAGTAGCTGAATCGCCAGCCTTTACGACATGACCATCAGCTTCTACTTTTACTAGAAGATAAGACGAGAGAGCCTCACCAGCGACGAACGTACGTTGAGAGTTTTGAACAATAGTTGCGGACATAATAATGATATTTTATAGGTTATAGTTGGAATAGTTCAGGACGCTCCTTACCCAATTGCAAGGTAGCGGAAAATTCAGAAATATTATTTTCTTTAGCGAATTGAGAAATGATTTTAGAACGAGAAACTTTTGATGGAGAATAATCTTCAGAATCAGTAGCTTTAGCGAAAGAAGCACCTGAGCCTTTGATTAGTTTTTCGAGAGATTCTACCTTTACCGAAAGTTCAGATGCAGTAATAGAAACAGTTTCTTTTTCGTCGGAAACAGTTTTCATTTCTTCATCTTTATATTCTAGTTCCTTATCAGTAGATTCGATTTTTTCTTTTAGAGAAGCGATTTCCTCTTTAGCATCTTCGAGTTCCTTTTTGAGTTTAGCCACATCGTCTTCACCTTCATCAGAAGCTTCAACTTCAACTTCATCTTCATCTTCAGCGTCACCTTCAGCAGCAGCTTTAGGTTCATCTTCATCTTCAGAAGCAGCTTTAGGTTTAGCTTCATCTTCAACTTCAGGTTTAGCTAGTTGGATTTGCAAGGCTTCAGCTTCAGCTTCAGCGTCAGCTACCTTTACGGAAAGCTGATGGTTATCCTCTGAAAGTTGAGCTTTGTCAGCTTCCAGAGATTGATTTAGTTCTAATAGTTCAGCTTTAGTCATCTTATACACGGGTTTAGTGTCAATTTTATCAAACAGCCCACGCTGATTTGCAGCAGGCTGATCTACGAAGTCAGCACTAGATACCTCCTCAACGCGAATGGAAGGGAAGGCAAATAGTGCATCATCAGGTTTATCGTCAGTATCTACATCGCCTACATTAGTAGCCCATGTGGAATCTGCGGAGAATACGATAGATAGTCCGAACTTTTCAGGCATTTTTTCTGCCAGTTCAAACAATCTGTTAAATTTTCGAGTGTCATCTTCACGAAAGGAGTCGAACGCTTGGAAATCTCCAAGGATTCTGTCATCTTCTACTCTGAAATTAGTGAAGATTCCGATTTCCCTAGTTAGCCTATCTTCAAATAATGCACCTCTATGGGTGATATAAGCAGGCAACTTAGTTCCTTCTAGTTCATCAATGATGGTTTCTAGAGATTTTTGATCTACATACAAACCATGTCCCAAGGCAGGACCAACTGAGATTAGGGATACGCTATCCATAGTGCCATTTTCACGGCTGATCTGAGCATCCTCAGTATTGTTGATTGCAAAAGCGAATTGTTTGTTCATTCTATTTTTCTTTTTATTGTCAATTTGATCTAGTTTCTTAATAGCCCATTCCACGCCTGAGGTTCCTCCCCATGCGTCCCACATAAGACCTCCGCATCCTTTGTCGTATGGAACATCTTTATGCTGTTGATGGCGTTTAAACGATGCCATGCGAGCAATAGTATCACGACTGATTTTTTGACGTTTAGCTAATTGATTAGCCCTAGTCCATCCTACAGGAGTTCCGCATTTATTATCGGCATTATCAGCTTTATACTTTAATGCACGTTTTGCATTGTTACTAGCCGATGTTGGATAATCGTTATAAGTTTCAAATTGATGATGATTCGCCATTTAATACTTCTGAATAGTTTCCACTTAAAGATGTAGGGAAAGGGTTAATCAATTCTTTCCAGTCAAGACCTGACTCCTCAGCGATTTGTTTAGCCTTCATGATATTTTGAGCTTTGCGCCTTAGAACATCTTCAGCTGTATAGCCAAAGGGAGCTGTGATGTCATCTAGTGACATTGCACCTGCTCTAAAATATTCCATGTCAGCTTTTACTTGAGCAGCCCTGTTTATCCATCTGAAAGCAGGACGTTGCCACCTTACCTTGAACGGACTTTCAGCAGAGCCTACCTGTATTTCCCCTGAAGCTATTTTTTGGGAGAGCCAGCGACGGTATAGAGTCTCCATGACCCTAATCAAATCACTTTGGTAACTCTCGACAGTTTGTTGATATTGAAGAACAACACCCTGAGAGGCAGAGAAGCTAGAACCGCCAATCTCCATCATTAAAAATTCTAGTGGTATGCCTACTGCACTACCAACTTTGCGAAGAAGGTAACTTACCCATTGAATACCATCTACATTAGGACGACCACCGCCATCAATAACGCTAATATCTTCACCAGCTTCAAGATAGTGGAAACGACCAGGTTCAAACTGCTCTAAATTGCCTAAATCATCCTGTTCAGATGCTTCGAGTCTATTTTGTAACTCGAACTCATAAGAGTTTTCACGTTTTATTGCGACAGACAAAGATGCAGAAACTTTTGCAGCAATCATCTCTACTCTATCGTATTCATCACAATCTTGAAGAGTATTTAAAACAGGAGCTAATTCAGGGATGCCTCGATATTGAACAGGTCTTATTCTCTTGAGAAAAGGTATGAAATCGCGTGAAGGAATTAAATTTTGATCGCGAACTATTCCTGATATTCTATTACCAACTACATAACCAATCGGACGACCTAAATCATCAACTCTAACTCCATTTTGATATTCTGAAGATTCATCATTAGTAGAGCATCCTGATGGATTTGATATGCGAGAGCCATCAACGAATTGAACCTCTTGATTTCCGACTATTAAACCGCAGTCACCATAAAACAACAACGAATCAATCATTTGTTGCTGAAGGTCACGCATATTCATAGTCTTAGTGACTTCAGGAGATTTTGAAAAATCATCCCAGCATTGTTCGATTTCAGAATCTAAATCACTATTTCCAGTTACAGGTTGAGGGATGATGCCACGACCAACAATGTCAGCTTTTCTTAATCTTGACAGCGAAGCTACTATTGGATTATTGCGCCTGAGATTAAGACAGGCAGAAACGAGGTGATCTCTGTCATAGTTTCTGAGTTCGATTTCTTCACTACGAATTGGATCGTTACCTCTAGTTGCGCGATAGCGTGTATTTTTTACAGCGTCATAGCCTTTGAACGCTTGCCAAAATTGACGACTAGCAAAAGCTAGCTTGGATGTAGTTTTAGTTTTTTTAGCCATTAAAGTTTCTGAGAGTAATTCGATTTCTGCCACGCATACCTAGAGTTCTATCTTTCAAAGCGATTAGTTTGTCAAGTTTTTGAACTTGATCAATTAAATTCCCTACGTCAGCGAGCGAAAATGTTTGATCTCCGATACTGTAACTTGTAACACCCTCCTCAGCTAATTTATTTATAGCGGTAAGTAGTTTGTCACGGATTTGAACGAGTTGAGCTGTTGTAGTCGTAGATGCCATCAAATACAACTCACCTGTCAATCTAGGCACAAAAAAAACCTCCCAGAAGGGAGGCTTGATTTTTTTTTCTCTTAGAGGGATTCGATAATCCCAAGTGGAGTTTCCTGCCAATTATTATTTAAACGACTGACGTATTCCTCGACTGTGATCGAGGAGTTGCAAAGAACTTTGATGAAACGATTCTTTTCAGCAACTTTGCGACCATACTTGAAACGAGCGATGAACTCACTTTTGTTCACTCCGACGCGACTTGGATGGCAATCAGGATGTGTATCCTCCCAGTTTACTGAGTCATTGTGGCGACCTTCATACATGAGATACATGCCATCCCAGCTGAAGTCATTAGAGTTGAAGAATGTTCCTGATTTAGTAGTAGTGTTTTTCATAGTAGTATTTTTTAGTAGTTTAGTAGTATCACCCATCGTTGAGCTTATATTTACTATGGCTGATAAAAAAACAAAAGCAAACTTTTTTTAACTTTTTTTAAACTTTTTTTTCTCACCTGCATTATGTGTAAATAGAAAAGCTCACATCCCCCTACTAAAAAGGATGTGAGCAACTACTATTTTTACTACTATCTAGTAGACGGTAAGCCACTCAGGCTTATTTTTTTTCCATCTACCGAAAGTTTTATCATGACGATAGTATGAACGATACTGCTCAACAGGGTCAAGGCAAGAAAAATTTTTATCTTCAGACCTGCATTTTGCGTCTGGACTGATAGCTACGCTGAACTCCTCAAGCTCACCTTCAGGGATTGCACCTGCCAAGTCATAAAGAGTCCCCATCTGAGATTCGCAGAAGTGATGCTTACCGAAACGTTCAGTATACTCTATGCACAGTCTGAACATGTGCTGAGTTACCCAATAGTAGTTGGAGCGATTATTGCCAGCCCACTTGGTAGATGGGTGATGGTGATAGCCTCCGCGAGCAGGAGTTCCTGCTTTAGTCAGAGGCATGTCACTTTCCTTGACTCCCCATCTGATGGCAGCTGAGGAGAGGATTTGTGAGCTTTCTAGGATCATCTTAACTACATGCTGATCACAAAGATGTTTAGCAGCAATGCAGGGATTAGGGTCTATAGCGAATATATTCATAGTAGTATAGGTTAGTAGTTTAGGCAATGAAAGTTGGACGTTTGAAAAAGGCAAACTTTTTATCGTCGCGAGATGGTGTAAATCCAGCCTTGATGCGGATAGTCTTAGGCTCATCTGCATCGATCCATTTCTGAGGAGCAGAACCCCAGCATTTGCGACCATCAGCAAGTTCGATGAGTAGCTTCAAAGAACTACCCCAGTCAGAATCCTTCCATTTGGCAGATAGAACTTGACCTTCGATCTCTTGACGACCTTCAGTCCAGTCAGGAGCGTTAGCTTTTTTAGCCTCACGCTCAGCCTTGCGAGCCTCATACTCATCATGCTGACTAACGAGCCTGCGAGCGAAAGCGATCTGCTTACGAGAGAGACTGAAATATTTGTTGAGCTTGTTAAGCATGTCACGAATGATGACATCCTTATCCTGATTTTCGATAAGGAACTCCCCAACGATTTTCCAACGCCAGTTAGCTTTCATGAGCGAGCGAAGGCGAGCGAGGTGTATGCGATTTGCGATATGCTCGATTTGGATTGCGTCAGCCGATTCGAACTGAAGGCGATCTACGCAAGTAGGACCAATGACAACTAGCTCACCGCTAGTGTGACGGTATAAGGAACCATGCTTTAGGTGAGTGCCACAATGAGTGCATTGATCACAGTTGTAGCCATTGGATTCTAGCTCATCATTGTAGGCAGAGTCGATAGGATCGTCAGCCTCACCATAGTATGTTCCTTCGATATGGTCGTAAGCCTCATTCATGCGATGATCGAAGGAATCAACGAAAGTGTAGGACTTAGGGTCGAAGCCACCTGATAGGCGATGTTTTGAGATTTTAGCAGTAGTATTCATAGTAGTAGGATTTAGTAGGTTGAAATGGTAGCCTCCCCACGCTGTGTGAGGAGGCTGATTTTTTATATGTTCAGGACGTAGAAACTTTTGTCGCGATTTCCAACACTAGAAATGAGCTTTCGATTTTTATCATTGTTAGGAATCGATTGAATATTACATAGCTCGTCATCAATCATCCAAGTGATTAGGGTTGTATTACTGATGCAACCGCCACCAGCTTCGAACTTATTAAGAAGTCTGATGTCGCATTGAAATGTGTAAAGGACTTCTTTACGACCGCAGTATTCGATAACTAAGAACTCTTGAACAGCAGCTCGTTTTTTAACATCTTCGACTTCTTTATCGAAAACAGCAGGGTTGAATCCGCGATTAAGACCGCCAGCTTCAGCGATTGCATCTTCGAGGTTATTGTGACGAGAGAGGATTGTGATGTTTTTCATAGTAGTATTTTTTAGTAGTTTAGTAGTGTCACTCATCGCTGAGCTTATATTCACTATGGCTGAGTGTAACCATAAAGCAAGTCTTTTTAAACTTTTTTTAAACTTTTTTTTAACTAGCTCCAAAAACTAGTTGCAGACCTACCACCTCGAACCTTTTTAGGTTTAGGTGTAATGTCTTGATCTACATCTATTCTAGCGATGCCTACGAACTTTGATAAAGCTCTAGCAAGTATTTCGCAGTCCCAAAGGTGATCACCTCTATTTCGCTTTACTTTCTTTACAACTTTGATATGACCCGACCTATCAGTTTCTTTAGTCCAGTATGTAGCAAAAAGTTGATCGTAGTAAACTTTCGGAGTATCGGTGAAAGTGTAGAAACCTGATATTTGAGCAGAACGCAGGCGAGCTAGTTCATCTTCATACAAACTTTTATTTACATGCAAGTATCTGATTTTCGATTTACCTGCTCTACCTTTATTATCACCAGTAAACGGATCTTTCATTTGCATTCTGTATGGCTGATCACCTTGTAATGTTTTCCAGCCTCTTGATCCGAACCATTTTGACCTACGCTTGTGAACCTCTTCATATATCTCAGCAGTTCGATTACCTGCACAGTCGATAATTGCACATTGGCATGTATGTTGATCATACTTCCCATCCAACTCAGCGAAAGTCGCAACCTGACCGCAGTCGATTAGATAACTATCGCCATCTCTATTGAAACCGCGAACTACAAACCAGAAAGATTCAGATTGAGTATCGGCAGAAAGTATTCTTACTTCACCTTTTAAATCACCCTGTTGATAATCTAATTCTAATTGATTAGCATCAGCCTGATCTTGATTTGCCCAATCTTCACGCCAAGGTTCAGCCAAGTTACCCTGAACGAACTTTTTTAGTCCATGCGTAGAATGACAAACTTGAAGCCATGCAACCATAAGTGATGCAAATGTCATTGCAGGCGCATACATAGAATTAAGGTGATAACTGTGATGACCTCTAGGTGCATTAGGATTATCTGAGACCCATTCGCCATTCTTAATCATGTTAGGTTTATGTGCATCTAGTATTTTCCCATCGCACTCAGGGCATCTGTAATATGCTGATGATGTTACAAGTTCGAAATCGTATCCGTCTTCGAGTTTTGCATCTTCATTGAAGGCTACAGAATATCTTAGTTTGCCATCTTTATCAGTTTGCCTCCAAGTGAACTCTATTTTTTCATCGCAATGAGGGCAGGGCATTTTGTATTTACGTTGATCGCCATAAAGATATTCCTCCCATATGCCACCCTGTTCATCTTTAGGTGTAGAAGTTTGTATTATCTTGTATTGTCTGCGACCCTTAATACGTTCAAGAGCAGCTAGTCTTATGTCAGGGTCAATCTCATCAATTTCATCAAGCACAAGGTAAGCAACAGGCGCAGACTTAACATTATTCTCCGACCCTGCACCTGCGAAAGTTAGTGTGCATGACAGGAATTCTTGACGCATATTAGTTATCTTTTCTGAATCTACCCTGCCAGTAGCGATGCTTAATGGGCATTGCTCCTTAAGAGGTTTGCAGTCATCAATGAAAGGTAGCCATCTACCCTTTGAAAACTGTCTAGCGTTTTCAGCTGAAGGCATGATCCATAGAGTATCCTTAGGGAACTCACTTAAAAGATATGCTATGCCTGCATACATAGTCGTAGTCTTACTAGACTGAGAACCCCAGCAAAGAGTTACTTTGTTTACATAAGGGTCAATCAAATCTTCAAGAGGTTGCTTAGCATAGGGAAATATGCGCAAGGAACCAGGAAGTTCAGATATATTATCGCGAAGAGTGCAGTTATTGAATGCCCAATCGACTGGAGACTGTAGTTTTCTACGCGAGTATAGTTTTGATATTTTGTTATCTAACAATGAAGCCATTGCGTTTAGCGAATTTTTTTGCAGTTGATTTCAGGCTCTTACGAGCAGCTATTTCGAAACCTTTTACTTGAGAATTGAATGCTTTCCTAAAACTGTCTAGACCTTTTGCATTGGGATTTAACGCAGCTATAGATTTACTTTTTAGTATAATTGTATAATTACCTTCACCCATATTAGTTGCTTTAGCTCCTATAGCCCTCATGTGTGACAATGGGAGTTTTACTTTTAATGCAGCAGCTAGACCTTTAGCTTTTAATAAAGGTATTCTTAGCTTTCTGAGCATGTATATGAAAGTAGCTTGACCAGATGCTATATTCTTTTTCTTTTTTGTTAGCATTGATTTCCTTTTTTTCCTCATCTCAGACAATGCTTTATTTATAGCACTAGTTTGTTTTTTGCTAAATGTTTTATTATTAGGACCCTTATTACTTGTATTGTTTAATGAATATTTATTTCTAATTTTTATCCATTTGTTATTACTAATAGTTGCACTCTTTACAACCAATGATCCATCTTTAGCTTTTCTGACTTTAGTTTTATTGCTAGATGTAAAAATTCTAGAAAGCGAACGATCAACATCTTCTACTATTTTTTTGTAATTAGCTTTGCCAGTTTCTCTAGCAGCATTTTGCAGGACATCTCTAGCATAGCTATCGGTAGCTTCTTTTGCAGTTACTTTTACCTGCTGACGTAGCTTGCCAATCATATTATTGAAACCTTTATCATTTAGTTTTACTAGCTTTGCCATAAAAATAAGTGAAATGTCAATGAACTACACCTCATCAATTTTTCCACCGCATTGAGAATAACCTGCGATGTCTACCCAATTATCTCTTTTAGGCTTATGAACATTTCTAGCTATCTTCATTAGTATCATCATGTGAGCTACATCTCTAGCTGAAATTGATATATCAACTCCATTATTAGTTTTAAAATACCACTCCCAAGAAGCACCTATTTCTGATAAGTTTTTTTTAGGACTTCCATAATCCTGTTGACGATCAGCACCCTGTATTCGCTGAGCCTCCTGACAAATAGATTCATTTTTATTTTTTTTCATGATGTGGAGATGTGGGGAATTGAACCCCAGTCCTAGACAGAAGTCAAGTCGATCACCATTGCATCCCCAAATTAAATCTCCGATGGGTGGATAAAAGGGATATACTAAAACCCACCTACATCTTAACAGAAGGACTACCCATCGGAGAAAATCTTTTCAATCTCAGAAAAGACTCTATCGTCAAGTCCATTGCGAATAGCAAGTTCAGCTATCTGCGGATTCTCAGGATTTGCCATTGTGGCGATTTCTCTAGGTAGTCCATCTAGAAGTCTGCGTAGAGGTGTAAGTAGCTTAATAACTTTCTCAGCAGCCTCCGATTCGGGTATAAGTGACTCTGCCTTCATCTTTAGTTCCAATTCCCTGAGGGATGCCACAGCAGCTTCTTTCCTGCCCTGCTCTTCAGTTAGTTTTTTACGCAAGTCATCCATACTTGCACTTGAACCATGTTTGGATTTACGATTCTTTTGAAGCAGGCGAATGTAGTTTTTTATAGATTGCCAAGATTTGTATCTGCCATTGGATACTTTTAATATTACCTGATCTTTAGCTAGATTTGCGATTTGTTGAGCCGTGACTCCAAATAGATCAACTAGCTCAGAAGTTTTAATTATTGAATCATCACCTAATCTGTCAGGAGAAACATCCTGACTTTGTGATTCTAAAAAAGAAGATTCTTGAGCTGTTAGCGATTTTCCATCTTTAACCTTAGCTACAATGTTAGAGAGTAGCTTCTTATTTACATTATCGAGTAGGGATTGATCTATCATTTATGACTATTGCGTAGAGCCTTAGCTAACGCACTTTTTCTTTTAGCTCTAGGTGATTGATCATTTAGTCTTAATTCAGCATGACCAGTAGTTTTACGAATATACATCTTACAATACTGAGGAAACATACTAGCTATTTTTTTAATTGAGTCATGTATGTATTTCTCAGTCCTAACCTCTTGAAGTCCACCAGCCTCATGATAGTAAACAGTTTTAGCTGTTATATCATCAAGCCTGATGACAACTTTATTCTTATGATATTGTCTGAGGCAATATTCATAATCTTCACCATGATTTGTTTCACGTGCTAAAAAATTATCATGCTCTACGACTACGCCAAACATGCATCCAACTATATAGGAAAGTTTAGTGTATGTCCTATGCTTCATAAAAAAAGGATTTGAAGCAGCATATATTCCAAAGAGTTTCGCTCTATGTTTATAACAGGCTTTGAAACCACGAAGTATAACATCCTGCTCTAAATCGGAAACAGTAATCAACTTGTCATCTGATTTAGTAAGCACCTGTTCAATGTCATCGTCAAACATCATCAGGTTAGTTCCTTCAGGATAGTAACGCTCAATGAAATTACGTTGAAGTCCAAGCGTAGCTACACCTTTTACTATTTCTATATCTTTAGCGTATTCGTTAGTCGAAAGAGCAGTTTTATATTTATCGTATTCGTCAGAATCTTCATCATTAACGAATATCTTGATAAGGCTAGGGTCAATGCCATGACCTTCAAGAAATTTAAGAGTCTTAGACTGAATGGTATCGTGACGTTTGTAACTAGGTATTACAATTTTATATTTCATTTTAGATTTTTATTTGTATGATTAAGCCAAGTGCCAGCCTTGAAACATTCCACGTAATAATCATTTCTGTCTATTTCTTTCCATGCTTCATTTTTCCACTTAGTCCAAACAACATGATCAGGAATTGTATCTGGTATGTATTTTTTTAAACATCGAGCCAAGAATTTAGGACCAGTAGTTTGTAAAACAAATCTAGCCTTCCAAACATCATATATTTCCATTGATGCTTTTCTTTCATAGTTATATACACAATCTCGCATGGTTAGTTCCCAAAACTTGTATCCCTTAGTGCTACCTATGAAATCATTAACAACAGATTCAGTAGTGTTAGGATTGAGATGTTTTATATTGTGAAGTAAAATTCTATGGCGAGTTAGGGGATTGAAACTTTTTATGCAATGCATATCTAAGTCCATGTAAAAGCCACCCTCATGATGTAATATGCAGAACCTTATGAAATCGATTTTCTGTATATCGTATCTAAAGTTATGATAGAACTTGTCGTATTGAGGGTAATGATTTTTTACAAGTGATGAACATTCATCTTCAGTCCATAACTTATGTTCGAAATCAGGATTAACCTTTTTTGCTATTTTTATGCTGTTACTGAATAATTCAATTTTACTTACATCTTTATTTTGCCAGTTGAAGTATATTTGATGTATTTTTTTAGGTATCATTTTAGTTTATCTAGTTCAATTTGCCTAGCCCTGAGCAATTCATCATCTAAAGTTAAACATTTCCACATACCTTTTAGGCTGTAATAAACGACTGAGAATCTGTAACCATCGTCTGAAGTAGGATTCATGGGACTAACTCCATGCATTATTTTTTGACCATCAAACATGAACAGGGAGTTATGTTTTAATAGGAATCGAGCATTGATTTCAGGAACGCAAAGCCAACCACCCTCCATTTCCTCACGCAATACAAGCATACAGCTTAAAACATCTTTGAAGTTACCTGCATCAAAGTGATATGATAGTGGATTGTTTTTATTTACAATGCCACTTGTGAAAAGTGAGTCAGGCATACGCCACTCATCTACAACTTTGTCGAGCAGTTCCTTATGTTGATCGGCAGTATCAGGTGCAACTTTGAAATATCGTTTAGTTATTTCCGATGCTAGCCCTCTGAGCATAGCTTCAGCTTTAGGATTCTCACGAGCTAGGCTTGTCTGATTGCAAAAAGCACGTTGTCTACGCTCAAGTCTAGGTTGATATCCGAAAATTCTACTCGTAGTTACTAAACCTCCAGTCCTAGTAGTCTCAGAGTATTTCATTGTTTTGAGTTCATGAACCAAGTTATCAGTATCCATTCCGATCATGTCATAAACACAAACCAAATTATCATTCTGATCGAATACCTTGCATGGCTCAGTTATTTCTAACAAACAGTCATCGGCAGATGCTCTACGTTTAACATATTTCTTATAGTTAATTTTTTTTCTATTAACTACCTGAATCTTCATGATATGCTTTTAAAACTGAGTTATAAATTAGTTGAGAAGGGACTGTATCTTTATCATCGCAAATTTTAGTTATGATATTAGAGAAAACCTTATAATCATCCTCATCGTAAATTAGCTTAACAGTTTTGATTCCTGATTCATCCTCATCTATCTCAAACTCTACCTCACCGCCAAGAACCATATCATCATGAAACTGACCTATGATTGCATCAAGCATAGCTTCATCGTATCCAGTATTGCCAACCTCACCGCCAAGTAAACTTATTCTCTCAATTACATCGGCAAGAACTAAATCATCGATTTGAGACATTGCTGTTATTCTGTTATCAGCAATCATGTCAGCCATCTCATCAGTTAAGCTATCGTAATCTTGATATTCGACTGGAACCTCATCCCATCTATTTGATTTTGCAGTTTCAAAAAGTAGTCTGCCTTTTACAATTGTAGCATTATCTCTAGAACTAACTACAATGCAGTTACGCCAACCATTTGCATTTATGATTTTAGTCAGCGTATCTATTTGAGATTTGCTATGTATGTATGGACTATGCTCATGAACCTTAAGTTCAGTCACCTTACGCAACTCAGTATGTGAACAATGTATTTTCATGGGTGTAGGTTTTTAAGAATGGTTAAAATAGTCATACTAGGATTTTTGCAGTTGTAGATTTTTTGCAGACTTTCAATCATAGGAACGAGTTTGCTATGTTCCTCTAGTGTATAGTGAAGTATAAGAGATTTTTGACCTGCAGACTCCTTAGGATCAATATCAACTTCACGCTCAAGGACTAGATCGTTATTCTCAATTTCAATGCTATTGATTATTGATTCTACCTCACCCTCAGTATAGCCAGTTTCAAATTCATCTGTATCTATTTTAGATAAGGCATCTTTTAGCTTATCCATATCTACGTCAATCAGTTCAGTAATTCGATTGTCTGCAACTAGGTCTTCAAGTTCAGCCTGCTCTGATTCGTATTCCTGTATATCGACTGGAACCGCTGCAAGATTGAGCAGCTGAGCAGCCTGAAATCTACCGTGACCTTTAATGATTACGTTTTTACCAGTTCGATTGCTGACTACGATAGGTCTACGCCAACCATGCTTTTTAATGATTTTTGCTAGTAGCTCAATTTGGCTATCAGGATGTGTATTGGGATTCTCAGGATGCTCCTGAATCTCACCAAGTTTTATTTCTTTTGAGTATGTGCAGTGTATTTTCATTTTGTAAAATTAAAGTAGTAAACCTTTTTTGAAAAAATCGCGAAAAAACGCTGAGCTGTCGGGGCGACCTTGCGGATGATGTTTTTCTAAGAGTACCTTTGCTATGGGGCTATATATAAGACTATTTGAACTATTATTAGTCTATATTGTTGATGTCCTGAGACTTGTGAGGTTGATCAGTCTCAGGTCTACGTTTCAATAATTCTTCCATGACTTCACCAACCTCTGACCAATAGAGTTTTATTATCTCAACGTCATGTTGAGCATTCTGAAGCCAAGATTGACGGGAGGTGACAATTCCATTTGAATTAAGATGACGGGATGCTAATTGTTCAATTGATAAGGAAAAACTTTCTTGAGAAGATAACATATCAAGAAGGAGGCGATATGCCCGTGGAGACTTTCTAGAGATAGCTGTAATTCTACTAATGAACCTTAAACCTCCAGAACAATGCTCTGCGGAGGTGGGGAGTATCTCATCTAATTCTTGAAGACGAGAGCATATTTCAACAGTCAATTTGAAAGATTGCGGTAACTGACCCTGTATTTCCTCAGGGTAATCTAATCCTTCAATTAACCGCACGAAATTCATACTGAGCTATCTTCAGGTATATTAGCCAAGACTGGATCACTGATTAGCTTAAGTAACTCAGGTGATTGTATATCCCAAGGTTCAGTACCAGGAAAACAACCTCCATCATCTAAACATGATTCAATGGTTAAAAATTGCCTTTCGAGCATCTTGATACCCTGCTTATATCTTTTAGATACTGCAGAAGCTTGATTGCTTAGTTCACGCATGGCGATGTTAATCTCACGCATTTCTCTTAGTGCTTTTAATTCATATGTATTTGCGTCCATAGGCATACTGATAATATATTGTTATTCTTATGTCAATAGTAAAAATGATGCGTCGGATAAGGTAGGCGACATACTCCCCAGAGGGGATGTCGCTTATCCTTATCGTATATATGCGTCTTTCTTTATAGGGATGTCGCTCGTATATGCGTCTTATGTCGCTTTTGGATGTCGCTTTTCTATAAGTAGTTAATATGTAGTGCTTAACGATGCGTCATGAACCAACAACCACCTACTTTTGAGATAATCTTGGATTTCTCCAAATCTTTAGTGTATCTCTCGACAGTTCTAGCTCCTATATTGAGTTTTTCTTTAGCCTCATCCTTTAGTTGGAATGGACGTATGCCCGTAGCACCTGCACCTCTGATGAGTTCCTCAACGCTAGTTCTACTAGCCTTTTGATTTGGCTTTTTGAGTGCATGTGGATTCAAATCATCCCTAGCACTCATTACTGGAAAGTCCCACTCGACTACGAAAGGTTCAACATTAGGGAAGTTTCGAAGAGCAGCGTGGACTGTGAAGCAATTAGGCTCCTCATGAGCTGTTAGTCCCATGATAGTGTCAGGGTCACGAGCGAACACGCCTGATCCGCTGATGCGATCTAGGGGATCTTTCTCAGCCTGATTTCCCTTAGAGTAGTGAGCACCAAAAGCGACAGCAGCTCCAGTTTGCTCAACTATTGCCTCGACCTCAGACATGAGATTGCCGATGTCACCTGCACTATTCTCATCCTTATCGCCCAGAGCCTTGTAGATTGGATCAATACACATGAACGCTAGTCCATTGTTTAGGTTTCCATTCATGGCTTGCAATATCTCTACCAGATCATTGCTCACGCCTCTCAGCGACCACACCTTGAAGTTTTTAGGCACTTCTATATCCCTTGCCATGCATATACTGCGGATGCGTTGTAAGAAGAACTTGTGAGGCACTTCGAAGTTGAGGAATATGACATCCTCATCAGTCGAGACGCATTGCTTGCCAAACCACTCATGTCCACCTGCGATGCTGATTGCTAGATTGATAAGAGTCCAAGTTTTATAGCTTTTACTGCCACCGCCAAGAACCATCTTAGTCCCACGATGCAGTAGACCATCAACTAGCACAGGATACTCCATCCTGATTTGCTTATCTAAATCTTCAGGTATATCTGCATTCTGCCATAATGGTATCTCACGTCTTGCAGTAGCCTCCTCAGTATTGTCATCAGAATCATTGGGAACCTGTTTATTGAAATATTCTCTAGAAGAAACAGTAGTATTATTGTCACCATACTCAGCAGAAAGAGATTTGGTAGCCTCCTTGAAATCACCATTGTAGTCTAGGTATGTAGTGAGTGCGAATGCGGAGTAGTTTCCATTTGGCTCAAGAGGGAAAGCATTATCGGAGTAGCAAAAGAATGAGCCGTCATTTCTGAGTTCACCTGAAATGCCACGCTCTTTACCTGCTCTAGTGCAATATGTTCTATCTCCATTAGACCTGCCGATAGTCCATCCAGCTTTGCTAAGCGAAGATGCAGTATTATCTCTAGCAGATGGTGATTGATTGAATCTGTCACCCACCCTGTCACTACCCATACTTGTAGGCTCATGAATCTTAGGCACTTCAGGCATAAATGGTAGCTCGACCGCATCAGGAGCATAATGAATCTCAGGATCATAACTCAGGAAACAAAGTCTAGATACATCCTTGCCACTCTCATCAGCCTCGAGTCCATAAGTAGACATGTAGCGTTTGCAGGAATCGAACATATCCCTATGTATGTCGCTGTCATTAGGTATAGCCATGACTACCTTTACGCCACGATTTGATGGAGAAACAAACGCCATAACTACATGAGGATCGAACCTCAGCTTGTCGATATATTCATCAGGATTGTCGAGCTTGTCGAAATCCATGCAAATCAGCCCTGAGTGTTCAGTTAAGTTTTTACTGGAACGCTTTTCGAAAGTCCCACTAAACATAACTGCAGGCAGGGTCAGCTTTATTTGCGAAGCCTTATCTTTATCGCCAGATTCTAAGGCACTTCTTATTGATTTGATTTTACTGGCGAACTTTCCTTTACCTTCTCTGATCCAAGAGACGATGGTCTCAATTTCGAAATCATTTGTTTTGACTTCTCTAGCCTCTTGAACTGCTGAGACATATCTAGCCCCATATCCATTTGGCGAGCGTTTGCTATTTTGCATATTTCCTCCTTATTTAGTATTTTGTTTAGTAGTAGTATTTCTTCTCTTAGCTTTTTTGCGTTCATAATATGATAAAGCAAATTTAATAATTCATTCTTCTACCATATTCTGCAAGTAAAGCAGCATCGACTATTCCATCATGAGCTTTTTTGCATCTTTCATTCGCAGTCCAATCTTGATTTGGGAAAATGCGATCGGCAGCAGCCAGCGCAGCAGCCTTAGTATCAAACTTTTGACCTTTAGCCATAATAGGTCTAGTCCAAAACTGCGACTGCCATTTGCGACTACTTATAGCAGCGTATGATAGGTTTGCATCTAGTAACGAAACAATAGTCTCAGCTACAGCGAAACTATATGTCATCGAGCGGAGTCCAGCAGCACTAGGCGCATGACCTCCAGGATTCTCGATGACAAATATGTTCCTATCGGAAACAGATATGATTTTTTCTAGTGTCTTATGAAATCCAACTATATGGATCATTCTACCCTTGCCAGCTTTGCATACTGGCATGACGTATTTATCAGTTAGGTTCCCATCATAATCGACAACGGCTATACCGCCATCAAGTCCACAATCTATTCCGATATATTGCTTAGCCATGTTATTGTTAGCGAATCGCTAGCCATCTATCTTTATTTTGATTTACGAACTGCTCCAAGTGTAATAGGTCATCATGATATAAAGGGTTATCTGTATGTAACCAAAGAACGCCATCGAATCTTTTTGAAGCATCAGTCCTGAACGTAACAGCTACTGCGCAGCTTTCCCCTTTTTCATTATCCATCTCAAGTATAAGAGAATATTTCATGGTTATTCTTTTTCCTCAGCATCTACAAGCACACGCTCTTGAAGCCTGCATACCTTATTTTTTAGTTTTTGAATATCATCATTTAAGATGTCATTCTGTTTAGTTAAAGCATCACACGCTTTAGTCATTGCATTTAAACCTCGAACGAGGACATTTTCTGTATCATTTTTGAATATTTTGTCGGACATTAATTATAATTTTCTCCATTTGTAATAGGTTTGTATATGTATGCCTACCTTTTGACAGGCAGCGTAGACTTTATCGCCTTCAGATCTTAATCTGTCGATTTCCTCAACAACAAGAGATTTATCTCTGCTGTCGAGGTGAGTGTGAGTGCGAAGTTTTTTAGCTGATTGATGTTCAGCAGTTCCAAATTCAGTTTCTATTTTCTCATTATTTTCAATCTCACTAGAGATTTTATCATGCGCCCATTTCATGAATGAGCTTATGCGACTGAGATAAGAATCTGGCATTTGGATATTACATGCGTTATAGTCAATTTTCATTCTCGATCCCAGCTGTTAGGTTGCGGAGTGACACCATTGGCTTCAAGGATTTCAATAATGTCGCATATATGTTTATAAACCTCAGCTTTGCGTTTTTTAAGATTTATAACTTTGGTATCCAACATGTATAATTCATCTCCACGTTTATCGAGTTTAGCTTTTAGCAGTTCGATTACATCATCATCTAGTTTCATTTCTTTCATAGGTCAAGTTTTTCTATTATTGCATTATATAGTTTACGATATTGAGGACGTTTATCTAGGTTTCTATCAACGCGATTTAATGCATGGGCAATAGAAGAACGATTCCTGCCGAAGTATTCTGCAATATCATGTTGAACCATAAATAGATGATCCTTGCAAATCTTGAAGCAAATATCACGAATAGCGACTACTGATGCTTTACGAGTTTCACTACGGATTTCCTCCGCAGGTTTATTGGTTATTGAAGATGCAACCATTGTCACAACATAGGGTGTAATTATTGTAGTTTTCATTTTTGTCGAGGATCGAAGTTTTTGATATATCTCCATAGAGATGTCATAGAAAGGAATGTATCGTATTCTTTCTTAAGAGTGTCAGGGTCGTAAACACACGTTTCGATCCTGCCAGCTTCAGTTGTAGAGATGTAGAGGTTAGCACCCCAACAATTATCTAGAGTCCCAAAAGCAGCCATAGCGTAGGCAGCAATCTGAGTAGGTTGGAAATCATAAGGAGTCATCTTTTGACCCTCCTTACTCTTACGAGTCTTGAAGTCTATAATGATGTTACCCTTACCGTATTCAGCTAAAAGGTCTACACGACCTCCATAGCCCTCTTTATTATTGACTACAACTTTCTCTCGAGTGATGTTTTTTAGTTCGAGATTATGTAGGTATAACATGGTAGGTGAAACATACTGAATTAGATCCTCAGGAACAGGCACGCCATCGAACGCTTGATCGATAGCATCATGTATTCTAGTTCCAAGATTCGCAGCTTCAGAGGTTTCCTCATTACTACGATTTAGTATTCTGTTATAGTAACTCTTATCATCTTCACCATCGTTGCGCTCAGTAGCTAGGGCAGCGTCAATAGTTTTCATAGTTTTCCATCTGTCCAATGCAGGCTTAGCCATAATGCCAAAGACAGTTGTTACGGATGGGACTAGCATATGCTTACGAGCATCTCTGAGGGTAGTTTTTCTATCACCTCCAGTTTTATTTTTCATGGTGTAAGCAGGAACTCCATCTGGAGTATACCAATGACCGCCATCAATGTTATCAGCTTTATTTTGAAGTATCGCCATAATCTTTAGTATTTAGTTTGTTATTTTTCTTTTCAGGTCTAGGTCTACCCAACAGGATACGCTCCGCAATGCGAAGCGTAGAGCCTGAGTATGAGCGACCTTTTTTTCGGTTACGCACCCTTTTCATTAGAATGGGCAGTTTGCGTCAGGATTACTGTCATTCGGAGAGAATGCAGGAGGTGCAGATGCAGGTGTAGGTGCAGGTGCAACTACTGGAGCTTGAGCAGCAGCAGCAGGCGCAGCGAAATGATCTACTGGTATTACCTGCTGACTATAATCATTCAAGGATGTCTTAATAGGAGAGATGCCTGCAATCTTGGCATACACTTTTCCCATCTGGGATGTTACATGCTCTACTTTAATTACAGCACCTTGACCGATCATATCGCAATAGTCCCAATTCATTTTAGGACTATGGCTTAACCATGCGGTAAGAAACACCATCAGTTTAGCGCGAGGCGATGTTGATTGCGTCATCTCGAAAGTCTGAATTTTATAAAGACTTCCATCTTGACCCTTAAATCCAAATAGGAATCGAGTCACATCTATCTCATGAGTTTCCTCACTCTGATACTTCTTACGAGTTACACCGAACTCATCGGCTACGTCTAAGCAGGTAGCTACGTAGTCACCTGCAGGAGCTAGTTCATCTATTTGAAATCCGTTACTAGATTCGGATTGAGGCGTTAGCATTGCCATGTTATTTCTTTCTTTTATTGTTTAGGTTGGATATGAACGGAAGTGTCATACCCGTGAGATTCGAGAACAGCTTTCACTTTTAGCCAATACTTTTCAGTAGCAACTTTGCGATGACCATTAGGACCACCATTGTGAATGCGAGCGATATGTTCAGCTGTGACTGGTTTACCCAATCTTTTAGCAGTCGCATATCTGTCCATGTAGGCGGTAAAAATCTGTATGGCTGTATCCCTTTCGAAAGCATCGAGATGCTCCCAAGAGCGATTAGCATACTCTGATGCATCCTGAACGTAACAGGCGTGAATTTGCAAACAGCCATAAGCTTTACCATTATCACCGATAGCTAAATCATTACCGCCAGACTCGACGGTAATGATTGCTAGGATTAAATTTAGTAAGTGCATACTATCGCACCTCCATCGAATTTAACTGCGATGAAATCATCGTCGCATTGTAATTCATCATCGTCGGAAACTTCATAATAAGCAGAGTCGATTTCGATAACATCTAAGAAGCGCATCTCATCCTCATCTTCGAGATGATCGTATAACGCTTGCAACCCTTTTTCGCTGAATGAATCGGATCGATTGTAAGCCTCGAAAGCGCGAACGAACTGATCGTAATATACATACTGAATCATGCCGAACCTCCATTCCTAAATTGCACGAAGGATGAAATCATCATGTCTACATCATCAGTATGAAGGTTAGTATCACAAGAACCACCTTTACCATCATCGCCAAGGATTAGTATGTTACCTGCTATTGGATCAGGGTAAAAACCCTTATCGAATATAGTTCCGAACTTAGTGCCATTGATGAGACCCTCATCATCGACATACGCAACATTCTGCTTGTCGATTCTTACGCAGGTGAAGCATCGGCATCCGATGACATCCTGAATAGATGTGTAATGATCAGGGACAGTAATCTCACTTACCGCCAACTCAGATGGGTTGATTAGTATAGCCTTATGCATCTTCACCTCCTACGAACTCTAGGTTGCGATTGAGGCGTTGAGCATCTTCAACGGATAGCATCTTTTTCCAAGCATCATCATTGAGTGCATCAGATAAGCGAGTTGGCAGGAAAGCGGAAAGATCAGGAGTCTTAGTATCCAATTCAGGATATAGCTCATGAGTCTTAACATCGATCCACTCCCCAACAGAGGGGAGGCGTAGTAGTTTGAGTTGATTTTTATCAGACATAGTATTATTTGTTAGTAGGTTTGCCACCCCACACTATGTGGGATGGCGTAGGTTAAATTAGATTGCTTTAGTTCCGTAGGTTTTAGTCCAGCCGATTGAGTCGCAATACCACTCCTCAAGAGTGTAGTCAAAGACAGGGCAGATCACATGTTTTACCGCCACCTTATCGCCAACAGACATTGAGAAAAAGTTGATGTCATGATTCTTGCATGAGCAAAGACCAATCTTATATTCGTTATTCAAGTACTCTTGAAGTGGAGTGTGGATTTCAGTAGGAGCGTTAGTAGCTACGAACAGCTCTTCAGCGATTTCCTCACCAGTCATATTGAGTAACTCCTTATGGTCAGTTTCAAAGGTCATCAAGACTTCGTAGTCTGAATCGATTGGTTCGCATCTGCGATTAGTAGGGCGAGTGATTTGGATTTTAACGTAGTTCATAGTAGTATTTTTTAGTAGGTTAGTAGGTTGGAATTAAGAGTAGTGTGGGCTATGAATTAACGAATAGCAAGCGCATTAGAAACTTTTTTTAAACTTTTTTTTGAATCATGTTTAGTGAATAAAAGGGACATTGCAAGGAGGCTCATCCACGAGCCTATCTATAGCTTCAGATATAGCCTCACATCTCCACTCAGCAACCTGCTGACCATAGCCTGTTACTTGAGAGGACGTTTCACCATTCTCGAAACTGCATTCGTCATTTGCGATAACTGCGATATAACAGTCATCTTTATCATCGACAACGACACAGTTGAGCCTCTTAGCTAATCGTTTAAGTTCAGCGATTCTGGTTTTCATAGTAGTAGTATTTAGTAGGTTAGTAGTTGAGTATAAATTACCATGCGAAACGAACAAGTTTGCAACTTGCGATTTCGCGACAAATTTTAGCACCATGTCCAGTTCCGATTCTGTCACCATCAACAAAGTAAGCAGCACCTACTTTAGTTACATTGCTTCCAGAGCGAATAGCTTTGCGGATTTCAGAGAGAGAAGATTTGATGCTTAGGTTTTTCATAGTAGTATTATTTAGTAGGTTAGTAGTTGAGTGTAATAATAGTATGTTTGATAAAATAACTAATAGCAAGCCTTTTTGTAACTATTTTTAAACTTTTTTTGAAATAAAAAAAGGGAGCTTTCGCTCCCCCAGTTTTTTAGGCGATATCTTTTTCGTATCTTTCACGACCATAAACTTGATCGATCCAAACTTGAAGCCCAAGGTCAGTATGTCCGATTAGAGTTTTGATAATTATCTTATTGCTCCGACCTCCAAAGTCATCAGCCTGAACCTTATCATCCCATTGGGTTAATAGCCCTTTTTGCACCAAGCTAGAGCAGACTCCTGATAACTTTTTACCCTTAGGTAGCTTCATGCCATCAAGCAGATAGCAATGTTTTATATGATCTGACCAAGTGTAGCATTCATAATGAACCGTAGGGATACTTTGACCGCATCCATACCAGTTTTGAGCAATAGCTTGTAGGACAGAAGCCTCATCAGTAGTAATATTTATATTTTCCATAGTAGTAGTTTTTAGTAGGTTAGATTGCTTCGATGATACGAAGGATAGAAGGAATTGAGATAACGATTGCGAATAGTAGTGCGTAGCTACGTGTTAGTTTTTCGAGGATAGTAGTCATGATAGTAGTAGTAGTTTTTAGTAGGTTAGTAGTTGAGTGTAATAATAGTTTGCCTGCCTGAATTACTAATAGCAACTCTTTTATAAACTTTTTATAAACTTTTTATTAAATAAAAAAGCCCCACTTGTTAAGGTGAGGCTTTTGATTTATGATTTGGCGTAGTAGCCGTAAACCATTTTGTGAGTAGAGTCCCAAGTATCATATACTTGTTTATCTATTATGGCTACGAGATGCTTTGCCATCCTACCTATGCACCTGCCACTTGGCATGTCATAGTGTCTAGCTTTACGCCCATCAAACTTTGGAGCTGAGTGCCACTTCCATCCATGCTTTTTTAGATAAGCATCATATACTTTTTTATTAGTGCCATTCCTAGCTGACTTCACCCCTTCAAAGGATTTGTTTAACTCAGCTATCTCATCATAGACTAACTTGTAGTCTAGTTCAAGAGCGATGGCTATGGCACGAACAACACAGTCACCTGTCTTGCCCTTATAGTATTTGGAGCGACCTCCATCGTTTTTGAAATAGTTATGAGAAGTGATCTCATCGCTATTAGAATTGTAAGTCAGGACGGTAGTGTATACAGTAGTATTTTCCATAGTATTTAGTAGGTTATTTCAAGGAACTAAGATAACAGGAGTGTCATCTTAAATACTATTATGTCTTAGTCCTAAACTAATGTCAAACTTATTATAAACTATTTTCTAACTAATTTCAGGAAAATGTATCTTCTTCATCATCGTCATCCCAATCTATTTCTAGGTCAGAATCTATGTAATCACTATCTTCGAATTCTTTTTCCTCCTCAATTATTTCTAGAGCTTCAGAATAAAGAGCTTTTTCGACTAGAGCATTATCGGATACATGCAAGACGCTACCATCTTCATATTGAACTACTAGAGCATAGTGTTGAAAAAACTCTGAAAGAGTGCCAGTAGTTTGTTCCAAAGCATCCTCAGTAGCCTGAGCCAAAATAAGATTTCTTTCAAAGTTATGATCCATGCTTTAAGATACAGTTTTGAAATGTCTCGTAAGTAGCCCTTCAGACTTGTGATATTCAAATGCGCTTGCGCCTTTCTGCGATCCAACGAAACCTGCTCCAGCGTGCCATGCATCCGTAGCACAAAGAGCTTCGAGATACTCGACTACCAGTCCACTCTGCTCATCAATAACTACTGGAGCTATTGTTTTTTTATGGTGAACATGACCACATTTGAGATGTCTATACTTGGTAACTCCCCATTCCTTAGCGAACTCTGCAGCGATTATTAACGCCCACTTCTGGGCAGCGATTCTATCCCCATGCGCCCAAAGGAGAAGATTGTCACCCCAAATCATATGCTTACGAGGATTGGGAGTAGCATTGATAGTGATGTTCGAGCAGTTCGAGTAGTAAGCCTCTAGGACTTGCGCTAACCACAGTTCGGAGTGAGGTGAATGGTTACCCTCTAGAACAACGATCTCGACCTCTGGAGCTATTCTCGCAGCAATATCGACGCATTCTCTGCAAGCAGCAATAATGTATTTTACTATTCTGTGATAACGACAGTCTACGTCTAGAGGATGACCGCTTGAGGGAGTCCTATTACTGCGATCATCGACATGAAGCATATCGCCTCCGAACACTAGAACGCATTTGCTAGGGTTATTTGCTCGACCTGCTAGAGCTTGAGTAGCCTCGACCATGCGTTGAGATGCGATGTCGCAGTTGTAGTCGCTATCTAGAGTTTCTTTTTCATCTGCATACATGCCTACGTGAGCATCAAACAGGTCGATTTCGAATAGAATATCTTCACCAGTCTTTTTAGACTTCTTTAGTTTAGATACCTTAGCTTTGCCCTTAACCTGATTGCAAAGACCTTCAACGACCTCCTGCATGAGTTCTAGCGTAGGGTATTGCCTGCGCCATTCCTGTATGACGTTACCAGCAGCGTCAAATTGCACAGTAGATTTGCCTACTGAAAGATGCGATGGGTTAGGAGCTTGTGACCTCCAAGGGACATTGCCCATTCTTTCTAATCTTTTGATTAGTTTCCTGACGGTAGATTCATCTTTACCTAGAAGTCTAGCAGCACCTCGATAAGAACCTGCGGAGATGTAAGCCTCTACAGTTTTCTTTTGATTTGAATCTAGAGACATGTCCTATTTAACCTGCGATGAACCAAAATAGAAGCCGACGATAGCTAGAGCAGCTTGCCTTACCTCTGGAAGAATAACGTATCCGCTAATCTGATCCCATTTTACAGTTTTAAATAGTCCTAAGAATCCATTGGTTTCTCGATTAACGCTCACTCCGATGTCAGTAAATGCTACAACAGTAGGAACGACTACGATTGCAAACAAAACTACAGATGTAATAACACGCCTCATTAGAACGCCACCTCTTGATGAGGCTTGATTTGCAGATTCATCTGCAGCTTTCTGTTTTGAAAGAGTTTGCTCAAATAGTCGAGCTTGATTTTCAGCTTGAGTAGCAATCATCTTCATTATGAAGCCACTTACGCCACCGCCTAACATTGCTAGTAATTCTGGAGTCATATTATTTCTTTCGTTTATTGTGGAAGTCGAATAGAACTTTTACTTTTTCTGATAGAGCATCAAGATTGTAGTGCATCCTAGCAAGGACAATGATTAATGTTATTATGCCAATTAGGATAGGTGTAATAGATGATATGACTTGTAAAAATTCATTCATTTTTTTCTTAGTTCCTTGATCACTTTGATCGCAGAGACGGACATGTAGATGAAAGTCACAAGACCTACGGCAAAACCTAAAATTTCATTCACGGGAGCTAATTCAATTGTAGCAATAAAGCCACCTGTTCCAATTGTTGATCTGTATATAATATCGCTCATTTTAATTTAAGTCATCCCAAGATGATCCATTGTATCCTTTAAATTTTTTAACTCCATTGGCAGAATCAAATATGATCATGCCCTCTTGAGGATTAGAAGGATAGGGAGTTCCATCGAACGATCCGACTTGAGTGTAGCCTCCATCTGCAACCTTAGCATTTTTCATTTCTGTTAGATCAGACTCTAGCTTGATATAACCATTATCTTTATCTACGACTATTACATTTTCAGTAACGTCATTTTGATTTGTATGCGTTATTTTGAATTGACCGAAATCAGCATCGTTATATGCCTCCCCAGCCATTCCGAATTGGAATGTCGGAGCGTTTTGATTTGAGTGTTTAAAATGCAACCCGTGATCTTCATTTCTAGAGTCTACAAAAGTGAGTTTTTTCTCAGCAGCAATATTAGTGTCGCTGAATAACTTTATTAATTCAGTTTCTTTATTTTCTCTATTATATCCAATATCTATATTAGTAGCATCTATTCTGATAGTGTTATTGCCTAAGAATTTTATTTGCCCTTTTTCAGCACCCCCAGAATATTGTTGAAGTAGAATGTTATTTGAACTCTGACCTTCGTAGCGTATGGAAAGTTCATCGTTACCAGAAGTTGATTTTTGAATTCTTACTGCTCCATCCCTAAAGAAAGTATTTTTCTTCGCAACTGCGCCAACGAATTGATGCTCGTATTTATTAGCTGATGGTGAAAATATGCGATAAACATTTGCAAATTTAATAAGGAATGAAATTTCATTATCACCTGAGAAGCCAAATCTAGTTCCTTGATCTCCGACGTTACTGCTATTATGTTTTATATAAACATCTAGATCAAGATCACTACCACTTTGAATATTGACATCTCCAACGACATTTCCAGAAATTGCAAGATCGCCAGAAACATCAAAATCGTTAGCAACTTCAAGATAATCAGTGTGAATTTTACCAGCAACATCTAACTCGCAATTAGGATTTTTTAAGATGCCAACTTTTGCATCAGTTCCAGTAAATCGCATCGCATTAGCAGCAGTAAACACAAAGCACGCTTGACCATTTATTGCATCAGCTAAATATCTTTCAGTAGCTTCAAAACTAACTGCATGTTTTCCTGCAACTATTATGTGCTGACCATCTTGCACCCAATCAGTTCCAAGAAGTATTTCTCCATCATTATCAAGAATTACACTACCACCATTAGTAAATTCTACTTCTCCACCTCCTGTAATCTCTATTCCTCCATCTTCTAAAACTAAACCGCCATTTTTAATTGTTATTTCGTCATTCGCTTCCGTTTCTGAATGGATTTTTAAAAAGGTATTAGAACTAGGATCACCGATTTCAACATCCTTAGAAACAGTTAAATCATTACTAACTTCGGCATTCAACATCGTTGCCTTGCCATCAGTTTCTGAACTTGCATCTACTCCAAATATTAGCGTGTTACTGGCATCAACCCTTTCGACTTTTACGGCATCTGATTTGACAGTTCCCAATATAAGTTGAGCTTGATTATTGTCAAAATCAATACTTCCAGTCTCACCATTGATTTTTCCATTCTCTATATAAACATCACCATCTATATCTAGAACACCATTAACACCAGATTTTGCTATTCCAACAGTTCCAGTAAAATCTGGATCGGCAAGTGGAGCTTTGTTGGCTACATCTGATAGAGTATTTTGAGTTGCTGTATCGAGTCCTACTGTAATAGTTCCAGATGTTGTTACTGGACTTCCACTAGCAGTTATTCCTGTTCCACCTGATACTGATACTGATGTGACCGATCCAAGTGATCCTGAATTAGAATCTATCCAAGCAGATGTATCTTCATCCCAGACCCAAAAAGTGTCAGTAGCTCCTACTATAGCATAAAACCCTTCTTCACCTGAAGGATAAGCCGTAGCTAATTCAGAGGAAGTGGCAAAGTATCCTTTGTTTTCAGCAGCGCGATTGACTTGCCAAGTTGCATTTCCATCTGCATCTGAAGTTAAAACATATCCAGCAGAAGCTCCAGTCGAGAGGTCGAAACCACCTACGGAAAGATTACCTATTATTGCAGGATCAGGAAATGAGTTTAAAAATGTAGCAGCTTCAGCAGGGATGCCTGAAGGTGAAGGAATTACTCCACTTATAGATTGCCCTATTACTTGAGAATTTATAGTTATAGGACTTTGGAAAATAGTTTGCAGGTTTCCATTAGAATCTTCGATTTCTAGTTCGATTGTTGAAATAGCAGATGCACTATTGTCTAGCAAATCGTAAATACCCTGAGTTCCTAAATTTAAAGACCCTCTTATTCCTTTTTCATCGGTAACAATTTCGATGTCTGTCCATGTATCTACTAGTGCTATGGGATTTTCATACAATCTGACGAGCCATTGCTCTTTAGTATTACTATCTCCAGTAGTGAGTCTTTGAATATTAACTGTAGATGCAGGACTTAATGTCGATGAGTCTATAGTTGGAAAATCGCAGCTTCCATTAGAACCGAAATCTATAATATATACGAAAGGAGCGATTTCTGTTCCTGTAACTGGACTAGGAACAGTAGGAGCATTTGTATTTATAGCATCTGCAAAATCTTGAGCAGTTGCATCAAAATTTAGAGTTACATTGCTAGTTCCACCATAATCTATTTTATATGTGCCACCAGTAGGCTTGGCATTGGGAGCTCCTAAAGCTATTTTTACATTACTATAGTCTTGTATATCTAAAAGTCCATCACGGGAAGTTAAATATAAATCAATAGAAATTTTATCTCCAGCGACTAATTGAGGAGCTACTTTTTGATTTAAATTACTAGATGAAAAAACTAGCCCCGAAGCTAGTGTATTTCTGTCGATGTTTGCAAATAATTGTAGAGCCATTAAAAACGATGTTTATGTCAATTATTCTTGCCAAGAGTGATTTTTAACTACGTGCTCAATAACTTCTACAAGAGTTTGTTCTAGTTTGATTGGAGGAGTCCATCCAGCCTTATATATCTTCGAACTGTCAAGTGCATACCTGCGATCATGACCAGGTCTAGTTTTATGAAAATCTTCAAACTTGTAATGTAGTTTTTCTCCCATCAGGCTCGCAATTCTTTTAGCGAGTTGCAAGTTATCTATTTCTTCTAGCCCTGCGATGTTGAACTTGGTAGGACGCTCGCATTCGTATGATTTGTATATGTTGAAATCTATTTTGTTATACATGAAAAGCCAAGCATCTACGAGGTTACGGCAATCAATATACATCCTAGAACCAATTCTATCAGGCGATCCATGAACTAAAAGCTCTTCACCCTTCAGCACCCTGCTCACTATTTTAGGCAGATATTTTTCAGGATCTTGTTTAGTGCCAATCATATTCATGCAATGAGTGACCGCGATCGGAGTTCCGTATGTTCTCCAGTATGTGAAGCATAGAGCATCTTGAGCAGCCTTAGAAGCAGCGTATGGGTTAGATGGGCAGGTAATGTCCCACTCTATATGACTATATCCATCCTGAGCAGCTCCAAAGACTTCATCTGTAGAGCAATGGATGAATTTTTCCAGCGTATCCAGCCCTCTAGCGTATTCAAGTATATTGCCAATTAGTCTAGTATTTGATTCCCAAACGTATATAGGGTCACTTATAGATGTGTCTACGTGAGATATAGACGCACAGTTTAGTATGTAGTGGACATCCCCCAATCTCATTTTCGTACGATGCGATATAGGAGCGTTAAGATCATGGCAAACGATGCTATATCGGTTAGAATCTATTGATTTAGAGATTCTTTCAGCATCACCCATGTGACGAAAAGAGTCTAGCCCTATGATTTTCCAGTCAGTTTTTTCTAACAGGTATTCAACAGCGTGAGAGCCTACGAAACCAGCACTTCCAGTTATGAGTATAGTTTTCATTATTTGAATTTATGGAATGGAGTTTTTTTGTATCTTAAATGACCCTTAGTTTCACCATCAGGTTCATGATATGATTTGAGAGTTACGAGACCTTCATCTTTATCGCGAACAACATGGTCACATATAGTATGAGTTATGCAACAAAAATTTAGCCCAGCAGGATGCCATCGATTCCAGTTTAAATATAAATCTTGAGTCCCACCGCCATCGTATCCATCAAAATGAGCCAGACTAGCAGCTTTTTTAGACATAAGAGTGCATCCTAGTCCAGTCCAGTCAGTTTCAATTACTGCACCCCTACCTATGCCAACATGACTGTTGTTAAGCCACCCTCGACGCCTCCAGCCTTTCGCGTTTAATTCAAAAACATTCCCCTTGGGAGGGCATTTTTTAATGCGTTCACGCACCCTTTGCATTCGTGCAAACTCGATTTTTTTTAACTCATGAGATAAATCTTTATCTTCAATTCGAGATTCGCATTTGTCTAGCAAGAGTTCTAACCACCAAGGCATTTTTAGTTCAGAGGGGAGGTGATCTTCAGCTATTGAATGTTGATAGTCTCCATGACCTCCCAAGAAACTACCGCCACCCTGAGATGGGTATGTGACGAAAGAGACATCATAGTATCCATCGTCAAATTCTAGCATTTGTAGGGATGTAGAAAGCGCATTGTATGGAACAAGAACATCAGCTTCTACGCTCCAAAGATAATCGCATCCCCATTGCCTAGCAGCGTCGAACCCTGTTGATTGCAAAGATGCTATGAGTATTTGCCTGTCTTTTTTATAATGATCACCACTTTCTTCCATGTCGATTGGAATGACATCATGATTTGAAAAATTTTTGCAGAGGTCAGAAACAGCTTTTTTACTTTCTTTATCTGTAACTAAAAATAATTTATGCTCGAAATTTAATGTTGAATGATCAATGGCAGTTTTTACCCTCCTTAAACAAACTTCAAGAGGATCAAGGTAAGATTTTGTAGCTACAATTACAGTAGCTATTTTCTTAGTAGTAGTAATAGTCATCTATAGAATATGTATTCCTTTTGTAAATTCGAGTTGCAACGTTACCTAGTCTTGCGTCTGTTGATCCTGCTATATGTTCAGTCTTGGTAGAAATAAAATAATTAGAATGCATGTCAAGAGCAATCGAATCATTACCACGCCATTGTTGTAAATTTCCAGATACTACGGTAGTTTTATTAGAATCTTCACGATCTACTAATGTGAATTTATGACTATTGAGGAAATAGATTTTGCCTTGAGAGTTGTAATGAGGGCAACCTCCAAAATAATATTGTTCAGAACCTAAAACAAAATAACTATCTCCATTTTGATTATACTCAATAGCATTTATGAATCTGGTTTCACAAGTCGGAAGATCGTCCATTGGAGTGCATCCATCGATATTTTTGAAAAAAGTATTAAATAATCTAGTTCCATTATAAGTATCAGTAACATCGACTTCTGCTCCATCAACTAGAGTGCTACGAGTTGTATATGTTTTTCTGAAAGTTGCTCTAGATTCTATTCTTTCACCAGTAGAATTATAACTTATGCTATTTGCTCTAATATCATGAACAGTTAATTTTTCGTCTCGTATTAAAAATGGATGCCCGTCAAGATAGAACTGCTGAATATTAGGAATATAGTAACTATGTTTATTATGAGTTTTTAAAGTTACTACAGTTGCATCTTGAAAAACATGAGTTTGTCGAGTAGATGTTAAATAATCTTCAGTATAACTTATAACAGGAGGATTGCATACCTGTCTTTTTCCAATATCAGTAGTGCTGTCTGATAAATACATTAAACCTAATGGTCTACTAGAGAAAGAATAAAGTTCAGGTGTAGGCACATCTTCATAAATAATATTAGTTTCTCTAGCATGTTCAGTTATAATTACGTTTACACTTGCATCGAAAATTCCTATTTGTGATCTTTTTATTTCTTCATAAGTAGATGTCACTCCAAGCTTAGTTACTTCGTATTCTTCTACTTCATCAAAATTGAAAAAAGTTTCAGTAGAATTATATGCTTCAAAGTATTCGTTAGTATCAGTCCACGTTACAATTTTTTCACCTAAATCTACTTCAACTGTTTCGATTCCTTTAGTATAATGTTTTCCGTTGGAATAACTGCTAGAAGTTCGATAATACAATGTCACATTAGTAGTCGTTGTATCACGAGTAGAAGCAGTTTCATCGTAAAAATTGTGATCTCTATATGCGCTACCTGTCGGAGATTCATAGTAGTTTACTGTTATTGCAGAAGTTAATGTAGTTGCATTTATTATGTTAGTAGTACCTGCTGAACTATCTTGAACAGGCTTCGTATATTCTGTTTTAGGAGTATTATCAGTATCATTATTAGTGCTATCAGTATCACCAGTATCACCAGTATCACCAGTATTACCAGTATCACCAGTATCATCAGTATTTTCACTCTTACTCACAGCGTTGCAGCTTAGAGCCCTTGTTAATATCCTCCTAGAATTAGCGTTTACAACAACTTTAGTTGAAACGTCTTCAGTTTTAAATGTAGTGAATTTTAGACTGTGATTTAAAACGTCAGTTTGAGTGAATCCATATGCCCCTAAACCACCTTCAAATATTATTGTAGATATTTCGTAATAATCATAATTATAAGGTGAGAGCAACATAGCATTATCTTCGACAAAAGTTGAACGAATAACACCATGTATAGTTTGAGTCATTTCAGAACTTTCAAAAGAGTAAATTCTCATCGTTTCTGTATTACTCAAAGATTCAGGCAGTCCATAATATAGAGAAATTGGATAGCTATCATTTTTGATATTCGTTCCTTCAAATGTATTAGAGTATGTGCCCATACTTTGAGTTCTACCTGTTCTATTAAGTCCACTCTTACTATAAGAGAACGTATATGTATTAGAGTATGTCGCACCAGATGCAGCGTAAGTATCAGTATCTCCAGTTTGAGTTTGCGTTCCTTCAACAAGTTGCCCTGCATTATCATCACTATCATAAGTTATACTAGTCAGTCCAGATCCAGTCGCGTGGAGGTGAGAATCAGTCACTTTATATGTATTTCCTCCTTGAACAGCAGTAGTTCCTTCGATCATTATATTTACAGTAAACTTTTCAGATTCTCTTTTTGTAGCACTTTTTGTAATATTTTTTACTATTTGAGTTCGTAAAGCAGGAGATAACTCAACAAGCCGTCCACCTTCATTAGAGTAACTGTTAGATCGTGTAAAGTCGCCCTGACTAGTATAACCTCCTTTACCACTATGTGTGTGAGCATTTGTAATAGCATTTAGAGGATCATTATAAATGAATACCTGATTTACAGTTCGACCATTAGAATCTTCTAATGTAGCTCCCGTTCCTTCAGTATCACCATTAACTTCACCTATAGTACTTACGAATCTTTTATTTGTATATTCTCTGCTAGAGTTATATTTAGTATTATTTCCAGTATATTGAGACTTATCGCCATCTTCTGTCTGTTCATAAGTTTTAGTGGAGCCTGCAAACTCTGTTCTATATGCACTTTTAGAATCACCTGACTTTCCTGCAGCGTTAGAGCCCGTGTGTAGTGAACTTGCAGATCCTTCAGTTCTACTATAATTAGTTCTTGAGGTGAAACCTCCAGTTGCTAGACCATCTATAGCCCCTTGATGTTGAGTATATGCAGAATCTGATGTATATTCTCTATCGGCATTATCTACCGAAGTATCTTGATCCGTAGGAGGCTCAAATTGTTCGGAATAAGTATGCGAAGTAGTTCCGTGATAATATCTACTAGCTTCTTTTAAAACATATTCTACGCTATCTACATACTCAATATAGTTTCTAGATTCATTTGCCATTTTATTAACTGCTTATTACTGTCCAACTATAATATACATCATGATCGTATTCTCCTACATTTACAGTTGTCTTGGGAACAGAAAAAACTTGAGAGGGATAGGCTGTCATACTTCCAACTCTTACTTGAAAATGACTTTTTTCATGTATAGTAGCTATTAAAATTGAGAAATCACCAGGAGCTTTATTTTTTTCTACTTCAAACCCATCAGGAGGAGCAGAATCTATTCTTAATTTAGCTGATTGTATTTTAGTTTGATTATTTATTCTAACGTCTACTATTAAATATTGATCGCCATTAGGATTAAAATCTAGCCCTCCAACTGGAGTTATCAATTCATTATTTATTGTAGCAGGATTTACTGCGATAAAAGAGTCAGTTATTTCCATTATTTCGAGAGGTTGGTATCTTAAACCTGCAGCACCTTTGTCTCGCAGAGATATATTTAACCCCCCATCTTGATCAGCCGATATTTCTATACCCTTACTTCCCTTAGAATTGGTTATGGCATTTATAGCATCTATAATCTCATTACCTTTATCTGTATCTATTAAAGATGGAGATTCGCCTTTTTGTAGTCTGGAAATCATATAGTTACGTCATCAATTATTTCATATGTATGTTTATAATATATAACACCTGCATAAATTCCACTAGCTATTCTAACCTTCGGAGAAGGACTACTAGTAGCAAAATTGAAAGTACTTTCTTTATCTATATTTTCATTTACTTGAGGATCACCATCTCTCATCATGTAACCGCAATTATATTTTCCATCACCAAAACTAATTGAATCGATTGATACGTCAAAAGCCATATCTATATTTCCACTTTTTATGTCCTCAGGTTTTAATAAAACATATTCATGTTTAACTCTGCAAGCTACATTTATTGTTCCACTTTTTTCTTCGAAACTAGTATATCCATCCTCATTGAAAAAATTAACGTCAGCAATAGATTGAACATTTAAAAAATTAAATAGATAAGTTGTATTAATTGTTATTTTTCCACCACCTACAACACTTAATCCACTAAATTTTAAATAAGGGATATTTATACTTTCATAAGAATACCAAGTTTCTGGAACTGCAGCATATTTAGTTGTTACCTTAAAAACACCTCCACCAATATCGGTTAGACTTTCTTCGAATGCGTAATATTTTTTATTCGATTCACTTTCTGCACCTATCTTAGTATGTTTGAAATTAGATTTTTCTACAAAAGATGTAGTAGATATTACGAAAGATGTAGGGATACTAGAATCTTTTCTGAAATAATTAGCATTAGGATCTGACTCTACTGCTCCATTTGATAATCCAGAGGGAAAATCTGCGAATCTACTACTTTTTCCAGCCATAATTTATTGAGATACGAATTTACCTTCTAGTGTTTGATTTATTTTTTCTAATAAACTTTCAGTAGGGTCTTTATCTATCTGTTTTTGTAAACCTTTTTGCATTTCTTCTTCAGAAAAAACTTTCCCCTTTTTACCTCCGATATATTGTTGAAAACCTTTATCGCCTGCAAGT
>Ga0181412_1000058_pt1 | contig 39881 bp, 39 predicted proteins | sample 35SPOviralmetaG_FD_130113 | JGI IMG/M metagenome (GOLD analysis project Ga0181412, IMG submission 130113) | Marine viral communities from the oligotrophic San Pedro Time Series (SPOT) site, San Pedro Channel, CA, USA - 35 SPOT_SRF_2012-08-15 | ecosystem: Environmental > Aquatic > Marine > Strait... | reverse complement strand
CAGATTATTATCCAAACCCTATCAGCATGTTTGATATGTCTACACCGGTTAAAATCCCGGTAACTGACGGCCATGCCAACTTAATTTTGATTCCTCTAATCGAATCAAGGCTCATTGGTTGTTCCGTTTGGAATGGCACAAAAAAAGCAGAAGATAAAATAAATGAATTAGCAGCAGTTGCTAGATTAGAGATGACAAAAATAACAACTGATTTTGCTCGTTCAAGAAATACAATTGGAACTAAAAGAGGTTACTGATGGCGGTTATAACCGATAAAGAAAACGAATTACGCGACACAATCATCAGCGCATTGCTGGAGATTAATGCTGCTTGCTATTATGTCAGAAAAGACCAAAACACTGGCGATGGTTCTGCTGCTGGTTTGCAAGTCGATCTTCCTAAAGAAGTGGCTTTCCAAGTAGTGTTTGGAAAAGACGGTGCAATTAGCTCTATTCAAAGAACGCAAACAACCACGCCCGGAGATACTACTGAAACGTCTTCTGAGCAAAGTCCAGAGCGCATTACTACAACGGAATCTCAAACAACAAAAACAGAAGAAGAAACAGTTGAGAGCTCAAGTGATTCCAATTCTCAAACACAAACTACATCGGTAACAACTGACTCAGGCACAGACAACACACTTGTAGAGCGCCAATACGGTAGTCAGTAGTCTTAAATCATTGAACGATTATGGCCATTGAATTAATAGCAACCGAAACAACAACGCAGCGCGGTTCAGGTAGACAAACCGTGCAAACCGCAGACCCTCGAAGCAGTTCAAGGAATCGTTCAGTCACGCCCGGCGATGCTGTAACAACGCAAACACAAACACAGACAGCAGACTCTTTTACCACATCCAGAACCTCAAGTAAAGAAGCTGATCCAACAAGCGTAGTAACAACTGATGACGCAACGCTGACGTTAAGTTTCACAGTTCGGTTTGCAAATGAAACCCCCGTTCCTCCTCCCGGCGAGGCAACCCCATCACCTTGTTAATATTATGTCTTTGGTTTCAAGAGTTCCAATTAATCATTACCCGCAAGCTGTGTTCGGCGATGCGCTAGAAATCGAAAACGCAGGCGAGATTCGGCCTACTGACGCTATTTATTTGGCAACCGGACAAGCATTGCAACTTGATGAAATTGGTTCTTTGATGCCAAGTAATACTGCAACTACAGACGAATTTTTAGAACTAGATTCAAACGCCGATTGGCAACCGAAAGAATAGATATGGCTACCAGAAATTTTGTTCCTCGAGCCGGGGGTGAAGGAAAGCTAGGCACAAGCGAAAAACCTTGGGCAGAAGCAAATGTTAATTTACTAAAAATTAACGGCGTTGAAGCAGCTTCTACTAATAGCCCAATTTTCACAGGCACTCCTACAACGCCTACGCCTGCAGGGGGCGATAATTCTACAAACATTGCCAGCACAGCGTTTGTGCAATCTGCTATCTCAGCAATCGACGCCGACGTTCAAGGCCCAGGTAGTTCTGTTGATCAGAATATTGCAACTTTCAACGGCACAACCGGAGAAATCTTGTCAGATGCTGGTCAAAATATTTCTGGAGTTTTGAGTAGAGCTAATCATACAGGAACACAAGCTCTCTCTACGATCAGTGACGCTGGAACATCCGCTGCTTTGGACGTAGCGGCCACAGGGAACGCCGCAAGCGGCGAAGTGGTAAAAGGAGACGATACGAGGCTTACGGACGGTAGAGCGCCTGCAGCACACAAAGCAGAGCATATCCAAGGGGGCGGCGACGCAATAGATGCTGACAAATTACAAGTTGATGTCAGTTTAAATGCAATTACTCCAGACACTACGCCCTCCGAAGTAAGCTCCCTCACGCACCTTGGGGCAATCATCAAGGGCGTTGACAACGCTTTAAACACTTTAGAGGGCGACCTCGATGGTGATACAATTGAGGTAAGTTGGTCGCCGACAAACTACACGCAAGATGCCTCTCCAGCTGAGGTTACAAATACTTCGCAGTTAACTGCTCATCTCGCTGGCATTAACAATGCATTAGCAAACGTAGAATTTACCGCTGGCGCGGTTTCTGCGTTGAACATTTCTAGCGGTCAAGTTACGCCATCCACACAGCATCACAGCTTTGAAACAGAAAGCTTAGCCGCAACTGATGATCTTGATACTGTTGTTGCCACTAGTGCGAGTGACGGCGACTTCTTTTATGCTTATGCTTCAAACGCATCTCGAACTGTTGTTGTAAAGCACAACACTGGGAACATTTGGTGCTCAGGAGGAGAAGACGTAGAGTTAGATGACACAAACAAGCTAGTTTTGTTTTTTTATGTAAGTTCTTTCGGAAAATGGATTGTGTTATCTGGAGGTGGCGGAGCTCTGTCTGACCTCTCTGTAACAACACAAAAACTAGCCAATGACGCAGTCACTGCTGACAAATTAGCTAACACAAGTGTAACTGCCGGGAGCTATACAAAAGCAGACATTACAGTTGATGATCAAGGTCGCCTCACCAGCGCAGCGTCTAGCGCAGAGCAGTCGTTCGTTTCGCAAGTCTTATTAGAAGACGGCAATGACCTTGAGGGTTGGTTTGACACTATAAATGCTGACACAGGCCAAGATATTGGTGCGCCAATTTTCCTAGCCACAACTGCTGTAACTATTAAGAGAATAACAGTATCTTATCTCTCTGAAAATAATGGCGACAGTTACGACGATGTAACTCTCGACTTCGGAACCAAGAGCGTCAGCGGTGGTAGTCTTGATAATACTTTGACTAGCGTTGCGTGGGACATTTCACAAAATAGCGGAATAACAGCAGCCAGCTTAAATCTTTCTTTGTCGGCAGGACAAATTTTTTGTGTTGGCTTTAGTTCTGGCAACACTACCTCGTTTGCGAGCAGCAACGGGTATAAAGGCTTAATGGTTACCGTCCTTATTGAGAAATGATCAATAATGATGTAGAACTCATTCCTCACCCCAGTGAAAAAACAGCAAAAAAAAATGCTGTTTTGTCGGCATTCTCGGACGGTTCCGCTACATCATATCAAACTAAGGTTGTAACAAAAATCCCCTACAGCAATCTCTCAAGAGACTTGCCACTTGTTCCTATTGATCTTGGCTCTTGTCGCGAGGTTACATTCTTGCGCACGCGGCGCGGCCTTGGGGATATGGTATCCTTGCTGGGCGCTATCTCTGCCTTTTCAGAAAAACATCCACATGTAAAAATTACTCTGATGGGCGAAGAACCTATCGTTTCAATAGCGCAGCATCATAAGAGCATTGACCGAATCATCTCTGCAAAAGAAGATTTAAACCTCAATTCTCGCATTGTTGATTTATCCAACCCCGGCCCATGTGCCACTATCGAAGGGTATTTCCGTTCACCAGAACCTGGTAACAGAGCGATGTTATTCGGCGCAGCTATAGGTCTCAACAAAACGCACAAGCCCGAATTAGTTGTTACCGAAGCGGAAAAACAGTGGGCGCGTAATTGGTTTGCTCATCGAGGCTTGAAGACTCCTGTTGGCGTAGTTTATCAAACTGCTAGCTCAACTAAGAACTTCCAGAACATCCTTGAGTTATTTCAACGGATACAATGGGATTTTGACGCGTATCTCATAGAACACGCTGAGTTGTTTGAGGGAGTAGAGCCGACAACACAAGGTCTGACCGTTAGGCAGCAAGCTGCGCTGATTAGTCAAAGCAAAGTGGTTATTACGCCAGATACAAGCTGGCTGCACGTAGCAGGAGCTCATAAGATTCCGTTGGTAGGTCTTTTTGGTTCTTATCCTGCGCAGCAAACAATGAGCATTTACGGCGTTCCAGCGCTTGCTATTACCGGTTACTGTCCTATCGGGCAACAGCCTTGTCGCGGTAAGATATATTGCAAATACGACGCAAACTATGATCACCCTCCTTGCTTGCAGCAGAGCGTAGCAGAAGTGTTCCCGCAAATTCAATCATTCCTGCAACGCTATGCTGTCTAATTATTCAAATCCGCGATCTGATTTAGCGTTGTCCTGCGAGTCTGATGGGCATGATTCTTTGTGGTTTCTGCATATTCCAGGCAACGCCGGCGGGTCAATAAGGAAAGCAATAGGCCAACACGGTGGTAATCACCGCTCGTTTCATCACCACAAGGCTAGCAAGATGATCCAAGCATTTGATTCAGCTAGAAACAAGCAGATGTTTGCTGTAGTGCGACATCCTTTAGATAGGGCAATCAAAGCATGGGCGTGGTGTTCTAGATACACGGTATGGGAGCCATTGGTCGATAATAGTTTTGCTTCGCTGTTCTCTAGTCTGTTTTTTGTCAGTTGCCCCTCCAAATTTTTTGAGCGCGTTGATTTTCTTTCACTGGTTTCTGTGTGTCATCATTTCACGCCACAATGCAAGTATTTGGATCTACCGGGGGAGATCGATTTAATAAGCTTCGATGCTTTGCAAGAAGGTCTTGACGGCTTAGTAGCTCACTACGGTGGCGAGCAAATAGTGCTAGGAGACAAAAAGGTTCATGCTTCAAACAGACCGTCTTCTGAGTTTATAAGCAATTTTGCAAAAGAGCGTATTTTAGATTTTTACAAAAATGATTTAGCTCTCTATGAGAGTATGTCTAAAAACAAACCGCTTTGGAAAGGTGCTATCTATGATTGAATATTTTATATCAAACGCAGCAATTGCTGAAACTACTACCAACTTAACTATCGGCCAAGTTTTAACGGGTGTTGGAACTGCAATTTGTGCGTTGGCCACTGCTGTTAGTTTTTTGTTTCGATCTTTAAATAAAGAAATGAGAGAGCAAGAAGAGCGTTTGCATAAAAAGCTCGAGGAGTGCGAAGAAAAACATGAGGAGTCTAATAGACAGCTTTTAGAGATGTCAGTGCAGATGGGGCAATTGAAAGGCGAGCTCGCTGGTTTAAAATCTATGGGAATTTTAGCATCCGAAATCATCAACGCAGTTGAAGGAAAAAAATAAACAATTATTGATTTTTGATTGAGATCACGCCATAATTCACGGGAATTTTTCGATCCGAATATGGCTGCAATTTCAAATCACAGAAATATTTCTCACCTCCGAAATAGCGGGACTGCTTGGAGAGCAGCAAGAGAGGCTAATATAAATCCCAAAAAGCACCCGTTTGCTCGCAGGGCAAGGATCGATTATCGCAACCCAGGAGGCGTGCATTGGCGACCAAGGCGCAGAGATGATGGTGCTATGGTATTTCGAGAGCATGGGAAAATTGGTAATTTATTGCCACCCCAAGCATCTCATTTGCTCAACAAAAGTTGAGCGCAACACAAAAAAAGAAAGGTAAAAAAATGCCGCAAGGAAAAGGAACCTATGGTTCAAAAGTAGGAAGACCACCCAAAAAGTCTGCAACTAGAAAATCTTCATCAAATAAAGGGAAGATGGGCAAGAAAAAAGGGTGATCAAAGCGATAAACAATGGTCATTGTTGACCGCAAAAACGCCGTGCTTAGCTAATAGCTTCACGGCGTTTTTTTACGGTCTTATGATTTTGCTCGGCTTGTGTGAGTTTAGTGCTTCCAATTGCGCTTCGCGATCTTCTTCTAGCTCGTTCAGTGCTTGAATAACTCTGGCCGCTAATTGCTGCGCTAAAAACTTTTTGAACTCTTCTGGGCTTCCTTGTAAAGCTGCTCTAGCCATTTCTTTGTCTACCCGTAATCCAATGTCAATAGACTCACCTTTTTCTTTAGCTACCCAAGTAGACATTTTTCGAGTTAAATCACCAAGAGCATAATGCAAATTGCGCTCAGCTAATATTTGATCGCCCCTTCTGTCGTTTGCTAATTTTTCAAGAGATCGCAAAATTTCTAAGCTTTTGCGATACCTCCTACGGCTGACTGGGGTGATGATTTCTAGTATTTTTTCGATTAGTTTCATTTATGAATAATTAGCATCTTGTGTTTTCGTGCGTCGTCCTCTGAAATCTTTTTTTATGTCAGGGGCTATGAACTCTCTTTGCATTGGCTCTACATACATAGTTGCGGCATCAATAGTGCATAATCCTATCCCAAGAGCAATCACATCGTCATCGTGAGCTCCGTCAGCAGCCTCAGCTTTGCCTTTTTCATTAACTATGAAAGTTTCTAGCTCGCTGATAATATGAGGGCATTCGACATTAACGCCTTCGCCGTCTTGATCCCATTCTCGAATCGCTCTAGCAACTACGTCTTCAATGTTTCTGCGCGTATGAACATTCGTTTGCCATCCGTAGGCGTCACTAATCTTGCCTGTCTTTTTGTTTGTAACTCTGCGCCGATAGATTTTTATGCCCCTCCTAAGCTTTAAAAGCTCTATTAGGCCGCGATCATTATTGATCTCTGGAACAATCATGCATCTGCCGTAGTAATGCGAGAGGCGATAGACGGCGTGTTCCAATACGTCAATGTCCCATTTGCATGGACTGAACAACCTAGCTGCTACACGCGTGGGATGCCAGCCTTTGGCATCAAAATAACCTTTTCGGAGGCAAAGAACGCTATGGTTATCGGGATCAAGTCCCATTGCTTGAGAAGCGCCCGTCATTGTGTCAATTGCTACCAGATACTTTTTATCAGGAATTGGCTTTTCCCATTGCACAAATTCAACGTCGTTTTCGTCTTGGGCGTTACGCCAAACGGTTCGATCTGCACCATTGTCATTAATTAATTCAATGTTTCCTTCTATCGCAGAAGAGTTTGTTAATCTTTTTTTCTGCCATTCAATACCGATTTTATTGAAGCGCCTTCTGCCTGACAGCAAGAACGCTGTTGCTGCCGTTCTTGGGTATTCTTGCTCAAACAAATCAACGTCGCCGCCGCATTCGCCTTCAATTTTGTTTCGTCGATACGCAATGTTTTCTATGCTGCAGCCATAGTCATTGATTAAAGATTTTTCATCCTCGTTGAGAGAATCAGCAATTTCTGCGTGTTGTTCGGAAGTCAGTGGGATAACAGAATCTGGAAACTCAAACCAAGCGCGAAACACTCGCACGAAACCATTCCCCCTTTTTCCTTTCTTGAATTGCTCAAGGCTTACAGCGCGTTGCCAAAAATCGTAATACGCACCAGACGAACCGTTAGCGGTTGATTCTAATACCACAACCGTCCCTGGCAAGTCTGGAACGCAAGCCATCGCTCCTTGTAAAACCTTGTGGGCATTGGCCACCCCTTCGTCTCTCCAGCGAGCCGTTTCAGTTGTGAGAAGCCATTGGAACGTGCCGCTTCGCGCGGCGTCAAAGTCTCCTGCAGTTTCTTTTACAATCCTCCCTCCGTTGGAACACACAGCTTCAAGGCTGTTAATCTGGAATTTATTGCCCCATTCAAAAGTGTCGTAAGATTCGTAGCGGTTGATTATTTGCCACAGATTGTCTACTTGTGAATATTGTCCTCCCATTACACAAGCCGATACCTCTGAAGAGTTGCCATCTGGAGCTCGCACGTCTGTGTAAAGCAGGTTACTGAAAAACGTGCTGCTGCCTTTCTGTCTAGGCTTTAAGCCTATAATCCTGCACGGCAAATCGTTCTGTTTACAATATTGATGCACCTCATTAATGTCTTGTTGATACGCGTTCATCGACGGCCTGCCGATAGCCCCGCTCTTCAACTTGATGCGGCCAAACGACTCAAACCAGGCGCCTCCATTAGCCCTCAAAGCGCCCATCAGATTCAGTGCATCCATTGCCGACATAATAGGCGTTCAAATTAAATTGTCCATTTTTCTTGATAATTCCCTAGAAACGGTCAATTTAATCGGTCTTTTTGAACCTAATATGACCACAAAGCTCATAGTTGACGAGTTAGCCCCCAGTTTAAACGGTAGCAAAGGGCTGATGCGGATGCATTTTCACGCCTACAGGAAGGTCAAAGAAAAATGGATTCTTATGATCCGGGCTGCTGCTGGCAACGATTTTGGAGAACCTTTTGAGGAAGCCGAAATAGAAATAGTTAGGCATTATGCGCGGCAACCCCTAGACATCGATAACCTCTACGCCGCTTGCAAAGTCCCGCTAGATGCCATGAGGCACGCTGGCATTCTGATAGAGGATGACCCTTCGGTAGTCACAAACATTTTTTGTCACCAAGTTAAGGTGGCGAAAGTCACAGAACAAAAAACTGAAATAAAAATAAATGGAACAAGAAAAAAATGAAACCGCTGAGGCTTGGTCTCGCGCATTAGACCCAAAAACGTCGCTAGCGGCAGCACACTCTATGAAGGGAAAAAACGCTTCTTCAATAGCGAAGAAAGTTGCTGCTGCCGTCTCAAATTCTGAGGATGGGTTAACCTCTTCTCAAATTCAGCAAATTACAGGCATTAAACACGAAAGCCTTACTCCGCGCCTAGCTCCACTTCGACGCAAGGGTATCATTGCCGACCGCGGTAAGCGGCGACTTGGCGAAAGCGGTCGAGAGCAAATCGTTTGGGTCACAGGCAATGGTGAACACGAAAGGAAAAAGCAAGCTTTGCCTGACGTTGGCGAATTAGTTGCCGTTAGTCATTTTCCAGATTTCAATGAAAATCCAGAATCTGTCAGAGTGGGCGCCTTTAAAAACGCAAGGAATGGGTATCACATCGAAGGTGTTTTCCTGGGCTTCGCTTATTTGAAAAGATTCCGCGCAGGAACTTTGAGTATTTAATCACTAGGAAAAATTAGGGGCGAGGACAAATGTCAACCCGCCCCTAATGGCATCCTACTACCAAAAACAAAATGAGCAGAAACAATCCAAAAGTCAAATCGTTGGTGGAGTGGGTCAGATCAGACAACACTCACGCCGAAATCGCAAAAGCATTGCCGTCATCAATTGCTGCCCCTGACCGAGAATCGTTCGTGAAGCGCCTTGAGCGTTCATTCACTACGGCCATTGAGAAGAATGCAAAGTTGCAGCAATGCACAAAATTGTCTATTGCCAGATGCGTCCTTGAGCTAGTGGAGTTTGGGCTGATGCCTAACGGCTATGACGCGCACTTGATACCCTACAATCGGAAGCAAGCTGACGGCTCTTACAAACTAGAGTGCAGTCTGATTGTTGATTACAAGGGTTTCGTTCGGGTGTTGCGAGATTACGCAAAAGCACAAATTGTCGATGGCAACGTAGTCTATGACGGCGATGAATTTGAGTTTATCGCTGGCGGCAACGAAGATGGCAGCGACAAGCTAATTCACAAGCCCACATTTCCAAGGGGAGCCGCTGAACCAATAGCCGTTTATACGCGCGTAAAGTTTGCAGACTCACCTGTGCAAATCCACGTCATGGATATTGCGGACGTAGAGAATAAACGCCAGCGATCTAAAAGTTTTAAAAGCGGCCCCAACCAAAGTGATCCTGATGATATGCGTAAGCGAACTTGCCTCAAAAACATGATGAAGTGGCTCCCGCGAACAGATGAGTTTACTAGGATGGTCGATATGGACAATCGCCATGATCCCGTCAGAGAATCCGAAAACGAGGAGCGTCTCTCAGCCGAAATAAAAATTGAAGAAAAGGCTGACGTGCAACTTCTCGATAATGCTACAGCTGATATATTCCAAGAGGTTGAAGCGCTTCTTGAAGAGAAAGAGCTAAACGATGCAATGCTTTACGATATTCTAGAGGCGCATCGCATAATCAAACCAGGGCAAAGCTGGCGAGATTTAGGAATCCCTACGCTGAGGTCTATTATAGAAAAATTCGATACACTTGTTAATGAAACTCAATCAATAAATTCAAACACCTAAAATCATGTTCAATCCTACTACACCAATTAACGGAGTTTTCCCAGATTTGTCATTTGAGGCGTATGCGCTAGCTGATGGACTAAACAATACTAAAATGAAAGCCGCGCAGAGAAGCCTCTGGCGGTTCAAAACTATAGTCGATAATCCTGATCGCGGCATGAAGGAAACACAAGCCTTGCTCGCTGGTCGCCAGTTCCACACGCTTCTGTTGGAACCAGAACTGTTTTACAAAACCAACATACTGCTTGATTCGGCGCAAAAAGAAGAGTTGATGAAAATGGAGGTGGAGCGCGTGAAGCAAGTAAATGCTGAGCGCCCTCCATCACGCCAGCTCAAAATACCAACTTCTTTTTCTAGGGCGCACAAATCATACAAAGATTGGAGACAAGGATTCGATCAAGGCGTTGAAGAAATCGACGCAGATTGGTTTCTGCAAATGTCTGGAATGTGCGAATCAATCCGAGAATACACAGAAGTTTGGGAGTTGATTTGCGGCAGCGATACAGAGGTGACTGTGTTTGGCGCCTACTCTGGTGGCCAAAACGATCAGCCTTGGGCAATGCAATTAAAAGCTAGATTGGATTTACTCAAAAACGAGAACGACTCTGTAATAGATTTGAAAACAACTTTCAACGCTGCGGTTGAGCCATTCTCTGCGCACATCCAGAAATATGGTTACCACAAGCAATTAGCGTTTTATGTTGATGTCTGCAGATTGGCTGGCCTTGACAAGCGTCGCGCTGGAATACTAGCAGTTGAGAAAGAATGGCCTTACGAGTGCGCTTTGCATTGGATACCAGATGAATGGCTTGAGCTTGGCCGTAGAGAGTATCGCTGCGACTTGTTTAATATTGCCAACGCCTACCAGCATGACGATTGGCCTAGAATTGGAGTTGCAGAAATCATGCCGCCAGCGTGGGTGGAGCAACTACTCAACAATATTTAAGGATAATTACGAACATGAAAATTTATCGAATCAGCAAATGGTCTTCGACCTTTGAAGTGTCGCAGTCAAAGCGTTGTGACACAATGAAGTGGGTTCCCGTCCCTTATAATCCAGCTAGCTACGGTATGTCGGCGCTTCTGATGGAGAAGGATGGCTTAGAAATCTATGGTCTATTCATTCTCTTAGTCCTCGAGGCTTCACAATCCGATACAAGAGGAGTTTTGATCCGAGGTATAAACGGCACACCGCATGACGCTCGCACGCTGTCAGTCAAACTAAGAGTTCCAAGACAAAAGATTCAGCGAGCTCTTGACGTTTTGTCTAGCTCCGAAATCGGTTGGTTATTAGTCGAAACCCTTGATACACAAGAGCAAATAGATATGTTCGGAGTTAGCTCTGAGCCGACTCCGATTCAAGACGAATCAACTCCTTCTAGAATAGAAGAGAAAAGAGTAGAAGAGAAAAGAGTAGAAGAAACTGATAAAACTTCTCTCGAAGTTCAAGGAGTGATGCCATCAGGATGGAAATCTCTCAGTGAGAAAGCAGCGATGACGCGCAGAGTGAATCGGAATACTCCGTTGATGGTTGAGCTTGGAAGCTTATTCAATCGCAGAGAGACCACGCTCTGGACGGTCGCTGAGGCGAAAGCACTTCTCAACATCCTTCCCCTTGACGAGAGCGAATACCGCGACGTGCGCTCATATTACCGTGCGACCATCGAATCGCATTCTGACATAAGGCGCAGAGATTTGATTACGCTGTTGCACAATTGGCTTGGCGAGGTTGATAGGGCTACCCGCAGAAAAAACACTGCTACCGGGGGCGTCGCCAAGAAAACTACGCTGAAGCGCGGACAACCAGCAGATTTTGAGGATTTCCTCAATGACTACAATCCTGATCTCATCGGCAGAAAGGGAGCTTGGGAAAACTTAGAAAACGAATACGAAACTTGGAAAAATGCCAAATCTTGAAACACCTAGAACTGTAATTACCTTAGTAGCAACCTCACAAAGCGAAATGCTAGAAAAAGTTCAGCATTGGCTCAAATTGCAAAATTATGGTATCCATAGTTTGCGATCTTGGGAATCGCCTAATGATTTATGCAACAGAACAGGAATATCCTCATCAACGCTGCAGCGGAGACTTAAAAGCAAAACTTGCCCAGAGGCAGAAATAGAAAGAGGCCCGAGTGGTCGATTGATAAGGCTGCGCAGCAACCCAAGTCTTGAAGAGTTCCTGCGAGTCAGCGACGCAAATCAAAATGAAACCTCAAACCCACAGAAATGAATGAGTTGGCTTTATTCGCAGGTGCTGGCGGAGGAATACTTGGGGGAAAACTTCTTGGATGGCGAACAGTGTGCGCTGTGGAATGGGACGCCTATGCAGCTTCCGTCTTGGTTCAACGCCAGAACGATGGCCAACTGCAACCTTTCCCAATCTGGGATGACGTTCAAACTTTTGACGGAAAACAATGGCGAGGACGTGTTGATGTCGTATCTGGCGGCTTTCCCTGTCAAGACATCTCTTGTGCAGGAAAAGGAGCCGGGATCGACGGAGAGCGATCAGGTATGTGGGAACACATGGCAAGAATTGTCGGTGAAATACGACCGAGATTCGTCTTCGTGGAAAACTCACCAATGCTTGTGGGAAGAGGACTTACCAGAGTCCTCAGTGACCTTACCGAAATGGGGTATGATGCGAAGTGGGGTGTTGTCGGAGCGCATCATGTCGGAGCTCCCCACAAGCGAGATAGAATCTGGATTGGTGGAGAGTTGGCGCAGTCCGGCAGCTAACGAACCAGGAATTACCCTTGACCAATTAGAAACTCAAAATGGCGAGCCTGTTGGCAGCAATTGCAGACATTACTACAAAAAAAACGGAGGGTTGGCTCAAATAGGCTTGCCGCAACAAGTTGCCGCAAAAGTAAGGTGGCCCACGCCCAGAGTCGGAGGCGAGGAAGGTCTCGATACACTCATCAAACGCAAGGGAATGACCGCCGCCGTAAAACACAACCTCACAGCCGCCGTGGAACACGCTCAGTGGCCTACGCCGCGAGCTCAAGAAGCCAAACACGGAGAGCCAACTGAATGGGAAATGCAAACTGAACATCAAGGGACAAAGCATTCACTTCGAGTTCAAGTTGCGAAGCGAGATCAAAATTGGCCTACGCCAACAGTTCAAGATTCCAACAAAGCCACCAAAAAGTGGCGAGAGAATCATCAAAACAACCTTACCGCAGCTGCATTCAATCCTCACAAAATCTATCCAACGCCAACCGCCAGAGATTTCAAAGGTGGATATAAAACTGAATCACTGACGCGAAAGGATGGCAAAAGCCGTGCGCATGATGCTTTACCAAACGCGGTCATTGACGGAAAAGGCGTTGAGACTGTGACCGGACACCTTAATCCAGATTGGGTTGAATGGATTATGGGGTGGCCTGTTGGGTGGACTAGTATGGATGCAATAACCGAGCTCGATTGGCGAGATTGGTCTGTTGATCCAGCCGATGAATTGCAAACTGAAACTTGGTCTACACCCGTTTCGAGAGATAGCAAGGGTCACACAATAACGCCAAATCATCCAACAGGGTTTAACGAAAACTTACCTTCTCAGGTCATGCTGACAGAACGCAGCAACACAGGCCAAATCCCCAGAGTTACCAGCGAAAGAAAACATCGTGTAGGGAGGTTGAAGGCTATTGGCAATGGGCAATGCCCTCAAGCCGCTGCTTTAGCGTGGAAAATTTTATCGCAAAACGATTAGTTATTTAATTATCCTACTGTATGCCCAAAAGATTTTACCGCCAAAAAAGAGGAGTGAAAGAAGTCGGCGCTGGTGTTGTGCGCGTTGATCGCCCAGGGAGATGGGGAAATCCATTTTTTTTAGCTAGTTCAAAATCTATACCTTGGTCAACAATTGATTTGTCAGCAGCAAAAAAATTGCGTTTGAAAAATTTCCGATGCGAAACCAAACAAGAGTGTGTCGATAAATTTGAGTCAGCTTTACACGCTGGAGATTTGCTGATCAGCCTAACTGATATTTGGAATAATTTACGGGGCAAAGATTTAGCGTGTTTTGATCGAGACGATGAGCCGTCTCATGCTGATGTTCTATTGAAAATAGCAAATGGCCCGAAACCTAAATGAAATTGTAATTAGCGGAAACCTTGTGGACAACGCAATCTACAAGGAGACCAAAAGCGACAGAGTCGTTACAGAGTTCGTTGTCGCAGTCAGCAACGACGTTGATCCCGCGCCAGCATATATCTCAGTTGACGCTTGGGACGCATTAGCAGAGATCACTAGTGATTGGCAAAAAGGCGACCGCGTAATTGTCTCTGGGAGGATCAAGGGTGTTCTTAGGCAGAATACTAGCGGAAAGCATCAGCAGCTGGTGTTGGTCGCAGCGTGGCTAAACCAGATCAGCTGACACAACAAAAAGCCTCTGCCGGTTCAGAGACCAGCAGAGGCTGTTGTGCGGACTAGAGGCGGATCTACGCAATTACAATAGCGCAAGCTTTTGACCCTCAACGCCCATAGCTTCTAAGATGTCGCCAATTGTGAAGGTTTTTTTACTTAGCTGCTCATTCAAGCATTCTGTAATTACTTTGTTTTGCCTCTCGAGTCGATCAATCGCAGCACCATTGCGGTAAGGAATTTTAAACGAACTCCACCCGTCGTCGTTATACTCTTTGCCCTTTAATCGCACGAAAGTGCGACCTCGCATCTGAGACTTCTGATAAGCTAAGTCATCTAATTGTCCGGCGAGTTCCGCTAAAAACCAATTAAGCGAAAGGTCAAGAGTGATTGTTTTCCCTCCCATTTCGTGGGTTGCTTCAAACTGTTTGACTAATGCACTGAGCTCACTAAGTGCATCATTTTTGCTGTCAGTCTCAACTTCATAATAATCAACGCCGCCGCCGGTTCCGCGACTACATAAGTCGGCAACATAAACTTTGCCGATGTAAAGCTTTCCCGTGAAGGCGAGCGTTTCTTCACTTAGGCCATGCGAGGTTTTAAACGACTTTATTTTGATTTCGGTATTTAGGTTCATAGTAGTAGTAGGATTGGTTTAGTTTAGTCTAGGTTGAACGTGACGCTCACGTTTTCCACTTCTGTGCCGTCAAAGAAAGCTGCGACGTCATCAGCGATGGTGTTGAGGTTCTCGCGACCATCAGTGTAACCAATACAAATTCTGTATCGGCGTTTGCCAAGGCCAAACGACATCCAATAGAATGCGTGGCCAAGCCAATAGGAGGGTTGCGACTGCATAGCCCGATCAAAGGCCATTCTAGCCTCACTCTCAATGAGGCTAACGGTTATTTTTTGTGTCATAATTTAATAGGGGTCTTCAAAATCCAAGTGATAGCAATTTCAGCGGCTTCCTTAATTTTCATAATCAATCCAAGATTCAATTATTGAGTATAACTCTGCATCAACATCGATTGGTTGGTCGTTTGAGACTAACCGCGCGTTCTCAAGGTGTAAATATCCGTTGATTTCACGCTCAAAATCAACAGCTGCCCCTTGCCCATCATGCTGTCCAAAAGGCACGTAAAATTCATAAGTGCCTTTTAGTGGTTTGTAATCTTTCATACTGTTTTTACCGCCTTTCTAGTTGAGCGTTTGCGCAACACGATGCGGCTGTGGGCAGCGCGAATGTGTTGCGGGATCGTGGTTTCAGATTGCTGCTGAACAACAAGCTCTTGCTGTTCCTTGGGAAGCGTAACAACGCCTCCTTCGCCAAGGACTTCTTTGAGGAAGCTCTGCGTCTTCCTGATTTCAAGGTGGAGCTTACGCTCCTGAGCCTTGAGTTCCAAAAGGCGCCGGGCGCGACGCCTTATGCGTTCGATTTCAATACGGTTCATAATAGTAGGATTGACCAGCGACGTGCTGATCGTTGTTAAATTTACGCGAAAATGCGTAAAAGTGCAAGTAAAATAGTGCAAATTGGGAAAAAACCGTTAAAAATACAGAATGCTTCTGTTATTGCCTAACGCATTCAGCGAACTGTTAGGCGATGAGTTAGCTGCCGAAAAATGCGAATTATTGCTGGTTGAACACATTGAACAAGATTTCGACCGAATGGTAACCGGATCAGAGTTTTGGGAATTTTTTGCATGGAATTTAGATTCAGAATACAATAGTAGTAATTTTGCGTCGCGCCGGGGCAGAGCCTGGTTCTGTTGGGACGACGAGCCTGTCGTGAGGCTAGATTATTCCTACATTCCAATTCGCACGCCCAACGGCATTGAATTATTGCCTGAGTCAGTTTCAGTCACAAAAACGAAATATCATGCCTCCACAAAAAAAGAAAACGGCGACTAACGCCAAAAACAAAATGGAAACAAACGCGCTCCAAGTCCAGGGGCGACGCACAATGCTGGAGAAGATGGAAGATCGCGACGTTGGCGATGACATCGTGCAGCAACTCTACGAGGCAATGACGGCCTCGAGCAAAGATGACGGAATTGATTGGGCTACCCGGCTGAGATCCATCGAAATGTGGTTAAACCGCACAATGGGACTGCCAATACGCAGAGAGGAGAGGATTCATCGCAGCGTCTCAACCGTTGATGAGCTTCAAGATATGCTCAATCACTCATCTGAATTTCGCAAAACCGTGCAAAAGATGTTGGACAAAGCCGCGCCCTTTGTTGATGCTTCCCCTAATGGACAAGATTGAAGCAATTAAAGAACTCGAATCGATTATTGATTCACTGCAAACCGCAATTATCAATGTGAATGCTATGTCTCAGACAAAAATTTCTGAGGCTCACGAATGTGCTGTTGAAAAATACGGCCCTGAGGTTTCAGCGGTTATCAGAGATTCACTAGTAAACACTCTAATATTTCGTGTGCCGCACGGTCGAACTAGACCAATCCCTGCGGATGCGCAAAAGAAACGCGCGACCTCAAGGCGCAAAATATCTCAGGCTGAGTCAATAGATGACCCTCAGATTGAGCAATTGCGCGAAACCTTGCAGTTTTTCCAAAACCAAAACGCAGACCTGTTCCAATTGCTCAAGCTTGCATTAGATAAGTGAGCACTATAAACGCTGAGGATTTGCCCGTTGTAAAAGCCGCTGATCAAGACGGCTATGACGGGGGATATGTCGCTCTGTTTCGCAACTTCTCTGCGTGGGGTGAGACCGCCACTGAAGCGCGTGTCCGCTGCGCTAAAATTATCAATTCTTCAAACAAAAAACAAAATACATATGGCAACACTAAATAAAGTTCAATTAATCGGAAATCTCACTAGAGACCCTCAAACATCAAAAACGCCTAGCGGCATGGCTGTGACTGACATTGCTTTGGCTACGAGTCGCCGCCGAAAGGACGAATCAGGGCAAACCCATGAAGAGGTTACTTTCGTAGATATTACCTTTTTCGGTAGGACTGCTGAAGTCATCGATCAATACTGCTCAAAAGGGCGACAAATCTATGTGGAAGGCCGTCTAAAGCTTGATACTTGGCAAGACAAAGCCACAGGATCAAATCGCAGCAAACTCAAGGTCATTGGCGCTGAGGTGCAGTTTCTAAGCAGCCCTAAAGATTCGCAAGATTCGCATCAATCAAACGCGCCTAGTCAATCGCACGATGATTACCCGGCATGAAATCCAAAAGAAAAATCGAGAATGAGTTGTTTGAGGCAATCGAGACTGAGCGATTATCTAAAAAAATAACACAAACGGAATTGTGCAGAGCTACTGAATCAAACATCAGTGTTTATAGCGACATTAAACATGGACGTAGACCAGCCACCTTGTCCTTCTTGACTCCTCTGGCTACGTTTTTAAATTTGAGGTTAGTTATTACGTTGGAAAAAACGAATTAACCTATTTACCGATAGGTTCAATTTTTTACCCTTGTCAAATATATTTATGGAAGATGCAGAAAAAGCGCACATTATCGATGTGATTAAAGAGTTCTCCGCTGAGATCAATGAAATCATTGGGTTCCTTCAAACGACTAAAACTGTTGAGGAATTTGACGAACAGTTTGGAGGTCGCCCTAAACCCGAAGAAAAAGGGTCAATAAATGAGTATTTGGGCCTAGCTGACAATAGCCTCAGCTGGTGGATCAACCTACTGGCGTATCTTGTTGCCGCAGACCTTGTAGATGCGTCCTTTAATGAAGGCGAAGAGGCAGTGCGGTATCACGCTAAGCTCAAAGCCAGCAAAGTGATTTTTAGCAATAAAATTTACGATGGGCGACCAGAGACAAAAGATTGGCTCAATTACACTGACAGTTCGGAATACCATGAGCTCAGATCAAAATTGAACGAAGGCAACGATGGGAATACAGCAGACGATTTATTGAGGATTGCGTGGTTAGATGGTTGGAATACCGGAAAAAAAGCATGATAAAAGCAACTCAACTTACATTTGCGGTTCTGTTCAGCGTTGTCGCTATTACCAATGCTGAGAATTGGAAGCCGTCTATCGATTGGTTAAAGGGCGCTAGCTCTAATGTAATCGTATCAAAAGCGAAAGCTTGGGAAAACAAATATTACCGGCCGGGAGTCTCGCGGCAATGTGCTAATTTCGTTGGCGAGGTGATGTCTTCCGCTGGCATTCAGCCGCCCCCCGGCCACAGTCTCGCTAGGAATTGGCTCAAGTTTGGGCGTCCTGTAGTTGGATCTCCCCGCCCAGGAGACATTATAGTGCAGTGGAGAGGCTCGAGGTCGGGAACCGCTGGCCATATACTTATTTACGTTGGGAATGGCCAGTGCATCCATCGACCAACTTACAGTAGGGCCGTCTCGCGCGTATCGCTTGAAAGCTGCAAGCCAAGGATTCTAGGAATCAGAAGAGCAAGATGAGCAAATATTTAGGAGCTAGTTTTCTCCGAATCTGCAGTTTTCACGCTCGGTAAAACCCCATCTTGACGAAAACCGCATTCTTTTGCTATGCGGGTGAAAAAGTAACGGTTCCATGGCGCATTGCCGCAAGTGACTGTCGTAGCTGTCTTTTTCTTGTTATTTTTCATTGTAAGGTCGGCCCGTTAGCAGTGCCATTACATAGCTGTAGTGGGAATGAAGTTTCTGGCCGCGACCTTCAATTGCGCCTTCTTTGAACTGATAGGTTTTACCCTTGATCAGAGTTACGGTAGGCGGATCGTAAAGTGCTGAGTTGTTCTGCTGCGTCTCGCTTTCTCGTAGCGATGACCTCGATGCGCAGTTTGTCAGCAGGATTGCCACGATCACCGAGGCGATAAATTTCATCTTCATAGTCGTAGATTTCCTTCTGTAACGAGCGCATCTCTCTAACCGGGAATACGGTCTTATAATATGATGCCAACGCCGAAAGAGCAGAGGCGAGCGCAGCTAGAACTGCTCTCATTGCTCTGACTTCTGGCGAATAGACCAGACAATGCCAATCAGTGTAATGATACTACCTACGGCTTCGAGCATCATGGGCTCTTCAATGGTTCCTTTGGCTACGAGAAGCCCCCCGCCAAACGTTAGTATGTGGCGAACTACTCCGAGTATGGATTCTTTATTCATAATATTTATTTGTTGATTGCTAAATGCGCTTAAAACATGGCACACGCAAAGAGAATTACCATTTCGTTTTTGAGGCCCAATAAGCTGCCGACATCTTTCCCTTCTTGATGTTGGCGCCGTGCCTAGCTTTGAAACTCCTGCGCTTTGCTTTCATTTTTTCAGATTCACCAGCTTTAGGTTTGCCAGCAGTTTTAGCCCCTTGTTCACCAAATCGAATCAACTTTGTCTTACCGCCTTCAGAGGCTAGCACAACGTGGCTCTTCGTTGGATGGTTCGGAGTCCGTTTTGGTTTATTGACTCCGCTGAGGTTGAACCGCTGCAGAGCTTTTGAGGTTTTGTTTTCCATGATTAAATCTTTGGCCGCACTACTACATTTCCACATTCGCCGTGTTCAACGTGATACGTTGTTGATCTAGCTCCGCTGTTTGAGAAATACCCGTGGCTAGATGCGTAAGCGTCTCGCGCAGCTAAAGTAGGATGTTCGATGACGTGCATACCGCCCACCTCGCTCTCTTGCATTTTCGAGTTATGTTTGTGGCCGACGTGAGCGTAGCGGTATTTGGTCTGACCCCACATTTCAGGTTCAGTAGCAGCAAACAAGCCGGGCATTGTTACTGGTTTTACGAGATGCCCGTGATGCATAGCTAGCATTGTTGAGCCGTGCTTGTGGCTGTAGAACGGGGAAGAGCTCACATCAACAGTCACTCGAGGTTCGTTTTCGTAGAGTGCGGCAAGTAAAGTTCTTAGCCAAATAGATCCAGACTGATCATGGTTCCCGGTAGCCATGACTGCGTGAACTTCTTCATGCTTAGCCAAAGCATCGTCCATGACTGTCCGAATGATTTTGACGGCTATCGCTACAACGTTTGAATATCTATCGCTAGAATCTACAATATGGCCACTTGCGGGAGTAACCGGGATCATTGAGTCCCAATGCAGCAGATCCCCCAGTTGCGCTATGACGCACCGCTTTGCTTTGGGGCTTTGTTGCACCATAGCTCGGAACGCATCTATGATAACGGTTTCGGCAATCTGTGTATTCCATGCACGCCCTGTTTCCTCTGGGCAAGATAACATTCCAATGTGGCAATCAGTCAGCACGTAAAAATTCAACAAGTCTGCATCACAAGACTTTGGTTTCTTCAATGCTGGCAGTCGTTTGACATCCTGAGCTAAATCTTCGTAAATCTCTTGTGCTATCTCATATTCTCTTGATCGATTTTTATCAGTCTTTACCCATTGCTGAACTACGCCGCCTTCCCCATCAAGCAGCGTGGACGTCCCTTTCAAATGATACCCAGGTGGGCAAAATGATGTGACGTCGTAAGCACCAGACCAGCCTTTCTGCGCTGCATACTTTTCAACTCGCTTTATAGTTCGGAGAATGCTGCTGTGACATTTGTTTGTTTTTTTACCCGCTGCTCGAGCGCTACCATTATTTTCAATAACAGCCGTTAATGCTGCGCGTTGCAAGTCTGTGTCAGCAAATTCAATCAATGCCTTAAAATATTCTGCATCTTTTTTCATATCACTGATTTCCCTTCGGCTATTAACTTTCTCATCGCTGCGGTAGTTTTCCCGTTTTTGTATTCAAAATGGGGCATATCAACGAAGCTTTTCCAATCGCCTCCCCATTGTATCGGTAAATCTTTTTCTTTTGCGTAGTCTGCTACAGCTTTATGGACGCTCTCTGCCGAAGACCATTGTGAGCCGTCCAAATAGACATCATCAGAAGTCTTCTTTGTGTTTTTAGTAGCAAACACCCCAAAGTCTCCAGCGATCCCAAAGTTGTGTCGAGAATAACCTCCTCGAACATTTGTCACTTTCTTTCCGGGCTTTGAACGACCTTGTGCGTAGATCGCATTTTGCTCAGCATACGTTCTGTGTCCTGAGATCAATCGATAATCCCATCCGTTTCTAGCGGCAATTCTTTTGCCAGCCAACAGCAACTCTTTGAATGTATCTTGCACATCTGGCAACAAAGTCTTTAAAACCTTTGCGCTCCTCGCATCAACTTTAGGAAGCGGGCCGCTAATTTTGATGTTTGGTTTGGTTGGAGTTTTTGGTTTTCGCAATAGTTCATAAGTATCCAAAACACCGTTCGCTGTCTTAGATCCTGGTATTCCATCTATTGGCCCCGGATCTCCACCCAAGTCTGCAATTGTTTGCTGAACACGCTTCCACAGTTCAACATTGTGAGATTTCATGTATTAACCATACACTACAATTTGAGTTATTGACAACTTTGAGAATTGATTCAGCAGTTTGGTATGACCCAAGTTTACAAAACTGAAACACGCAGCGACGCTGGAACTTGGCGTGGAGGCGTTCACATAATTGTAGAAAATACAGGCAGCGGCAGCGCTACCGTTGGCGGTAAAGCACTTTCTGCTGGATCAAGTGTTGTATTGACAGCCGTTAACGTAGGTGACGCCATCCAATTCGACTACGACGCTACGTCTTCTGACCTTGAGATTACAGCGGGTTTTCGCCGTAATTAATCTGACTCTGAGTTGACTCTGAGTTGACTCTGATCACACTCCCTCTAGAAGAGAAGAGAAGAGAAGAGAAGAGATAAGAGGAGAATATACCTCTTAGTTAGGCAGGGTTGTGCTTCAGTGCTTTCAATTTGACCGTTTATACAAATGAGTGAATGTTTAAGATGTCATGGACATCTTGACCCCACTATTGAAAGAAGTCGCTGAGAATACCTTTGGCCCACTTTTCAGCGGACATCCCTACTGGCGCGATATGATTTTGAATAAAGCGTATCGACGCAAAGAACTTTTCGCCATTGCTCTTGGCCGACATCCAGAAGAAGCAGAAGACCCAATTATACCCGTAACCCAAGAAGAGCTAGATAAGGCAACAAAGGGCTTGCGTTTTAATATTGATGAGTCAACGATTTCTAATCTAGACAGCGGTTGTTGCTGAATCCCGCAGTCTAGCTTTCTTGTTCCGTAAAACTGAGCGGGGAAGGGGTGTTACTCCTTCCCCGCTTTCGTTATGAAATTTAATGCATTAATTTTGATTGTGGCTGTTGCGCTTGTGACAGGTTGCGCAAGTTCTGATCGGGTTCCAATCGGAGCAAAAGAGGCTCTGTTCCACCGCCACTTACGGTTTATACCTAGTTCGCGCAGACCATCTTGGTCGAAAGATCGCAGAAGCGCTGTGCTTCTTGGCGCCAACAGATCCGAAGGAGCTCACCGCTACAGCACACATTTCTCAGAAGGCCGAGGCGACGTGATGGTTGGTTGGTTCGATGGCAAATATGGCAGACGATTAGCGCCTGCGGCCCATCCTGGGCAAAGAACCGTTGGCTATTACGTGCCGCGTCAGCAAATATTCGGCGAACAAATATGGATCTCTGACTACACCGCCGATCATTTGGATGAGATCGCTTGGATTTCGGAACACGAAGTAGATCACGTTTTTGGGCGAAGTCATTTCTCAACAATGCTCTGGAAGCCTTGGGAGAACAATTACGTGCCTTTTTTGAGCAAGTAAAAACCCTCTTCTGGTTTTATCCAAAAGAGGGCTTTAAGGGAGAAACTCAATTAGTTGACTAATTGGGTCAAGAATTGATAGGAAAGGATTACACGCAAAAAGAAAACAGTTCAAGCTTTTTTATGATAAGGCTGAGAGACATCAAAGAAACTTGCCCACTATTTGAGAAGGCAGAGACAGTAGGTCAGATATTGAGCGAGGAACTACATCAGCTACTTCCAGTTCACGATTCTGAACTGCTGCAACATTACGTCACCAGAATGGTCGATTTAGTGGATGAATGCAGGGAGGTGGCCGGGCAGTTGAGAGAAGCTTGCATTGAGAGGTCAGACAAGATTCACGAACTTGAGCAACAGATAGATGAAATATTGTCTAAAAAGAAACTGCCTTGACTTTTTGCTGATGAGACTCAGCCGTAGATAATGGCTACTGGATTCAACTTTAATTACGGAAGCAGCGTCAAAAGCGTCGAAAACCCAGAAATAGTTTCGAGGGGTAAAGCGGCTGTTAATCAAGCAAATAGCGCTAGAGACAATTCATCTGAGTCATTAAAAGAAACCAAGCAACCAGCAAATTTTGATACACAATTATACACTCGGCCCAAATCCAGCGCCGCAGCAGCAGTTCAGATGCCACCTTCCTCTTCGGGAAGGCAGTCCAATGAATTTGGGAGCGCACTAGCTCGCAGTGGGCCTACTGAAAGTAAGATGGGCAGAGGTGGCCAACGCTTTACCGAGGGTGATTTTAAAGGACTTACACAAGCGCAGGCTTACGAGCAGTTTTTTTACGGAAATAAAAACAACAGCATGGGGAGTCTACTTGGCCCAAGCCCAAGCCCAATGCCAAGGGCGAATGTAAGTTTAGATTCTTACAATCCTCCTATGGTGAAACACGGAGGCCCAAGCCCAAGCCCAATGCCAATGATGGCAGCAGCATCCGTAATGCAACCACAAGGAGGGCCAGGGTCAATGCCGGGGCAAGCGGCTGCTAATACAAACGCCCCTAGATTTGATGCGGACGGAAACGCGATTGCACCCGCTAAAGGATATACAAGATTTGGACAACCAATTGACATAACAGAAGATCGTTATGGAAACCCAGTTAACCCTTATCGTTATAACGATCAAACGCGGGACGGTTTTCGAGCTACGGGAATGGGCGGCAGAACAGCTAGCGCCCCATTTACTCTGCGATCAGAAGGAGCTCGCTTAGAACGCGAAGCAGCATATCAATTCAATGAAAGGCAGCGAGGTAATGCGCTTGCCGCAGCTGGTGCTCAAGCTGTAGCCGAAAAGAAGCAACAGATGCAAGCAGAAAAAGAGCGGCAAAACATGGGAATTGCTGAAACTGGTCAATTCACTAATGAAGATGGAATGACAACATTCTACGACCAAAAAGATAGGGAGCGAGCGCAAGATTCTGTTGCGATGGCAGAGGAAGCTAGAGCAGCAGGAAAATCGGGTGAAATAGGTCGAGCAAAAAGACTTGCTCAAGGGTCTACGGAAATGAGCCGCGTAGGTGCGCCTAGCTCCCAAGGTAGAGCAACCTATATGCAAAACGAATATGGGCAGGGAATGTCTGGAGCGTCTTTGATTGAAGTTCCTAGAGAGGGACAAATGAGTTTAGATGAATCAAGTAATGTGCTAAAAGGCAATTACACGCCTGAGCAGATGGCCGCTGCACGTTCTGTTCCCGAATCTATGGGAGGTTCAGACGCGTTTCTTGCTGATCTCAATAGAGAGGCAGGGGCTAGATTAGACCAAGGAATGCAAGATACGCTTATGGATCAATACGGCGGCGGTCAAATCCAGCAGCAGAACAGAGACCTTGATGCAGGCCCACCTACAAAAGAAGCTACGCCTGCATTTCAGACTTTTCGATCACAAAGAGACGAAGAACCTAATTCTATGAACGGTCAAGTTGCCTTCAGAAACACTGCTACACGATGAAAAAAAAAGGAGCCGATGGCAAGGCGTGTTGGGATGGCTATCGCTATGCCGGCACAGAGAACGGTAAGGATAAGTGTGTTCCAACCGGGAAGGGCAAGACGAAAAAGAAAAAAGCTAAAACAGCGTCTAAATCTTTCAATAAATTCAAAACTAGTGCTAAGCGATAATAACTCGCTTTCATAAACAGCACTTTTACAAAGCACAATAAATGTCTGATCAAGACTTTGAAGAAGCAGTTGGAGGAAGTCTTCCAAGCGAAGAGCCACAAGTGACTCCTGGGGCAAACGTATCGCCAAACAGCGGGATGTTAAGACCTCGCAGCCTGAATGATCGCCCCGTTATACCAAATGATGATTTGGAGGTCAGAGAACGAAGATTACAGCGAGAAATTGACTCGCTGCAAAATAACATCCGAACAGCAGAGAACAGCCAACAAAGCACCCCAGATTACCGTAAATTTCAAAGCGGATTTGATCCTCGATACATTGAAAACCCTTATGTGCGTGACCGGTTTCGAGATGAAATAGATGAACGTAATCGAGCAGATGAAGAGGCTGCTCGCCGTGCCGAATCTGCACAAAGAGAAAAAATTGCAGCGCAACAAAAGATTCAGCGATTGCAAGAAGAGAAATACGACGATCAGTTAGCAGCTGAGCGCGATAGAGCTTGGAATATAGCGAATCTCGAAAAAGCCAGAACTGGGCGAGAATACATAGAAGACCCAACCACCCCCGGTTACCCGAGACCCGTCCTTTCAGACGAAGAGTGGGCTGAGGAAGAGCGCAAAAGGTTAGCCGAAGAACGAGCTGATGTTGTTGCTGACAAAAAAGCTAGATTAACTAAAGAGTTCAACGCAAACAAAGCTAGCTTGTCTGCTATCCCCGAAGCTTCAGATCCTGATTTTAAAGATGATTTTGAAAAGAAAAATGCAGAGCTCAGAGTAAGAAAGTTTGACGAATTAACCTCGCAAATTAAAGAGGCCGAAGAGGAAATTGGAGGTTTTCTTGGTTTTGGCAAAGACAAAGCCGCAGAAGAAAAAGTTAATCGTCTAAAGGAAGAACAAGAATCTTTATTGAATCTTGGATCTGATCGCAGAGCAACACTCGATGCGTATGGCGAAGAGCCAGAATTTGAGGGTCTTGGTGAAAGATTTGAAGCTCTTGAAGGAAACGAACAAATTCAGCAAGAAAACGAAAAGAGGAAACAAAAAAGCGCACTTCTTCAAGATGCATACAATCGATGGAGCGGCACTCTTGGAGCGAGGGGAGGAGCTCTTACTGACGAAGAATTTGAATATATAATTCAAAACGGAGAGTATCCTCCTTCAGTATTGCAGCAAGACGCAGCAACACAAGGAGACCAGACCCAAGCACCTATTGATCCAGACAATAACTTGTCTGAGCAAACTCCATTTGTGCAGGGAGCAATAACGGAGTCCAAGCGTCAAGACGTCCTGCGTTCTGATGAGATAATTGCAAAGATTGCGGAGGGTAACACTGCGAGCTTTGAGGATTTGCAAAGACGAAGAGACGAGATTGCCTCGCTCACTATGGCTGCTGGCACTACGCAATATGGTGCGCCCATCAGAACTCCAGAGCTTATAGCGGCAGAGCAAGCGTATGCTGCAGCTAATATTGAACATCGTGCAGGCATACAAAAACTTGTTAATGAGCAAGCGGCCAGAAACGAGAAATACAAAGAATTTGCCAATACGGTCAAGAACCTCAACGAGATTGCTCCAAAGGAACAAGAGCCGTCAAAGCCTGTAGGTGAATTGAGCATTGAACAAGTAGATGATACCTACATCAGCGCAGCCGAACAAGATATTGCTGCGCGGAAAAAAGCACTACGAGAGCAACCTGCTCCGCTCCCAACCTCTATGGGTGGCCCTCAGCCAACCGAGCAGCTTAGAATACAAGCTGACTCTCTAGTTGCATCTGAACAAGCGTTAATCGCTGACCGTCTTTTATTACAAGACAAAAGCGTAAAAGGAAAAGTTGCGCTAAACGGAGAAGTAATTGGTTTTGCTCGAGAGAGGAAAAGGGCAAACGGCGAAAGCTCTGAAATTTTTAACATCTACGCAGACAAAGTGACTGAGGCATTGCCACTCATCGACGGCAAACCAATCAATGTCATACAGCGGCCAAATGAGAACCTTGAGATTCTCAAAGCTATCTACGGCATCAATGTATATGATCCAGACAAGGAATATAACGCGCCGGGCAGATACAAGCCTGAAGTAGTAAATGCAATACGCGAAGACGTTGCGGCGACCTTTCGCGGTGAGCAAACGGCAACTAATGCACTAGATCCTGCGCTTACATTTACGCCTGCAGATATTGATTCTGTAGCTTCCGAAATACCGAAGTTCCATGAAGAGGTTAAGAAGCTTAAACTAGACAATAGTTTAACGGCAATACAAGTGGCCGTAGCTAATGGAAAAATCTCTGCTGAAGAAGGCGAAAGAAAATACAAAGCAGAATTTGACAAGATTTACGGCGCCAATGGCCTTGGCGACAAAGGAGCTAGCATCGCAAATGAGATTCTTCGTATTCGCGACGCAGCTTTTGCTGGCGGCGGCGACTTGATGGAAGTGTTGCGATTGGGCCGCATGATGAACATGAGCGCAAAGCCGCCCGTCGATTACAAATCATTTTCTCAAGATTACTTTGAAGAGCAAGGCATAGCTTCTCCGATTTCCAGCGATTATGCAGATGCCCTGCAGCAATACATTGGCGAAAACGGAAACCTACTTCTGTTCAACAGGTATGAGTCAGAAGAAACAATTAAGCAGATCGTAGGCTTGCAAATTGCAGAAGATAATCTGAAGAAAAGGATTGCAATTAGAGACAACCCAAGGAGAGATTTTACTTCTCAACCCCTCACTGAAATAGAACAGCAACTGCTTGATGATGAGGTGCGTGCTGCAGCTGGCAGAGAGGGTTTTACGCTTGAGGCTCGGCAAGGATTGGATTTGCCTCTGCGATTTGTAGCTGGCGTGACGCAAGGCACGTTTGGAATGGAGGGTATCTCACAATCTGGTCATTTGCTTGGTTCTCTTGCCAGCAACGTGTTGCCTTATGTCGATCTCACTACAGGAACTTTTTCTCGAGTAGAGCCACAAACCGCTTTTAACGAATTAGCGCGACGGCCTTTTGAGCAATTTGTTGAACCGTTGCGCTATCTAGATGAAAGCGGCCAAGAACAACAAATCGACATTTTCGATAACAATGTTCAGATGAAAACCGGCCTTGGTTTCAAGGGGAACATGCCGGGGGAGATTAATGCAATTCAATATCTGGAAGCTTTGCGAGTGTTTAGAAAAAGTGATAATTACAAATCGCTATCAGATAAAGCAAAACAAGAAGTCGAAACTGAGTATGATTCCATCGACGCTTATGTAGGAAACGACATTTCAGACAACCCTATCGTCAGAAGTTTTGAAGCAATTGGTGAATCACTCAATTTTACTGATCCTAGATTTGATCAAAACACAGCTTCTCAATTTTCGTCAGGCGTTGGAAGCATGGTGGCGTTTATGTTACCTAGCCGAATAGCTGTTGCTGGCCTATCAAAGACGGGCGGCGCAGTGCGATTGGGTGCGAAAGGAGACAGGTTGTTCAACCTAAAACTTGCACCTAAGCAGCTTGACTATGCTTCTAAGCCTTGGGGTTTGACGGCTGGCCAAGGTGCTGCTTACAACTCTATGGCAGCGTTCGATCAAATCGAACAACGAATAAACATCGCAGCGCAAAATCCTGATGTTGATGTTTCTAGTGATCTTAGAAATGCAGGCACGCTATTGGCCTTTGCAGCATTAGGTATGACAGAGGGCATACCAATTGCCAAAGGCTTAGAGCGATTGAGATTCAGTAAGCTCCCGCCTACGCTTCGTCAAAAAGCTGCTGCCGTAGCAGGCGAAACCATCACTGAAGGTGCGCAAGAGGGTGGCCTAAGTTACCTTAATTTGTTAGTAGGCGAAGCCGTATTACCTGCCGAATTTGAATCAGTAAATATTGGCGATGAGGTAAAACAATTGCAAATGTCATACGGTGAGCGCTTTATGTCTCGCTTTGATGAAGAGGAGCAAGGTATGCTAATGGAGGCTGGGATAGGCTCTAGCATAGGATTAATTATGGCGCTAGCTACTGTTGGCTCTGTAGGGCGCAGATCGCGCAACATCCAAAAAAGCAATCAAGCGGAATTATCTCAAGTTGAGGAGGCATCTGCTGCGCTAGCAGAGGCACTTAGCGGCCCAGATGCAGCAGTTGTGTTGCAAGAATACTTGCCAGAGGGCGTTACCATTACCGAAGCAGAGGTAGCAGAACTGCAGTTGATATTTGGCGGCGTCGAAGCTGCGTCAGCACCCGGACAAAGCCAAGTTGAGTATCTTGAACAAGAACTTGCTCGAGCAAACGAAGAATACGGATTCGACAGCGAAAAAGCACAAATCGCATTCAACGCTGTTAAAATTGCTAAAGCCACGCAAAGTTCTACAGCAGCAAATCGCATGGCTGCGCAGGCAGTTGCGCTCAAAGAATACAAGCAACAATCAGCTGATCTCGATGCTGCGATTGATCGCGCTGAAACTAATCTGAGGCAAGCGCAAGAAGGGGGCTTGATGCCAGCCAACGCAGTGCAAGGCATACAAAATTCTCTCAATGATTTGTTGTTGCAAAAGGCAAGACTAAATCAATTACACGCTGCCACAAAAATGTCGCAAGGCAGCACTGTGCAACTTTCAAACGAAGAAAAATCACTCCTTGAGCAAGGCTCCCCGGAGTTAGGATTACCCGCAGCCTTAGAAGCGGTAGAGGCAGAAGGAGGCTCTGTTCCAATTATTCTGGATGATGCTGTCGCTTGGGCTGCTGAAGCGGCTCCTGCGAACCGAGCATTGATTGAGATGTCAGAGGCTGAGACTCGCAAGCGAATTGCAGATGGCGTCATGCAGCCGCCAAGAGCTCGAGAATACGAAGGCTTGTCGCCAACACTAGAAAGCGTAGAAGCGGCTCAGGAGCAAACACAGGCCGAAAGAGAGCGCAGAGAGCAGATGCCAGTTGATCCTGAGCTAGCAAATTTGCCTAAATACAACGTCAAGAAGCTGATGAAGCCCAGGAGAGGGCAAAAGGCAGGCGAACAAGCAATGCGTTCTGCTAGCGCTGCTTTGATTGATTCCGCTGTTGCTGCTAGTGCTGATGCCCTACCAAATCTTAGCGAAGAGCAGAGATACAACATAGCTGGCGCTATAGTGGAACAGATTATTGAAACTGTTTCGCAGCAAGAAACCGCTTTCAAAAAAGTGCAAGTAGGAAGGTTTGGCGGCACTGCAGCTGTTGAATTTGACGGCACGCTAAAAATTGACCCAGAGTTGTTGATTAACCAATCCTTGCAAGCAATTTCATCAGGAGCATCTGTTGCTGAAGCAGTCGAAGTTGCAAGAAAAACAGTTTTAGAGGAATCGACGCACAACATTATCCGCCGGCTTGTAGGCGATCAAGCTGTTGCAAGCATTTGGGAGCGATTGCCTCAAGAGCTTAAAGATTTAACAACGCAAAGTTATTTTGCCTACACCATCAACAAGGCAAAAAGGCAGCGAGGCATAGACCTCACTAACGTCCCTGTTAATCAGTGGCCTGCAGAATTTGAGGCAGACATCCAAAGGGCATCAAACTCAACCTACATGGGCCATGAATATCTCAATATGGTGGTTGAGGCTGCGAGAGACGGTCAGGTTGGCATAGCGCAGATGCTGCCTAACGATGAATCACTTTGGGAAAAGATCGTTGCAATCCTTGAAAATCTTGTTGGCAAATTAAATTCATTGCTAACAGACAAGAACGTAACAGACCCTGGCTTGCGACGCGAGATTGAAAACCTTCGCGACCTAACAATCCAAGCGCAGAGCTTTGTTGAAGCCGGGCTTATTGATTTGTTTGCTGAAACGCGAACCGACAAACAACTAGACACGCCGGCAAAGCGGTTGGAATACGTGAGGGAGGCTGCGATCCCGCAAATGGTAGCAGCGCAATATCGCAACGTCGGCATCTCACCTGAGATTTTGGTAGCTGCAGCAAATGTAGGCGTTAGCCGCGCAGTGCAAAAACCAGAAAACTTTAGAGAAGAAGTTGTGCGACAAGCTCAGAAAGCAATTGAAGAGCGCATTGCTGACATAATTCCTGATAGTGCGGTCATGCCGCTCCCATTGCGCCCAGACGTAATGGATTTCCTCAAAACGCAAACGCCTACAACAGAGCAAGATGCCAAGTCTCAAGGCGATGAAGTGCTACGCAAAGTGATTGCGAAACTACCAAAGCTGCAAGCTGAGGTTTTTGAAAAGAGTTATATAGAAAATAAATCAAATGAGGATATTGCTGCTGAATTAGGAAAGTCTACTAAAGCAGTCGAGAATATACTGCAGAGAGCGAAAGAAAATGTCGCTAAGATCCTTACGCAAGCTAGGCGAGAGCGTGACGCAGCAGCTCAAAAGACGCAAGTTCCAGAATCAGCCGGTTTTGGCGATCAGGGCGCCGCGCCGCGTGAATGGCCAGAACCAGAAACTGTTGAGACAATCAGTCTAGCTGGCATGAAAGAGGACAAGCCCGGCGAGCAAATGCGCATGGCTAAGTTCAAAGGTGGAGATTTGATATACACAGATGATCCAGAGACAATGGAGGCTTTGGACTACGACGGCAGCGAAGGCGCCATTGTGACAGGTGTATTTAGGCAACGCGAGTTCGGGGTGCGCGGCATGGAAATGCTGGCTTGGCTTCGCAGTCGCATTGACGGCCCAATTTATGTAGAAGGAATTGTTGAGTCAGCGGAAGGTTTCTACCAGCGTGCTGAGGAGTATAACCTCATTGACGGTTATGAGCCTCATTTCAGTGAGTTATATACAGATGACGAACTCGATCTGCAGTTTGCTGCTATGCGAGGAGAGAATGAAGAACTCACGGCTAAGTGGTCAACCTCTCACCCGCTCACAAGAGATTACAGCGGATTGCCTACGTCATTTTTTAGAGGGCATTTTGACAATGATTTGTTCAATACACCGTCTAGACATGGCTCTTTCTTGGGGTCAGGATTGTATTTCACAACTTCAATTGATGACGCAAATAACTACGCCGATGTCGATTTGCACCCCGATAACGCCAAAGAGTTTTTAGAGTTTTTGGCGGAAGAAACAGCAGACAATATTGAAGCTGACAACCCAGAAACAGATAGCGAACAAGCTGACAACATTGCAAAAGCACTTTTTGCTAATCGCTTTTCTCCGCGCATCACGCCTGTTTATTTGCACGGTCAAAAATGGGCGATACTCGATCCTAGCAACCGAGAGGAAATTTTTGTATCAGCTGGTGTTGAAATAGACGTTGATCGATACCGAGAAGACATTCTAGCCGACTTGCAAGAAGACTATGCTTACGATCAACGAAACGGAAATGAACTGCTGAGTTTTGAGGGCTATTTGGATTCTCGAGGAATCAATGAAGAATATTTCAAATCAGAAGCTATTATAAAAGCCAATGAATTAGGCGATGACATCCCGGCAAGCGGAGAAGCTATTCGAATTATAGATGCAGCTATAGATGTGTTGGAAAATAATGACCAGATTTTTGATGCCGTTAATAGCAAAGCGATAGATTCTTTGTTGGAATCTAAATTTGAGCTGATCCAAGAAGATGCTCGCATGAGCATGACAGACTTTGCTCTCAACGTATTTGAAATTTCTCCGTTAAGCTTTCGGAACTTGAGGAACATGTCCTCCGAAGTTTTTGAAAATGGCGGCGAAGTGTTCGCAGAAGCGCTCAAGTTGCTTGATTACGACGGCGTAATTATGAACGCTACGTCGTATTTCCCAAGAATGGAAGTAGTGCAGGAACAAGATACTTGGCACGCTTTAGTTTGGAACGCAAAACCCGTTTACGGAATGTTTGGAGGTCTTGCTAGAAAAAGGCGAGACCCATTGCAGTATGCAGCGCAAAGAGTGGGCGTTGAGGTGCAACCAAACATAACATCTGAAAAGAGCGATTTAATAAACGTGGTGCAAAACAAGATATACTCCCAGGACATGGGCGTTGTTATTGTAAGAGAGCTTTTGCAAAATAGTCTTGATGCAATTCGCCCTGACGTTGAAAAAGGAAATAAGGAAGGTTCTGACAACGAAGTTGTTGTAATAATTGATGAGGAAAACAGAACCCTTACAATAGAAGATACTGGTCACGGCATGCCTCCAGAGAGAGTTGCCTCAGCACTTATTGACATAACTAAAAGTTTCAAAGAAACGGGAGGCGCCGGGGGTTACGGTTTAGCCAAGGCTGTTATTTTTGGTAACAGCGACAACTTTACAGTTGAAACAATGTTTGAGGAGAATGACGGCTCCTTCACCAAAACCACAATGACTGGTGATGGTCAAAAATGGTTGAACACAATTAATGACAAACCAAACGGGGTATCAATTGTAGCTAATCGCAATGCAGCTGTTTCTTCTGGTGCTGAAACTGTTGTATTAAAAAACACATTCGCTACCAAGCAGATTAAAGACATTTCTGATTTTGAGAACATGGCTTTGCCACTTAGCAACGTGCTTCCTAAAGGGTTTTCTCTCGAGGTAGATTCCTATAATTTGTTCAATTGGAATATTAATCCTAATTTGGTTCCAGACATCCCTAAAGTTTTTAGGGAACGCCAACAAGAAGTCGTTGACATCCTCCAAGATTATTCTCACCCGCTACACGCATCTCTGGACAATCTTGCGAGTGCTTATTTCCCTTACCCTGTAAATTCACTTCTCAGCCTCAATTCAGAAATTGAGGATTACGAATATAGAAAAAAAACTGGGAACTTCATAACTAGAACTCAAGTCACTTCTGATGAAGACCTAACTCTGTTAGAAGCGATGCCCGTTTTTGACCCAGACAACTCCTTAAATGTTGCGACAGATAAGTTTTTCAAGGCGTTGGGATACCTGCCGCCGCCATTGCGAGACCGTATCGTAGAGAATTTTAATCGCATTTTAGTGGATACAAATAGGACTCCGATTGAAATCATCATCAAAAACGAAGGCGAAGATTTTTTTGGTGAAAAACTTGGAGCAAAATACAGCTTTGGTGGACAAGAATATTCTGGTCACAACTATCTGAACCAAATATTTGAAGAGCGCTATATGGAGCTCGACCCGTCGATGGCGGCGTTAACAGATATGCTTTTAGAGGAATTTCCTAAAAATTTCTCTAGTGAGATTATCACAGTTAACAAGCCTGGCTCCTACACAAAAATAACAACACAAATACCAACACAACAAAACGATAATAGTGGTGATGCTATAAATTTCGATTTTGTCGAAGCTGAGAAAACAGCAAACCTTATAGCTGTTAATGATCCTATGGGCGTGCGGTTCTCCATAGGAACAAACAAAAACAACGCAAAAGCAGTAAGAAGAAGTTCTGAACCTTTATCCTATTTAGGAACGAAAAATGATAAAGGGACTAAATACACTCTTTTGCAAAGAGATGATATATCTGAAAGAAGCTCTATTAAAGTTAACATATTAAACAAAGGGATCTGGCAATTTTCAAAGAATTTCGCTTTTGAGTCAAGCATTCCTCTGCCGAGCTCTATAACAATCAATGTTTCTACTAAGATTGATCCTAAATCTAATGCTTATCCTTTCAATGCGGGACGAGATAACTTCAGCACAACTGGAACGATTGCTTACAACGATTTGTTTAATAATTATCGAAAAACTGCTGCAGCAGCAAAAGTTAATAAAATCATTTCTCAATATAGAAACAGCCCAAATCTCAAACAGCAAAATGTAAAAACTCTAAAAGTTTTTGACCTTACGGGGAGCAACGCTGATCTGGCTGTCGAACTGTCGCAAAACGACCTAACCAATCAAGTGATGGAGGTTGTGCAAAAATATTATGACAAGTTGTCTGCACATCTGGAGAGAAGCGGTTTTGAGTCTGCGACAAAAAGCGATTTAATTGGTATCAATGTTGGAATGACTGCTTTGGGAGTCAATTTTACTTCATCTGCAACTAATACAAATGCAGGTGAATATCGATTCAATAACAACAAATATGGAATCACCGTATCTCCATTTCGCATATATAAAAGAATCATAAATAAGAGAGAAACAGCAGAGCTAGGATTAGATCAATATGGCGATGACAGCAGTATGTTCGCTGCTGAGTTAGTAACAACGCTCCTGCATGAGCTTACTCATAACTCAGGATATGGAGACGCTACCGAGCAATACTCATACGTCCTTACTCGCAATATTACGCGAATGGGGCCAATGTATTTCCCATTTGTTGAACAATTAGCTGATGATGTAAACTCCTTGTTTGAAGCTGGCTTGGGAGATTTTCTATCTGAAGCATTAGAGAAAGAATCAATAAATAACAACAATGACTACAAAACCTTCATCAACGGAACGCCAACAGGACTCACAAAAGAAAAAGGAGAACATAGAGATTTTAGTCTTCGTGAGTCATTTGAGTTTAGCTCAGACAGAGAGCCAACTCAAAGCAATCGTGAGGGCGATCAAGGCGCAGCCGAAAGGGGAACAACTTTTGAACCTAGTTTACCCGATATTCAAAAGGCAGCATCCAACCGCGCCAAAACTAGAAGAAGTGATGCCTTCGGATTAGAACGAGACTTCGCTGGGAGGCTTGTTTCCGCGCCAGAAGTAGAGTGGCCGCAAGGAAGTGGAGAAAACGGCGCTTGGAACGTGCTAAGTTTGTTTGATGGAATCGCAGCTGGGGCGCAAGCAATCAAAAACCTTGGCATCCCGATTGATAATTATTATTCGTCAGAAATTGAAGAGTCAGCAATAAAAATCCAGAAAGCTAATCACAACTTCATTGAGGATGTTGGTGACGTTCAAAAGCTTAAATCTATAAAAATGGCGCCTATTGATCTCATATGGGGCGGATCGCCGTGCCAGGGATTTTCTTGTCGAGGCAAAAGAGCAGGGATGGCCGACCCTCGTAGCGCATTGTTTTGGGAATTTGTAAAACAAATCAAAGGCAAAAAACCCAAGTTTTTCTTGCTCGAGAACAATGCCTCAATGAAAAAAGAAGACCAAGCTGTTATCACAGAAGCACTTGGCGTCTCCCCCGTAAGAATAAATTCTAAGCTCTCTACCGGCGCTTTGAGAGATCGCTTGTATTGGGCTAATTTTCCAATCACGCAACCAAAAGACATGGGCGTGAAATTAATTGATGTTATTGATCAAGAAGTCCCTCAAGACGCTTTTTGGAATCAAGAGGGCATTGAGAAACTAATGAGCTATGTTGACCGTCGCGGTCGTTCTCGCTGGAACATGGGAGATCATCACGATGTCAAAAGAGATAAGGCTAAAGCAATCACACGAAACATCGCTAAAGGCGCACCAAAAAATCTGTTAGTTGATCAGAAGGGCAGATACCGCAAAATCACCCTTCCAGAAGTAGCGCGTCTTATGGGTTTCCCAGACGGTTATCTATCGGATGTTGAGGGAGTAAGCAACACGGCAAAATATCAAGGTATTGGGAACAGTTGGTCAGTCCCGGTCATAGAACACATTTTGATGCACACGGCGCAAGAGCCGATTAGCACGTTCACTCCTGCTAAAAATATCGAAGTGTTAAACCATCAAGCATATCTGCAAAGCACAAGAGAGAAATGTGATGCTTGCGTCAAAATGATTAGCAAAAGCAAATACGCTGCTTATGCCAACGATTTGCTGATAGGTGAATTTCTCTCTGATAAACAAGCTGAGAACGCTCTTAATAACTTGGCTCCTCTACTCGATTTGAAGATCGGAGACTACGTGCATTCAATTAACAGCGGCGGCAAAACATTTTCTATCGAAAACGTGCAGTTTAATGATCTCAAGTTAGAAATGCTTGATCAAAGCAACGGAGAGATTACTACAGCCTTTGGCGATGAGGTTTACAAAACGGAGCTCAACAGCGCAGCAAGACCCTTCCCAGAAACTTTCCCAGATGCCCACGTCAACACAACATTGCCATTCTTGAGGGGCAAAGAAGGAAGCGACAAAAGAAAACGTCACGAATCCGCCAAAGCTGGCGACACGTTAGCCGCTACGCAAATTGCAATTGAGTCGATTAAACCAGAGATAGCTCAAGAAGTTGCAAATAATTACCCTAATTCAATTCTAGTGTTTCCTGATAGCCAAGAAATGGGGGGAACAAATGCTATCCCGGCAGCAGCAGCAGCAGCGCTAGCAGACATGACTGGCCTTGAAGTAGATGAGAAAATAGTAGAGTTGGTTGCAGGGAATCATACAAATGCAAACGCAATAGAGAGATTGTTCAGAGTGCCTGAGTTTGGCGGAGAAGTGCAAGCTGGCAGAGACTACGTGATTATTGATGACGTATTGACCACGGGATCTACGGTCAATGAAATCCGCAAATACATTGAGAGAAGCGGCGGGAACGCAGTGGCTGTTTTTGCTTTAGCTGCATCTCATTCTGCGCAAACTGGCAACAGCAGGTATTTGAAGCCCAGGGCTGAAACAGTTGCAAAATTAGACAGGTTTGCTACAGTTGAAAAGTCTGGTCAAGAGGTCGTAGACGACCTACTTTCTAAGTATGGACTTCCAAGCATTGATTCCCTCACAAACTCGCAAGTCGCCTACCTCGGACTCGGCAAGCGGGACGCAGCAGCACTCGAAGCTGTCCTTGAGGCAGGACGCCAAAAAGAAAATGCTAGAAGAAACGCGCAAGCACCTCAAGAAACTGCGCGGAGAACCAATGATCTCTGGGGAATCCCGCAGCAAGAGTTCACCTCTGCAGACACTTCGCGAGGAAACTCCAACAGACTTCCCAGAGGATATACCTATTTAGAGGAAAATGGCCTAATCCGCCCGAGACAAGTTGTCTTGGATATTGGCACAGGGCCATACCGCCACGCTGACAAGGCGGTTGCGAGGATGGGTGGTGTATTTTACTCCTATGAGCCGTGGTTTGAGGAACGCTCTGCAGACAGGATTGCAGCGGTCAAAAAAGCAGCCAACGGTCAGAGCGACATTGTAGTTTCAAACAATGCGCTGAATGTCATCAAAGAGGTTACCAATCAACGCCGGCTGATTCTGCAGGCTGAGAACGCTTTAAAACCCGGTGGCACGTTTTATGTCACAATTTACAAAGCAGAAAAAGAGGGGCCATCTGGCGAGGATACCTATCAAGTTGCTGCTAAACCTGATTACTACGTTGATCTAATTGCAGACATCTTTGGCGAAGAAAATGTCTCAAGAAAAGAGGGTGTGATTACTGCCATCAAGCCTTCGGAGCAACAAGCAGCAACGCGAGAAACCCCATCTCCCTCTCCTCTTTACATCAGCACTATGCAGACCGCAATCGATGCCAAGATGCCTGAGAAAGCTGGTGTCGATCAAGTGGGCGCAATTATCGGCAACTGGCAAGTTCACGAAGGAACTGAAGATCAAGTGGGCAAAATGCGTCGCAAGTTTCCAGCAACGCAACGTGATGCAGCTGAAGGTTTTGCTGCAGACTTGCCGGGAGTTGTGCGCTGGCAAAGTAGTGTCACACAAGAAGAGATAGAAGCGAGTGGTGTGTTGGATTTTCTTGAAGGCCAGCGCAGCTTTTCAAAGAAAGAGGTTCTTGATTTCATCAAAACTTCACAACCGATTATCAGAGAAATTGACTCTGCAGACAAAAATCATGCAACTCGCTACGAAGAATACGCTACTGACGGCGGCGAAAACTACAGAGAAATTTTGTTCATCTACAAGCCCGAAGGAGAAAATACATTTAACACGCTTACAGGATCTCATTGGGATCAGGAAAACGTGATGTTTCACGCCAGGGTTTCTGACCGCTACGACACACAAGGGCGCAAAGTGATGTATGTAAATGAAATCCAATCTGATTGGCATCAGAGAGGACGCAATGCTGGATATATCACGGCAGCTGAAGATGCTGAGTTCCAAAAGGCTGAGGAAAATTTGCTAAAACAAGCTGCTGAAGAGTTTGGCTTTCCGGATTATGATGGTTTCGTTGACGCTAGAGAATATGTGCGGCAACAAATTGGCTCAGACAAACCTGATTGGGCAGATGCTGCCGATTGGGAAATATTTACTGCGCACAGACAAAAAATGGAACAAAATCCAGTTCCTTATGCGCCTTGGGGCAACTCTTGGCCGAAGCTAGCAACGAACAGAATGGTTCAGATGGCTGCGCAGAGTGGATACGATGCCATCGCTTTCCCTACGGGATTACATCAAATCGATTTAAACACAAACGACTTTCGCACACGGGTTGAGAGCATTGAGTTCACCAAAGAAAGTAAGAGACAAGATATTTCGTATGAAAAAATGAGCGGCGCAAAAGCTTATGCAGGCGCTGTTGATGATCTTTCCGCAATCGTAATTGTAAAGGATAGCAGAACTGGTGAGTATAGGGGCTTTGCTCCTGCGCACTTGCAGAGTGAAGGGGCGCAGCTGAAAGCCAGAGATGTAATTAAAGGAGCCTCAGAAGTGTTTTTTGCCAAAGTTGAAGGCAACGCAGAGCATGACAAAAAAATTCGCAAATTGAATGAGCTAGTTACAGCAGCCGCTGCCATCAAAGATGCTTCGAGGCCACAAGATGTCTATTATCGAACACAAGAAGAGCCTCACTACAAATTCAATACAACCTCAGATACAACATTTGAGCTTACCGCAAGAAACAATATGCACGGTGCTGGGCAACCGCTCATAGATCCAGCAAAACCTGAGACGGCGTTCGTTCCGCTACAAGAATTAGACATAAGCACAGAAAATGGCCGCTCGTTTAATTTGATCGATATAAATCGACAAGGTTTCGTGCCTTATGCCGCGCGTGTAAATGTTGACGCTCAGCAATTGATGAATGCTGCTGTAGGATCGATGCCCAGAGACACGTTTTATCGCACCGATTATATTCTGGGTGGATATGCTAGCGATCAAAATTTTGACATGCCGCGATACACAACCGATTCGCGATTTGCAAATTATGCTGAGAACGTGGCAAAAATGGAAGCTTACCGGGCAACCGTAGGTGATGCATTAAACCTAACTAAGCAAGACGCCGACGTTTACAAAGTGACGTTTAATAAGATGGGAATAAACTATTCAATTTATATCCCATCAAATGGCACTACGCGGCAAAACGGCAAAAATTTCACTTTGTCAGATTTCACTAATAACAAGCAAAATGATGACGCCGTTAGAGCGCTAGGCGTCAACGAAACATTTAAGATCGAAGAGGACAAT
>Ga0181412_1000057_pt1 | contig 39921 bp, 33 predicted proteins | sample 35SPOviralmetaG_FD_130113 | JGI IMG/M metagenome (GOLD analysis project Ga0181412, IMG submission 130113) | Marine viral communities from the oligotrophic San Pedro Time Series (SPOT) site, San Pedro Channel, CA, USA - 35 SPOT_SRF_2012-08-15 | ecosystem: Environmental > Aquatic > Marine > Strait... | reverse complement strand
CATTTAACATGGTGGTGAATAGTGGCCCATAGTTAGAGTCCCTGCGAGAGCTGGAAAATGCACGTAAGTGTATTTTCCTTTAGCGAGAAGGCAAAGCCGTATACAGAACTATAGTGCATTGTGTTAACAGGTTTCTATACGTTGTAAAAAAGTCCCGCAAATACGTAAAATACAATATAACCGCCGCACATACAAACTATACAATATAACCGCCACATACACACAAATACAATATATAACACCGCACATACAAAAAACCGCTAATACAAACTATGCAATATAAACACCCCTGCAAAAAAATTTTCGCATACAAAAAATGCAATATATGACCCCTCCGATAAGTACTAATATGAAAATAGCATTTATTGGAGATAGTTTCTCGGCATACAGTCAAGACGGCCAAGAAAAAAATCATTGGTCTTACTTGCTATCACAACACTTCCCTCAGCACCAATTCATTAATTATTCACTAGGCGGTCGAGGGTATGATCATTATCGTATAGCCATGCTTGATGCAAAAATGAAAGATGTTGATGTTGTATTAACTAATGAAACATATAATCAACGAATACTTTCAAGTATTGCTGATGGTGAATTATTTACTCTTGAAAACGAAGTATCAAGTAATTATAAAACACTTGTTCTTAGAAACACATATTGGTATTCTATACATTCAGACGAATTAATGTACTTTGGAGATGAAACCAATAGAATACCAAAGTCTACACAAAAAGCATTGTTAGAAACACTAAGGAATACATCTGTATCTAGTAGATATCGTTTGTATAATAGGAAATGGTGGGACAATGTAGATAAACTGTATAATTTTAAACACATAATAAAATTAAACTTATTAAGAAATCCAAATGAGGCAATAACAGATGATTTAACAAATGCGTATAGTAAACTTTTATTAGCCCATGGAGTAGAACCAACACATTCACCACGAGGCCACGCATCAACACAACAACGACAATTGTATTTTGACAATGATCTAATTATCTCTAGAGACGATGACCATTGGAGTCCTAAAGCAAACAAATGGGTTTTTAACAACTATATTTTGCCTAAAGTCGTTGACATCCTCTGATAAGTACTAATATGAAATGGGCACTAGTGATATTATATTTTATAGCAGGACCGGAAGGTGGCTGGTACGAAAGCGAACGCAAGTTCTACGATACAAACGAACAGTGTGTAGAACAAATGTAATTTTTCAATGCGATGCCAAAGCCAGGTGTGATGATGTCTAGATGCCACGATGTACAACAAAAAGAATGGTGGAAGATAAAAGGCCACATTTAATGGAATTACTGATCAAAGCAATCATAGGCGGAATCGTTATTGCCACTGTCAGCACAGTGAGTGAACGTTATCCTACTATAGGAGCCTTTGTATTGGGCATACCATTAGCAACATTTGTTTCATTTGTGTTTATGTATTATGCAGGAGTTGATGTACAAACATTTAAAACCATTAGTATACACACAGTATACTTTGTGTTGATCAGTTTATTATTCTTTCCAGTGTTTGTTTTTATGATTTCGCAGTATGGATTCTGGTTGTCTATGCTAGTTGGTACAGCAGTAACAGGATCACTTATGTTATTTCTTTATAGATTTCTTTAACAAGCAGAACATTCTCTTATCTGAAAGAGCCAAAAGGGTTTGAGCTCTAAACCAAACAATAGATTATCACCGTCTATCCATTGTCCTATAGCATAAGGAATCAACCCTACCAGAACAAATACTAATACAAGTGCTAGTATTTTACTTCTGTTGCCTAATATCATATACAAACTCTTTACCAATCATTTCGCAAGTCCAAACATTGCCATTATATTTTTTAAAAGTCATCTTTATAGAATTCTCTAATAGCATTTGGATATCACCATTTGGAAGACGCTTCCATACTTCTGCTTCGGAAGAAACGCCTGTGTCTGTACATGTGATTGTAACCATTTCTAATTCGTGTTTACCAATATTCATACTTTTATAATATACTATATTTTTTATTTGTCAACTATAATTGTTTTAATTTAAAGTTTATACAATCTATTTTCTTCTGGAAAGATATTACAGCCTGTTCTCTAGTTGGCCATTTAGCAGTAGGTTTCTTTATTTGGAAGTACCAGCCAAACTTTCCATCACTATTACTATTGCACCACAATATAGTTTTCATATTGATATCTTTGGTCAGTTCTGCCTTAAACTTAAATGACTTATTATATCCACATCCCTTACGAATAAGTCCGTTGTTTTCCAAACGACAATCATCGTACATCCAGTCGTTTATCATTTATCTGTAAATGAAAGGATCTTGTTTTCTTAACTTTTTAATTTTCTTTTTGTAAGCTCTCCAAATTTTAAAATCTAGCCACTTACCTTTTATCCAATTAACTATAAACATTATTTTTCCTTATTGTGTTGTGTTATATATTTATGTACCAGTTGAGTGCTTCTTGGTTACCACTTTGTTCTATTATTTGTTTCAGTGTTAATCCTTTGCGTATATTTTCGATAAACTCTACTTTTTCTTTTCCTTTACGTAAATCAGCATGATAGTTTTTAAAATCTTCTTCATACACAGGTTTATCTTTAATTCTCAACAACTGACTAACAGCATACTCACTATCACGAATATCTTTTTGTTTAACATTTAATATAATATCATCTATGCACTTGTTCATTACTGATCTTGGAACAGCAGAAGGACATATCAAGTTGTCGGGTTCGTGGGGACCTGCTCTGTGTATTCTTATTCTAGCATCTTGCTCAATTGCAAAATTAATTAGCTCTGGCATTCCTCCAAACAAGCCCGGTGTTGTTATTGTTGTTTCTAAATGTATTTGAAATCTTGATTTATCGTACAGTCGTAGTTGATATAATTTTTTAAAGTTTTCTTTCCATTGATTCCATACTAAACCAGTGCGTACATATTCTCCAACAGGACCTCCACCATCGATGCTACAACCAATGTCTACTCTTTTAAACTGTTTTAACAGTTCTACTAAATCATAATCTTTGTAGTGCATTCTGCTTAAATTAGTATTATATCTAAGCCAAACGTTTTTGCTATGTCCGGACTCTACCAAGTGTGTTAATACTTTCCAGTGTATATCCCACATCAAAGGTTCTCCGCCGGCGAAGTAAATATTTGTTAACGTTTTATCCTTTACGCTTTTCCACAGCTCATCTTCTAATTTCTTTTGCCATGGTTTGGTCATGCTCTGATGATCTACTTCTAAGTATCTTCTTTCATAACCTTTTAACGGATAGTTTTCATGTTTCTTCGCTTCTGCCTCGATTTTACTTGCCCACTCTACACTACACATACGACAAGCAAAGTTACATAAGTTTGATAATTCGTAATGGAAAGATGTAGGAGATAAAGATGTTTCTCCATCTGGTGTAGTATTTTCTAATATTGTTCTAATATAATCTTTGTAAGATTCATTCCACATATCTTTGTATGAACCAGCAGTGATTGATTTTTTATCATTAGGATCGCATATTTTACATTCTGGTAATGCTTCACCATTAAGCATTCTTTTGCGAACGCTTTTCATATAGTCATCATTCCACCACTGTTCTAATTTCGGAACTGCACTGTTATCAGCATCATTTTGATAAACTGAATTACAGCATAGTTTTCTTTTGCCTTTGATTTTGTTAGCATAGGCATGAACCCACGGTGCAGTACAGAATGTTTTACTTATGTTATCCATCATAACTATTTATGGATTTTTGATATAATGATTGTATTCAGTTACTTCAGCAAGTTCGGGAAATATACTACCAAACTTTTCTTTTCTAAATTCATCTTTGCGTATGGTCCACTTAACAAATTTCATCCAATCATGATACCCGTCGCCATCTTGTTGCATGTAATCAATAAAAGTTTTTACATTTGGATTGCTGTGGTTTTCTAATTTTTTAATGATTTCTTTTTTTGCATTGTTAGGTAAACATTTAATATTATAGTGCATAGGATAATGTAAGTTGTTTAAGTAAACACTTATACCAAAATCATTTGCCCATTCTAGAAACTCTGGAATATAATACACATTAAAAATATTAATAGTATGGCAGATGCCGACAGTAAATTTTTTACTTTGTTTATCTTTAAATGCTTGTATTATTTCTACAGCACGATTCCATTTAGCAGGATGTCTTTGATATTCAAATTGTTCACCGATGCCGTCAATTGAAAATTGTACATCAACTGATTTAAAGTGTGGCCATATAGATTCAAGTGCTTCATTTGGTAATTGTGTTCCGTTAGTGTTATAGTGTATTCCTATGTTTTTCGAATAACCTTTTTCAACACAAAACTTTAACAACTCAAATTGTTCTTTGATCATAAATGGTTCACCACCTGTAAAGTCGATGTATTCTAATGTAGGCAACATAGTTTCGAGTTGTTCCCAAAACTGTTTATTAGTTTCAGGCCAACTGTGTCTCACGTGATCGTCATTTATATTATCTTGTTTATCATAATGCTTTTGTTCTGCAATCCATTTTGAGCTTGAATGCGTTCCACATATACGACATTTTAAATTACAGATGTTTCCTAGTTTTAAATCTAAATATTTTATTTTTGGATTTTCCAATGTTTCTTTTGTAATATGATGTTTAAACCTAGCATTGTCTCTAATACGTTTTGAAGTTTTACCACTTGCTTCTTCTGACCAACACTTACCACACCCGCTAGGCATTTTACCATCTAAGAAATCTTGTCTTAGATTTCTATAATAATCACTGTCCCATGCTTCATTTAAATCGTTTTCATTTAAATTAAATGGTTGCTTGTTTCCATCAGTCATGTTATTATTATACATACAGCAAGGTTTAATCCATCCGGCCGCAGTGGACTCTAGTGAGATCCATGGTAATATACAGAATGATTTTGGAGTTTGCATAGTTGTATTTAACATAGCACAAAAAGGATATAATGTCTATACAAGAAAAATATAATTTTTATAAAGAAGAATTGGAACTGCTTACTGAAAATATGGACAAGTATCAGTATCTAATTGACTTAGGATCACGAGCAACCATGCCGACAGAGTTTAGGATTGAAACTTTTAAGGTGCCAGGGTGTATGAGTCAAGTATGGTTAGTTCCAAAATATGATAACAATGTATTAACATTTATGGCAGATTCAGATGCACATATTACCAAAGGAGTAGCATCACTAGTTGCCGATATCTTTAGTAATGCAACTAAAGAAGAAATACAAAATACAAATGTAGATAGTATAATTGAAGGATTACAATTAACATCAATATTATCTCCTAACAGACGTAATGGTGCTTATAACATGTTTGGTAAAGTAAAAGAATATGCAAAGTAAAACTAAGATTGCATGCCTAGGGTGTTCTTGGACAGAAGGTGTACAAAAAAATAGTGAACCTCTTGAACACAAAGATACATATCCTTATATTTTAAATCAATGGCTTACTAATAGTGGAAATCAGAATACTATGTATAATGCCGGTAGAGCAGGAGCAGGTATAGAGTATTATCATTTTGTTGCTGATTATCTTTTAAAAAATTATGATCCAGATATTTTTGTGATACAAATTACAACACACGACAGAACTATATTAGTTTTAGATCCTATTGATGAAAAAGAAAAACAAATGAATTTTGGTATAGATCAATATGGAAATGATTATCATAAAATTTGGGATAATAACATGTCGTTTGTGCATTTAAGTCCTGGACTAGGTTCTGGTGCAAGTGAACATGGAGATATAAAAACATGGGCATGGTTTGTAGAACATTTATGGAAAAGTAGAATTAATAATAAAGTCGTACCACCGTTAACATTTGATGCTTTTAAAAGTTATCTAGCAACTTGGTACGAACAATCAAAAGACTCATATCATCAAACATATTTTTATTATCAGCAAACATATTCGTTAATTAATTATTTAGAATCACTTGGTAAAAAAGTTATTCCTTTTTATTGGCTAAATTATAAACCACAATTGAAAACAAAACTATTTCCTACTAGGCAGTTTCCATCAGTTGAAAATTTATTTGATGATGCGACTTTTAAAAGTTTACAAATTGATAACGGATATCACTTTGGTAAGCAAGGTAACACTAGACTTGTGCAAGAGTTCTTAGGTCAGCAAGTTCTGGAAACAATGAAATAAAATCTTCTTTACGTAATTTATCAACCATATCAGTTCTTTCCCAAAACTTTGGTAATAGATGTGAATGATCTTTTTCATACATAAAATGAATTAGTTTGTCGTAACGTTTTTCTTTATTGTTTGTGTAAGTATCAAACCATTCTTGTTCTTTACGATATCTTTCTTCTAAACGTTTTTTAATTTCCAACGGTAGCACTTGTATAGAAAGTTCTTCTGGAACAAACAACGGATTGATTAAACTACCACCAACTGCATCGATCCAACCCTTTTGTATCCATTCATGATGGAAGTCAGGCACGTGAAAACTATTATATACATTTAAACATGTTGCTAAAAATATATACACATCAGGACAAATATCAAACATACGTTTTCTATTTTCTTCAACCTGTTCCCAAGACTGACCTTTACGTAAATATTCTCCACGCTTACCCATACCATCTAATGAAGCACCTATTTTCACAGATTCAAAACGATTCCATATTTCCATGACGTCTAATTTTTTAAATGTCATTTGTGAAAAGTTTGTGTTGTATTTTAATCTTACATGATACATTTTACGTTCATCAAGTTTTTTAAGAATTCTATAATGTTCTTCCATGATAAGTGGTTCGCCACCTGCAAAGTATATTTCTTCTAAGCCGTCCATGTATGGTTCGACTTTTTTCCAAAATGTTTCTTCGTCTTTGTATGGTCGTATAACTTTTGGTTGATCCAACGGACCGTATAATTTTACATTGTCATCATACCAACTTGATGATAAATCAGGACCACATGTTCTACATTTAAAGTTACATAAGTTTGAAAATCTAAAATCAATATAAGGCAAGTTAATTTTTTCAACTGTGCCATCTTCTTTTGTAGTTCCTATCTTATCAAAATGATTTTCAAATGCTTCGTTGGCCCAAGTCCTTGTTGTATTCAATCCACTGTTCTCCATGGAGTAACAACGAGTACATTCTTTGGTTGGCTTGTCATTAATCATAGCCACACGCATCTTTTTAAGTTTTTCTGAATTCCATATTTCTTCAAACGATTGATCTTTTAAGTTACCAAGTATTTCATCCATTGGTGCCATACAACAAGGCAACACTCTACCATCTGGCCATGAGTGCAAGTGTGTCCAAGGCAACATACAAAAACGTTTTGATTTCTTTAATGCGTAATCTTTATCCATGTATGCTTTCATCTATATGATCTACTAGACTTGGTATTTTTGTATTAATTAATTTAGTTTGGTTGTGTGACAAAATACTTTGTGTCTTTGCATTATTCAACCATGCATTAATATCATCCAATGGAGTATCCATTATACGTCTTAAATTATCGTTAACCAATCTATTAAAACGTTGAGGATAATCAACATAATCAAAACTATAGTTAATCATACTAGGAAACATTTTTAAACCAAAAAACTTTTCTAAGTGTTTGCAAGTTCCTTTTGATCCCAAAACAACAAACGGAGTTTTATGTAATATAGGCTTCCATATCTTTTCAGTTATGAACACACTAGTATCACTTACAATGCTTTCGTTGACAATATCAAATACTGCTTGTTTATATTGTACTGGTAGTATTTCTTGATTACTTTGCTCGTCGATTGTTTTAGCATTAAAGTCTAATAGTAATTCCTGTCCTTGGAAGTTTTCGTTAGCCATGTGTTTTGTGTTTGCACCATACCTATTTAGATATGTTATGTGTCCTTGCTCATTCCAACCATTTGAAAATAACTTTTCAACCATTCTAAATCTATGTGGCTTTGCCGCACCATTCATACAAATATAATGCTTGTATTTGTTTGCTAAATGTTTTTTCTTGTTTGTGATACTATTAAAATGATTAATTGTTCGTTGTAATAATGTATATGGAAAATATATTCTATGACCTATCACTATTTTCTCTTTATAATTTTTACACCAACGTTTATAGTTTGCATCTAAATTGGCATCACACATTACTAATACAACTTTATCACTAGGATACTCTTTAAGGAGAGTGTGTAACTGTTCTAAAAATGTATCAGGTTGTTTAAAATGTATCTCGCCTTCGAATGCATTTGATATCACAATATATGGTTTTTGTTTTTTCTTAAGATGTTCTGGCATAGTATTTCGTAAGTCTGCCATGCCGCGATCTCTACCGCAGTCAAAATCATAAAATAGATATGTGTTGTTATTGTGTTCTATCTGTTGGGGCATGTTTCTTTTCCATAAAATCTAAAATATTGTTAGCAATTCCCTTGCTATATCGCTCAACTGATACCGGCCACATATTGTTTGATGTAAACACATCACTAGCATTTATATTACCGTATAACCAACTACTTAAATCATTGTGTTGCCATGCACCTGATAGTTCGCTTTCAAGTTGTTTAGGTCCCCAAACAGCACAACCTAAACAAATTTTATATGTACTAGGACCAACTTTATTTGCAATAGCAGTAAGGATGTGTTTATTAGTAGTTAAAAAAAGATCGGAAGTTACAGGAACAGTATCTCTATCAGTATAATCTTTACTATGTAAAACAAATACTTGATGTGTGTTTACTGGACCACCGTAATAAACAGGTTGTTCTCCCATATCCGGTAAAAGAGCAATACCCATATCGCTATATAAGTCATTCATTAATAAAGTCTTTGCCGGCTTATTGAAAATAATACCACCCGCTCCCTCGTCGTCATGCTTATACATTGCTAATGTACTATGATAAAATCTAGGATCAGCAAGATGTGGCATTGAAATAAGCATCTTACCTTGAACTCTAGTTACTTCTGGTTGAATGTTATTAATCATTATAATACTACTTATCATTCAGTTTTTTCAACAAATCCATCCACGTTGATAGATGTCTCTTTGCAAAAAAATGATTGTGGTTGTGTTCTAATTTATCCCACACACTCCAATATGCTTTGTGTAATTCTTTTATATCTTTGTCACACCATTTTTCAACTTGAGACATAATCATACTCAATCTTTTAGATCGATCAGTTACTCCGTCGTAGGATTCATCAAACAGTTCAGGAAATGTTTGATAACCTTGCTCTTGTAGATATGTTAAACACCCCGGACCACTGGTTATAATAAATGGATGATAATTTACAAAAGGCATGTAAGTTTTTTCAGTAACAAATAATGGCGAAGCAGGGTTTGATTCAAATACAGTTTCAGTTACTAAACTAAAATAAGTTTCTGTAAAATGTTCTTTAACTAGTATACGTTGATTCATGTCTTCTCCTATAGTATCAGAATTATGATCAAGTATTATAGGAGTTTTTTCTTTAAGCCAAGTCTTGCTATATTCGTCAATAGTTTCTAAATAATGATGTTTTGATTCAGGAACATAACTTTTTAAATTGCCAATGCTGTCTGGAGTAAAGTATCTATTTAAAAAACTATGAATCATTTGATCTTGATATCCTTGTCGATATAGTTCACTCATGATATAAATTCTGTGTTCTCTTGGATTTGCATTTTTACATAAAAACTTATGTGAACGTATATGATTACGATCAAGCTCTTTAGGATCAATTAATTCTTTTTCAGCTTCAACACCTTTACGTTTATGACTCATAAAGTATCTTACATCACACTCGTGTCTATAATTTGTTTCAAAAACATTAAACGGATACATAGTAATTTTTTGATCATCACTTAATCTTTTTTCAAACATATATCTTTCGTAATTTTTTTCAATTTTAAGATCACCATATACCATTCTAACTTTTTCAAAAGGTATACCTTTATCATTAATACTCCAAGTTATGTCATCCAAAAATCTTGGCATTGATAAATGGAAGCCTTCAGATGGGAACCAAATTAGTAATCTTACTTTGTTGTTCGGATCACGTAGTAAGTTTAATACATCATCATCGATGTGATGGAAGACATTTTCATAAAAGAAAGCCAAGTCTATCCATTCTGGTTGTATATGATAATACGTAATTTCGTTCGGATCTAAATTTTCAACAGTCAACGACTTCCATTCGATTCCAACTACTTCTAACATTTTTTCTAAATAATTGCACTTAACATTACCGTATCCGTCGCCACTCATTTTTCTTTTATGTGGTGGTACACTGTTTGAAATAGGTACGTGGTTAATCCAAGTTTGATATAATAAATTAATCATTTTTGTATCCATGGTCTTATAATTTTTTCTGCGAATGCTTTATGACATTCTGTTGACGGATGACCAATCATAGTTTTTCTATTATCAATCATCAACCATCCTTTGGGAGGTTTATTAGTTACGTCTTCCAAAAGATTGCCTGCGAATTCGTTAGCAATACCCCATTCACTTAAACCTTCGTATGGTCCGTGAAACCAAAATAATGTCCAATCAATTTGATTCCACCAAGCAGTAAGTTCTTTTGATTTTTTAATTACATCAACATATTGCCATAATTCTTTCTTCCAACAAAAATATAATTGTTTAATTTGTTTTTGTTTACATAACGTTTGGCAGTGAACTATCGACATTAATGTTTTTAAAATTTGATGATGCTCTGAATAGCAATGCTTCATATAGTTATTTAATGCATTAGTCACTAACTTTGTTTGTTCTTCTGTTATATTTTCTTTAGCCCAAGAATGCCACCACTCTTGATCACCTGTACTTTTTATCCAAGTATATTGTTCGTTTGGAACCAAGAAAACATTTTGACTATCTATGTGTTCGTCTATTACTAATTCAAATCTGTTAATACCAGATATTTGTACAATGCAATGAGTGTAACTGTTTTTGTAAAGTTCTATCATTGCATTTCTAATATTCATTTCGTTTCCTGCTCCGCCTTGTGCGACATTAATTAAGTCGTAATCTTTTTCTAAATAGTTTGCCCAACTATCTGGTGCATGAGTAAATGAACATCCTGTAGTTAATATTTTCATAGCAATTCCTTTACTACTGATTCTGCAAAATGTTTTTGTGCTTCTGTTGTAGGATGACTTCCAGGAAATTGTTCATAACCATTATCTGTACACCATTCTTTTAGACCACCGTAGTTGTTGTGGAACCACCAAGTTGACCAATCGACCTGTTCCCATAAGTGTACAGCATTTTCAAAACTGTTAACAATTAAGTCACCGTGTTTGTTTGAATTATTTCCGTCTGGATTATTTTGTCCAGTAAATATATCTTGCCAACACATATTGATTAATTTTAAATTATGTGCTTTGCAATACCATTGTATTTTTAATATATGTTCTAGTGTTTGTATAAATTGTAATTCTTCGTTGTGAAAGTTAGTGATGTATAACTTCATATCTTGATTTAATTCTTTGCTGTCAAACTCCCAATGACCAAATCCTCCTCCACTTTTTACCCAGTTAGAAGTTTCGTGCGTTTGCCATTTACCTGTGTATGGTTGATTTTGGAATCCACCATTACCTTTCATGTCTTTGTAAATTCTATCATAGTTGTTTGATTGTTGATTGTAAAACAATTCAAAGCGATTTGGGTTTGACCACATCACTGCTACAGTTGGATTATTGTCAACATAATGAGGAACAGTAGCAATTAAGTTTCTGCTAATCAAACCATTACCACTGGCCATTTCTGCACAGTTAATTACTTGCCAATCTTTAATATGATTTGGCCAAGCAATGTTTGGTTCAACAGCATGAGCTGTAAAACTACATCCCGATGTTATTAGATATCTGTTCATATATAACCTTATGATACTTGGTTTGCCAATCAGTGTCAAGTGCTAACTGTTGATTGTAAAGCATTTTGTCTTTAACTTTTTCTATATCAACAGCAATCTGCTCTAATGGTGTGTTGCAAAATTTTAGTATTTCGTCTTTGGTGTTATTATTATAATCAATAATTTCATCGTACAATTTAAATCCGTATGACTGTAATTGTTTGTAATATGCTTGTGGATTACCTGTGCCATAGTATAAAAACAATTGTAAGTTTAAAATAGGCTTCCAACTTTTTTCTGTAAAAAATATAGTATCATCTTCGTGTGTTTCGTTTATAACATTTAACCAACTGTCAGCCATTAATTTTATCGGAACTATTTTATCATCTTTAGTTAAGTCGTTTGCCTCGATATCTAATTTTACAGATTCAACTTGCTCGTTAGTTGTATTGTATACATTAACTAAACTAATATAGTTGTCCATTAGTCTGTTTTCTTTACAAAAGTTTACAAACTTTATACGCATAGGTTTTACAGCACCATTCAAACTCATTAAATGTTTATTACGTTTATAATTAAATTCTTGTACATAATCATATCTGCGTTGTACTGTTAAAAAATAAAAAGGATATGTGTATCTATTTTTTATAATATATTTTTGATTGCTATCTTTACACCATCTATCATATTGTTCATTAAAATTTATGCTCGGCATAATGATGTGTACGTCATTTTGATCTATGTTATTATCTTGTAAACGTTTGTGTAGCATTTCAAAAACAGGTAAGTCATCTTCTAGCGAAGGTCCGGGTAAGTCTGACTCAGTAAGTTCTTCAATAACAAATGCACATGGCTTGTTATTTTCTTTGCAAGTATGATATTGAGGACCGTGAGTAATCATTAATGGCAAAGGATCTCCTACAAACAACCCTTCACGTTCTCCGTTTTTACTTGGTGTGTATCTCCAATAAGGATAACTGTTGTATAACATTGTCATCTAAAATCCCTCCGCAAAAATAATTTTAGCATTTGGAAATCTCGCTTCAACTATTTGTTTTGCTTCGCTGGCTGTTCGTCCATCTTCTGCAACTTTCATAGGTGCTTTGTTTTGCAATGTTACCCAAAAGTAATATGTCTTCATTGCATCAATCCTTTTACTAACTCTAAATGTGTCAGTACACGACTTTGTAGATGTGCGTAGTTGTATACAGCAGTTTGTAACATGTCAACTGGTACACCTTCTTTAGAAAGTTTTTCTATTTGGTCAATTGCCAAGTTCATTCTTTTGTATGCTTCTGGCTCTAGGTCATACGATTCATCTACATATGGTGCAAATGTTTTGTATCCTTGTGCTTGTAATTCTTTCAAGTAATGCTGTGTTGACAACATTATAAAAGGATGACAATTAATAATTGCTTTGTATGTTTTTTCTGTTGGAAAGAATTGTGGATTGCAATCATGTGCACCACTATGTGTTTCTGATATAACACTTATATACGTATCTTGGAATAGTTTTTTATCAAATGGATATCCACTAAAATGTTTACCATATAATCCTTGTTCTAAGTTATGCTCATCTAATGAATGAGGCCAGTGCTTACAAAGTTTACCAAATTCTTTTTCAGATATTATACTTGATACATATGGATAATAATCTTTAAGTTCTGGAAAGTGTTGCTTGTCTTCTTCTGTTCTTGTTAACGTAACCAATCCATTATTCATTAATCTACGTTGCCAGTATAGTGCAACTTGTTTTAAACGCATAAACTTATTTGGTTTCCCATTTAATGATAAAAATGTTCGTACAGCATTTTTAGTTTTAGTTTCTGCTGGAGTAACATGATCACATATTTTTTGCTCAATTATTTTTTTGTAAGCATCAACTTCATAATATGGAAATGTTATAATAGTAAAAGGCTTAGGTTCTAAATTATGTTTTTCTGCAACCACTTTATGTGTTTGTTTTCCTAAGTCTGTTGAATAAAAGTAAATAATATTTTTTGGATCTATATTATGTTTACTTACTAAATCGTGTCCTAGTAGTATCTGTTTCTCAACATGGATATCATGTTCGAACGCAGGTTCTCGCATATAACATATAGCAAGTTTTTTATTATTGTAAATTAAATTATTAAGTACACCAGGTTCCCACCAACAGTCTGCATCAATAAATGGTTCATACATATCACTGCCATAAAAAGCAAGTTCATAATAATCACCGTCAACAAATTGACTTATTGTTTCTTCTTTGATATATTGTTTAATTATTAATGGAGTCATTGTATTAATTTTTCGATCCTAGGTATAATAACATCTGTTGCAAATTTATCGTGATGTTCTTTTGTAGGGTGATTGCCGTCAGCAAATCCCGGATCCCACATTTCATCTATACACCATTCGGCCATTCCACCTGTTTGTTTATGAAACCAAAACAAATCCCAATCAACCAATGTAGCATCTATATCTATATTTGATAATTCATCTTTCCACCAAAAGTTTAACATTGGTATTCTATGTAATTTACAATACCACTGTGTTCTTGCTATGTGTTCTAGACTTTCGATAGAACCTTGTTGTTCATTGTAGATTTTTCTATAAGGTTCAAACAAATGTTTTTCAACGGCGTCATTGTCTGAAACTTTGCTGTCTACATTGTTACCACCATTTTTTATCCACCATCCGTTTGTATCTTTTAAACAGTAATCAGAATCATTGTCAAATCCAAAATTATGATCTGACAAAAATGCACGTCTATGTATTCCACTCCATTGGCATACTAACAGATTATTTTGTCCTTTTAGTTCTTGTAATTTGTTAATAGCAAATCTAGAAATTAAATCGTTGCCAGAGGCACACGAAGCAACATTATGCACGTTCCATAATTCTTCTAATTGGCCAACCCAGGTCATTTCAGAATTGTAAGTGAAACTACAGCCAGATGTAATGACATTAATCATATGCTTATTATACTACCATTTCTTTTGAAAATCAAATGTTTTATAATATATGATCGGCCAGTTTATGGTCAATCATCTGTTTGGCTGTAAAGTATTGATCACTTGGTGTGTTTAATTTTTTACGAACATCTGCTAAACTGTATCCAGTTGCTTCACGCAGTATGTTCAAACAACGCATTTCGCAGTTGTTGTTTTCTTTCATTTGTGATCTCATGTCATGCATCTTAGATTCCATTGCGTCTGAATGTTGATGATTCATTATGCCTGTGTTCTTACCAATATATCTTTCGCCCTGTTTACCACTAGCAAATACCAATAGTCCTGCACTCATAACAGCACCTATACCAATAGTTGAAATATGATGGTAACTGTTTTTCATTACATCAATTAATGCAAATGATTCATACAGATCTCCACCAATGGAATTAATGTATAGTTTTAATGTTTTTTTAGGTTTTCTATTTAAATTGGCTGACATTATCCATTTAATAGTTTCAGTAACGTTTTCATTAGCAATTTCTCCAGTCAGATAGTGTATATCATTATCATGCAAATGAGCGTCTATTCTATCTGCGGCTATGTACTGATCATATTTTTTCATTGTTTAATACACCTACATACGTATTTATTGATTTACGTTATATATGCTGTTAAACTGATTTACTTTGATTTAGGTGGATATGTAGCATTTTTCATGCCAGCACCAGCAGTAAATTTAGGACCTTTTGCAGGACCGTATCTTTTGTTGGTATTGCTGATTTTTCCACCAATCTGTGCGTCCTCAGTTTTTGATTTTTTCTTTTTACGAGCAACCATGCCAATTCCACCAGATTTGAACCCGTTTCCGTTGCCCATACTAGTAGCAATTGACCCACTAAATGTTTCGTCTATATCCTTAATTTTCATAACAAAGTTATTTATGTTGTTTAAATAGTTTATTATTATATACGCATTTATCTTTGTACATAAATATTAATAACACAGCAGTTAAAGGAAAATTATGGCACTTAATACACCGACTAATTATAATGGATCAATAGGGAACCAATCACGTGTAATCTCTCCAGCTTCTACAGTGAGTTCCCCACAAAGTAACTATGTTACTCCACGTATCTATCGTGGGTTTGCTTCAAATAGTCCAAATGCTCGAAATGGTGTATTATATGATGCTGACATAATCAAACAAGATATTTACAATCATTTTATGACTGCTAGAGGTGAACGTGTAATGATGCCAGAGTTTGGTAGCGTTATATGGGATTATCTTTACGAGCCTTTGGATGAACAAACTAAAGAAATTATGCTTGAAGATGCAAAAGCAATTGTAGGTCAAGATCCAAGAGTAGAATTATTAGAAGCAGACATCAGTGGCTTCGAAGCAGGTATAATCATAAATTTAAAAATAAACATATTACCACAAAACATGGTCGAACAAATGATGGTTGAATTTAATGTGAACCAATCAGCAAGTGGCATGCCTAGAAACAGTGGCGGATTACAATCCGGTACAGGTGGGTCAGGTAGCGGATCAAGTGGTGGTGCAGGCGGTGGCGCCGGCGGAGGCGGATATTAATAATGGGACAACTAGTTAGACAATCAAATTTATTTGCGGCAGAAGACTGGAAAGTAATTTACAGAAGTTTCCAAGACGCAGACTTTAGATCATATGACTTTGATACTATCAGAGTGTCAATGTTAAATTACATTCAAAGAAACTATCCAGAAGAATTTAATGACTACATTAACTCATCTGAATTCATTGCTATCATAGACCTATTAGCATATCTTGGTCAAAGTTTATCATTTAGAGTTGACTTAAATGCTAGAGAAAATTTTGTCGACACAGCCTCAAGAAGAGATTCAATTTTAAAACTTGCAAACATGTTAAGTTACAAACCAAAACGTAACTATCCAGCACGTGGACTTGTAAAACTAACAGCAATAAAAACAAACGAGCCAATAATAGACAGTCAAGGTAATAATTTAAGTAGTGTTGAAGTTCGTTGGAACGATCCAAATAATCCAAATTGGTACGAGCAGTTTATTACAGTTTTAAACACATCATTTGATTCATCTAATCAATTTGGTAAGCCAGTTCAATCACAAGCAATACAATCTTTAAATCACGACCTTTATCATTTTAATAATGTTAAGGGTGTGCAAGTTGCTTATCCGTTTACATCAAAAGTAAACAACGAAAACTATACATTTGAAATTGTTCCAGCTTCATTTAATATAGCAGGATTTGTTGAAGAAGCAAATCCAAATCCTTTAAATTCATTTAATGTAATTTATAAAAATGACGGAAAAGGTTTTGCTAGTAATGGAACCGGATTCTTCATGTACATGAAAGAAGGAGCAATTGATTATCAAGATTTTAACTTTGACCAACCTGTACAAAATAGAACAGTTAATATTGATACACCAAACATTAATAATACAGATGTATGGGTACAAGAAATTGATCAAAACGGTCTTGTTGAATCAACATGGAAAAATGTTCCAGCATTATCTGGACAAAATATTATATATAACAGTTTAGCATTAAGTGAAAGAAATATATTTGATGTAAAAACAAGATTAAATGATCAAGTTACAATACAGTTTTCAGATGGACAATTTGGTAACATACCAGTAGGCTTATATAGAATTTGGTATAGATCTAGCAAGTCGCAAGGTGAAGCAATACAATCAACAGATATTCAAAACAAAGGTATTGCATTTGGTTATGTAAACAAAGCAAATCAAAATTTTGATTTAACAATGGCGTTCAGTTTAAATTATACTATTACAAACTCACAACCAAGAGAGTCATCGAGTGCAATTAAAGGAAACTCAGCACAAGCATATTATACACAAGACAGAATGATTACTGCTGAAGATTATAATGTATTTCCTGTTACAAAAGTAGAAGGAATACAAAAGATAAAAGCAATTAATAAAACACATGCAGGACATTCAAGATTTATTGATATACAAGATCCAACTGGTACAGTTGCCAATGTAAATTGTATTGGAGAAGATGGTATGGCATATAAATCTCCAAATACATCAGAAAGTACAATATCGGTTTTAGATAATAGTTCATATGAAAATGTTGTTGACGATATGGAAAAAATGATTCAACAAATTCAAATGCAAAACTTTTATTTCGATAGTTATAAAAAAGATGTTGAAAGTAATTTAACTACTGGTGTAGGAACATTTAGATTTGAAGGTACAGGTAATGATTCAGCAATATGGAGAACTATGCCAACAGCAACTTCTAGTTTTTACGGATACTTTACAACGGATAACACATCAACAACAAGAAAAGTTTCTACAGATCCATCAACTAACAGGCACGGTTATATTAGAAAAGGTTCTAAGATTGAGTTTGTAGATGATTTTAATAATCCAACAAAAACAATTTGGGCAACAGTAAAAAGCATTACAGCAAACGGAAATCCAACATCACTAACAACAGGACCAGTTTTCTTAAGTGAATCAATACCAACAGGATATCTTGCAAGAACAGTACTACCACATTTTAGAACACAGTTTAGTGCAACAGAACGTGCAAATATTTTAGCACAGTTAACTGCATCATCAACAACTTTGGCAACATTTGGTCTAGGCTATAACTTTTATAATTCATCTAGTAAAACAGAAGAATGGTATTTAATTAGTAATAACGACATTGATACGTCAAGTGAGTTTACTAGTAAAAATAATAGTATAGGTGGCGGTGCACCAGGAACCAATAACGATGCAAGTTGGTTAATTAAATCTACATTTACAGAAAAAGGTGCAAACACAAATGCTAAATTTACATTGACAGCAAGAGGTTTAGATTATGTATTCCAGTCGACTGATGATGTTAGATTCTTTTATGTAAAAGATTACAAAACATTAGATACAAAAACTGGTTTAAGTGTTCAAGACAGAATTGATATTTTACCAGATGTTAACACACAAATTGAAAAAGGTGCTGGTGCAACAGTTAAAGCAACTATTGATTTAAATCTTAACGTTAGTGGATCAGTGACAGTACAACTAGGTGAAACTATCACTCAAGCAAACACAGGTGCAACAGGAAAAGTAAAAGTTGGTGCTGTAGGTACAGCAACAATTCAATTAACAGAAGTTAGTGGATCATTTAGTGCTCAAACATCAGGTGATACATTATCTGGTTCAACAACCGGTGCGTTAAGTGTTTATCCAACAGCACTTGCTAATGGAATAGTAACAGGATTTTTAAATTCATTTAACAATGCGGCAATAACGTATAACAACAGAACAGGCTCTGATTATACTAATGCACCAATTATTAATTTTTCAGGAGGCACTGGAACAGGTGCTTCTGTAGTTGCAACAATATTCAATGGATCAATTGTAAACATTACAATTATATCAGGTGGCAGTGGTTATACTTCTCCACCGACAGTTACAATTACACCTCATTCACTAGGAGGAAAATTACCAGACACAATTAAGTTAGCAGTAGTAGATAGTTTTATAGAACAAGATGGGTATGTTGATGATCGCAAAGTTAAAATTGCTCCGTTCGATAATGATGAAGACGGAACACCGGACTATCCGTTGTCAATAGATGATTTAATCCAAGACACTGTTGATACAAAAAATTATATCACTTTTGAAAGTTATGTTGAGTTTGATGGTTACACATATTATAGATTATCTTCAACAGCAAAAGTTGTATCAGCATTAACTAATTCTGGTATTGAATTTTTAACAACTGATAAGAAGTTTTATAACAATGGTACACTTGTAACAACAACAGGTTCACAAGGAGAATATACAACAACAATTAATTCAATAATTTACAGAGCAAATATTGGTAGATCATCTATCACATCAAGTGGTGTTACTAATCCGTTATTCTTCCAGTGGAAGCACACTGCTCCAAGAGATCAAAGAATTGATCCTAGTATTTCAAATGTAGTAGAATTAATTGTAATGACTAGCAACTATTATGATAATGTATTAACCTGGACAGCAAACAATCAATCAGCAGACTTGTTTCCAATAGAACCAAGTGTTGAAGAGTTAAACACTTTATTTGCATCAGCATTGAATTCATACAAAGCAATTGGTGACCAATTAATTTATACACCAGCAAAATTTAAAAAACTATTTGGTTCAACAGCAGACATTACATTACAAGGAACATTTAAAGTTGTTAAGGCACAAGGTGCAACAATAACAGACAATGAAATTAAAGCAAGAGTGTTGTCAGCAATTAAAACATTCTTTGATATTGCAAACTGGGATTACGGTGAGAGTTTCTACTATACAGAATTATGTGCATACATACACAACCAACTATCGACACAAATTAGTTCAGTAGTTATTGTTGGTGCTGATGCAGAATCTATATTTGGTGATTTATTTGAAATTACATCTGATCCAAACGAATTATTTTATTCAACAGCAACAGTTGACAATATTGAAATTATTAATTCATTCACTGATCAGAATTTAAAAAAGGGGTCGTAAACAATGGCTGAGCAATTTATTGCATCTAAACAACTTCCATATGTTTTACAATCAACAAAGTTAAAAAACTTTTTTGATTCTACATTTGATCAATGGTTCAAAAATGAAAACAGCCAATATGAAATTGGATACGTTGGACAAAGACAAGGTAGAATTTTTAATTCTAATAAAGATTCCTATATAGGTGAACCATCAGTTGATAGAACTTATTATCAACTTGAACCAACAACTGTAGTAAGAAATGCAGACACTCAAAATATCAGTTACCAAACAACATATAATGATATAATAAACAAAATTAGATTTGATGGAGGAATTACCGACGAACAATCTAGATTATTTGAGTCGTCATATTATTCATATGCTCCACCTATTGACATGGACAAGTTTTTAAATTATGCAAACTATTATTGGTATCCTTATGCAGATGATTTATCAACAGAAACTGGTGGAACGTTTAGTTCGCTTCCGTCGAAACCTGTAGATGGCACAACATCAGCATCGATAACTTTACCAGCAGATATAATTGGTCAGAAAACATACACAGCACCAGATGGTACAATTTTTACAAATGGTTTACATATTAGATTTGAAGGTTCTTATATAAATGGAACAGCATATCAATTTTTTTACACAAACGATTCATTAACAATCACAACAGCAGGTACTGGCTATGCAGTAAATGACTCAATTGTCATTGCTGGCAAAACTATTGGTAAAATTACAGCAGTTAGCGGCAGTGGTCAAATTACAGCAGTTGAGCTTACAGAATCATTTTTGGATGATGGTGATACTCCGGGTACTGTAACAATCACAACATCAGGTGGTACAAGTGGAGCCATAACAGCAACACATACTCAAAAGTCAATAACGTATTTTATTGAAGGAGTAGGTAAAGAAATTAAATTGGTCGACACAAGAACATTAAGAAATATTAACGATTCAACAGCGGCTAGCAAAGATTATATAACTGTGCAACGAGGTGCAACAGATGGTAACCTTTGGTCAAAATCAAACGGATGGGTACACAAGGACACATTAGACAGTTATCCAGTTACAACTATTGACACAGAAACAGAACAAGCATGGGATAATGATGCATGGGACATTACGAATTTTGATGTAGCACAAGCAACATCATCGACAGCATTTCAACGCTCATCATCAAGACGTGCAACAAGACCAATTATAGAATTTAAACGTGATATTGAATTATACGATTACGGTAAAAAACATTTATTAGATGTTACAGTTATTGAACCAACATTAACTAAAACACAAATAGAAGGCAGAACAACTATTAACATTGACGGAAGAAACATTCAAAACAGAGATACTATATTATTCATAAATGCTTCTAGTCAAGATGACTACGTACCATGGGACGGAACCACATTATGGGACCAAGATATTGATGGTGACGCCAGCACTGGTGGCGGTGGTAACACTGGTGGTGATCTTGGTTGGGATGTATCTAGTTCAACATTCAGCATTGGCGCATCTGTTTGGAAAGTGTCAGGAGTTGGTTCAAGCATTAAGTTAACACAAGTAACAACATCATTGGATTCAAATGACAAAGTATACATTAAAAATGGTAGTAGTTACAAAGGTACAGAATGGTACTATGATGGATACAATTGGAACCAAGCACAACAAAAAATAAAATCAAATCAAGCACCATTGTACAATTTATATGATAACAACAAAGTTTTATTAAGTGATAGTTCGATATATAACTCATCAGATTTTATTGGATCAAAAATATTTGGTTACAAAGAAGGAACCGGAACCAATGATACTGAATTGGGTTTTCCATTGTCATACTCAGCAGGTGTTGATCGTAGTGATATACAATATTGCAATTTTTTAAATGAAGACACATACTCATATGGTAGCAACACAATTACAGGATACAAATATTATAAACAATTTACATATCCAGAAACAATCGATAAGATTGTTGATTACGAAGTTAATGTTAATCCTAACAACAACGGATCCGGAAACAAATATTACATAGACGGAAAACAAACGCCGTCATTAATTTTAGTTAGAGGTAACACGTATAACTTTAAATTTAGTTCTCCGGAATCATCTTCAACAGGTTATTCTGGTGCTAACCATCCGTTTTATATTTCAACAGGAACTGCTTGGTCACAAGGTGCATACACAGGAGAATACATAGGCGGAGTTTCAGGATCAAGATCATACTATAGTGGATCAACAACAACACTAAAATTTAAAGTTCCTTCAAATGCTCCAGACACATTGTATTACCATTGTAGCAATCACAATAATATGGGCGGTAAGTTTGTTATTGTTGATAATCCAATAACTACTTTAGCGGCCGCTGAAGAAATTAAATATGCAAACGAATGGATAATTGATCCAACTAAAAAACTTTCTCAAAGATTAGTTCAAGAACATGTTGTGAGTAACAGAAACATAACAACACCTATTGTATTAGAAGCTATTCCAACTTCTGTACTTGATATGGAAATTTTTAAAAATGGTACGAAATTAAAATTTGGCACAGATTATACAACAACTGATAGTGTTATACTAAACTTTGTTAAAGATCTTGTTGCTGAAGATTTTATTAAAATATTTTATGCTACAAATAGTAAAAAACCTTTACAGCAATCAAACTATTATGAAATACCAAAAAACTTAGAAAACAACGCATCCAATGATGATATTGGCACAACAACATACAGTGAATTGTTCCAACACTTTAAATCTATCATACAAAATCAATTAGGATTTACCGGTACAGTCAGTGGTAACAATAATTACAGAGATACAAAAGAAGATTTAAGTTTAGGTTCTGTAATATTACAACACGATGCTCCATTGTTAAAAGCAATGGCAATAACAAACAACAGTGACTTAGATGTTCCTGAAGCATTAGAATTTGTTAAAAATAGATATCAAGAATTCCAATTAAAGTTTTTAAATGCAGTAAACAATATACAAAATTCTCAAGAAGTTAGTTCATTAAACACAGCACAAATAGTTGACCGTGCATTATCTAATATCAATGTTAGTAAACTAGCAACTGATCCATTTGCTTACTCTAATATGGTTGCAAGTGGTGACAGATTTACTTCTGAGTCTTATACAATTAACACAGCCAATTATTCATGGGGTTCGCAAAGTACACAGATTAGTTTAAACAATATTACTCAAACTGTGTTCAACAACGAACCAGGCTTAGAAATTTCAAGCAGTTTCAATCCTGACGTTGATTACAAAACTAAAGCACTGTATGTTTATAAAAATAATGTGCAGTTAACATTAAATCATGATTATGTTATTAGTGTTGGATCAAATGGTACAAAAATAGTTTTCCTTGGAACACCAAGTCAGAAACCACAATTAGGTGATGTCATTACATTGAGATACTATGATAGTTATCAACCAACGTGGATACCACCTACTCCAGCATCACTGGGTATTGGTAGAATTTACAAACCAAGTGAATTAACTGACGATACGACATATACTTCCGGAACAAGAAACTTTGTACAGTGTCATGATGGCTCTTTAGTTTTAAAATACAACGATATGAGAGATACAGCATTACTTGAACTAGAAAAAAGAATTTATAATTCTATGTATCATGTAATATCTCAGCAAGACAAGTTACCATTGTTTGAATACAATCAAATTATACCAAATAAATTTAATTCAACTTCTTGGTCACGTGATGAAGTTACAAGACTTCTAAGACCTATCTTTTCTAGATGGGCAAATGAAAATGCTGTCAACTATCAAGAAAATAGTGGTTATGCAGTAACAATTACTTTATCTTCAAACTCAAACTATGTAGTTACAAATTACGTAGAAGCAGGATATTTGCCAACTGCTACGAAACAAAAATTTCAACTTGGCGAAGAAGTGTTCGGCACAACATCAGGGTCCAGAGGAATAGTAACATCAGTGAGTGATGATACAAACACAATAACACTTGATAATGTTACTGATAGATTTTTAGTTAATGAAATACTTTTAGGAAAAATAAGTTCAGCAGGAAGAAGTACAACAACAATTAATATTGACTGGAGAGTTTTAAATTATTCATCACTGGTGGATCAAGATGGTAATTCATTACCAGGGCACTGGAGAGGAATATACCGTTGGTATTATGGTACTGATCGTCCGCATACTCATCCATGGGAAATGTTAGGCTTTTCACAAAAGCCAGTGTGGTGGGATCAATATTATACATGGACAAATCCGTCAATTAGAACTCAATTGATTTCTGATATTGAGCAAGGAATTATAAGAGCAGGTGATAGAGAAAATTATTCAAATCAATCTTACTTGAATGCAAACAATGTATACAAGAAACCAGGCTTTTCAAATTATGTTCCTGTTGATGCAAATGCTAATCTATTAAGTCCCTTACAAATTGGAATAATATCATCGGAACCTGCAGAGTCAGTATCACAAGCAGATTGGGATTACGGTGATGGTGCTCCAGTTGAACATGCATTTTATACTTCATTGGTATATCCATATGCTATACAAAGATTATTATACTTAACTAATCCAGGATTATATATTGAACAGTTATGGAATGTGCAAGATATCGAGTCGTCAAAAAGTGATGTAAATCAGACTATTGATACATCTACAGGTAAAAGACCAAATAACATAGATTATTATGTACACACAGAAACTGATGCCAACAACGTAAGATATTCTAGGTCTGGTGTACAAAACTTTATATCAGATTATGTTGTTGACAAAGGCAATCAAGTTAGTACTGCATTTGGTAATGTTATACGAAATATACAAGCAAACTTGATGTATAGATGTGCAGGATTTATTGACTCTACTAAACTACAAGTAGAATCAGAAGCATATGATTCGACTAGTCAAAGTACTAGTATTATTGTTCCACCTGAAGATATTACTGTTAATTTATATACAGGTTCAAGTGTTCAAGAAGCGGCATACAGTGCAATTATTATACAGAACACATCAAAAGGATTTAAACTTTATGGATATGACATAACTAATCCATACTTTACAACTTTTAAACCACTCACAAACAGCTCATCAAGAACTGTACGTGTAGGAGGTAAAGATATCAGTCCGGGAGGATACACCCCAGGATTAATGTATCACAAAGATGAAGTTGTAAATTACGAATCAAATTTTTATCAATGTACAATACCTCATCAGGCTACTTCAGCTGATACATCTCCAAATTTAAAATTTTGGAGACAAATTAAAAAACTTCCACAACAAGGTGGTACAGAAGTAGAACATTATCATCAATATGATTATAGTAAAACAGTACTTGTTAATTACGGCACAGTATTTAAAACTAGACAAGAAGTATATGATGTAATTGCCGGTTACGGTGAATGGTTAAAAACACAAGGCTGGTTGTTTGACACACATAATTCTGATATTGGCGAAACATTAGATTGGAGATATTCAGCAAAAGAATATTTGTTCTGGAGTTTAGGTAAATGGCAAAACGGAGATTACATAACGTTAAGTCCGTCAGCATCAACTTTACAATTCAAGCCAGCAACCGGGGTAGTACAAAGTTTAAAAAATATTATCAATGGATCATATAGTGCATTAAACAAAGAAGGCTTTGGATTAGATGCAGAACAAATGAATGTTGTTAGAGATGATGATATTGTAACAATCTCTCATAAACAAGGAATTGGAATATATGGTTTAAGATTGTTTATCAAAGAAACTGAACATGCAATCACTTTAAACAATAAGACTATGTTCAATGATACAATTTATAATACGTTATTAGCACAAAGACAACCAAGGGTACGATTATCAACAGTCAAGACTTTAGGATGGACAGGTAAATTACAAGCAGAAGGGTTTATCGTAAGTGGAACAAGTTTAATTAATAACTTTGAAAAAACAGTTGCCGACACTGCCAGTTATTATGATATAGATGCATCTACTGTGGGAACGAACTTTAGAGATGCGGCATTACATGTTATAGGCTATCAAAAAAGAGATTATCTAAATAATTTAGGAGTATCAGAATCAAACCAAGTTAAATTATATCAAGGTATGATAAAACAAAAAGGTACAACAAATGCTATTGATAGATTATTACGTTCGACAACAGTAAGTACAGATCAAACATTTGATACTTACGAAGAATGGGCATTTAAAGTTGGAGACTTTGGATCAACTAATTTTAATCAACAACTTGAATTAAGATTAAAAGCGGAAGACATTATTTCAGATCCGTTGATGTTTGAATTTATATTACCAACAGATGGTGTTACAACAACAGGTTATGATAGTTTAACTGATGACGTTATTACTATTGACATCGATGACACTGCACGTTGGTTAAAAAAACCAACAGGTGAAAAAACACTTGCAAACTTATGGCCAACAACAACAGAACAATCTATAATTCCAACTGCTGGTTATGTACACTTGGATGACACAACATATAAAGCATATGATACAACGTCACTAGATAACTTGTACGGAACACAAACAGGTAATGTTACAATTGGTAGCACTGTTTGGGTAGCAAAAGATACAGTTGGTGGAAAAGATTGGAATGCATATAAACTATATGACTCTGGTGTAAACATCGACAACATAATTTCAAATGGTGATGCCAACACGGCAATGCAAGTTACTATAACTGGAACAGGATTACCAAACAGTGCAACAGAAAGCAAATTAATATTACATAAAACATATGACGGCAGTGGAAACTTATTAATGGATCCTACTGTATGGGGAACACACATTCTAACATTAATTCCAACAACAGAAACAGCACCAACAGTTACTATACCATTTGCAAACGTGGCTGGCTCGGGTGCGTCTCTGGCAGTTGGTAATATTGCAGGATCAGTTAATACTGTGACAGTATCATCAGGTGGTGATGGATTTGCACAAGGAGATATCATAACATTTACTGGTACAACAGGTACTGGAGCAAACATGACTGTTAATAAAATTAATGACGGTCAAGATGCTACTGCTTCGGTTACATTAACATCAGGTGTTATTTCAGCAATTGCAGTAACATCGGCAGGTAGTGGATATTCGAGCATACCTACTGTAAAAATTGTTGATCCAAACGGAACTGGTGCAACTGCTACAGCAACAATAGTTGCAGGACAAATTACAGCAATCACAGTTACTAGTGGTGGTAATGGATACACATCACCGACAGTTGTTTTCACAGGTGCATTAAGTGGTAGCACAGGTGGCAACCAACTTGCACTCAATAACGGTGGTTCAAATTACTCCGCGGCACCAACAGGAATAACTGTTACTGACCAAAGCGGAACTATCAAAAAAGTAAATGTTGATTATAGTGATCCTTCATTTACATTTATAGGATCTGGAACTAGTGGAAGATTTGGTGAAATATTAGATTTTGTAATCACTAGCGGTGGTTTAAATTATCAAACACCATCAATCACAATAGTTGACTCAACCGGTTCAACAGCATTTAATATAACTTCTGGAATAACAACATCAACAGGAGTTATAACAGCAATCACTGTTCCACCAGGAACAGGTAACCAAGGATTTGCATCTGGTACAACATCAACAGCAACAGGACAAATTGTTGTAAAAGATACAAAAACAAATTTCATAATTAACCTCAATACTGGTTTATCGAAAGTTCATGCCTTAGATGAACTAACTGCAAACGTGACAACTGCATTTGATGGCACATCGCCAACAGTAGTAGTTGAATCGTGGGATGGAGCAACTGCAACAACATTGTATACAGTGCCAACTGCTAATTTACAATCAGTTGCTTCATCGAATATCACAGCAGGAGGAACGATAACGGATAATGCAAATATCACTGTTAGAGCAAACGTTTCGGTATCTTCGGCAACAACTGGTGCAGTAACATTAACATTAAACTATAAATCAAAACAATATTCAATTACCAAAGCAGATGGTACACCAGAGTTTGTTACAGCACCTGACAATACAAATATTAACAGCACAGGAATTAAATTGTTAGACTGGAAAGATATAAGATTGAACAGCGGACTAACTACTGATAAAAATTATGTTGCAACTGATATTAAAACAACACTAACAAACTTTTTATCAAATACATTTACTGATCCAAATATTTGGCAAGAGGGTGATTTAGTTTGGTTAGATGATGACTACACTGGCAAATGGGGTGTTTATAGATTTACAGCAAATGCTTCGATCATCTCAAAATATAATTCAATACGTGGAAACGAAACACTTGCATTAACACTTAACACATACGGAAACAAGCAATGGATTCTACACAGTGGTGTTGATTATGATGATGCTACTCAAACAACTTCAGCATATTTTGAAAGTACAAAACGTAGGCAAAAAGATAAAGTTGACACTAAACAATTTGAAAAAGCAGTCTTGTATGATGACAGATCAAACAAAGTCAACTTAACACTTGTACCATATGATCCTGCAAAAGGCATATTACCTCCACAAGCAGATAAAGAAATACAATACAAATCAGAAGTAGATCCTGCAATTTATAATAATCACAGCGACACTATTCAAGTTAGTACAAGCAAACCATGGATGAACGAATATGTTGGGCAAGTATGGTGGGATTTATCAACAGTAAGATATATTGATTATGAATCACATGATAATAGGTATCGTAGATCAAATTGGGGTAGATTATTTCCAACTGCAAAAATTGACATATATGAGTGGGTAGAATCAAATGTATCTCCGGCTAATTATGCTGGAACCGGTACAGTTAAGTCAACAACCAATTATGCTACAAAAGTTGAAACAAATCCATCTACGTTGGCACAAACAACAACATATTATTATTGGGTTAAAAATGTTACAACAGTTCCTGCTTTGGAAGGAAGAATAAGTGATACTGCAACTGTATCAAATGTTATTACATCCCCAATCACACAAGGCTTAAACTATTTTGCACCAATATCACAAAATTCAATTTCAGTTGCAAACGTATTAGATTTTACTACAAAAGAAAATACTGTATTACAACTAAATTATAGAAAACGTTCAAAAGACAAAACAAACTCAAAACATGCACAATGGTTATTGTTAAAAGAAAATTATCCAGATGCACCAATACCAAACCAAATTTGGAATAAAATGATCGATAGCACAGTTGGGTTTGATATACTTGGAAATACAGTTCCGGATATGTCATTATCATTAAATGATAGATATGGATCAAAAGTAAGACCAAGACAGAGTTGGTTTAAAAATTCTAAGAATGCAAGAAAAATTTTATTTGAAGTTTTAAATAAAATTACAACTTCTATCAACTTAGATGTAAATCATGCAGGTTGGGATAATACATTAACAACATCAGTATATCATGAAAAAACAAATTGGTATTACAACACTTCGTTCAACGATGACACAGTTATTGATCGTATAGTTGACTACTATGCTAACATAGATACATCTACACTAATCCAGGATGAAATTATTAAAGTTAATTTTGGTTATAATTCAAAATGGGAACTATGGAAGTATTGTGATGCTGATTACCTTGCAGGTACAACAACAACTTACAACAGTGGTAATTTATCATTAGTAAGAGTAGGATTACAAACTGCGACAGCAAAATTAAAAACAACGATATACACTGAAGAAGATTCAACAGCACTTACTACTGAACTTCGTGCATATATCAAAACATTAAAAGACAATGTACTAATAAGTCAAAACTTAAAATATCAAAACGAATTATTATTTGCATTAATTAGATATGTAATCAGCGAACAACAACACGTTGATTGGTTATTTAAATCAACTTACTTAAACGTTATACAACAAGATACAGCACTATCACAAAAATCATCTTTTGAAAAAGATCCGTTTAATGATGTTAGAAAATATATCGAAGAAGTAAAACCATATCGTGCAAAAATTAGAAACTTCTTAAGTAAAAAATCTCCTGTGAGAGAAAATGCTGATATGGCAATGAGTGATTTTACAGCAAATGCAGATTATACTATTAACACAAATGGCACAGGTACAACTAATCCAACACCAAAATTTAAAACTAAAATGTCATTTGATAGAATAAGCACATCAATTACATTGGTGTCACCTTCAACAAATGTTATTGGTGATTGGGCTACATCACAAAGTTATGCTGTTGGAACAAATATAAAATACAATGGTGGCTATTGGCAGGCAACACAGGCACACACGTCTGGTAACTTTGTTACTGATGCACAATCTGGTAAATGGCAACATACTAATTTTGAACCAACAACAGAAGCAACTGATGTTGCAAAAATTAATCAGTTAAAAGTAACTGCTCCAACTTCAACACATGTTGATAGATTAGGAAAATATTTTTATGCATCTGAACTAGCAAATGTTGATACTACTAATGCAGATTCAGTAAGTTCATTTGTAACTACACTTGCTGACAAAATTGGATTCTACAAAGACTTAGATGTACAACCAATTGGATTCAAAGTTAACAGAGATAGAATTGGTCAAGAACTAACAAACTTTGCTTGGGATAGTTTAGATTGGGATATGGAAGCATTAAGCACGAATCCAGAAATTGGTTACGATCCAGATGCAACACAAAATTGGTACGAATCAAAATTTGTTAAGATGTCTAATCATTGGGAGTCAGGAGTAACATATACTGTAAACACTTTTGTAAGAAACGATGACTTAACACATATTGCATCTTGGTCAGCTTCAACAAGTTATGTAATTGGTGATATTGTTAAAGATAACAATAATGTTTATGTTGCAAATGTAACACACAAGAATTTAACAAATGAAACAACACTACAAACATCACGTTGGGATTTAATAAACGATAGAATTTACTTTACAAATGTTGAACACACATCATCATCAACATTTAAATCAGATTATGATGCTGAAAAATGGATACTAGTAAAATCACAACTTGACTCGGCAGGATTTGCAAGACCGGATCATGATCATTATCCAGAAGAACTGGCGCCGATAACACCAAGAGAATCATTAATGATTACAGTTAAAACATATGATGGAGTAACTGGCTCAGCACCAAACTACACAGGCACAGGCGATTATTCGCAATATAAAATTCACTATTCGCCATACGGTAGAGTTGAGTATTTAAGAGATAAATTTATCGATGACGGAACAACAAGTTCAACTGATGACCACACAACATTAAATGGTGCAATAACAACAGCATCAAATACAATTACAGTCACTGATGCTACTAAACTACCACAACCTAAACAAATAGCAAGTGAAGTAGATGATAATGTAACTAACAAACCAGGTGTGATATGGATCGGATCTGAAAGAATTGAATACAGTAAAATAACTGGCAATGTATTAAGTGATATTGTACGTGGTACACATGGCACAACTACACAATCACATGCTAATGCTGTTGATGTATATAGTGGTACAAAAGTTATACCAAATGGTAATAACAGAGGTTTCTGGAACAGTAACGGGTTATCAGTGCTACAAAGTGGTACAGCACAGTCAAATTACTTAACAAATAACGAAAATCTAATTGATTATGTTGATGATACGTATGTAGATATAGATTATGCGGAATGATAAATATTAAGGAATAGGTAGAGAAAATGGCAATTACAAAAAGACTAGTTAAAGGATCAGCATTAACTCATGTAGAGTTAGATGGTAATTTTACTGATTACGAAACATTTAAAGCATTATATAATACTGTTGACTATTCGTTGTCAAATAATGGTAAAGTATTATATTGGGATAATACTGCAAATGCCGTAAGAGTAAAATCTTTAACAGCATCAGATATAACAGATTTTTCAACACAATTCGATACCTTATTGGCTGGTAAAACTACAGACAATTTAATTGAAGGTTCAGCAAAATTATACTTCACTGACGCTAGAGCAGATGCAAGAATTAGGTCTCTTCTAGATAGTAGTGCGAGAATAACATTTTCAAATTACACAACAACGGCCAGAGATGCATTATCTGGTGTTTCAAACGGAGAAGTAATTTATAATACAACAGATAATAAGTTCCAAGGTTACGAAAACGGTGCTTGGGTGAATTTGGTATAGGAATTTAGTATGGCATTAACATTAAGAGCAGATAAAGGATCAGCGTTAACATTTTCTGAACTTGACGCTAACTTTTCAGATTACAAATCATTTAGAGATACGTTTGATAGAACTGTATGGACAAATGCCAATAATGGAAAAGTTTTATATTGGAACGAAGCAAATGCAAAAGTAGAATTAAAATCAGTTTCGACAGATAGTTTGGTTGAAGGAGCAGGAAACTTATTCTACACTGAAGCAAGATTTAATAGTAGTTTTAATGCAAAAAGCACAGATAATTTATCAGAAGGTTCAGCAAACTTATATTACACAGATACTAGAGTAGCAACAAAAATTAGTACAATGAGTATGACGTCATTAACTGACGTAAACTCAGTTAGTGCTGGTGATGATGGAAAAGTTTTAACATATAATAATAGCACAGGAAATTTCCAATTTTCATCAATGCTTAATGATTCTTTACTTCCAGTTACTGACCATGGATTAATTACAGACGGTATAGTTGTATCAGGTGCAACAGGTGTTACTACAACACAACTAGAAGCACTATCAAATGTTAATCCTACACAGGCATCAAACGGGCAGGTACTTGTTTATAATTCAAGTGCTAGTGAATGGCAACCCGGCACAGTTACAACAGGTGGTATACAAGTTGGTGGTAGTGTAACAACATTATTAGGTTTAACTGACGTTCCTGGTACTTACGTGGGAGAAGGTGGACAATTCTTAAGAGTTACATCAGCTGAGAATGGAATTGAATTCGTTACACCATCTACAGATAATTTGTCAGAAGGTTCGAATAATTTATTCTACAAAGATAGTAGAGTGGCAACATATCTATCAACAAATTCATATGCAACACAATCATTTGTTAATGCGGCAATAACAACAAAAGATAACACAGATGAAATTACAGAAGGTTCAAGTAATCTTTACTTTACAAATGCCAGAGCAGATGCACGTATAGCCGCGGCAACAACAACAGATTTAACAGAAGGTTCAAACTTATACTTTACCAATGCAAGAGCAGATGCTAGGATATCAGCGGCAGGTTTAACTGCACTAGGAGATGTTGATACAGTAGCGGCAGGTGACAATGGAAAAATTTTATACTATGATCATTCATCAACATCATTCAAATGGAAACCAGATTCAGCAACACCATCAGGTTATAACAATACAAACTGGGATGATGCATACACATGGGGCAATCATGCTTCAGCAGGATACATAACATCAGTACCGGCACAATCATTTGCTTCACTAACAGGCAAGCCAACAACATTAGGTGGTTATGGAATTACAGATCTTAATGCATCAATTAATGTGCATTTAAATCAATCAAATCCAACTTCAGGCTATGTATTAAGTTGGAATGGTTCTGATTATGCATGGGTATCAAATGCAGGTTATACAAATACAGATGCTGATACACACTTAAACACTAGTACAGCAACTAGTGGACAGGTATTAAGTTGGACAGGTACAGATTATGATTGGGTAGCACAATCAGGTGGCAGTTCATTAACAGTACAAGATGAAGGTTCATCATTATCAACTGCGGCAACATCATTAAACTTTGTTGGTGCAGGCGTTACGGCAAGTGGAACAGGTGCAACAAAAACAATTACAATTGCAGGCGGTAGTGGGGCTAATCAATCTTTAAACACATCTGATTCAGTAACTTTTGCAGGTGTAACAACAAGTAACTTTACAGTAAATGGTTCAGGCACAGTAAATTTTACAGGAACTGAAATTACACTTACTGCATCTAATAGAACAAAAGTAAGCGGATCACCTTTTAGACTTGGCAGAATAACAACAGCACAACGAAATGCAATTTCTTCACCAACAGGTGGCGATATGATCTTTAACACAGACACAAGCAAGTTTCAAGGTTATAACGGTACTAGTTGGGTTGATTTGAGCTAATGAAACCGGTTTTAGTAACATTAAACAAAGGTGTTAACTACGAAGAGTTTTGGGATCAATTAGAACGTGATACCACAGCAGATTCAAATGTTGATTCAAATATTGTTCCAGATAGAACTGTTGATGTATCAAACAGAAAACCATTAAGCAATAGAACAACAGAATATGTTTTATCAGATGAAGAAATAACACGTTTAAAAACAGATTCAAGAGTAATGGGTATTGACGTTTTACCTCCAGAAGAAGCAAAAGAATTATTTGCAACACAAACAGGTGTGTTTGCAAGAAGTTCATCTACTAACTCAACACATATTAATTGGGCATTAAGACGATGCACTCAAGCAGTAATTGAAGCAAGTCCAGGTGGCGATTATAATTATAATTTAGATGGCACAGGTGTCGACGTTGTGATTCAAGATAATGGTGTGATGAGTGGACATCCAGATTTCGAAGATGCCAACGGAAGCACAAGATTTGTAGAACATGATTGGTACGCAGTTACAGGACAAAGTGGTAGCATGAGTTCGAACCATTATGGGGACGTTGGTAATCATGGTACACACGTTGCAAGTACAGTGGCAGGAAAACTTTATGGTTGGGCCAAGAATGCAACTATTCACAGCATACGTTTTGATTCAAGTGGCGGTATAGCAGACGGTGACGAATTTGATTTAATTAGACTTTGGCATCAACAAAAATCTGTTGATCCAAACACAGGTTTTAAAAGACCAACTATTGTGAATGCAAGTTGGGGATATAGATGGTACTATCCAGGTTATAGCAGTCAGGGTGGCACAGTAACTGAAGTAAACTATAGAGGGGTTGATCAAGGAACTTCATTAGATGTAGATTATGGAAACAAAGTTAGTACTCATAATATGTATGGAGTAACAGCAATCGATGCCGCTTGTGAAGATCTAACAGATGCCGGTGTTATATATGTTAAGGCCGCGGGCAACTATTATCACAAACAAGATGTACCAGGTGGTGCAGACTATGACAACTACTATACATGTTCGCAGTCATGGGGCTCTGGCCAAGTATCGGCTGGAAATCCAATTTACTATCATAGACCAGGTAGTCCACATAGCAATGATGCAATTGTGGTTGGTAACATATCAGCATTTAGTAATGGTCAGTCTTGGGAAAATGTTTCAGGATCAAGTGAAAAAGGGCCAAGGATTGATTGTTTTGCTCCTGGGTCTTACATAACTGCCGCAACAAATTCAACAGGATATTCAACAAACACTTCATACCCAGGAAATTCATCCTACAAAAGTGCTAAAATAAGTGGTACTAGTATGGCTAGTCCTCAAGTTTGTGGCATACTTGCACTATACTTACAAGTTAATCCACAAGCAACAACAGCCGATTGTAAGAAGTTTTTAACAGATAATTCACAAGCATTAGTTGATATGGGTGATGGTACAGGCACAGATTATAGTGATAATACCAGCTCACAGGGTGGTCCAAACAGGTTTTTGTATCTTCCTTGGAATTCATCAAATGTGTTGACAATTAGTTAAAATAAATATATATGTATATAATACAGAAGCTAAATATAATATAAGTTAATATGGAAAATACAATGGACAAAGATAAGCAAAAAGACCAAGAAAATGATAAGCACGTTGATGAAGGTGCCCATGTAAAAATGCAAGGACACTTGCTAATTCGTGATGCCGAAACAGGTGAAGAATTAGTAAACAAACGTAACGCAATTCATTTTGGAAACATGGCGTTCGTTATCGCAAACGCAATGTCATATTGGCAGACGGAAAACAACGGTATATACCACATGGCATTTGGTAATGGTGGTTCAGATGTATTAAATACTGGTGAAATTAATTACAAAACAACTAACACAGGTACTATTAGAGATGACTCAGCAGGATTGTACAACAAAACTTATGAAAAGTTAATTGGGCAAAGTGCAGGTACAGATAGTAAAAATAATGTTAGTATTGTTACAAGTTCAAGTTCATACACTGATTTACAAATTACTTGTACATTAGATTTTGGTGAACCTTCAACTCAAGCAACATCAGATACAGCAACATCAGATTCATCTACAGATTTTATATTTGACGAGTTAGGAATATACGCATATAACTCGGGCGGTATAAGTCAAGAATATCTGTTAACACATGTTATATTCCACCCGGTTCAAAAAAGTTTAAACAGGGTGATAGAAATTGTATATACTATTAGAGTTCAGTTACAATAATTTCGCTTGTTTTTGTAGAAAATTGATAGTAATATTATAAATATAAAGTAGGTAGTATATATTAATACCTAACACAAGGAGAGCAAAAGACTATGTCATATACAGTAAACAACACTAGAACTACAGTGGTTTCAACAGTTAACAACGGTACTACTGCCGCGATAGGTGGTGTAACTTTAATTGGTAAAAACTTTACTGGTTATGGCGAAATCATTGCTGAAAACTTTGTAAGACTTTTAGAAAATCACGCAAACACTACAGCCCCAACAGCACCATTAGAAGGTCAACTTTTTTGGGATACAACAAACCAATCATTACAAGTTTATAATTCATCGACAAATTGGCATGCATTAAACGTACAAGTTGGTGCATCATCACACACTAATACAAAAGGTGCATTATGGTACAACACAACAACTAATCAATTAAATGTAAACTCAGATGGTACAGTAAGTGGTTGGAAACAATTTTCTAGAGCATCTGAAAAAGCTGAAATGAAAGTTACTACATTAACAGCATCACAAGTAGATGACAATGCGGCAAACAAAAACGGCTACAGTGTAGCAAGTTCAATTGAAGTAGTTGCTCAAGTATTAACAGCAGGAGATGGTACAACAAAAGATGTTATTCAAGTTTGGTCACCATCACATTTTAGTTTTGCTAATCCAAATAATGCAGGTTCAGTTGAACAAGCAATATACGATGGATTTACAGCAAACATTACAGTTTCATCATCAACAACATCAACACAAGGTACTTTGATACACGGTGTTAATGTTAAAGATAACTTATTATCCGAAGGTGTTAACGCAGACACATTAAATGGTCAAACAGCGTCACAAATTACAGCGTCTGGTACAACGTTCACAGTTGTAGCAACAGACACAACAGCATCATCAGGTGCACAGGTTGGAGTAAACACAACTTCAGGACAAGTAACAATTACACTTCCATCAACATCAGGTTTATCAACTGGTTCAGTTATTACTCTAGTTGACTCACATCACCAATGGGGTTCAAATGCTTGTATTATTAATCCAAATAGTGCAACTATAAACGGCTCCGGTTCGAACTTAACACTCAACCAAGGTGGACAACAACTTTCATTGATGTACAATGGTACTGAGTGGAGAACATTTAACAAATTAGCAGTATACGGATAAGAACAATGACAATAATAACAAAAACAAAAATCCAAAATACAGCACAAACAAGTTTTGTTTGTATATCTCATACAAACAAGAAAAGTCTTCATAGCAAGACTAAAAACAATGCTATGAACACAAATACTATTGCAATAGGAGAGATATAATATGGCATACCAACAAGGTGATACAATTCAAGCAAGTGATTATAATACATTTGCTGGAAACGTGAACACAATTATTGGTACTGGCTCTGCAGATAGTGGTTACGGGTTGAGTGAGATCGCGACAATCTCAGCAGGTGATACTATTACAGCGGCACAATGGAACAGTTTACTTTCTGGTTTACAGAAAGGTGCTAATCACCAAGGTACGACATTGACGAATGCGTCAAACACTGTATCAGTTGGTGGTAACATTCTTCCGTTATCAAATTTAGAGGCAGATATCACATTAATTACGACAAATAAACTAACAGCAGATGCATCAAACATGGCAACTGATACTGGTGTAACTTCAACAAGAACAACTTCTTGGACAGGTTCAGTATATCACGAGTTTACAGTAACGTTTGCTTCAGCAAACGCGGCTAGACACTTTTTTAACTCAGGCGGTGAAGTAAGATTTGCAGGATCACGTTCAGGTGGTTCTTCAACAGATCAAAACACTGACTGGACTAACTTATTGTCAAATGCAGGTACAGTAAAATTTGCCGAAGGCGCAACTACATACACTGGTTCAGGTGGAACAGCGGCGGCAGTAGGTTTTGATGATTTAACAACATCATATCAACAAATTTTTACGGCAACAGGTGCTGGATCATATTCAGCTAATGATTGGACAATCCAAGCAAAAGCAGATGCGGCATACGGTTCTGCAACTGTAGTAACGTTTAAAGCAAATTTCAATGATGATCACGCGGCACAAACTGGTAACTACACTGGTGGCGGTTTAGGTAACGCTCCAAATGAAGGTGCTGGTTGGACAGGCGCTGATACAGTTGATGGTACGTTGACTAGCACAATTACTACATTGAGAGCAGACAATGCCTCATTTGTACAAGTTGCTAACCCATCGTTCTCAACAACAACTGAAGTTAGTGCATAATAACTAATTTAATATTAAATTACAAAATAGGGCGGCAACGCCCTATTTTTTTGACTTTTCGTTTGACATATAACCATTTTTCAAGTATAATTTAAAAATATGGAGGGTTATTATGACAGACGACCGCTTACACAAAGCATTAGAATTTGCCAATTATAGACAAACATTCTTTAATCAAAAGCAAATTCTCAAAAACAAAAGTGAAGCATTATTATCATATTCTACTCAAGGTGGCACATTTAAAGTAACACAAGAGCTTATTGCCTTTGTTGGAACTTTTGTGCAACAGGGATATGAAGAAATAGTATTGTTAGATGTGAATGAAAATCCAATTAAGATTGATGATTTAAAATCTTTCTTAACTGAGATTACTTCAAGATACTTCGAAGTGACAAATGATTATCATAAACAATACAGTGAAATGCAAACCAAAAGAAGAACTGCAAAATTAGTAGAACCAGCATGAGCCAAGGCATAGTATTTTTTGCCCATAACAATACAGAAATTGATTATGGAAGTGTTGCTATTGCCAATGCTACAATGATAAAACATCATATGGGTGTTAATGCTATCACTCTGATTACTGACGAAGGAACAATGCGTCATATGAATGATACTTGGGATAAAAATATAATTGATAATAGTTTTGAACAAATAAAGATTACACCAAGACGTAGAGTAGACAATAACAAAAGATACAGAGACACCAGACACACAGTAAATTTATTACCTTTTTATAATATCAATAGATCAACAGTTTATAATCAATCTCCATATGATGAAACACTTGTGATTGATGTTGATTATTTAATTTGCAACGATAGTTTAAATGCTATTTGGAATCACAAAGAAGATTTATTAATAAACAAAGATAGTCGAGATTTACTTACAGGAAGGCACGATACAAGTTTTGATCGTGTAGATGACTTTGGGATTGATTTTTATTGGGCAACTGCTTTTTACTTTAGAAAATCAGAAGAAACCGAAATATTCTTTAATTTACTAGAAGCAATTAAGGCAAACTATCCTTACTTTAAAACATTATACGGAATAACATCTTATAACTTTAGGAATGATCATGCGTTTAGTATTGCTGTCCATATGTTTAATGGTTTTGCAAAAAGTGGATTAGTTAAACATTTACCTGTAGACTTTTTACAACACACATT
>Ga0181412_1000055_pt1 | contig 41167 bp, 74 predicted proteins | sample 35SPOviralmetaG_FD_130113 | JGI IMG/M metagenome (GOLD analysis project Ga0181412, IMG submission 130113) | Marine viral communities from the oligotrophic San Pedro Time Series (SPOT) site, San Pedro Channel, CA, USA - 35 SPOT_SRF_2012-08-15 | ecosystem: Environmental > Aquatic > Marine > Strait... | reverse complement strand
CTATGGTCAAAAACATAGAGTTGAACTTGAAAGAGCTCAACAATTAATTGATTACCTTGCAAGTAAAGGTCACAAAGTAAATTACCGTCAAATTAAATTAGATGGTTTAGTAGATTTATTAGATTCAGCATTAACTGAAGGTGGTAAAGATGTACCTGAAGGACATTATGAGCAAGATAATATGAAAGAAACAGTTGTTCCTAATAGAAATAAAATGTTTGCTTCTATTACTCAAGCAGTAGCATTATCTGTAGCAAATAAAACAGAAGATGTCTGTGATATTGCTTTAGGTATTCATGCTGGTGATCATGCTGTTTATCCTGATTGTAGACAAGAATTTAGAGATGCAGATGATGCTGCTTTTAGAATTGGTAATTGGGATGCAGACAGAGTAGGATATTTTACACCTTATTTAGATACAGATAAATTTGGTATTTTACAAGATGGAGAAAAATTATGTGAAACTTTAAATATTAAATTCGATGAAGTCTATTCTAGAACTAATACTAGTTATAAGCCTTTTCCTAGTGGGAACAGTGATTATAAGTCTGCTTCATCTGTTGAACGAATTGAAGCATTTATTGCTTTGGGGAGGAAAGATCCTGTTCAATATGAAGACGAAACTGGTGAAGTTGATTATGAAATAGCAAAAGCTCATGTTGAGAAAGTGCTTGCTACTTATACTAAATAATATGTATATTAATAATAAAAAAATATTAAGTATAAAGTAATGGATTTAAATAGTCAGCAAAATGGTAATACCCAACTTAATAATGATAGAAATGCTTTTAACTCAAAAGTTAGTAAGTATAGTAAGTTAGGTAATACCAAAAAGGTACAATGGAGCGATAAAAGAAGATATCGTAACATTTAAAGGATTTGTCTCGTGGTGTAATTGGTAACACGTCTGGTTTTGGTCCAGAAGAGTATAGGTTCGAAACCTGTCGAGACAACAATTAATTTTAAAAAATAAATAAGTTATGAGTAAAAACGAACAAGAACTTCCAAATGCTTATTTACATCAAAAAATAAGTTTTTTAAAATCTACTATTAGAATAGCAGGTTATGGTTTTCTTCCTTTTAGTTTGGAGATCGCAGCTATTATTCTTATATTGAGTGAGATAATTGGGATAATAGAAGAATTAGTTTAAATATGGGTAAAAAAGAAATATTAAAAGAATTAATCAGATTAAAATATGAACCTTTTACCCCAGAAATAAAAATTAAAATTCAAAAATTACAACAAAAATTAGACAAATGAAAAAAATACTTTATTTTAGTGCAGCATGGTGTGGTCCATGTAAAACATTAGGTCCTATTATGGAATCTTTATCTGGTCAAATTAATTATCAAAAAATTGATGTTGATAAAGACCAAGATCAATCTATTAAATATGGGGTTAGAAATATACCTACTCTAATTTTAATTGAAAATGGAGAAGTTAAAGATAAAAAAGTAGGAGTATTATCTAAAGGTCAAATTTTAAATTTTTATAATGGGTAAATTTCAATCAAGTAAAGTATTTAATGGTTTTTCAACTGTTTTTAGACAATGGAAAGCAGAAACAACTCATTGTAAATTTATACATGGTTATGGGATTTCATTCAAAGTATATTTTGAAGGTGAATTAGATGAAAGAAATTGGGTATGGGATTTTGGTGGAATGAAAAGAGCTAAAACCCAAATTGATGGTAAATCTCCTAAAGAATGGATGGATTATATGTTTGATCATACTTTAATTATAGCTGAAGATGATCCTTATCTTAAAGCATTTGAACAAATGGGTGAAGCAGGAGTAGCCCAAGTAAGAATAATACCAGCTACTGGTGCTGAAAAATTTGCTGAATATATTTATAATAAGCTTAATGAATTTGTTAAAACTGAAACTCAAAATAGAGTAAAAGTTACTAAAGTTAAGTTTATGGAGCATGAAAAAAATGCTGCATATTATACTGAATAAAAGTTATAACAGTGAATAAAAAACCACTTTAAAAAATTTATATGGAACACAAACAACTTAAAAGAATCGAAGATTATAATAAAAATCTTCCAATTGTAGAAATTTACACCGCGGTACAAAGTGAGGGAAGTAGAGCAGGCTATCCAACTATTGTAATCAGAACTACGGGTTGCACACACCGTTGCTATTTTGGCGAAGGAGGATGGTGTGATTCTTGGTATACTTCAATTCACCCAGAAAAAGGAAAATTTAATTTTAATAACATTATTAAAATGTATGAGGATAATCCTCATATAAAAGAAATGATGTTAACTGGGGGGTCACCTACTATGCATCCTGCTTTAGTAAACGAATTAACTCATTTTGCAAATGAAAAAAATATTTTTATTACTATTGAAACTGAAGGAAGCCATTTCCTACCAACTGACTATCCTATTAATTTGCTTTCTATTAGTCCTAAGTTCTCCAATAGCGTACCTGTACTTGGGGTACCTACACCTCAAGGAAAAGATACAGACGAAAAAATGATTAAAACTCATAATAGACTTAGACTTAACTATGAAGCAATAAAACAATCAATAGGATATCATTTAGATTATCATATTAAACCAGTATGGGATGGTAAGGATCAAGGAGCATTAGCTGAAATTATGGATTGTATAGCTCAATTAGATATTAAACCTGAAAAGGTATGGTTTATGCCTGCTGGAGATTCTAGGGAGGCTTTATTTAAATCTTACCCTATATTATTTGATTGGGTTAGAGATAACGGATATAGAATGACTTGGAGACCTCATATTATTGCTTTTCAAGATCAACGAGAAGTATAGTGGATAAGCAAGAAGCTCTTCGTATATTAGATGATATAAAAGAAAATGTAAATATCTGTTGTGCTATCACAATGGAACCAGATGAAGTTTTAGTATTAATTGATAAATTAGAAAGTTATATAAATGGACAAACGTAGAAAAATCCACGAAGAATTAGAAGTGGTACAAGAAGGATTTGCAAATGGGGTAGCACCTGGATTCCCACTTACTGATAAAGAAAAACTAAAAATGATTAGCAAAGCTGAAAGAGCTTATGGTAAGTTTTTAGAAGCATTAAAATGTGATTGGAAAAATGATCCAAATTCATCCGAAACACCTAGACGTGTAGCTAAAGCTTATGTTAATGATTTATGGGCTGGTAGATACACTGCAATGTCTCCTATTACATCATTTCCATCGGATGGTTATGATGGTATTGTTATAGAACGTAATATACCTTTAACATCAATGTGTTCTCACCACCACCAAACAATTGGGGGTGTTGTTCATGTTGGTTATATAGCAGGAGAAGATGGTCAAGTAATTGGTTTATCTAAGTTAAATAGGATTGTAGAACTATTTGGTCGTAGAGGAGCAATACAAGAACAACTAACCTCAGCAATTCATAATGCAGTAAGTAAAATTACAGAAGGCAATAAAGGTGTAATTGTTACTATAGTTGGCACACATAATTGTGTTAGTTGTAGAGGAGTTAAACATCAAGGTGCGGCAATGGTTACTACTAAGGCATCTGGTGTGTTTAAAGAAAATAAAAATTTAGCTCGAAAAGAGTTTTTTGATTCATTAAAAATAAACAATGGAGGACACAACATCTAAAATATTTCTTAAATGGTCTGATATACAGGAGTATATTAAAATATTATCATTAAAAATATTAACAGACTATCCTAACATAGATTCAGTAATGGGGATACCTAGAGGTGGTTTAATTCCTGCAGTAATGATTTCACATGAATTAGGAATACCATTAGTTATACACCCAACCAGAAATACTTTAGTTATAGATGATATTAATGATACAGGGTATACTTTAGATAAAGCACCCGGGGTTTATCATGCTGTTTTACATCATAAACCAACATCAAAATTTAAACCTAATTTTTATGCTGAAGAAGCAGGTGAAGAATGGATAGTTTATCCTTGGGAAAAAGAAGATTCAGAAGCTTTACCCGATTATTTCCAATCAGATGAATTTTTAGAATTTGCAGAAGGAGAAGATAACTCTAGGATATGGTCAGAAGAAGATAATAAAATACATACCATTGGAGGATTAACTATGCCTAAAAAAAACACAAATAAATTAAATAAAAAATGAATAAAAACCCTAAACCAGAATTTAATCCTTGTTGTGCACATGATTTAGATAGTGTACCTTTTGTAGATGAAGTAGAAGAATTTAATAAAACATTTGGAAAACCGAATAAATATGAACCAACAATACCAGAAAAAAAAGAATGGCAATTCGTATATGACTTTATACTTGAAGAATTGGAAGAATATAGACAGGCTTGCGAAAACGGAGACATCGTGGAAGTTTTGGATGCTTTGTGTGACATTGCTTATGTTTCCCTTGGGAACGGTACTATGTTACACGGCCTTAAGGATAAGATATGGCCAGCATATCAAGAGGTACAAGGAAGCAATATGTCAAAGTCTTGTAGCACTGAAGAAGAGGCCATGGAAACTGTCACCCTCCGTTCTAAAGAACAAAATGAGCCATGTCACTATGAAAAGGTGGAGGAGAAATTTGTAGTATATAGAACTAGAGATAGAAAGGTTATGAAATCAATTAAATATTATAGACCTGATCTTAATCAATTCTTTACAGAACAAGAAGTAGATAAATGTAGACCTAATTATAACCCTGGGACTATTATATAATGTATAAAAAAGCATATTCTACTAGATTAGGAGGAAATAAATATAAAATTCATCTATGGGATCATGCTGGATATGATGAAATTGAATGGTATAATTATGCTTACCAAGAATGTTCAGATGAGGATGCTACTCATAAGGGTTTAAGTGGAGAATCTCTTAAAAAGATTTATAAATGGGATAAAAATACTTCTAATCTCCATTTTCATGATATAACTCCGTATCAAAAATTTCTTATAGAAAAATATGGGGTTAATGATAAACCTTCTACTGGTCATAAAGAATTATTTTTTGATATTGAATGTGAAATAGGAGGAGCATTAACCGAAGAATACATTGAAAGAGCTCCTATGCCTATCACAACAATAGCATACTGGGATAAAACAGCAGATACTTGGGTTATATTAGTTCGTGATGATAAAAGTGAATTAAAAAGAACAAAAGCTAAAAATAAAGAAATTGTTCCAGTTAAAACTGAACAAGAATTATTAGCAACCTTTTTAGAACGTTTTAGAGAAATTGATCCTGATATTTTAATTGGTTATAATAGTGATTATTTTGATATACCTTATTTATATTATAGAATGTGTAATGTATTAGGTAAAGAATGGGCAGATCAATTATCTCCTTTAGGTAAAGTTAATGCTAAAAAAAATAACCAATATTTTTATAAAAGAAACCAATTTGTAGATATTATGGGGGTTGAATCTCTAGATTATATGAGATTGCATAAAAAATACAGTTGGAAAGATGAACCTAGTTGGAAATTAGATGCCATTGGAGAAAAATATACAGGTATAGGTAAAATAGATTATGAAGGAAATTTAGATCAATTATTTAAGGTTGATTTACAAAAATATATTCAGTATAATTTCCGTGATGTTGAAATATTAAAGTTATTAGATGAAAAGCTTCAGTATATAGCTTTAACTAAAAACTTATCACATAAGGGAAAACATAATTATAGTGAAGTTTATGCTAATAGTAAAACTCAAGACGGTGCAATTTCAGCTTATTTATTAAGTCAAAATATAATTCCCCCTCCTAAAGATCCTAATCCTAGAAGTAAAAAAGGATATGCCGGAGGTTATCTTTTTTGTCCTAAAGCAGGGTTATATAAATATATGTTTGATGAAGATTTAACATCACTGTATCCATCTATTATTATGTCTTTAAACATAGGTAGAGAAACATTCAAGGGTCGTATTGTAGATGCAGATGATCGTAATAATAGATTAGGTCTTAATGATTTAAAAGAACGAGATGCTAAAGAGGAGTTATTAGTTGAAAATTTTAAAGGACAACAAACTCGAGTTAGTGTTGATAAGTTAATATCCATGATAGAACAAAATAATTTAGCAGTATCAGCTAATGGTTGTTTGTTTACTACTGATAGAGAATCTACCTTATCTACTGTTCTAAATAAATGGTTTGATGAAAGGGTAGAATATAAAAATGAAATGAAAAAAGCATATAAAACAGGAAATAAAGAAAAAGGAGCATATTTTTATTTAATGCAATATACTATGAAAATTTTGCTTAATAGTTTATATGGAGCCACTGCTTTACCTTCATTTAGATATGGAATGAGTCTATCTATATTAAGTGAAGCAATTACCTTATCTGGCCACAGAATCATTCAAGAATCGGCTTTATGTGCTAATAGACATATGAATAAAGTAATAAATAATCAAATAAAATTAAAAATATAATGGAAAGTAATTTTGATTGGGTAGTAACTAAAAGAGAATCTCCATGGGGAGAATTTAAAGTATTGCTTAGTGAAAAAGATGTAAAAGTTAAAAAAATAGTTGTTAAACCCTACAGTAGATTATCTTACCAGTATCACCATAAACGAAGAGAACAATGGACAGTAATAAGTGGGATATTATCTATTATTTTAGATGGTGAGAAAGTATTTAGATCACCCGGGGAGTCAATTAGTATTCCTTTAGGAGCTAAACATAGAGCATGGAATGAAACACACGAACCAGTTGTGTTTATAGAAGTTCAAACTGGTACTTATTTTGGAGAAGATGATATAGTAAGATTAGAAGACGATTATAATAGAGAATAATATGGCATTAAAAAAACAATCAATAAGAACAGGAATGGATATCTTAGTTAATGAAGATAGAATTTCTAAAGAAGAATTAATTATAATTAGTGAATCTTGGGATGAAAGACAAGAAAGATTCTTCAGAAAAATGTTAAAACAAGGGGGTGAATTTAAAATTAAAGGTATTAAATATAAAATATCTTTAAAAGAAAGATCAGATTTAAATTCCCAAGGAGAAAAACCTATAAACCTCCCACCTATTTCTGGAGAGAGATCATTTTAGTATGAAGCATTTAGAAGAAACACCTTGGTGGATTTGTGATAAAGAAGATACAAATTATTGTGCTTATATGGACACAGATTCAGTATATTTAGATGCAGAACCCATATTAAAACATTTATATCCTGATTTTGAATCTTATAGTGATAAAGAAAAAGATGATAAGTTAGAAAAAATTGCAATGGAGTATCAAGATATTATAACAGATTATTATGATGTGTTAGCTAAAGAATGTTTTAATGTTTCTACTCATAGATTAGAAATGAAAACAGAATGTGTTATCCGTTCTGCTTACTTTAGAGCTACTAGAAGATATGCACAGTGGATTACTAAACAGGAAGGTATAGAAAAAGAAAATCTAGATATTAAAGGTTTAGAATTTATGAAAGCTAATTTCCCACCTATATTAGGTGATTTTTTTCATAATATTTTACAACAAGTATTAAAAGGAGAAGAAAAAGATAGTATAATTAATCAAATAAAAGTATTTAAGAAACAAATACTAGGGGGTGAAATATCTTTAACTAAATTAGGTAACCCTACTTCAGTTAAAAAATTAGAAAAATATTCAGGAACTGGAGCCAGAGCAGGAGAAATGTTTACTGAAATATTAAAAGGTGCCCCTGCTCCTGTAAGAGCAGCTATCCGTTATAATGATTTATTAAGACTATGGCAATTAGATAGAAAATATAATTTAATTACTATGGCAGATAAAGTTAAATGGATTTATTTAAAAGATAATCCTTATAAAATAGAAGCTTTAGCTTATCAAAATTACGAAATGCCTGATAAAATACAAAATTTTTTAGACATTTATGCTGATAGACAAAAAGTATTTGATTCAATATTATTAAATAAATTAGAAGGTTTTTTTAGTGATTTAGGTTGGTCTTTAGATTTAAATCCTTATACAAATGCTTTAAAATCCTTTGAAATCTAAAATAAATTTCGTATATTATCGTTATGATAAATAAAAGCCAATTAACAAGTGTTATTTCTAAGTATTATTTAAATGGTTTAAACAACCAAGTAAAATGGAGAATTAAAGATAATACTTTAACAATATATGCCGGAGAATCCGGTAGAGTATGTAAAGTAGTATTAAATAATTTCCAATTAGAGGATGCAGAATTAGGGGTATTTGATACTAATAAATTAAGTAAATTAATATCTATTACTAATGGGGATTTAATGATTTCCTTAGAAAAAATAAAAGCAGTATACACTAAAATGCATATTGCGGATTTAAATTTTGATTTAACTTATTCTTTAGCTGATATTCTTATTTTAGGTAAAAATACATACTATGAAGATCCTGAAGAATGGGAAGTTGATTTAATATTAGAGCCTGAAGATATAGACCGTTTAATTAAAGCTAAAAATGCTTTAGGAGATGTAAATTCAATGTTAATAACAACTACAACAGATTTTGATGGTAATAATATATGTGAATTTATATTTGGAGATAATACAGGTTTTTCAAATAAAATATCTTACAAAATTCAGGGTAATATTACTGAAAGTGATATTCAAATCCCTTTTGATTCTAATATTTTTAAGGATATTTTAAATTCAAATAAAGATATGTTTAAGGGTCAATTAAAACTATCAACTACTGGTATTTTAAAATTAAATTTTACTTCAGAAGAAATTATTTCTGAATATTATGTGGCAAGAAATGAATAGAAATAAAAAATAATATATTTATAATAGAACATAAAATTGTAGCTAGGGCACGATGTTATGTTTAAATTAATCGAGAGCTTCGGCCTCACAAAACTAAATGATATGAGTACATTACAATTATTAGAAAGACACTTAAGTCCTTTCGATATCCTATTTAGGAATCACTTTAAATCTGACAGCGTATTTAATCCTGTCACAAACACAAAACACCCACACCCACTTAATATTTTCTTCGATGATAAAGGGCTTCACTTTGAAGTTGCCTGTACCGGGTTAACTAAAGGAGATGTTATTCTCGATATTGAAGGGGATACTTTAAAAATAAACTATAAAAAACCAGAAGAGGAAGATTTCCATCAAGGAATGATCCATAATGGTTTATCTAAAAAATCATTCGATTTAAGATATAAAATTGCACCTAAATTTAATTTATTAAAAACTGATGCAACTTTAGAAAATGGATTACTAGAAATTTTTATACCTTTAGCTGAAGAAGCTAAACCAAAGTCAATAAAAATAAAATAAAAGTTATTTAAAAAAGCGTGTCCTAGCGCAATATTGTTCGTATATTCACGTCCAAATAAATAAAGTTATATATGTCTAGAAAACCAAAAAGTCTCACAACAATTTCGGATCCTCTGTTAGAACCATATTATATCACTAAAGATGAAATGTGCTATACAGTTAATGAAAGGATTACTCCCAATGAAGATCACTTTAGATCTAAAGGTAAAGGTACTGAATATTCAAAACCACAAGGATATTATCCTAATTTTAAACAAGCATTAGAAAAAATATCAAATGCTAAATTACATACTAAAAAAGAATATTCTTCTTTACAAATATTTTTACAAGAATTTAAAATAATAGAAAATAACATTAAAAATTATACAGATGGAATTAGAAGCACTATTTGATGCCGTTATAGTAAAACCTATAGAATCAAAAGAAACTACTTATGGTAATATTATTGTACCAGATTTAGGGAAAGAAAAAAATGAAATGGGGAAAGTTATAGCTGTAGGCCCTGGAAAACCTACAATAACAGGAGATTTTATACCTACTATATTAAAAGAAGGTGATACTGTAGTACTACCTACAATGGGTTTTACTAAATTACCATATAATGGGGAAGAATATTATGTAGGACCTGAAAATCAGGTTTTAGCAAAATTAAATCAAACAGTTACAATTGAAGATACTTTAGCTAAAACAGAACTAACAGAAATAGAAAAAGAACATTTAACAGATATTTAATATGAGTAAACAAATAGAATTTGGTTCGGAAGCAAGAAACCAACTAGTAAAAGGGATTGATATTTTAGCTGATGCCGTTATATCAACATTAGGACCTAATGGTAGAAATGTAGTTATAGCAAATGAACAAGGTACACCACAATCAACAAAAGATGGTGTAACTGTAGCTAAATCTATAACATTAAAAGATCCTAATCAAGAATTAGGGGTTCAATTAGTAAAACAAGCAGCAATTAAAACAGCAGAAAAAGCAGGAGATGGTACTACTACTTCTACTTTATTAGCTAGAGAAATGATTAAAGGAGGATTAAATGCTCTAAATAATGCTGAAAATGCGGTTCAAATTAAGAGAGATATTGATAAAACAGTTGAAATAGTAGTACAAAATTTAAGAACCAAAATTTCAGAAGATATTTCGGGTGAAGAACAATTAGAACAAATTGCTACAATTTCTTCAAATAATGATTCCGAAACTGGAAAATTAATATCAACAGCAATTGATAAAGTAGGAATGGAAGGGGTAGTACATATTGAAGAATCTAAAACAGGAGAAACTTATTTAGAAACAGTTGAAGGTATGCAATTTGATAGAGGATTTAAATCACCTTATTTTGTTACTGATAATAATAGTATGACTTCAGTTTTAGAAAATCCTATGATTTTAATTTTAGATCAAAAATTAACTCAAGTAAAAGATTTACTTCCCATTTTAGAAGCAGTATCTTCCCAAGCAAAATCTTTATTAATAATTGCTGAAGATATTGATGGTGAAGCTTTAGCAACTCTTATTGTAAATAAAATGAGAGGTACTATGAAAGTATGTGCTGTTAAATCTCCTGAATTTGGAGATAGAAGAAAATTAGTTTTAGAAGATATAGCCATAACAACAGGTGGTCAAGTATTTAGTAAAGAAAAAGGAATGAAACTTGATAAGTTTAGTTGGGATTGGTTTGGTGAAGCAAGAAATATTACAGTAGAAAAAAATGTAACTACTATAGTAGATGGTAAAGGAAATATTGAAGCAATAGAAAATAGAATTGAGGAATTACAAAAACAGATTGAAAAGTCCCAAACTCCATTTGAAACTGAAAAATTACAAGAAAGGTTAGCTAAATTTGTAGGAGGAGTAGCTATTATCCATGTAGGTGGAAATACTGAAACAGAAATGAAAGAGAAAAAGGATAGAGTTGATGATGCTTTACATGCTACAAAAGCAGCTATTGAAGAAGGTATAATACCTGGGGGCGGAACAGCATTATTATATGCCTCATCAGGATTAGAAGTTAATTCAACAGGAGCAGCTATTGTAAAACAAGCATGTGCAAAACCATTCAATCAAATTTTAGTTAATGCTGGTCATGAAGAAGTTACTGCTACAATTATAGCAGATGGTATGATTAATTCTGGAAATGATGGTTGGTTAGGTTATAATATTAAAACTGAAGAAACAGTTGATATGAAAGAAGAAGGTATTATTGACCCAACTAAAGTAGCTAGAACAGCATTACAAAATGCAGCATCAGTTGCTGGTACTGTATTATTAACAGAATGTACAGTAGTAAATGAACCTAGTGATGATAAACAACAACCCCAAATGGACCCTATGATGGGGATGATGTAAAATAGATTCGTATATTATGGCTACACAGATTGAAGAAAAAAATATATTAATTGCTAGAAGAGTACCACCAGGAGATAAATGGAGATTAGTTGCAAATGAACCTGATGGTCCCTTACATAAAACTTTAACTGATGCTTTAGAAGCATACATGGTTAAAACTGGATTTAAAGGTAGTTATAGATTAGAACCTTTAAAAAGTAATTTATATGCAATTGATTCTAAAGAAACAGAAATAAAACCTGAACCAATAAAAAAATATTCAATTTATGGCGAATATGGAGAATAGCCTATTAGTAGAAAAATATAGACCATCTAAATTAGATAACTATGTTGGTAATGAAAATATTAAAAAATCTATTTCTAAGTATATAGAACAAAATGATATTCAAAATTTAATATTTTATGGTCCTGCAGGAACAGGAAAAACAACATTAGCTAAAATTTGTGTTCAAAATTTAGATTGTGATCATCTTTATATAAATGCTAGTGATGAAAGAGGTATAGAAACAATTAGAGACAAAGTATCAAGCTTTGCAAGTGTTGCTTCTTTCAAACCCCTTAAAGTAGTTATTTTAGATGAAGCTGATTTTTTAACAATTCAAGCTCAAGCTTCACTTCGAAATATAATAGAAACTTTTTCACGTACTACTAGGTTTATTATGACTTGTAATTTTGTAGAAAGGATTATTGATCCTTTACAATCAAGATGTCAAGTACTTAAAATAGTTCCTCCAACTAAAAAAGATGTTGCTAAACATTTAAATTGGTTATTAAATGAAGAATCAATTGAACATAATGTTAAAGATTTAGCACCTTTAGTTAACCAATACTATCCAGATTTACGTAAATGCATTAACACAATACAATTATCTACCCAAGATAATAAGTTAAAATTAGATAAATCAATATTAGTATCATCAAATTATATAGATCAAGTTATTTCTATTTTAAATACACAAAATTCCCAACAAGGATATCCTACAATTAGGCAAATTATAGCAGATGCTAATGTAGATGATTTTGATGAGTTGTTTAGAATGTTATATGAAAAAGCATCAGAATATATGCCAGGTAAAGAAGGGACGGCTGCGATTTTAATAAATGAACATCAATATAAATCAAACTTTCGTATTGATAAGGAAATTAATACGATGTCATTAATACAAAATTTAATACAAAATAAATAATTATGGACCAACAATTACAACAACCCCAAATCGATTTAAAAACTACTACTGGGGTTAAAAATTCTGAAGGAGGTAGTATATTTCTTCAAGGAGTAGTTTTAAGAAAAATTTCTAGATTTGTAGCAGGCACAGATGAAGATGCGTTGTTACCTGTCCCTGTATTTTTTGACCCTGAAACTAAAAAAATATTAGAATCAACACTCCCTAAAGACTTAAGAGAAGAATTTAAGGATGAGTTGCTCTAATATATTTGATTGGTTAAAACATATAAATCAATACAAAACACCAACTAAATCATTTAGCGATAAAGATTGGGAGGTATTTAATAGTTATATGATTCATAGGTTTTTATCTATGAACCCTGATTATTTAGAGGTAGTTAATTTTGTTCAAGATTACCCACCACAGGAAAAAAAATCAATTTATACTATTTATAAAGAATTTATACCTAAAAATAATAAATGGAATAAATACATTAAATCTAAAATTAAACAACCTAATAAAGATTTAGTAGATTATATTAAAAATTATTTTGAATGTTCTAGTAAAGAATCAAAAGAATATATAAATATATTGGATACCTCAAAAATAAGTTATATATTAACGGAAATAGGATTAAATAAAAAAGAAATAAAAACTGTATTAAAATGAACGAAAAATTATTCAACATGTTAAAATTATCTGCAGAGGCAGATAAAGCAAAAGCATTACTATCACTTGAGTTATTAGGAAAAAAAGCTGTAGGAATTGGAGACCATTCTACAGGAGATTTTTATAAAAATGCTGAAGAAGCATTAACTTCTTTAGTAGATGCTGATGATAGAATATCAACTTTAGATAAATATTATGCTAAAACACTTTTATTAAATGGGTGATTCAGTCAAAAATTATTTTGGAAATATGAGAAAGAAAAAAACTATAAAAAGTAGTAAAGATGATGCAATAGAGGTATTTGAATTAGAATATCCAATATTAGCAGATGAATTTAAACAAATTCAAAAAGAAATGTATAAAATGTTTGCTCGTAAACATATGGATTATGGTTTAAATAATATTGCTTTAGGTGGTGATTTAAATAATAATGATGATAAGAAATTTTCTTTAACTGGTTTATGTATTAGACTTACAGATAAAATTTCACGTTTAAAAAATCTATTAATTAATGGTAGATCATTTGTTAAAGGTGAAGGCATGGAAGATACATTTATAGATATTGCTAATTATGGGATAATTGGTCTTTTAGTAGGCCGTAATAAATGGAAAAAATAATTTGGCTAAAAAAATCCCAAATATAGTTAAGGAGATTCGTTTAAATCCTCCTCAAGAAATTAACTTTGCTTACCAGAAAAATATTTCTTATTCTCAAATGTCTATATTTCGTAGTTGTCCTCATAGATGGAAATTACAATATAAAGACAAAATAAAAAGATTTACTTCTTCTATACACACAGTATTTGGTACTGCTATACATGAAGTAATGCAGCACTATTTAGATGTAATGTATGAAAAAAGTGGGGCGTATGCTGATAGAGAAATAGATATAAAAGAATTATTCCATCAAAAGTTTATAGAAGAATATCAAACTCAATATAAAAAAAATAATAATGAGCATTTTTCAGATGCTTCTGAGATGAGAGAGTTTTTTGAAGATGGGGTTAATATATTAGATTGGTTTAAGAAAAAACGTAGTAGATATTTTTCTAAAAAAGGAACATATTTAGTAGGCTGTGAAATACCTATTGTAATTGCGCCCAATAAAATGTATAATAACGTATTATACATGGGGTATTTAGATGTTGTCACGTATAATGAAAATACTAATACCTTTAAGATAATAGACATAAAAACAAGTACTAAAGGATGGAATGATTATTCTAAAAAAGATGAGAATAAACAATTCCAATTACTACTATATAAACAATACTTTTCAGAGCAATATGGTATACCTTTAGATAACATAGAAATTGAATTTTTTATTGTTAAAAGAAAAGTATTAGATATTAATGATGAAAAACTTATGTCACCTTATCAGGCTCATAGGGTACAAACATTTACCCCACCTAGTGGAAAAATTAAATTAGGAAGAGCAAAAAAAGCTATGAATAGTTTTGTAAGTGAATGTTTTAATTCAAACGGGGAAATAAAAGATATAGAGTATCCTAAGTCTATTTCTAAATGGAACTGTACATTTTGTCCTTATAAAGAGGATAAAGAAAATTGTGGGGAAGGTATAATTTACTAGCCTCTGTATATATTTATATTAAATAATGTTATTAAAATAAAGATTATGAACGTAAAAAAAGAAATGACACTTACCAGTGTTAAAGTCAAAAGTAATTTGTTTGAAAATTTTAAAATTGAATGTGTAAAAAGAAAATTTTCATTTCAAAAATTATCTGATAGAGCTATTTATTTATATCTTACAGATGAAAATTTTAGAAGACAAATTACAAATCAAACCGACTTAGAACTTTAAACCTAAAAATTAATGAATAAGAGTTTTAAATATCTTCCAAAAAATAAAAGGAAGAAAATATTATTAATCTGTGATGATATTAGAGTACATTCTGGGGTTGCAACCGTTGCAAAAGAAATAGTAGTACATACAGCTCATCATTTTAATTGGTGTCAAATAGCAGGTGCTATCAAACACCCAGAAGCAGGAAAAAGATTAGATTTATCTCAGGATACTAATAAGATATCAAAAATTGATGATTCTCATGTATTTTTATACCCATCTAATGGTTATGGTGATATAAAATTAGTTAGAGAAATTATTAATATTGAAAAACCTGATGCTATATTATTAATTACAGATCCTAGGTATTTTACTTGGCTATTTAATGCCGAAAATGAAATTAGAACTAAAATTCCAATTTCTTATTTAAATATTTGGGATGATTATCCAGCACCTTTATATAATAAAGCATATTATGAGTCTTGTGATTTATTAATGGGTATATCTAAACAAACTGTTAATATTAATAAAATAGTATTAGGAAAATCTGGGGAAAATAAAATATTTAAATATATCCCACATGGGTTAAATTCTAATGTTTATAAACCTTTAAAAGAAGGTGATGAAGAATATACTAAAATGTTAGAGTTTAAGAAAAATATATTTAAAAACAAAAATCCTAAATTTGTAGCATTTTTCAATTCTAGGAATATTAGAAGAAAACAAATCCCTGATACTATGTTAGCTTTTAGAGGATTTTTAGATACTCTGCCTAAAGAGGAATCTAAAAATTGTTATATGATATTACACACTGAGGCAGTTACAAACCATGGGACAGATTTAGAAAAAGTTAGAGAATATTTATTTGAAGAAGATTATAAAGATAATATAATATTTTCTCATTCAAAACTTACTATCAATCAATTAAATTATTATTATAATATAGCAGATGTTCAAATGTTATTAACTTCTAATGAAGGTTGGGGGTTATCATTAACTGAAGCTATATTAGCAGGAACTCCTATTATAGCTAATGTTACTGGGGGAATGCAAGACCAAATGAGATTTGAAGATGAAAGTGGTGATTGGATTGATTTCGATTCTGACTTTCCATCTAATCATAAAGGTACTTATAAAAAACATGGAAAATGGGCTTTCCCATGTTACCCAACTTCAAGATCAATACAAGGTTCACCTGCAACCCCTTATATCTATGATGATAGATGTAGATGGGAAGATGCTACTGAAAGGTTAGTAGAAGTATATAAATTAGGAAGAATTAAGAGAAAAAAATTAGGTCTAAAAGGAAGAAAATGGGCAATATCTGATGAAGCTGGATTTACTCATGAATATCAAGCTCATAGAGTAATGGAAGCATTTACAGAATTATTCAGTACCTGGAAACCTAGAGAAAAATATGAATTAATAAATACCAACGAGTATAAAGGTAAATTTTTAACCCATAAATTGTTATATTAATGAGTAAACCAAGATTTGTTATATCATGTCCCTTTGATACCTATTCAGGATATGGGGCACGTAGTAGAGATTTAGTAAAAGCTATTATTGAATTAGAAAAATATAAAGTAGAATTATTACCTCAAAGGTGGGGTGGTACCGCTTGGGGTTTTTGTAATGATCATCCTGAATGGAAGTTTTTAATGTCCCATACTTGCAAACCAGATTGGAATAAAACCCAACCTGAGATTTGGATGCAAATATCAATCCCTAATGAATTCCAACGTGTAGGAAAATACAATATAGGATGTACTGCCGGTATTGAATCTACAATGTGTAAAGCAGAATGGATTGAAGGGGTTAATAGGATAGATGAAACTTGGGTTTCTTCTAATCATGCTAAAAAAGTATTTGAAAGTACTATATATGATAGAAAAAATAAAATAACACAACAAGTAGAAGGTAAATTAAAAATTGAAAAACCAATTCATGTTGTATTTGAGGGGGCAAATTTAGATATCTATAAAAAAATCCCTTCATCAAAAATTAAAAATATTAATTTAGATCAAATAAAAGAATCATTTTGTTTTTTATTTGTAGGGCATTGGATGCAAGGAGAATTTGGACACGATAGAAAAAATGTATCTTTGTTAATAAAAGCTTTTTTTGAAACATTTAAGAACCAATTAAACCCACCTGCATTAATATTAAAAGCTTCAAATGGTGTTTCTTCTTATATGAGTAGAGAAGATTTATTAGATAGAATATTAAAAATTAGAAAAACTGTTAAAGGTAATAAAGCCAGTGTTTATTTACTAAATGGGGATTTAACCGATAGTGAAATGAATGAGTTATATAATCATCCTAAAGTAAAATCAATGGTAAGTTTAACTAAGGGTGAAGGGTTTGGTAGACCTTTATTAGAATTTAGTTTAACAGGAAAACCTATTATGGTTTCTGGTTGGTCAGGACATACTGATTTTTTACACCCTAAATATAATTTTTTACTTCCTGGAAAATTAGAAAAAATACACCCTAGCGCTGCTAACCAATGGTTAATAGCAGAATCTAGTTGGTTTAAACCAGATGAACCTCATATTGGTTCTTCATTAAAAGAAATTTTTAAGAATTATAGAAAAGTACTTAAGAAAACTACTAAACAAAGTCAACATGCCAAAAATAAATTTAGTTTTAATAAAATGAAAAAGTTAATTAGTAATTTACTTACTTCTAACCTTCCATACTTTCCAAAACAAGTAGAACTTAATATACCTAAAATTAGTCTTCCTAAATTAAAAAAAGTAAAATAATATGAAATATGATGAAATAGTAAATTGCCCTAAATCAGGTGGTGATTTATGTTACAGAATAGAAGTAAATAAAGATATAACCAATTATATGAGTTTGTCTTGTGGCTTTTGGACTAATACTCTTATGAAAGTAGGGACTGAATTTTATAATCAACAAGTATCTTCTTTACCTGAAATTTATAAAGATTTAGCTTGGACAGACCCAAAAACAGATCTTGTTTGGCTTCCTAATACAATTAACCTACCAGAACAAGGAATGTTATTTGCCTCGGGACCAGATAAAGATAATTGGGCTTGGGGGGCTGTTAAAGCAGTTGAAATACCTGAAGAAGATAGAGAAAAATATAAGGGTCAATCACATAGAGCAGATATGTCTACTATTCAGTATTTTAAAGAACGTGATTATATAGATGCTCTTTCATATATTGGAATATTACCTAGTTAAATTATGAAAATAAGTTATGCTGTTACCGTTTGTAATGAATTTATAGAAATTCAAAAATTAATTAATTTTCTTCGAAAAAATAAAAGACAACAAGATGAAATAGTTGTACTTTATGATCAGAAAAACGGCGACGAAGAAGTTGCAAGTTGGCTTACTAAGCAGAGTAAATATCCAAACTTTCAATTTTGGAGAGGATTAGACTTTAATAACCATTTTGCTGACTGGAAAAATCAACTTACAGAATATTGTCAAGGAGATTATATATTTCAAATAGATGCTGATGAAATGCCTAATGAATCATTATTAATTAACCTTCCAGTTATATTAGAATGCAACCCAGACAACGAAGTTTATTTAGTACCTAGAGTTAATACCGTAGAAGGATTAACTCAGGAACATATTACAAAATGGAGATGGAATGTAAATGATAAAGGTTGGGTCAATTGGCCTGATTATCAATGGAGAGTGTGGAAAAATAAACCTGAAATAAAATGGGTTAATAAGGTACATGAAAAATTAGAAGGGTTTAAAACTTATGCTGCTCTACCACAAGAGGAAGGATTAGCTTTATATCACCCTAAAACAATAAACAAACAAGAAAAACAAAATAAATACTACGATACATTAACATGAAAAAAACAGCATTACTTCTATTACTATTTACTACTTTAAGCTGGAGTCAAACTTACAAAGAAGAGGGTATTAATATTCTTACTAAAGAAGGAATAACTTCTATATACTTTAAAAATGGAAACTCTGATGGTTTTTATTTAGATGGAGTATTTATGGAATCTTATGGAGTATTAAAATTACCAGTAGATCAATTTATACAGTTTATAGAAGACTTATCTAAAATATCTAAAAAATCTGAAGCAAATTTAGAAAAGGAACTTTACACATTAAATAAATTTGATTTCTCTAAGGATGAAATATTCTTTAATGTTAAAGACAAGGTAGGAACTATTACTAAAGCACAATTAAAAGACTTAATTAAACAAAATAATTTATAATTATGAAAAAAATTTGGTACGCCCCCAATAAATTAGAAGCCTATGGGGAAGAAGAAATAAAAGCTGTTGAACAATGTCTTAGAGATGGATGGTTAGCTGGGTTTGGGCCTCGTTCTATAGAGTTTGAAGAAAAAATTGCTAAAGAATTTGGTAAAAAATATGGAGTATTTGTAAATTCAGGTTCTTCTGCTTGTTTATTAGCGATAGCAGCTTTAGATTTACCTAAAGGAAGCAAAATAATTACACCCGCTTTAACTTTTTCAACAACATTAGCTCCCATTGTACAGTTAGGGTATGAACCTATTTTTATAGATTCTAATTTAACATCTTATGTTCCTGACATTAGTGATATAATAAATGCAATAACACCTGATACTAAAGCAATTATGATTCCTAATTTAATTGGAAATAAACCAGATTGGGATAAATTAAAAAGATATTTAATAGAAATTAATAGAAAAGATATTTTTGTTATTGAAGATTCAGCGGACACTGTAACTTATACAAAAGAATCAGATGTTTCAACAACAAGTTTTTATGCTTCTCATGTTATTACTGCTGGTGGAATGGGAGGAATGGTAATGTTTAATGATAAAAAACATGTAAAAAAAGCATTACAGTATAGAGATTGGGGTCGTATAGGAGATAATAGTGAAAACATGGATGAAAGATTTGCACATGATGTTGATGGTTTACCATATGATTATAAATTTTTATATGGTGTATTAGGATATAATATGAAATGTAGTGAAATGAGTGCAGCATTTGGTTTAGTACAACTAGAACGCTTTCAAACATTTAAACAAAAACGTAGAGATAATATTGAGCGTTATTTAGAAAATCTTAAAGATGTTAAAGAATTAATATTACCCAATGATAGTATTAAACCTAATTGGTTAGCAATGCCATTTCAAACGGAACGTAGATTAGAATTATTAAATTTTTTAGAAGATAATAATATTCAAACAAGAGTTACATTTGCAGGTAATGTCACTAGACATCCAATTTATAGAAAATATTTACAAGATTTTAAAAATGCTGATCTAGTAATGAAAAATGGTTTTTTATTAGGTGCTCATCATGGTATGGATTTAGAAGATGTTGATTATGTTTGTGATAAAATAAAAACTTTTTTTAGTAAATGATTAAATATTATTCCAAAGTAAACCCTAAAAAACTACTACATATAGTAGTAAGAAAAGAAGAACTAAAACCTGGTAGAAAAGATATAGTTCCAGAAGAACATTTTATACAATGTTCTCATCTTAATATGGAAAAAGGTAAAACTTTTAAACCCCATAAACATATATTTAAAAACAGAAGAAGAAATGTCATTGCTCAGGAAAGTTGGATAGTAATTCAGGGTAAAGTTAAATGTATATTTTATGATTTAGATGATACTATACTAGTAGAACCTATATTAGAACAAGGTGATGCCTCTTTTACATTAGAAGGAGGACATAATTATGAAATCCTTGAAAATGATACTTTAGTTTATGAATATAAAACAGGGCCATATGAAGGTCAGGCTTTAGATAAAACATTTATTTAATAATGACAAAATGTATTGTTATAGGTCAGGGTTCTCAGTTAATTCAATTAATTAGAGAATTATTTTCTTTAAAAATCACTCCTGATAATTTAAGAATAATAACAGTTAATGGGGAATTTAATTTAAGTTGTATAGAGTTTCTAAAATATTATAAAATAGATTATTTTATAGTTGACAAATCAACTTTTATTTCTACCCTTGGACATTATATAGAGGGACACAAACCAGATTGTGTAATTTCTCTTTCAAACCCTTTTATTATTCCTAAAGAAATACTTTCTTTAAAACCTCAATTCATAAATTTCCATCCTGGTATATTACCGTTTTATAAAGGTAGTTTATCAACAGTACATTCATTAATAAATAAAGAATCATTTGTTGGGGGTACTTGGCATTATATTACCCCAGAAGTAGATCAAGGAAATATTTTAAAAGTTTTTAATATTGATATAAAGGATGATAATGCTTTTACTTTAAATCATAAAATATATTCCTTAGGTATATCTTATTTAGAGAAGGTGTTGGAAAAAGTCTCTAATAAGGATAAGGGAGTACCTCAAGATAAATTAGGAAAATTTTATTATAATAAATTTCCAGATGTTAGTCATTTAGATAGTGAATTACAAGAAAAAATATTATTTTTCCCACCAAAATTTATACAATAATGAGTTTTGAAACAGTAACAAAATTTGAAAATAAAATATGTGAGTTTTTTAATGCTCCTTATGGTATAGCAGTAGATTGTTGTACTCATGGTATTGAATTATGTCTAAGACAACAAGATGTAAAATCAATAACAGTTCCCAAAAGAACATACCTTTCAGTTCCAATGTTAGCTAATAAATTAGATATTGAATTAAAGTGGAAAGACGATAAATGGGATGAGTTTTATTGGATTGAAGATACTAACATTATAGATGCAGCCGTATTATGGAGAAAAAATTCCTATATACCAGGTACTTTTATGTGTATTAGCTTTCAATTTCAAAAACATTTGTCTCTTGGTAGGGGGGGTATTATATTAACGGATAATAAAAAAATAGCTGTTGAACTTAAAAAAATGAGTTATGATGGTAGAGTACCAAATATACCTTGGAGAGATCAAGATATAAATACAATGGGTTACCACTATTATATGTCACCAGAAACAGCACAAAATGGTTTAAATAAATTAGAAAAAGCAATCAATACACCACCCAAAAAATGGTCTATATATGATTGGCCTGATTTAACAAAGATGAATATATTTAAAAACAGTTTATGAAAAAAGCATTTATAACAGGAATTGGAGGGCAAGATGGTTCCTATTTAGCAGAATACCTATTAAGTTTAGATTATGAAGTTTATGGTATTGTTAGACGAAACTCTACTCCAGAACACCAACAATCAAGATTAGATCCTATACGAAATGACCCAAGTTTACACGTAAGTTACGGTGATTTAAATGATACTTCAGGAATTGAACGACTGTTACGCAACATACAACCTGATGAAGTATATAATATAGCTGCTCAATCTCATGTAAGAATTAGTTATGAAATTCCACAATTTACAGTCCAAACAAATTCACTTGGTGTATTAAATATATTAGAAGCAGTTCGTAATAATTGCCCTAATGCTAAATTTTACCAAGCATCTTCATCGGAAATGTTTGGAAGTTCAGTTGATGAAGATGGTTTTCAAAGAGAATCAACTAGGATGACTCCTGTATCTCCTTATGGGTGTGCTAAAGTATTTGGTTATAATATTGTAAAAAATTATCGTAATGCTTATAAATTACATGCTTCAAATGGTATCTTATTTAACCATGAATCACCTCGTAGAGGATCAAATTTTGTTACTAATAAAGTAGTTAAGGCTGCTGTTAGAATTAAGTTAGGCCTTCAAAATGAATTAGAACTAGGTAATTTAGATGCATATAGGGATTGGGGCCATTCGAAAGATTATATAAAAGCAATGCATTTAATTCTTCAACAACCAGAAGCAGGTGATTGGGTAGTAGCTACAGGTGAAACTCGTTCAGTAAGAGATATGTGTGATTATGTTTTCTCCCAGTTAAATTTAGATTATAAAAAATTTGTAGTTCAAAATCAAAAATTCTTACGTCCTGAAGAGTTAAAATATTTAAAAGGAGACTCAACTCAAATTAGAGAATTAGGATGGAAACCTGAATATACTTTTGAAAGTATGATGGATGAGATGATTGAACATTGGGTAAAAATATATAAAAATGACTAACTATATAACTTTAAGTAATATGGGAGCATCTGGAGGATTATGTTCTCAACTCCAAATATTCTCAGGTCTTCTAGCAGTAGCAAGGGCTAATAATTTAAAAATAGTTTTTTCAAAAGAAAACATTAATGGAATTCTAACTAAATATCCTCCAACACAAGAACCTTTTCAAACTAAAATTAGAATATTTGATTTATTAGATTTAGAAGAGGAATATGAAATAAAACCTTTAGAATTTTTTAATAATTTTGAAGATAAATCTATTAATTTTCATACTACTAGATACGATGAAACTTTATTTAATTTAAAATCTGGAGTTAATTACAATTTAATAGGTAGATTTGATTTATATTCTTATTGGTATGATTCTATAGGACAAGAAGTAGAAAAATGGAATTTCCTTCCCAACCTTCAGAATCAATCAATTAAAAGAATGAAAGATATTAAAAAATATTTTGGAAATGATAAACCTACTGTTAGTATTCATATAAGAAGAGGGGATTATTTGTTATCTAACTTTTCTTTTTGTATATTGGATCATGAATATTATACAAAAGCAATAGTAGATCAATTTATGCCTACAGAAGATTATAATTTTATAGTTTTTTCTAATGATATAGAATTTGCTAAAAAATTATTTGAAGGAGATAATATATATTTTGTTACCCCTGAAGGAGGAGACAAAGTATGTACTGATTCAGAAAAAGAAGATTTAGCTTTAATGAGTTTATGTGACCACCATATTACTTGTAATAGTTCTTATTCATGGTGGGGTGCTTATTTGAGTAAAAATAAAAATAAAAAAATAATATGTCCTACTAATTGGTTAAAACAAGATCATCAATCTTCTTGGATTAATGGTAATTACTACCCACCAAGTTGGATAAATATAGATAATTAATATGAAAAAAGTAGTTTATATAACAGGTTGTTTAGGATTTATTGGATACCATATTACTCGTTCTTGTTTAAACAAAGGGTGGCATGTACGAGGTATTGATAAATGTACTTATGCCGCCAATAAACATCTATTAGACGAATTTTATTGTTATGATAATTTTGTATTTGAAGATAAAGATATTAATGATATTGAGTTTTTATATGAATGTGATTATGTTATTAATACTGCAGCAGAAACTCATGTTGGTAATTCAATTGTTAAAAGTAACGATTTTTTAACTTCAAATATAAATGGTGTACATAATATATTAGAATTAATAAAAAATTATAGAGCTGAAAGTTCTCAATTACCAACCTTACTACATTTCTCTACAGATGAAGTTTATGGAGACATAACAGAAGGAGAACATATTGAAACTGATATACTAAAACCATCAAATCCTTATTCAGCAACTAAAGCAGCAGCTGATCAATTAATTATGGCTTGGGGGAGAACATATTCAATCCCTTATGTTATATTAAGACCTACAAATAATTATGGTATGGGTCAATATGTAGAAAAATTAATTCCAAAATCTATAAAATATTTAGGTTTAAATAAACCTATTCCTTTACATAATGGTGGAAAACCAATTAGAAATTGGTTGCATGCTTGCGATACCGCAGAGGCAGTATTAACTATTATTAATAGTAATGTTAAAAATGAAATATATAATATTTGTGGTGGTTTTGAACAAAGTAATCTAGATACAGTTAAACAAATTATTAAATCATACCATAATATAGACCCAACATCAGAAGAAATAAATACATATTTAGATTTATCTTACTCAAGACAAGGTCAAGATGTAAGGTATGCTTTAAATGATGATAAATTAAGAAAATTAGGATGGTACCCTAAAATAGTATTTGCTGAGGAATTGCCTAAAATTGTAAATTCTTTAAAAGAAGATTTTGTATGGTAAAAGTAAGTGATATAATAGCTGATTTTTTAAAGGAAAAAGAAATTAAAACTGTTTTCGGTATTATAGGTTCTGCAAATTCCCATATATTTGATTCAATAAATAACTTAGGATACACTAAAATTATTAATACACATCATGAACAAGCAGCAATTATGGCAATGGGAGCCCATTATAGAGCCTCAGGTAAATTATCAGCTTCTATAGTAACTGCGGGAGCAGGAGCATCAAATGCTATAACAGGTGTAGTTAGTAATTGGGCAGATTCAATTCCTGGGTTTATAATTTCAGGTAATGAATCTTCATTTCATATTAAAGAACATAAATCTTTAAGAATGTATGGTACTCAAGGATTTAATGTATCAAAAATGGTCAAGGATGTTACTAAATATTCTTGTTGTTTAATGGATGAAAATCATATTCAATTAGAGTTAGAAAAATGTTTTGATATTACTATGGAAAATAGAAAAGGTCCAACTTGGTTAGATATACCTTTTGATATTCAATCTAAATTAGTAAAAAAACAATTATGGAGTAAACCACATTCTTTAAATAATAACCAAATTGATTATTCTAAGTTTTTAATTAATGCCCTAAACGAATCCAAATGTCCTTTAATTTTAGGTGGAAATGGTGTTAGATTATCAAATTCTAAAGATAAATTTAATAAATTTATTAATAAAACAAACATACCTACAACTTTAACTTGGTCAGGAATTGATTTAGTAGAAAGTAATAATCCAAACTTTTTTGGTAGATTTGGTTTATATGGACAAAGAGGAGCTAATTATATAGTTCAAAATTGTGATTTATTAATAGTATTAGGTAGTAGATTAGCTTTACCACAAACTGGGTACGATTGGAATGAATTTGTACGTGAGGGTAAAATTATATGTGTTGATATTGATGAATTACAAGCACCTAAAAAATATATTGATTTACATATAAAAGAAAATGTTAGTATTATTTTAGATCAATTATTAGATAAAATTGACGATATTAAACCAATAGAAAATGAATGGTTAAAATATTGTCAAGATAAAAAAATAAATTATCCTTTAATTAGTAAAGAACATGAGCATAAAGATAATTATATTAACTCGTATCAATTTATAGATAAACTATCAAATCATTTAAAAGATGATCATATTATAGTTACAGATATGGGTACTGCTTTATTAAGTGGTCATCAAGCTATAAAATTAAAGCCTAACCAAAAAATGTTTACTTCATTAGGGTTAGGAGAAATGGGATATGGTATAGCAGGAGCAGTAGGTGCGGCATCAGCTTGCCCTAATAAAGATGTATTATGTCTTAATTGTGATGGAGGTATTATGATGAACCTTCAAGAATTACATACTGTTATAGAAAATGGGTTAAATGTTAAAGTTATTATATTTAATAATGATGGGTATTTAATGATTAAACACACTCAAAAAATGTTATTTAATGGTAAACATGTTAGTGTAGACAAAAATACAGGTATTGGTTTACCTAATTTTAGTAAACTATTTCCGGCTTTAGGTTATGAGTATTACAAATTAGAAGAATGGGATGATATTGATAATTCCCTTAGTAGCTTTTTAAACCATAACGGTCCTTCTATATTAGAGGTATTTATGGATCCCCACCAAGGATTTTTACCTAAAGTAAAAGGTGTACCTAAAGCAGATGGAAGTATCTTAGCACCCCCTATAGAAGAAATGTCACCTCTTGTTTCTATAAATACATTAAAAAAAGAAATGAGGGTAGAAATAAGTAAAAAATCAAATCAAATACAAAGATGATAAAAGCAGGAATAATTGGGACAGGCAATATAGGTACTGATTTATTATTAAAATTAATAAAAACAGACTTTATTACTCCTACAATATTTGCAGGTAGGAGAATGGAATCTAATGGTATTAAACTAGCTCAAGAATTAAATATAAACGTAACAGATAAAGGCATTCAGTATTTTATTGATAATCCTAAATGTTGTGATGTAGTTTATGACTGTACTAGTGCTGATGATGCAAAAAAACACTCTAAGATATTTGCTAAACAAGAAATTAAAGTAATAGATTTAACACCAGCTAAAGTAGGAGATTTATGTGTCCCTAATATTAATCCCAAAATAATACAAAATAATGGGAACGTTAATATGATTACTTGTGGGGGACAAGCATCAACTCCATTATTAAATATAATATCTAAACATTGTTCTAGTCTAGATTATATTGAAGTAGTATCTCAAATTGCTTCTGATAGTGCTGGGATGGCAACGAGAATTAATATTGATAATTATATTAATACTACAGAAAAAGCAATTAAAGAATTTACAAATTGTAAAGAATGTAAAGTAATATTAAATCTTAATCCAGCTGAACCACAAGTTGATATGCAAACTACTATGTTTGTAAAAGCAAATAATATTAATTTTTCTCCTTTAGTTAAAGATATTTATGAAACTATAAAAAAATTACAAACATATATTCCATATTACGAATTAGTAATGCCTCCTGTAATTAATGATGATATTTTAGTTTTAAGTATTAAAGTAAAAGGATCAGGTGATTACTTACCTGAGTATGCTGGTAACTTAGATATAATAAACTGTGCTGCAATTGAAATAACAAAACATTTAAAAGATGAATAATATTATTATAACAGATTCTTCTCTTAGAGATGGAAATCACAGTGTAAAACATACTATAAGTTTAAATAGTATTAAAAAATATTGTAAATTTGCAAATAAAACAAATATACCTGTTGTTGAAGTAGGTCATGGAAATGGTTTAGGTGCTTCTTCATTGTTAATAGGTAAAGCTACTCATACAGATAAAGAAATAATAGAAACAGCTAAAAAATATTTAACTAACAGCAAATTAGGTGTTCATGTAATACCAGGAATTGCAACTGTAAATAAGGATATTCAACCAGCAATTGATATGGGTGTTGATGTAGTAAGAATAGCTACTCATTGTACTGAAGCAACTCTTAGTAAATCACATTTAGAATACCTACAAAATAAAAATGTTACTGCTTTAGGAGTATTAATGATGACTGCATTAACTGATACTAAAACATTAGTTGAAAATGCTAAAATTATGGAACAATATGGTGCTGAAGCTGTTATTATAATGGATTCAACAGGCACATATTTACCTTTAGATGTAGAAGAAAGAATTAAGGCATTAACCGAAAACCTTAATATTGATGTTGGTTTTCATGCCCATAATAATTTAGGATGTGCTGTATCAAATTCATTAGTAGCTGCTCAAAATGGAGCTAAGTATATAGATGCTTGTATTAGAGGGTTTGGTGCTGGGGCTGGAAACGCTCCCTTAGAAGTACTTATACCTGTATTAGAAAAATCTAACTTTAATATAGGGATAGATTTTAAACAAGTTATAATTGAAGCTGATAAAGTAACAGATTATTTAGTACCTAAAATTCCAACTACTAATCCTGTAAATGTATTAACAGGGCTAAACAAATTATTTTCTGGTTTTGAAAGACCAATTATTAAAGCTTCTAAATTAAATAACATTGAATATTCTTCACTTATATTTGAATTAGGTAATAGAAAATTAGTAGCAGGGCAAGAAGATTTAATACTAGAAGTAGCACAACAACTTAAAAATTAAATGAAAATATTAATTACAGGTAAAAATGGTTATATAGGTAAAAATTTAGTTAATAAACTAAAAGGTTTACATGATATTACTAGTATTGGGAGAGAAGATTTTGATTTAAGTGATAGAGAACTTACAAATAAATTTTTTAAAAATAAATATTTTGATGTAGTAATTCATACTGCTATTAGTGGGGGACATAGGCTAGAAAAAGAAGATAGTAAAATATTTTATAATAACATTTCTATGTTTTACAATTTATTATCTAATCAAGACAATTATTCACAATTTATTAATTTAAGTTCAGGAGCTGAATTAGGTAAACCAACTAAACCTTATGGGTTAAGTAAAAATATTATTCATAAAATTATTCAAAATGAATCTAAATTTAGTAATATTTTATCATTTGGTATATTTAGTGAAAATGAAAGGGATACTAGGTTTATAAAATCTAATATTAAAAGGTACAAAAATAAGGAACCACTAATTATACATCAAAATAAATTAATGGACTTTTTTTATATAGATGATTTTATTTCTTTAGTACATTATATAATACAAAACCCTAAAATTAAAAATATAAATGCTGCTTACTATAATACTTGTAGTTTATATGAAATAGCAGAAATTATAAATAACTTGGATTCTCACAAATGTGATATTATATTAGAGAATAAAAGTGAGGGTAAACCTTATATTAGCCCGTATCAAGAAAAAATAAACATCCCTTTAATAGGGTTAAAAGAAGGAATTAAAAAAACATATTATGCAACCAATTAGTTTTTGTATTACTGCTGCTAAAAATGAAAAAGATTATGTAATAGGACTATTAGATAGTTTGATAGATAATACTAAATTTAAAAAACATGAAGTATTAATATTAATAGATTCTGATAATCAAAATCAATATGAAGAATTTTTAGAATATAGAAAAGATAAACCTAATATTAAAATTTATAAAAATGAAGGTGATAGAATAGGATATCAAAGAAATATTTCTATTTTATTTTCTCATGCTACAAATGATGTAGTTGTATACTTACAGGCTGATATGGTAGCAGGAAATAAATTTGACTATTATTTTTTAGAAGCATTAAATAAAAATAAAAATGCTATAATTACTATAGCAAGAATAGAACCTCCTGTACATCCAGAATCTCCAGAAAAAATTACAAAAAGTTTTGGATTAACCCCAGAGGAATTTCAGTATAAAGAATTTATAAAGTTTTCTAAAGAATTACAAAAAGAAAATAGACCCATGATTTGGGGTCATTTTGCTCCTTTTGGGATGTATAAAGAAACTTATTTTAAAACATTAGGAGGGTTTGATACTAGGTTTAGATGTTCTAGAGAAGATTCAGATTTTATTATTAGAATAGGAGCAACTAAATTAGATGCTTTAGAAACTTGGAATGCTCATGTTTACCATTATACTTGTGTTTCATCAAGAGGAAAGGATTGGTACAAAAATGATAATGAAAAAGTTAAAATAAATAATGAATGGCAAACCTTAGCTGATCAGGAAGAATTAAAAAGATTTATTAGAAAATGGGGGTTTTTTGGTCATCATTATTTACCTAAATATAACTCATCATTGATTATTAATATTGATAGTGTACCACGTTTTTCTATACTGGAAGCTATTGAACCTTATTTTGAAAAAATAATAATTAATGACCAAGATGTTTTAACAGAATTATACCGAAAAGTCAATTTCAACTATTACTATTACAGTAACCATAGATGGGGGTATGATAATAATAAATGGGATGAAGTAAAACATCGTTTTAACCAAAGTAATAATTTAAAAGATAGATTTGAGTTGTTACAAGATTATAATAAAGATAATGATATTATAATTAAAACAGATATGAGTGAATTATCTAAAAATTTTAATGCCCCTATTACTAACCAATTTATTAAACAATCAAACCAAATTTTTAATAATTTACTAAAAGAAGATAAAAATCCTAGAGGTAGTTATAATATAGGATGCTTTGATATTAAAATAAAAGAATTAGTAGATATAAATCAAAAACACATAGAGGGATCACAATATTTATTTGATACTAGTAAATATTTATTCAAATAAATTAGGATACCACAGATAAGGGTCGTATATTCACATCAAGTTAGTTAAGGTCAAAGCTGGTAGGGAGCAGTCCAGGTAAAAGATCCCATGAAGTATAAAATACCATCCACTAATCTTAATTGTATGTGGTTTCAATCTACTGCTTAACAACTTAGCCCCGCGGGCTTTCTTTTAAGATTCCCGCGCAAATATTTGGTTACCCGGAGGAGGGGTCGTATATTTACAGGGTAAATAAGAATAATAATTAAAAACAATAAAGGTTATGTCAAATTTAAACAATCAATTAGATTTATTTCATGGAGTAATATTAACTCCCGAGCAACAAGAAATGGTTAATAATTACATTGATAATCAAGCAAAAAATGTAATTAAACGTCAAGAAGAATGTAATAGTATATTAAGACTATTAGAAGAAGCTGGTTTTGAATATGGTAAAGATTTTGAAACTACTTTTGAAATAGAAGAATGGTCAGGTGAAAAAGAATTAGGTTATTCTTATAATAATTCTAATTTTACTCATAAAATAACTTGTATGGGTTGTTCAGGTGGTGTTAGTATAATATATAATATTTTACATGAAGGTAAAATAAAAAAGAGTAAATGTAATGTAACTATTGAAGATGGTAAATTGCAAGCATATAGTATAACTCCACAGTACAGATATTATAAAGCAAGTTCATTATTATCTAAACTTAAAGAAAAAAATGAAGGTGTTGAACGTAAATTAGAACTTAAAGGTAAGCAAGAAGCAGCATTAGAAGTTATAATTGCTAAATATAAAAAATTATACCCTGAAGCTGTTGTTTATAGTAGTACTGATTATTATAGAAGGTCTTATTCTTCATTTCCAATTGTTAAAGTTAAATTCAAATCAGGTAGTGAAGTTAGTTTTACTTTAGGTTATGGTAATGAAATGGAAAAAGAAGTATTTCATAAAAAATATGATGCTATAAGCGAAACTACTAAATCCTTATTAGAAAGATTTAATAACCAACCATCAAAATAAAAATAAAATTATATATTTATGTTACAGACATTAAAAAAACCAAATACACATATGAAATTAAAAATGATAAAATGTAGATCGTGTGGTGGAGATATGCCCGAATTAAGATTAATTAAATTTGGATATAATTTTTGTGTTACATGTTCGGAAACTAAAAATTTAGTAGGTACAAAACGTGGTATCCCAGTATTAAGAGGTGAAGGTGATCACACATGGACTGAAACTGTTATTATGGATGAAGAAGAATATTTTAAACATACAGAACAAGACGAATTATTAGTAAAAACAATAGGTAATAATAAAAAAACACCAGTAGATGAGGATAGGGACTTACAAGGTCCGTTTAGAATTATTAATAATACTCTTAATAAAGATTATTAGTTTTGCCTAGACCTAAACCTTTATCTAAAGAACAAATAGTAGCTGCTCAATCAAAAACTAATTCTAATATGAGTGCAGCTAGATATTTGCATGTTTCTTATACACATTATAAGAGATATGCTAAAATGTATAAACTATTTGAATCTCATAAAAACCAATCAGGTAAAGGTATTCCTAAATTTTTAAAAGGAAGTAAAAAGGAACCACCTATGCTTGAAATAATTGAAGGTAGAATTGCAGCATCTTCATTTAATCCAAATAAACTTAAGTATAAAATGATAGAAGAGGGATATTTATTAGAGGAATGTTCTATGTGTAGTTTTAAAGAGCGTAGAGTATTAGATTATAAAATGCCCCTATTACTTCATTTTAAGGATAAAAATAGTAATAATTATTCCTTAGACAATGTTCAATTACTTTGTTATAACCATTATTTTTTAACTGTTGGAGATATCTTTAATAAACAAGATGAAAAACAAATTGAAACACAACAAGAACATAGTGGTACTAGTGAAAAAATTGAATGGGAAGTAGATGATTATCACCTTCAACGTTTAAAAGAACTAGGATTGGGGGATGCTGAAGAGGATGATGTTAATCAATATATTTCTAGAATATGAAAAAAATAAAACTATTAAATAAAAAATATCATAAAATTACTCGTGATTATGATAAACAAAAAAGTAAACATTTAGAAAGGTTAACAGATAAAATGTTAAGCAATGATGAAAAAGCTCAACAGTTAAAATCTAAACCAATTAAAGGAGATTTTTTAAAAAATTTTTAATATGAAAAAAATTGATAATATTGAATTCGTACTGGGCTTTGCTTTCGTTTTATTTATGTTAATGCTATCATCTTTTGGCTATATGATGCATAGAAATTATATTACAGCTAGTGAATTGAAGATAGCCGAGATAGCTCCACTTCCAGAACCTGTTATAGAAGCTCCAAACTTTATAAAGGTATATAATTTAGATACTTTTCTATATGATATGGCTGAAAGAGAATCAAGCAATAGATATGATGTAGTTAATCAATATGGCTATATGGGAGCATATCAATTTGGATCTCAAACTTTAAAAAATCTAGGTTATAAAGTAACTAGAAAAGAATTCTTAAGTAACCCTATACTTCAAGAAGAAGCTATGCTTAAACTTTTAAAAGCTAATAAACATACTTTAAGAAGACAAATAAAAAAGTATGATGGAAAGTTGGTCAACGGAGTATTAGTTACTGAGTCAGGTTTATTAGCAGCAGCACATTTAGTAGGAGCTGGTACTGTTCGTAAATGGATTAGAAATGGTAAGAAATATACTGATGGAAATGGAGTAGATTTAACAAGTTACTTAGTAAAGTTTAATGGATATTACTTAAACATATAAATTATATTTATAATTGTATGAACAATTTAACACCAGCAGATGTTTTTAATAACATGAGTGATAAAGATTTTGAGTTAGTAATAAAAGCAAATAGATTAAGAGATTTATGTTTTGCTCTTTCACTAGATTTAGAAATGAAACAAAATAAAACAAAAGACATATATTGGGCTTAATAAAAAATAATGCATAAAAAATTAGGCTCCCCAAAGAATTATTCGTATATTCACGGGTAATTAAAAATAAAGGTTATGCCCATAGTAGAATTTTCTAATTTAAATAAACACGGTAATATTCGAACTCGTAGGTTTTTTCAAGAAAAAACCAACCTAAGTATTAATCCAAGTGGATTTGGTCCATTTATAGGATTTAAACTTTTCAAATATGATTATCAAGGTCATACAGTACCAACAATAGCAAAAATTAATGGTAAAACTTATTTAATGCCCATATGGCAAGAAGTAATTGAAGGTACTACTTTAAATGATATTAATTGGTTGAAACCTAAAATTAAAACTAAAGAAAAACAAAAAAATATTATTGTAAAATCACCTAGTTCAAGTAGTGATAAAGTTTATACTACTACATTTTATCCTGATAGTGGTAAGTTTTATTGTGATTGCCCTGGTAGATGGAGAGCATTAGATGGTAAATGTAAGCATATAAAAGCATTAGAAAAAAAATTAAATAAATAGTTATGTTATCTGAAACAAGAAAAATGTTAAAGCCATATTCCCATGTTGTATTAGAAACAATGGATGTTAACCAAGTTGCAAGTTCAGTTGGTCATACGGCTGAATATATTTTAATAAAACATTTTAAATGGTCTAAAAATGGAGACATTGGAAATGAAAAAGGTTATGATGCTGTAGATAAAAAAGGTAATAAAATTGAAATTAAATCAATGTCCTATGAATCAGAAGGTAATTATGTACCCTATATTCACTCTAAAAAAGAAGGTGGTTATGATTATTTAGCTATACTTCATTTTAATGAAAAAAGAGTAGCTATAATCCCTGCTAAGGTAATTAGTAAATTTATTAAAGAAAATACTCTACCAGGCAGAAAATCAAAATCACTTAGATTAGTATTTAGTGATCCTATTTTAACTAAACTAGGAAAACCAAGGAAAAAATCGTTATTTTTATCCTTATTCCTAAAATATGAAGATAAAAATTTTAAATTTTAATTATGGCAGAAAATAGAGGTAGACCAAGTGAAAAACCATCAATAGCATTAGATAAATGGACTCAAGAAACTGAAGATCAAATATGGTATTTTGATAGAAATAAATTTCCATATGGTTGTTATAAGGTAGAAAATAAATATAAAGCAGGTGAAAAACAATCTAAACCTAAAATAGATCAACGTTTATATCACAAAAATATGCCTACAGTAGTAGTATTTAGTACATCAAATCGTTCAAATGCTAAGATTAAAATTAAAGTAATTAATAAAAATATTGATTATGTTTTATCAGCTAAAAAAATACCGGGCATACCTGAAATAGCTGAATGGTTAGAAATTGGTGCCGGTAAGTCATTTATAGGTAAATATAAACAAAAATATAATCTAGCTTAATCTTTATATATTTATAACAAAATATTTAAATCAAATTTATTATGGATACAATTTTAATTATTATTGGGTTATTAATTTTAGGTGGAGGAGTAGCACTTTACAAGTTTAAAATATCAGCTAAGAAACCTGCAGCAAAAAAACCAGCTAAAAAAGGAAAAGGAATTATCGTTAAAAATGATGATCCTTTCTACGAAAAGAATCCAGACAGAGATCCTTTAGTTAAATTAGCAAAAGAGGCTGAAAAAAAGGCAGCAAAAAAACCTCGTAGAGGAAGAAAATCTTATAAAAATAAAAAGAAATAATATGAGTAAATATAAATTAATGGATATTTTTGAATCTTTTAAAGATAATTTATCCCCCGAAGAAAAAGAACGTTATGATATGTTAACTTCTGACGACAAAGATAAACTTGAAAGAATCAAGGCATTAATGGATAAAGAAAAAGTTAATATTGAAAAAGATGCTAAAAAGTCTATGGGAATGTTAAAAGAAATGGATTTAGAAGTATCACAACGTATTGAGGGTTTACTTAATATGGGAATGAAGAATAAATTCTTAGATATGGGAATGGATTTAATCCAAGATGTACTTGAAGAGGATGAATTTGATATTAATGATATTATTTCTCATTTAGCATATGAATTAGGTCAACATTATGATTCATTTGCCAGACAAGGTGATAAATTAGCAGGTATGGAAGAAGGGTATGGTAATGAAGATGGAGATAAAGATGATTCTCCAACAGAAAAAGAAACTGAAAAAATGAGATTTAAAGAAGAAAAAGATACTTCAGTTAAAGATTTGCTTGATAAAATTGGAAAACACTTAAAAGGTTCAGACAGAAATTTCCAAGATGGTGAAATTGAAATGTATATTGATTCACTTAAAAGAGATATTAAAAGAGGTGAATTTGATGGTGTTGAATCTTTTTCAATGGAAGATCATGAAGAAGATTTATCCAATATGATTGCAGATAAATCATTACAGGAACATTTTGGTCGTTTTATGAAAGATTATCAATAGAAATAAAAAACATTTAAAAGTAATCGCGTATCTATTTGGATACGCGATTTTTTTTTCGTATATTCACGTGTTGTTATGATTAAGTAGCAACACTAAAAATAAAGGTTATGAAAACATTTAAAGATATTACTTTTAAACAACACAGGTTAGGTAAAGGACACATTCAAGGGTCATTAATGTTAGATAATGGTATTGAATTATCTGTAGTAGCAGGTAATGGAATGTACAGTACATCTAAAAATGGTGCTAGATCAGCAGTTAATAAGGTTAAAGATGTTGCATCATTTGAGGTTGCTATAATTGATAAAGATGGTGAATTTGTTGATGATGTTTTAGGATGGCAAGGTAGAGAAGATATTGATAATTTAATTAAAAAACTTTCATAATGAATAAAGAAATTATTTACAATAGACTAAATGAAGTACTTGATTTATTAAACATGAGACAACCTCATGAAGCTAAAACACAAGTAAAAGGATTATTAAATGAGATTAAACATGGAGTTTACGATAATGAATAAAAATACATGCGTAAAAATGTGGTTACGTTAAAGAAAGTTCGTATATTCACGGTATAATAATAAAAATAAAGGTTATGACAATTAAAGATTTAAAAGTAAACGAAGTATTTTATATGGAGGGAATTGCTCCTTCTGGTAAAGTAACAGAATCCCCTGCTAAATTAATTAGATATGAAGGTATGAATAAGTATATTATTGAAACTGGAGGTATTACTATGTTAGTTGATGGGGATGATAAGGTAAGAAAAGCATCAGTTATTAATGATTTAACAGGTTTATATAGATAATATGAGTAATAAAGATAAAAGATACGTAGTGCAAATGGAAATGTATGTTTATGCCGAAAATGATTATATGGCAAGAAAACGTGCTAATGATTTAAGGTTATCAATAGATAATAGAAGACATTCTCAGGATGTAGAAGTTAAAGAAATTGGTGAACAGCCATTTGCTTCAACATATTATCGTAAATTAGATAATCCAATATTTACACCTAAAGAAAAAAATAACGAACCATTACCATTTTAGTATGTGCATGTCAGGGATACATTATGAATTTGAAGATGAATTTGAAAAAGATTTAATTGAAGTTGATCCTAAATTAATTTGTAGATACTCAGGACTTTTATCAATTTACGCTTACCAATTTATAGATTAATATGAAAGAATTAGAATTATTAGATAAAGCAATGAATGTAGGTTATAATATGTTATTAGGAAAAGATAAACCATTCGAACCTAATAATAGTAATGAAATAGAAGATATGATATTCATTCCAGATCCAGAAATAACTGAATTAGAAATGGCAAATGATTTACTTGAATATTTTGAATCAACTGAGGAATATGAAAAATGTATTGATATTAAATCAGCAATAAATAATATAAATACTGTAAATAGTTTAATATGATAAAACAAGGAGATTGGGTTACTTATGATGATAGACGTAAAAAATGTTTTGGCATCCATAGTAATGGTAATATATTAATAAAAATGAACCGTACATTAGTACAAATAACACCAGAAAAAATAAATAAGATATGGCAAAAGTAGAAAGACAAATCCTTCATAATTGTTTGGATAAGGCAAAAGAATTTATTAAATTGGGGGAACGAGATAAAGCTAGAGATTATTGTGATATGGGCATAGCTTATGTTACAGATAAAAAGCTTTATGAGGATATGAAAGGAGAGGATTTAATTGAAGATGTTCGAATTAATTTATGGTTAGAACGTTTTTGGATGTTTTTAGAAAATAAAAATTTACTACTATGAGTAAATGGTTTGGATTAAACTTAAACTTCAGAATGCCCCATGATGGGTTTGTATTTGGGGTTAGTATTGATTTTTTTGATTGGGAGGAAGACACTCCATGGACTAGTGTAGTATTTAGAATATTATTTTTAACTATAATCTATGATTATGGTGAAGGTGATAAAGAGAAAGAAATTTATAATAAACAATATGAAAAATAAAAAAATAAGACAATACAGATCTAATCAAGGGCGATCACCCCAAAGAGAATCTGAATCAATGAAATTAATACTAGCAGGTGCGGCATTAGCAGCTATAGGAGCAGTTATAGCATTAATAGTTGATCTAATATGGTAAAGGTAGAAAGTTTATTATTAGGTATTTTCTTTTTTATGATAGGACATACTTTAGTATGGTTCCAATTAAATGGTCAATTTAAATGGGATTGGTTTAAAAATAATGAGTTTATATTAGCATGTGCCGGATTAGTTATATCATTCTTTTATATTTGGGGGACAAAACATACAGTTGAATCATTTAATGGTTTATTGTGGCCTGCTAGATTTGTAGGGTTTGCTATTGGTATAATAATATATGCTATATTTGTTGAAATATTTTTTAAAGAAGGAATAAATATAAAAACACTAATCAGTTTAATTTTAAGTTTTATATTAATATGCATTCAAGTATTATGGAAAATAGAATAACCAAACTACATAATATAGGACTTATAGCAGGAAACTTTGATATTATACATCCAGGTTATATAGAAATGTTTAATTCAATGAAAAACATATGTAAAGAGGTTTATGTTTGCTTACAAGGTGATCCTACTATAGAACGTCCTAATAAAATGAAACCTATATTAACATTAAAAGAAAGGAAAAACATACTATTATCATTAAAACAAATAAATAGAATTGAATATTATAATACAGAAGATGAATTTTATAATTTATTAATAGCAATAAGACCGGATGTTAGGTTTTTAGGTGATGATTATAAAGGAAGAACAGATTATACAGGTTATGATTTAGATATTCCTGTACATTATTTAAATAGAGATCATGGTTGGTCTTCAACAAAATTTAAAGACGAAATATTTAGACAAGTTTATAAAAAATACAAACATTTAGGGAAAATATGAAAATAGATTTACATGGCTTAACTTATAAACAAGCCGTTTTAAAGGTTGAAAATGAATTAATTATGAATCAAATATATAAAGAAAATATAGTTGAGATAATTACGGGGAAATCATTACTAATGCAAAATACTATTATTAGAGAAGTGCTTGATAAATATGAATTTAAATATCATATACCAACTAGCAATACAGGGGTATTAATTGTAGATGAAACTTCATTCTAAATGAGTATGTATTGTAATATATTCCACCATCAGGGGGAAAGTTATGAGATAGTAAGTGAAATAAATGCTAGTGTGTTTGTGGATTCAAATGGGGGTATAAACCAAAAAATATTAGGAATGTATGTTCATAATCTTAAAGCAAACAGAGTAGTACAACAGCACAATAAGTTTTTAATACTAAAAGAAATAGAGGACGCTATAATAGTAGATTAATATGAGCAAGGAAAAAATATATTGTGAATGGTGTGGTAAAAAAACAAATAATGAACGTACCCAAGTAGCAGAAACACCTATATTAGAAGAACTAGAACAAGAAATTAATTCATATGATAGAGATAAAATATGGGGTATACATTCGGATTGGAGTAATTTAAATTTAAATTCCACATTTGAAGCAAAATTAATGTTATATGATGAATTACTAAATAGAATAGAATTAAGAACAATATGTAAAAGTTGTATAAAACATGATGAAATGTTGTATGAGAAGTATTATGAAAAGGAATACCTTTTTATTGAAAACGATATTGATCCTAAAGACTTAAAATAATAATAAATGGGTAAAAGTAGAGTATATTGGGGGTGTGAAATGGAATCACCTTTATATAGACAAATAGCAAGAGAAATGCAAGCAAAAAAAGTAGATAAAGTAGTTAAACAATATAGAACAAAAAGAGGTAAACAAAGCTCTTTATTACACACCACTAACAATTAATACGTATATACAATATGTTTAGAAGAAAAATAATTGAGGAACCAAGAGAACCAAAACCAAAGAATAATAGAGATAAAATTTGGTATAAAGTTGTAGTAACGCCTACGGAAGACTCTAAAGGCATTGCTAAAGAACCTTACACATTTAACGTGAAAACAGATGATATAGAATGGACAATGAAACAATATCAGCGTAATAGAGATCCGTTTAGATGGGAGCTAGTATAGTAGATAAAATATGGACTTGCTATTGTGGGGCGTGGAATGCTCATTATAGAGAGGATTGTGGTGCTTGTGGTAAACCAAAACCGGATAAATCATGAGTAAAGAAAAATTAGGTGTATGGGAGATAGGATGTGGAACAATAATAACGTTATTGGGAATATTATCATTCTATCTATTCATCCAGATAATAACAACGTAAATAATTAAATATAAATAAATATGGCTAGTAACAAATCGTATCAACAATCAAAACATTTATCAAAAACAAATTATATGGGTATTGGAGACCGTATGACTAAAGCTAGGAAGCCTGGGAATAAACAGCGTGCGAAACAACGTAGTTAAACGTGTGCGGCTCTAGGGATATAGAGTGTATCGATTAATGGTAAACAATAATTAAAAAACGTTAATAAACAATGAATGAACGAATATTAGTAAATATGCTGTTGCAATTAAGTAACGACAAACCTAATGATATGGAATTTGGTAGGTTAGTTAGATTGTTATTAAATAAGTATACAAATAGGGTACCGGAGTAACCAAATGGGTTATTATTCTACACAATAAGGTACTATTCTACACAATGGGTTACTGAAGTAACCATCAAGTGTGACCAACCATAACCAAAATATGTTCAATGGGTACTGAAGTACATTGGTTGGGTACTGTTCTACATTAGTATGTGATCTAAGGTACGGGTGGTATATGAGATAGAATGGGGTTGGTGTTAACTTATGCATGGTGGAAACCAACCCATTTCGACTCGAACAATATATACTTGTGAACAATTGCAGATATCACAATGTACACCAATGAACATTTCTATTACATTGAATTATTAACATTAAAACATTAATATAATGGAGGATAATACAATTCATTTAAAATAACCATGAATAAATTTGGCTACGTG
>Ga0181412_1000051_pt1 | contig 42014 bp, 58 predicted proteins | sample 35SPOviralmetaG_FD_130113 | JGI IMG/M metagenome (GOLD analysis project Ga0181412, IMG submission 130113) | Marine viral communities from the oligotrophic San Pedro Time Series (SPOT) site, San Pedro Channel, CA, USA - 35 SPOT_SRF_2012-08-15 | ecosystem: Environmental > Aquatic > Marine > Strait... | reverse complement strand
GGGGGAGGTCATTTTCAGACCACCCCCGCACCATCTTCAACAGAATAATCTCTATCGAATTTATCTGAACCCATTTCATAATTCACTAGTTCGTCTAGTTCTGTTACTCTGTTCTTCTTTGGGAAGTTTAGGTTGGCATCATTCAATAGCGTATTAGTCAATATCTGTGATAATGAACTGGGGTGAGGCATGAATACCTTGTCTAAGTATTTCTTGCTCTCAATACCGCTACATTCAACGGCACACCATACAGCGAATGATTGACTACTTTCTGACTCGAATACTAACTGTTGAAAGTACACATCAACCCACACGGTTCGTCCGTTGATTTTTCTAGCAACCCTGCCACCGTTTTTCTGAATATGAACAGGAACTAATTTAGGTTGAATTGATTCTGTTTTAATTCTACTATCAACTAATTGGTCTTCATATCCTGTTATCTCTCCATCGTCGTTGTGAACTGGCATGTATATTTTCTTTTGTTTCATTTCTGTTCTTGCTGACATTGTTACTTCCTTGAATGGTGAACGTGTCATTCTAATGAATGGCATTCCTAGAAATGTACCATTCTTCTTTGAAACGCTTGGTCTATGCCACTCTAACTCTGCCTTTCCTCCACATACTTGACAAGTTGTCGTTCCTTTTCTAGCATAGCCCAGAACGCCGTTCTCTGTATAACAATCAGCATAGTCCTCAATCCCATATGTTTGAACATCTTTGTTGTTATTGCATAGGTTTCTTTCTTCTGTAAATGTACCGAATCCACTCAAGGCATGACGACCAACGAATCCTTCTGTCTCACATGCTGAGTTTACCCAGTTCTTTTTACTGAATGAATCGTGACCTGTTGTAACTATTGATTCAACTTCTTGGGAAGTACTCTTGAATCTCAAGTATGATTTCAATCCTAGTTCCTGTGTTAATAATCCAGCATGAGCGAAGTCAACTAATGTTTTCTTAGTCAATAGCAAGTTTTTGTTTTTGTTAATTGAGAATCCGTACATTTCTGTATCTTGATAACATAGTCTATCTAGTTCGTCAATAATATCTTCTTTTGTTTTCTTACTTGTTGAAATTGGTTTTATTCCTTCCAATCTAAGAACTCTGTTAACTGCTCTTACGGCATGAACTAAACTAGTTTTAGTGAACTTAACTTCTCCGAGAAGTTGAGTAACGTGGCTAACATTACTCCATAGTTGAGGTGCATTAGCAACCTCTTCAATCCCTACCGAGATTAACTCTCTAGGGGCATTTATCATTTTGTGCGTCTTAATCATTGTATTATCATTTGACATAATTGGACAACCTCCAACCTCTCAAATCATCCTTTACTTTATAGTATACTCTGGAACGAATTTGGCCTAATTTCGCACTTTTTGATATGCAGTACAACGGTTTATTTTCTACTCCGAATAACGGAAATGTAGGCAGTTTCTCCCAATAATAATTATTTTACATTTGTTAATAATGTGGGATTGTGGCCTAATTTCTGGGGTTTTTCAACCTAATCGTTGTACTGCGGATGCGAGGCGGCCATAATCTTTGATTCTGTCCTAATTAGGCACTTTTTCAATGTCGGCCTAATCTTTGATTTTAGCCTAATTTCTGGGTTTTTACTATTTTTTAACACTAATCTTTGTTTTTAGGCTAATTTCTGGGTTTTTTCGGTGTAGTTTTTACACCCGTTTAATTTCCGGTTTCCGGTAATTTTTGCCTGTTTTTTTTCATAGCCCTCTGAACCTGCTTTTGCGATTTTTCAATGTGAATTAAAAGGTTACAAAAGTGAACGTACCTATATTTACGATTTTTCAATGTGAAGTAAAAGGTTACAAAAGATATTCAAAAGGTTACAAAAGTGAAAAAGATACTTAGTGTTGAAAAAAACACCTAGTGCAAAAAAGATACCGAAAAAGGTTACAAAAGTCAATTGTGGTATTTTTTTTCGGTGCATTTTCTACACCGCCGCAGTACAGCGTTTTTTGACTTTTAATTGTGGTATTTTTGAGGTTGAAATTAAATGTGTAACTTTTTTGCATTCATTTGCATCGAGGCGCTACATGAACCAAACGCATCGAAAATAGGTACAAAAGTCATGCAGTACATCGGTTTCTTTTGTAACCTTTTTTTGTAACCTTTTACGTTTCTTTTGTAACCTTTCTAAATGCTTTCCCCCCGAAAAAAAAGTCAAAAGTTACAAAAGTCAAAAGTTACAAAAGTAAAAAGGTTACAAAAGTAAAAATTAGAAAAAAGGTTACAAAAGTAAAAAGTTACAAAATTGAAAAGGTTACAAAATTAAAAAGGTTACAGAACTAAAATGGTTACAAAATTGAGTTTCTAGAAAAAATCTACTTTCAAGGTGAAAGTGGCAAATCTGAAAAAACTGCATGACCTAATGAATGAAGTAAGGTTTTGAAAGATTATCTTGATTAGAGTTGAAACTATTATTCATTCAACTATTAAATTAAAACTAGGTTTGTATCTACGTTTAGAATACAGCCTAAAGAGAGTTACTTTCAGGATGATAAGAAATATCCCGACAGATTAGGTAAGAAAATAAAATCTATATATCAAATCGCGTTTTGATTCAAGATGAATCTATTTAGACCATGTAAAAAAGGTTACAAAAGTGGAGAATGCTACATAGATACTATTATAAGCAAATAGAAAGATGAATATATATGGAAAGGTATACACCCACCCTAGAGGCACACACAAGACTGCCCTCTTCTTCGGAAGAGGTTTTGAAGGAGGTCGCAAACAAGACCTTCTTTCATGAGAGGCATACGCCTTTCAGATGCTCTATCTGTTCTTACAGTATAGAGGATTCTCTGAGACTGACTAAGTTTACTAAAACACGTCATGTTATCGTAGTTACTAAGAATATAGATTTGTCATCATACCGAATCTATCCGGCAACACTTTGTAATGAATGTCGTCAAGAGGCTGACGCGATGGATAGAATACACCGACCACATATGTGCATTGATATGAATACTGTTTTCAGGGTAGAAGTAATTCCAGAAAAAACAAATGTTAACACTTGGGTTATCCGAGATAACAACGGACATCCTGTCTATGAAAAACGCACACGCAAGGGCGTGTACGAGGCAGCAGTAGATGATAACTATGAAGCGGTGTTCGGTGACATCGCTCTTGCTTACGAGGTGGTTAAATGAGTGACGGTGTAATCATTCGGGATATTCCCGCTTATGATACTGCGGTCTTTCAGATGGTTGTTGATTATCTCAACACCAAAAATCTGTTAGATATTCTTGTTGACGCAAATGCGGATTCTCCTTACGATATGACTAATCATTTCAAAATGAAAATAGCAGGGCTACCGAAAACTCAAATGGGTTGCCCTTGTCCTTTTACAATGTTCAATATGCTTGATAGTGATTTGAGAAATAAAATTGTTTTAGCCGCTAAAGAAAAATATGCTGAAAGAGTTTTAGCATCTAGAAAAATCGAAGTTATACCAGTTGACAACGTAATGAATAATTATACTTGGGTGAGTGATACAGATGAGTGAAGGTGGAAATCCTTCCTCATTATCTCTTCACATAAAGGTTCATCCTCTTGTGACTAGAGAACTTCGTATCAATGGAATTGACCTAAATACTTTAACTCTGAAAAGAACTAGAGTCGGTATGGTCTACATTTGCCCTATCAAAAAAGCACCACGCCGATTATCTGATGCGAGGTGGATTTGAATGAAAGATAATTTCAACCCTAATGTATTTCAAAGAGTCGGAAATAATCTAGGTCATATGACCTCTAATCTATTTATCTCGGATTATGTAAAAAATAATCCTCGGTTTTTCATTAAAGAAATCTCAAAAATATTGTACCAAAGAGATGTTAGATTATTTGCCGATAAAGTTTCTGAGTTTGAGTGTGACCGTTTCGATTGCACAAATAAAACAACCCTAAAAGTAATTGTTCAATCTAATGCAACTGGCGAAAGTTACTCTAGAAATTATTGTTACAGATGTGCGACAAGATGCGGATTCTCTAGTTATCTAATTAAGGAGGAAGAATAAATGAAAACGGAAAAAAATGAAAATGAACCAACGGCGAGCGAAGTGTTACAGGGTTTTGACTTTAGACTCAAAACTGATTCACCACCTCGAATAAGGCATAGCAGATTTACACAAAAAAGAATCGAGGAAGCCACAAAACAAATTAATTTAGTGATGAAAGGATTTGAGGGTGATTCGATGATGCTTCAAGACACCATTGACGATTTACGCAAAGAACTAGAGATACAAAAAAACTACGCACAAGACCTTAGTAACTGGATTAAGAAAGCGGATGAGATTTACTGGGCAAAACACAAAGGCACAGACAGACGGTTTGTCCACGCCGACCTAATGACCGAAGCATGGCTCTTGATAGAAGAAGAAAAAAGAGAACAAAGGAGGTTAGAATTAGATTCAGCCCAAAAGTAAAACGGTAGGGTTAAATACCGGCAACCCCTAATTAATATTGGGGGTAGCCGGATTTACCACCAAACTAAGAGACTTGCCAGTCTCAACAGGTTAGCGAAAAAAATGGCAAACCAAAAAAACAAAAAAACAAAAAAAATATAGGACGTGAAAAAAGTGGCACATCAGTTAGCAAAAACAAAAAATGACGAATGGATGACAGCATGGTCGGGGAATACTCCTTGGCATGGATTAGGACAGAACTTTGGTTCTGAACTAATGACAGGAACAGAGGCGTTGGAAGCGGCGCGTCTTAACTGGCTTGTAGAAAAAATACCGCTTCAAGTGTATGACGAACAAAACAAGAGACACGTTGTAGTACCCGATACTTTCGGTGTATTCCGTAGAGACTTAGACGGCGACATGGTATCACTTACAAAGGGCGGCAAAACTGTCGGTCGAGTATGGAAACCATTCCAGAACTTTGAAGCGTTTGAGTTCTTAGACGAACTTACAAATTGTCAAGAGGCAAAGATTGAGGTATGTGGTGCATTAGGTAACGGTGAAAGAGTTTGGGTCTTAGCAAAGATTCCCTATCAAGTTAAATTAATGGGTAAAGATAAAATTGACTGTTACATCTTAATCAGCAATACGCATGATGGTTCAGGTGCAATTAAGTTCATGCTTACACCTATACGAGTGGTATGTAATAATACTTTAACGATGGCTCTAAATCAAAGCGGCGGTCAAGGTCATAGTGTTAGACATACTGGCAAAGTTCACAACCAAGTTAATAATGTCCGTAAGGTACTTGGCTTGATGGTGGATGAGTTCGATGAGTGGGGTAATGATGCTGAATCTATGTTAAGCATCAAGATGAAAAAATCTGAGATGCGTGAATACTTCGCAAATGCTTTAGGGATAGAAACAAAAGAGCAGCCCGACGGTTCATTCCAATACTCAACCAAAGGTCTTAACAAAATCTTAGAATGCGAAAAATTGCTTGAGAAGAAAACCAACCGTGTCGGTAAAATGGCAGGTACTCTATGGGCCGCATATAATGCTCTGACCGAATACCTAGACCATATCGAAACTGTGCCTAAAGCGGTGCGTGACGGCAAAGCAAATGCCGATGATGCAAAGATGCAAGCGGTTATGATGAAGAAGCAAGAATCATCCCTCTTCGGTCAAGGTGCAAGGCAAAAGAGGAAAGGTTGGGAACTAGCCATCGAAATGGTAAACGCCTAATACTTTAACAGTTAAAGTACAGACTACTTCAATCCTCGGCGGGCTTCGGCTCGTCGGGGGCAACTCACAAAACCCGTAGCGATTCGCTCGATTCAAAAAATCGGGCTGTCGGCGGAAAGTGATTGTGAGAAATTACTATCACCATTAAAATAACTTTTAGGAGGAATTGAAAATGAAAAATGCAAAACAAAAAAATATGACGCTTGACAGAAAACAGAAAATGATTGACGAATACTTGTGGGAGGAATCTCTTTGAGTACAAAGTTAATTACTAAAGAGGGTAAACTATTTTTGACCTCAAAATACATGGATAGAGACGCACCAGTTCTCAAGGGTTGGGAATCTTTCTCCGGTTGGTTTTGGTTCGCCACAGAACTAAACGATGACGGTACACATTTCGGATTAGTACAAGGCTTTGAAGAAGAGTTGGGTTACTTCTCAGAAAAAGAATTAGTTTCAATAGGTGAACGAACAGGAAACATATGGCCTATCAAAGAAGAAGATTTACCATACGCAGGTAGGAGGCACGATTAAAATGATAATTAATGATAATGTTTTAAGGATGAAAGAAGTTATGGAAGATGCAGGTAATATAATCTATACAAAACTGAACCACGTTACAAAATCGGGCATGACTAGGTATATATCTGTTATATGTATCATTGATAACAGACCTTATGATTACACATATTTAGTATCAAAAATATTGGATTGGAAAACTTCCAACTTACACGGTGGAATAAAAGTAGGTGGGGTTGGTATGGATATGGGTCATCACCTTGTCGGTAGTATTTCCTATGCTCTCTATGAAAACGACGATACAATTACTCAGAGGTGGATATAATGCCGTTGGAAGTATCTGTAAGAAAAGTCGGAAGAGATAGATTTGGAGATAATACTTTAGCACACGCTACGCATGATGAAATCGAAGTTTATCAAAGTTTTGAAATGGCTAGAGTAGCCGAGTCTTGTGGCATACAAAACATGAATGATATGTCCCTCAGAGAAATACAAATTAGGATTCATCATTTGTATGATTACTACGCAACCCTTATGCCTAACTTTCATAACTACTACAAAAGTATAGGTTCACTAAAACGTATGCAAGATATAAACTTCAAAAGTAATGTAAGTAGAATAGACCCTAAAACATTTGTTATGAGGATGGCTGCTCATGCAACTCAAAGTCTAGTTACAAGTCTACAAGATGCTTATGTTGAGATAGATTATAATTATGTTCTCAACTGTAAAGAATCTGATGATTGGGCTATCAGAGCAATAAATAATAGAATACACCCTAAAGTAAAACTTACTGACGAACAATACGAAGAATTGATTTCTTCACATAGTTTTATGAAAGCGTTTGGATATAATGAGCCGCCTATCCACATAGGCGATATGATTGTAGGTGATGCACAATGAGTCCCGAAGAAATAGAAACTGGCATACAAAATTGCTATGAGAAGATATTTCATACTAGTGGTAATATCCGAGATTTGGTTTTCTTGAAAGATATGCAAATCAACACCGAGTCCGAAGTTTGTCAAAGATACCCCAACTTCCCAAAAAACTGTACTGCGTATGATTGGCGTAAAACTATCAGAGAGTTAGAATATCCATATACTGAACCTCTTACAAAGTTTAGATTGAAGCGTAAAATAAAAACTCTATACATAGAAATCCAAACCGCTATGACAAGACGTTTGAAAAAACAACTTAGAGAAACTGGCTATTGTGACGGACAAAAGATAGATACAATTACTTTAGCAGGTAAAGTATTCAAAGTGCGTTCAACGATGTTAGACATACAGGCGGGGTGGCTCTGATGTCTGTATTTTCCTTTGTCACAAATGACGTACAAAGAAAAGTATGTGAGGATTTATGGTTAAAGATAGAAAGTTGTAAAAAGAATGTCATTCACCCTAATGGCAATTTGTATGACCTAGTTAATATCAAAAATACACAAAAGCAATATCAAACCCATGTTGATTTCTTAGCGGAAATTAAAAAGTTACCAAACAGTTTAGAAAGAAATATATTACACGTTAAACTAAATGATTTACACATTGATTTCAGAGCAGGTATAATCAGACAGATAAAGAACGAACGAAAGATTGACAGGTTATACAATGGTTTTGATGTAGAAGTTAGAGGGAATGATGGACTAAGAGGACTAGATAAAATTACTTTAGCAGGTAAAGTATATGATATTAAAAAATTGAGGATAGATGTAATAGAGGGGTGGGAATAAATGTACTACAATCAAGGAAAAATCTATTGGGCGAAGGAAAGGGCTTATGTACCGGAAACCCCTAATTTAGAACGAGAGGGGAGAATACCCTCAGAAAATACGGAAGTGATAAAATGAATAAAGGAAGAAAACAGTTACAGCAAGAAGTAGGAGAATTAGTATTGGTAAAACCGAATGGTGAGCAAGTGTTTATTGCTCATGCCATCAAACACCATAAGATTTCAGAAAAACTAGGTAGATGGACTTGGGGTGGTAAAGTTTGGATGCCTAGAGGTTATGAGGCTGAATTGAAGGCGGTGGAACAATGAGTAATACTTTCAAGATTGATTTAACATCGGATATGCTTCTCGAAGAATTATTTTTCCCTCTCGGTGAAGTGTATAGAACAACAGACTTTTCACATTTGAAGCACATAGATGTTCCTTCTAATAGAATGAGGGCGTATGCAGAAACAGCGAAAAAAGATATTGAAGAACAGATTACTAAAAATAGATTAATCGCTAAAGAAGATAGAAATAGCGGTGCAGCACCTAGATACCGAGATTTTTCTAGGGGGATGATGAACGGTCAACATCTGAGTAATAGACTTTTTAAGGCCAATATGTATAAACTAGATAACACAAATAAATGTAATATGAAAGATATAGTAACAAACAAAACAACAAAAATCTCTACTGGTGGCAGTTGGGCTTTATACGATTTTATGAATAATTTAAGAGGTATAAGAGACTGGAAAGTTTGGTACGAATCGAGAAGATGTATTAATGAAGATGTACCTTTTGATACAAGAAGAGTATTAGAGTACACTATGACAGATTTGATGGCGGCTCTTGGTGGTTATTATATTTACAATTGGAAAAGTTACTACAACCAATATTGGATTTCTTTAGGGCTAAAAACAGATAATGATTTGTATTCTGAACACGTTAAGTTCGACAACACGTTGTCAGATATAGAAGCGAATATTAGAAACAAAGTTATTGAAAACACAGACTTTCAATATTTGTCAAACTCTATAAAAGACTTGGAAAGATTTGTTGCTAATTTTAGAAACGAAGCCACGCAGAAAAAGACTCAATCTCGTTACCTTATAGTATCTCACGGTAAACAGCAAAATTACAAGAGAGATGAGTGGAAAGGTGCAAGGTCTTTAGGAACATTTTCCACAATTAATAGGTCGGCTCATACAAAGTGGCAGAATGCACTTGTTTTAGACTTGAAAGTATTTGATAAATTAATTGCTTGTTTGAAGGATTCAACTAACTTTGACGTTGAAATAAAAAAGAAAGAGGAAAGAGAAAAACTCAATGCTACTGTAACAAGAACTATAAAAATTATGAATATAGTAGCCCCGTTTGAAGAAGGTCACGAATTATATTGGGGGCATAGAGATTGGGATGGTAACACTCATCCTAACAATCATCTTAGACATACAGCCAATACTCGAATTAAACTTGAGAGAATAAAGAAATGTTGCGGGGATTTGAGAACTGCTTGTATGGCTGCCTTCGGTAGTAATGATATAGACTTAGAAACATTCGTAAGAGTTAATGCTTTTAGAACAGCGATAAAAAGAAGTTGGAGTAAAACAGAAGGTGTTGTGGGTGAAGAAAGGATGGAACAACTAAGTGCAGTTGATTCAGCCCTAGAAGATTACACTAAAGCAGCGAATAATTATCTTTCAGCCCCAATTAACTTCGATGATGAAAGGGAAATAACCTATGACGATATAGTAAAATCCCTAGAAGTCCTTTCATCTCCGAATCAGAATAGTAGTGTCTTAACGAACAGACAATGGAAGAACATAGACTTAGAAGAGTTACAAGCAAGAAGTCAATTGATAATGTCCAACCTTACTAATACGGAGAAAGAAAGTGTGTTAGAACAAAAGTATAGAGAGAGTCTTGACACCGCAAGTTACATTTACGATAGAAGTAATCTGATTATAGATGCTTATGAAAAAGAGGTTAAGAGCCTTGGTTCTGAGATAGATTCACACGTTAAATATATTGAAATATGCAGAGAAGAGATGTGGTTGCAGCAGGTAAGAAAAGCAACAGGAATTAGGGATAGCGACACCCTTAAAGGTGGAAGCCTAGTCGCTAAAGATACAGGAAGTGATGCTAATGAGTAAAACTAAAATGACCCATGAGGAACAAGATGAATTAAGAAAGAATGCCCCTATACCGGAAGGGATGAAAGACTACCGTAATTGTGTTTTGAAGAATATACACAACGGTGTCATATCTCATGTGATAGGATATGAAGTATGTGATACGGGAGTAATACTTTGGAATGTGGACACCAAATCGGCATGGCAAAGTCAAAGGGATTTGGAACGTAATTGGAATATTGTAGGTGATGAGGAATGACACTAAACAATACACCATATAAGAAAAGTAGTATAGACCTTAAACTAGTTGATGGCCCAATGAGAAATACAGGAGATGTGCAGATGCTTATACAAACTATACTTGAATGCAAAGACGCACTTTGTTCACAATCTAAGTTCTCAAGAGAAAACCCTAGATACCTATTATTCCGCACCCATTCCGGTCACACTAGTATTGACATAACACGAATCGTTGCTTTGACAAATAGAGGAACAGCCTACGACATACATTTAGAATCAGGAACTATCTTTACAGTAGGTGATGTAGAATGAATATAGAGGATATTAAAATAGGCATGAAAGTAAGATTCGGTAGGAAGAACCTGAATGGCGGAAAAATGACGGAAGGTGTTGTAGTTAAAATTAACACAAAAACAGTTGCGATAAGGGCAACTGAGGATAGAAGTTACGGAAGAGGTCGTGGTAAAAGAGTTATACCTACTGGTTCAGTATGGAGAACAACTCCTAGTATAATATCAAGGAAAGGGATGAAACAATGACTAAAGCAGCACAGAGATACAGATACAACATGAAGTATAAAGTCCGTAGATTAAACCTTAAAAGATTACAGGAGGAAGAGTGAATGGTTTTTGGAGATAACGACTTTATCTTTAATGATGATAGTAAATGCACTTGTGGTAGAGCAGGTGAAGAGATGCCCGCACACCCTAGTATTTGTGGTAAATGTGGGGGTTGGTTCTAATGGCAATAAAGAATACTTTAACGACTAAAGAAGGAAAGGTTACTAAAGGTTCAAAGTATTTAAGAGCCAAAGAGAATGTCTCAATACCTTTTGATTCTAAGAAATGGATTACGATTAAGAAGCCACAAAGTCTTTACAGGTCTAATGTAAAAACCAATGAGCAAGGCTTACCTAATGTTTTTCACGACTTCCTACTTATCTCGGTCTTTACCCCTTATTGGACTGATGGCGGAACAAGAGGCAGGTGTATTGTTGACAGATGTACGGGATATAAATGCCCGTATGAAGGGTATCGCCGCTTTGACCGAAAGAAGATGAGAAACTGGTTATTAGAAAACTATACTAAAGAGGAAATGCAACACGGTGTATATTGTTTGAAGAAATACGCGAATCATTTGATGACCTTTAGTATTTATGATGACTCACCCATCTTTAAGATATGTCCGAAGCCCTTGACTTTGATGGAAGGTAAGTATAACGCTAGAGGTGCAACAGTTACCTATCAAAATCAGACCATGTTCTTAAGTGACGATTTCATAAATTGGTTTACCGATGTGACTAATAAATATGATATATACAAAACAAAGAAAGAAATGGATTCATATACTGAGTTGGTTAATCGTGTAGAGAAAAATGTTAGAGGAATGATAGCGAAAAGGACAAAAGAATTAAATGATTCTGAGATAGATTTAGATGAATACTTTAAGGGTAGATTTAGAGATTTGATATTGGGTAGTAATAATAAATATACTATAGGCAGAGGTATTGAGACTTATTACAGACAAATACAAACTGCTGATATAGAGTCCTACCCCTATCTACCTCTAGAAGTGAAAGAGTATACATCTTCTGAATTGACAGAAATGTTTTGGACTAAAGTAAATCTAATCGCAAGGAAAGTAGTAAAGGAACGTCAATACACTAGTATAAGAGATAGTTTCTTAGATTTGATTAAAGAGGATAATATTTTCGAGAATACTAATTTCACAAAGCAACTTAGTCTATACCATACAGTCATTGAAAATGAATGTCTTAGGTCTAAACTCTTGATAAAGTATTTAGAAAAATACAATTATTTTGGTCTTGCGATAGAAGGAAATGGTGGATTGTCGTTAGCATTCAGGACTGCGATGTTATCAGAAATATTGGAGGACTGATATTATGGGTAGAAGAAAGCAAATATCCCGTAGAAGGAAGATAGGTGAAATACTTTCATCAGTAAACGAAGGATTGACTGCACAAGAGTTAGCAGACAAACTACATGAAAGGTCGCCTAGAGTAAATACATCCACACAAAGAAGTATCAGTAATTTGATGAGAGGTAGCAAAGGAATACGTTCAACATTTATCCGCAAGACAGGAATGAAGATTGCACTAAGAACCTACGAGATGATTGACTATGAAGCCTATATGAACTGGGTCGAGAGGGGTGATTAATATGGTTAAGATAGGTGATTATGTAAGCCCAAAGGATAAACTTAGAACAGAGGTAAGAGATAGAGCAGGTCTTGATTTTTACACAAGGGAACAACTAGAGGATGAGTTGATTCACCTTCGTGCCTTGATACAAGAGACTTGGCCTTGGGTTGGTGTAGCAGCACATAGGACAGCAGCAGCAACCAAGAAATACCGAGACTTAGTGAAGGATGTTGCTAATGTTGTCAAAGAAAATAAAAGAGAAGAGGATGACAGCGAACCCGATTATTGGAGGACTAACAAATGAGTAGAATAGAGGATAAAGTATGTGAGAAGATACAGGCTAGAGCAGCAGTCGGTAAAAAGAAATACGGAGTTACTATGGAAAGAAGTGATTTGAGTTTAGAACAATGGTTAAATCATTTTCAAGAAGAAATGATGGATGCAATTGTATATACAGAAAAATTGTTAGAGGAAATTAAGAGGTTGCGTAAAGGTATCAAGTCTTACTTAGACTTAGAAATAGAAACACATGAATTGAAGGAGTTGATTGAATGAAAACAAGAAGAGAAAAGATGATAAAAGGAATTGAGTTGATGAACACATTTTGGTACAAAGGTAACAAACCATGTATAACAGGGATGTACCGAGTATCAGATGATGAGGGCGACTCCGGTAACGTATGTGCCGTATGTCTAGCGATAGACGATGTGCCGTACAACTACGGGGATGATATTGAACCGACCATGTATGATGGCGACTGTGATGAATGTCACGGTGAATCTTTGCTGTATTGTGGGGGTGAGGAAGAGTGAGTGAGGAAAGAGTTATGATTGACATAAAAGTAAATCACGCACAACGTAGTGGGTACTTTGTTAGGTGTCAGCAATTAAAACACGCCATAGAGAGGATTGAAAACAATTCAGATAGTAAAGTTATAGGTCTTGTGTACGATGGAGAAAACTCTATAGAGTTACTACTCGACCCACCGATTAATAAGGGAGATGATGAGGAATGAGTGATGGAAGAGGTCAAGAATATCTTGATGAGAATCTGTGTTTGCATGAGAATGTTTATATTGACGGGTTTGAGATTATTAACAAGCCCGACCCTACTAATCCAAGTGCAGACGTTCTTATTACTTTGCGTTGTGAAAAATGCGGAGATACACAAGGACATACTTTAGATTTAGAAGATGTAATATACGATTTAGATTTGGAGTGGGCTGAATGATACAATCAACCTTAAAAGATTATTTCTTCGAGATATTTGCTTACGTCTGTAGAGGAATTGCTATTGGAATATTAGTAGCAGGTCTAGGGGTGTGGTTAGCATGATGAGGATAAATAAACACTCAAGAGTATTCTTTAATGTAGTAACATTTAACTACGGCATGAACTACCAACAGAATAGCGACAAAGGTATTGCCTCATTAGCATCGTGGCTACGCCTTTCCTTTGTTCGTTGTTTTGTTTTGTGCATCTGTATTTCAAAAGGCGTAGTCACACCCCTTACTTTGGGGGTGAAACTATGACATGGATTAATAACTTGGATGATTTGTTTGATTCAGACTTTAATCTAAGACCATACAAGAATAATATACAGAACAATTTATTTTTGGATGTAGAGTCTTGTACTATACATTATGCTAGTGCTGCTAGAAATGGTAAACAGAACCGAAGTATATGGCAACCACTTGTTGAACTAGAAATGAAAGGACAGACTTTCTATATTGTAGATAGAGCAGTTATCAAATCATTATTAACGGGTCTATTGGATAGTAGTATAGGTCATAGGGCTTTCATGGCAATCTACAAGAGAATGGCACTAAAAGAAACTCTCGAATACTGGATGACTTTAGAAGGTTCGGCTAAAACTTTGACAGGTAGATTCAGAATACTTACAACAGGGCATAAAGTAATTACGAGTATAAACACGAAGGATATACAGGATTCTCACGATTTGAACGGTTGTGTAGATTTACTTGAGAATCTAGGATATACTTCTAAGATATATAATTATGATGATAACTCGGTAAAACTTATTGCCACTTCACAATATGCAGATGAGATTGAGATGGAAATACTGAATAATGGTGATACATACATTAACGGTAAATATAATGTAATGCAGAAGCAACACGAAAAAGACAAAGAGGTGTGGGCTACTAATTATTTCATACAACCGACACTTGCTAAGAATCTTAATTTTGAAGATACTTTCAAAGTAGAAAGAGTAATCAGAGATTTACACGCAGGTATTGAAGAGACTAGAAAATGGTGTCCGGTAGTATACCAAGATGAGATGACTGATAGAAACTATCCAGTCTTGAATGGCTATGTAAAGCATAGTGTTCGTATCTATAACTTGGCTAGGCATGACAGAAATAGATTGATGCACGAAATGTTTTTGGATGTTAGGGGGGCATTCAAAAAGAATTAATGGGGCGTGGTACAGCGTTTTTCTTAATTCTTTTTATTGTTCAAAGGTAGTAAAGTAATAGTCCCTTTCTTTACCCTCTTTGAAATAAATAAAAATAATAAAAACAATAGAGCAGTACAGCGTTTTATTATTTCTACGATTTAACAAATCAATAAAAGAATTAAATACGCCATGAACCCCGTTAAATATATACAGGTGATATTATGAAATATATAGAGCAAATGAAAGACACAGAAATTGTGTGGCACAACAGTAACGCGAAACCAATTATCAAGGGTAATGTAAATCTTATAGTTTATTCACAGAATGAATACGGAAGTGCATCCTATCTAGCAGGTGCTAGTTTAGTATTAGGTACAGAAACACACATAGCGAGTATCTATAGTAAACTTATGTCTGTAAGTGCGATAGGAACTATACCCGACCCTATTTGGCATGAGTGGAGATTATACGAAAGGAAGGTAGGTAACGATACCGTTCTCATTCTTAGGATAAGTAATACTTTCCCGATTGAACCTACTTTAGATGAGAACATGAACAGAAATGCTTGGTTATACACATACCCTACTATTAGAGATGTAGTTTTATCTCTAAAAGAGTATGGCATACAAGAGATGTTGTTTATGACTACTGACACGTTAGAGAGATACAGTAGTAGGACTGATGTTTTGAGTAGTGGTGAATATATAGAGTACGAATGGAATAGTAGTGAAATGTATAAGGTAATGACAGATACTCAGAAAGTGGAAATGGAAGAAGATATTTTCCTAGTACCTATTTCATGGGTGTTCGCTCAAATGTTTGATGCTTTCACTAATGGACTTAGTAAGATATTAATTTGTCAAGGTGCGGATTGTCCGGTTGATGAAGTATCGGCAGATACAATGCTTTCAAGAGTAAAAGAAATATATGGTTTGGATTATGTTGAACAGGAATATATCAGAATAAGAGATTTATTAGTTTCAGCACAGAACTTACAAGGTATGATAGGTGAATGGGAATGAATATTTTTGATGAGGTAAATAACTTCGTGACTAGAAATCACTATGTAGATGTAGCAGATAAGATTCCAGTTTTTATTTGCAGTATTGGTAGTCATCTATTCAACGCTTTGAACAAGTGTAGTAGATGCGACTTCGACCCCGATGACCCACTACTAGACCCCGATGTAGATTTCACTATTGATAACTGTCCTTTGAGACACAACCATATGCCATTCTACACGCCTATGTCTCAATTACCCGACACAAGAATACACATTCTTATGAGAGGTGCGAAAGGTAGCGGTAAGTCCGTTCTAATCAATCTATTCTTAGCAGAAGGTACTGGACTAATACATTCTACTAATGCAGACTTAGGACACGGCTACAAGACAATGATGGGTGCTAACTCTATTACAGAGGCAGGTATGTTTGGAAGTCTAAACGATTTAGGAGAAATAGCAGGGCGACCTATTGCTAGGGAGATGTGTGGAGGCTTCTTAGGATTTGAAGAGTTTTCTTCTATGTCCGATGCGTCTAAGAAAGACCATAGCCTAGACATGAAGAATCAATTGCTTACATCCCTAGATAATGGTAGGGTTCAGAAGGCATTGAAAATGGGTTGGGTACAATACACTACCCGTTATACTATGTGGGCTGCAACACAACCTGCTAGGTTCGAGTTGGATTCGGGATTAGATAGAAGATTCTTCATTATTGATATTGAGATGACACCGGAGAAAGAATTGAAGTTCAAACAGGCTCAACACAAGCAAGCCAACATGACTAGGGAAACTAGAATAGAATTAGCGGCAAAGAATATTGAAATCAGAGAATGGATTCAACATCGTATGTTTGAAGCAGTTGCTAATCCTCCTAGCGGTATTCTATTTGATGATGATATAGCAGAATGGATTGATAGACCGAGTGTACGTTCTTACGAAGCAGACCTGTTTAGAAGGTTAGCAATAGGCTATCATATGATGCAACCAACTTACAGAGGAAATGTGCCTTTAGTGATAACTATGGATGATACTTTAAGGGGTATTTTATCACAGAGCCTAACACAAAGAAGAAGAGTGATGGATGCTGATACTGAATTAATCAAGACTACATTTTGGATGCAAGATTTATCTAAGTCTCAAGTTGTTAAGGAAGTATCTCGTATGGTTACTAATGGGGATTATCAATCCGCTAAGAGGTGGATAGTAGAAAACCTACAAGGGCAATCGTGGTACTCTGAATATGAACCCGATGTCAAGAGAAGAGGCCGTAAAGGTGTTACTTGTAGATTCGGACATCCGACACCTAGTAATGAAATAGAATGGGGGTTAAAACAATGAATGACAACCATAAACTTACAGGAATACTTTCTTCTAGAAGTATGAGTAAACAAAATAATGGTGTTAAGGCTGTTGCTAGATATATCATTAAGAAAGGTGAACCTTGTAGTGTCTCTGAATGCTATGCTAATATGACTAACAAAAAAGGGACTCTGTATAGGTCAAGTAAAAGTGCTGTTACTCTAAGGCAATTAGAGTCTAGAATAAATAGACATCCTATTTTCAAGAAGTTTGATACCAAGCCTAAAACATATTCTTGTACCTTAGAACAATATATATCTTACTTTGAAGATGATGACCCGTTCTTCAATTACTATGATACAGATAGTAAAGAAGTAAAGACTAGAAGAAATGAGTACGCAAGGAGGAAGCGAGAAAATGCTGATGAATAGATTCCTCGTAGATAGTTTAGATAGGTTTGCTTTGGAGATGAAAGAAGAGATGACATCCACCGAGATTCTTTTAAGGTTAAAATTAAAGAACGGGAAACCTTTACACAAGAGCAGATACATTCGTGGTGTAGATGCAAGGCGACAGGCTCAATCTTTGACCTACGCTTTGAAGAAGCATCCTTCGTATTACATAAGCACAGAAAGAAAGGATTCCTCTAAGCCCCCCAAATGGAAGGTGACATTGTGAAAAGGGAAATAGAAATTAGAAGAAGATTGTCTAAAGAGAACGATGCTTTCGCCATAGAAGTATTACGTTGGGTTCTTGACGGCGGTTGTGCATTTTGCGAACATACTTTGAGGAAGGATTTTGAAATGGCTTTGAAGAACCAAGATTACGAACCTGCTTATCTTGAAGCGAAGTATGGTTGGGAAGAAGGAAGTGTGATTGAGCATCTTGACAACCATATAGAATACGACCCATTAGAGGCCAAACACGTTGAGGATGCTAGGGTACAATCTATTTCTACTTTAGACGCAGCAGAGGACATTGTAATACGCATACAAGGGTATCTAAACGAACTAGAGGAACAGAAGCAATTACAAGGCGGTGCAATCACATCCGATTTCGTTTCTGACGCTGCTAAGTTGATAGGACAGGCAAACACCTCTTTGAAATTAGTAGGGCAGTTGAAGAAAGAGATAGGGGTAGATTCACAGTTAATGTTAGCACAAGCCCAAACACAACAAGTATCTAGAATATTAGTAGAGACACTAAGGGAACATCCACAATTGTTAGATAGGTTTGAATTACAGATGGCTGCGTTGAAAGCGCCCAGTATTATTGACGCTTCCTTTGAGGTGATTGAGTGAAAAGTTGGAGAAGTAAACCGAACCGTAGATTATATAGAACAGCGATTAAAGAAAATGAGATGGGTAAACTATGCGAAGCCATGTATGATGACGGTCTTGTTGCTATGATTACCGCTAAAGGGATTAGATGGTACATCAACGGTTATTCTATACAAAGCATATCGGTGTATGAAGCATGGGGTCTTAGTAAATCTCAATACGCTAGGCTCAAGGATTTTATCTACGAAACAAATGCCCATCTCTTTGTTAATAAAGGAGATTGAAAAAAGTGGGGGTAATAATTTTTACGAGGGATGCCTCTATTTTCAAAAAAGGAAAACACGTTGTAATGTATAAGCATATAGATTGCGACCTGTCGGATAAAGATACTACATACATCTTACTAGGTTCTTTAACCTCTAAAGAAATAAAAGAGTGGTTGCCTTTGGTTTCGGGGAAATTGGTAGTGGAGACTAATAAGAATATTTCAATCCCTAAAGGATTAGAGGATAATATAATCATTGACAAATCATTGAAAGCAAAGCCGACTAATTATAGGTGGGTAAAGGCACTATTCTCATGGACTGATAGAAGGAGAGTACATAAGTTGATGAAAGGTGTTCCTATACCATTGGCTATGGCATTTGTGAAGCAGAATAACAATGACATAGAATTGTATAGGAGAATAAGTAAGACATACAAACATCTTTCTGATGATTATAGTATTGCTATTCTTACTTACTCGATTAAAGGTGAAAATAAACAAGTGAAATATCCTAAGAAGAATAAGGGTGAAACTACTGTACCTAGTATATTTAGAACAAAGGAGAAACATTGGGAAATGTTAGTGAAGTATGATGTGAATGTGGCTAACCTTATACGCGGTAATGCGTCGGCTAGTTTACCGAAGGGAGTTAAGAAACGGAGGCAGAAGGTAACTAAATGGCTATGATAAGTTTATTGTTGGAAATTATTGTAGACCTAACTTTGCTTATTGGATTCTTTTTAGTTGTGTGCGGCCCTATCATGTTTTACTATGCCTACAATATATCAATACCATTTGTTGTAGACGGTAGAGCGCCGGAGAATCAATCCTTTGCAGAAGCCTCAATGTATCTCTCTATGGAGAACGATTGATATAGTTAAACTATCGTGGATATATTTATATGAGTGCTAACAATCGTCGCATCCGACGAGTGATAGTAGAATTGTTGTGGAATTACGGTGCTATGACTAAGGAAGCCGTAGCCGATTTACTCTCTAAGGAGAAGAACGTAAGGGCAATACCTTCACAACATTCTCTCTCAGCATTACTCAGTAAGAATAGCCAAATCGTATCTGTTGGTTCTGAGAAAGTTGAGAATGCTGTTGGTGCTTCGGCCAGTCATTTAGTTTATGACATAGACAGGAATCTAATAAGGGTTAAAGAAGATATAATGTATACTAGAAGTCCTACCGTTATGACCCCATCGGAAAGAGCAAGGGCAAGTAAGTGTTCTTGTGGCAAAATAAGAATAATGCCGGAAAACAGCGATATATGTCTACATTGTATCAGAAAGCCCAAAAACCCATGAGCATCTAATCGAAAGGTTTATTAACCTAATGCAACCATGTATATTTAAGAGAAAGGTGATACACATGACTAGAGCGAAAACACAGATACAAGTAGAATACGAGGCATTGTTATTTATTATGGATAATGTAGATTTCACAGAGTTGGAAAATAGATTAGTCCCTAATAATGACAAGGTAGCACAGACGAGATATGAGAACGGAATACTCAATGTGAGAACATTGATTAACAACATGGCACAGCGTAGAACACACAGGCTGCCTAGCGACCATGTAGACTTTACAGAGGTGAAACAATGAACATATTTATTTTAGACGCGAATCCAATACTAGCAGCCAAGATGTATTGCGACAAGCATACACCTAAGATGGTTGTAGAATTATTACAACAACTAGGTAGTGCAGTCATACGACACGGTGCTACACCTGAGCAGATGCCGCTTACTAAAAAACAAACGCCACTACGCGGTGGCTACCACAACCACCCTGCGACCCGTTGGGTAGGTGAGTCACGCACTAACTACATATGGGCTTGTCATCATGCAGCCATGTTATGTGACGAGTACACTAAGCGTTTCGGCAAGGTTCACTTTTGCGAAGCAGGTATAGAGCATCTATACACTATGTCCCACATGATACCCGAAGGCGACCTTACACCGTTTGCACTATGTATGCCCGATGAGTTCAGACCGGAGAATGTAGATGACGACGAGATTATTTATCATGCCACAGCCGAGACAGCAGTTCAAGCATATCGTGACTACTATCACAGTAAGACGTTTGCGGCATGGAACAAGGGTCGAGATGCACCCGACTGGTGGAGGGGTATACAATGAAGGTTAAAACAAAGTTAGATACATGGAGAGAGTTACCTGCTATCAAAGAGTATAGTGAGAAACATGGTTCTTTTACCGTTCAAGATATTTATCAATATCTTTTATCCCGAAACAAAAGGTTGGGTAGTAGAAACTCTATTGCTAATAAGTTGAGAAGGTCTAGACACATAACTAGATTAGGGGTGGTAACACAAACCAATCATGGATTATCCACATCTACCCAAGCACAGCACACTTTGTATATCTATAAGGGGGTAGAAGAATGACACCTAGAAATTATACACCTAGTATTATACACATTACCTTTGATGGTGAAAATAGATTATGCCGAGGTAAGATACCCGTCACTACATGGGGGGAACATAGCATGAATAGTAGAGTGGCCGGAAACTTGCCAGTATGTGAGTTATGTAAGATAGTATATGAAAACGAGTTTGGGAGACAATACGTTAAAGGTAAAACTATTGCTAGAAGAAGAACAAGTTCAGCGAATGTTATTAGAACACTTAACTGGTATCATAATCAATGTCATACGAAACCGACCAATGGGAGAGGATGCTGAATATGCTAAATGATTCGTTTGTTAAAAGTAATAAACATCCGTCTGTTACGGACACAATACTTACTTCTGAGATAGAAGAAGATGTTTCACACGTTAGGCATTGTTTGAATGCTGCCACCAATCCGTATTACGGTGGTGGTGATGCCGACCTAGATTCACTAGCAGCATCTATTGATGGGTGGGATGAATCTTTTATTAACGGCATGATGTTAGGTGTGGCTATGGCTTTAGATACTGATAGGAAAGTGAGAGGATTGGGTAGGGACACGCAAACTCATATTGAATTATCTAAAGTATATCACGGATTAAAGCAAGTTATATTAGAAAGGAGAATCGGGGGCGGTTTAGATGTGGGAAGAAAATAATAAAGATGTACTTTGGACTGAAAAGTATAGACCGTCTTTTGATAACATAATCGGACAGAATGAGATAGTCGCTAAGTTTGAAGAAACTTTCGTCGGTAATCATATATTTTATAGTAAAGGTGCAGGTACAGGTAAGACATCTCTAGCCTATGCACTAGCCGAGAAGTACAATTCTCAATTATATATCTTTAACGCTAGTAGTAAAAGGACTAGAGGTATTGACTTCATCGAAGAAGAAATAATTCCTCTTTGTGGTAATGGTTATTACAACAAGATAATCTTACTAGATGAAGCAGACCAATTGACCCCTGCGGCTCAATCAGCCTTGAAAGGAGTTATGGAAGGCGCACACGCTAAGTTTATTTTAACCTGTAATGATTTGTCTAAAATCACAGCATGGATTCAGTCTAGGTGTACTGTTCATTATTTCCACGATATACCGAAGGAACTTGTGTATGCTAAATTACTTAACATAGCAGCACACGAAGGCACGAATAGGATAGGAAACACTAAGATACATCTTATTGCTACTGCACACGAAGGTGATATGCGGGCAGCCATAAACGCACTACAAGTTTATGCGAACATAGCAGATGACAAGGAGGCAGAACAATTCCTTTTGTCCTTAAAGGATGATGGGCTGAACTGCGAACCTATTTTGAAGTTATGTTTTGTCGAGAAGGATTACGAGGCTGCTTTGAAAATGATAGGTGAATCGGATAATCTTTTAGAAGTTAGAACAAAGGTAAAAGAAATATTTAATTATGCTGTCAATTCCTCCGCTAAACCAACTTCTAAGTTGAAGGTCATTGATGCGGCAGTCACAGCAGAAAGGGATTTACTGCTAGGTGTAGACCCAAGAATTACTCTCCATAATTTCGTGAGGTTGTGTATATGAGTACCTTTATTAGCCTAAAGAAATACGGAGAGTGTACCGACGAGGTGATTATATATGGATAACAGTATGATAGAAAATATAGCGAAAAAAGTAAATGTAAGTGCAGACATTATGAGGCAGAAGGCGCAAGCAATTCTAGCCGAACAAGGTGGTGCATGGAAGAATGCAGGTAAGTCAGATGATGACTGTAATGTATTAGCATTAAGAGTTGCAGCACGACAACTAACAACCGAACAAGCGGCATTGAGTCGTTCCGGTGCAGTAACATACGAAGGTATGTTTGTATCTGTCCCTAGAAGTAAAGAATGGGGTAAAATCTTATACAACAAAATGGCTAACCAACTGCGTGTTGCTAGTGAAGATGTTAGACAAAACTTTGTAGATAATGGAAGCGTTGTTTTATTCGAGGACAACCACGACGGTTCTTTTACCCGTCATTCTAAAGAAGAATACTTTGGTAATGAAACTGCGGAAGTAAGTGAACTTCCTAGACACACACAGAAACTAGATGAGAACACACACTTTTATGTTGTGTGGGATAAGAATAACAAGACTTTCCCATCCGGTGATACTAACTTCAAATATGGTCGTGCTAGACCTCAAGATGAGAGAGAAAGAACAATGCTATTCTTAGGTAGGCCAACAGGAGATAATTCAGACCTTAAAGTAATAACAGTAAAGGCTACACAAGCAGCAGCAGATGTTCAATACCCGACATTCGTACCTTGTACTTTCGCTATGCGACCTAATGCAAGTGGTACTGTTGCTTATGTGAAACCTAAAGTTTCTGTATTCAATGCTAGTCAATCTGTCGCATCTATCTTTGATGCCGCACCAGTAGAATACGATGGTAAATTAATTACGGGCGGTGTTGCACAAATGGTATTTGGTTTGGAAAATACTATTACTGGACTAGACCAACTAGGTTCTTACTACGATACTTTCAACGGTAAAGATGGTTGGTGGGATAGAAGTCTTATTGTTGTCGGTGAAGTAATTCACATTGACCCTAGGGACAATGGCGGATATGTACTAATGGTTTCCGATGTAGATATTATGTCATCAGCAGAAGGTGTTGAGATATACGTTCCCTCTGAACAAGATGATAAAGTTGACTTCGCTGTCGGTACTAAAGTTCTGATGGTCGGACAGGCATGGAGAACCAAAGAAGGGGATGATAGAATGTCCGTAAACGGTTGGTATGCCTTTGACACAATCGCACCAGTAAACGTAGAAGATGACGCAGGGTGGGATGAGTGAAGGCCACCGGAGAATATGTCTTGATAGAACTTGTATCTAAAGAGACATCTTCTTTTGTCGTTAAAGATAATTTCTCTATAGTGTCTGTAGGTGAGGGTGTTCCTCTTCCCTCCCTACAGCCTATGGGTTGCATTCTTTGTGACGATAGTAAGATAATGAAGGTCGGTAAGTATCTCTTTATACATTATAGTAATATTTTAGGAGTTGAAACAGATGAGTGAAATTAGACGTGGTAATGAGTTGAGAGATTCTTTGATAGAAGGAATTAATTTAGTGACTGATGTAGTTAGACCTACATTGGGTGCAGGTGCAAGCACAGTTCTCTTGGAGAGAGAGAATGACTTTCCGTTAGCATTGAACGATGGTGTGTCTATTGCTAAGTCAGTAAGTCATTCCGACCCATTTGTTAATATGGGGGTTAATCTAATACAGCAAGTTTCTAGTGAAGCACAGGCTAAGTCCGGTGACGGTACAACTACTGCTACTATCCTAGCACAGAAGATGTGTCAAGCGGCTATTACTTACTATGACTTCTTAGATAAGTTAAATCCTAGTATGTTAAAGATAGTAGATAATATGGAAGCATCCGTTGAATCCATGATAGAAGGTCTTACTACAATAGCAAGACCTTTAGCCACTAAAGAAGATTTGTTTAATGTGGCTTATGTAGCAGGTAACAATGATTCCGAGATAGGTGAAATACTTTCAAAGGCATTCGATGTGAGCAACAAGTTTTCTACGGTTACTTTACAACCTAGTAAGAATACTTCTACGACAATAGAAACTCAGAATGGTTTTGAGATACCTTCCGGTTACATATCACATTACTTTGCCCCCGAAGGCAAACTAGATATGAAGGATGCGTATGTTGTTTTAACGACAGAAGTAATTGATGATTTCTCTAATATGATACCTGCTCTCGAATTGGCTAAGGGTGACAATAAACCTATCTTATTCATTTGTAGGAATGTTAGTGGTAATGCGTTGCCTAATCTCTTAGTCAATGTGGCTAACAAGGCTATTGATGCTTGTATTGTTAAAGTACCTGCGTGGGGAGAAGAAGCGGAAGCATGGTTAGACGATATAGGATGTATAACAGGGGCTAAAGTATTCAAGCAGGGTGCGGGAGATACAATTACTGAACTTGTGAAAGAGGACTTGGGTGATACAGTTAATATAACGGTGAAAGAAACTTCTACTGTCATATCGCAGAATCTTGATACGGACACTAAAGTGAAAAGGTTCGTACAGGATAAGGATGAATATATCTTATCAATAGGTGAAGGTATCGAAGAATTAAATGATTGGGATGCTGAGAAATTAAACAATAGAATCGCTAGATTACAGGGTAAAGTATCTATCGTACACGTTGGTGGTAATAGTGAGTTGGAAATACGCGAACGTCTTGAGAGATTTGACGATGCTATCAATGCTACTAAGGCTGCCTTACAGTCCGGTGTGGTTTATGGTGGCGGTCTAGCATACTTACAAGTATTGTACTCGGATGCCGGATGGAAAAACTCTATTGATGATATAATACAAGAAGCCTGTTGGGAAATACCTATTGTTATTAGATACAATAGTGATAGACAAGTGATTGAACGTACAGAATTATATGATAATTTTATGAATGGTGATTGGTATGACGCTAAACTTAAGAAATTAGTGCCTGTACCTTACGAGTATAATATCTTAGACCCACTAGACGTAGTAATCTCTTCTTTGCGTAGTGCTATGAGTATCAGTAGATTAGTTTTGACAACGGAGGTCGCTGTAGCATTACCTACTGAGTAGGTTTATATGCTTAATGAAGTGAGGTATGTTTATGTCGGCTTGGGGAACTAATCAAACAAATGCAGTACAAACGAATGCACCGAAGGTAACTTACGGTGAGGAATACTTTAGGGAGAGGTTTAAGAATAACCTCGCTCAATCAGTAGATATTAGAATGGCTCTTGTAGCAAGAGAGAATTGTGGTAAAACGGGTCTTGCACTATCTATGCTTGATGACGAAATCAAAGCGGGTAAGAAAGTAGCAATCTTCGATGTGGATAATTCAGCGAAGTCAACGGTAGATTATATCTATCCTAACGCTGAAAATATTATGGTAATACCACTACATGACGAGACTGATGACTCTATCTTTAATGAGGACAACTCGGTCAACCATAAATCTCTTTTAGATAAAACATCATGGTTTGTTAATATCTTGGCTGATGAGATAGCAGCATCTCCCGATGATTGGGGCGGTGTTATCTTTGACGGTGGTTCTACATTCCTTAAATGGTGTGAACACGCTATGCGTACTTCATTACTAGATAGAGGTATTATAGAAACAGAAGATGGTACATTCAATCAGAAAGAATGGAGAGAGAGAAACAGACTTAATCGTGGTGTTTTGAATAGACTACATAGTTTACCTGTAAACAAGGTATTCTTTACTTTCCACTTGAAAGATATTAAAGAGTTCATGGATGATGGTACAGGTAAGAAAGTTATGATGTCTGTAGGTGAAGTACCGGAATGGGAGAAAGGTACTATGAGACTTTTCAGTCAGCAGATATTCTTAGCGAGATACATGAAGAAAGCAGATTTGGCTACTGGTGTTAAAGGTGACAAGAAACTTGCCGAGGGCGAGTGGGTTATCAAGGCAACCATAGAAGAAATGAAAGGTAAGAACATGGAACATCTAGGTTCTACACATACTATTCTAAGCGTTAAAGATAACAAAGTTACTTGGACTGGTTTACCTGTATTGAAGTGGTGAGTACATGAGTAACCGCATAACTAACAACTACTTCCTAGTAGATACTGGGGCGTTGGAGATTCTTCTTAAGAAAACACAACGGCCTCATTATATCGGTGGTAGTAAGTCTAATCAAGTTACGTCTTGTGTGTTGGTTTGTATTAGTGGTAGGATGCGAACTACTTCCATCGTTAAAGATGGTGTTACTTCTGTATCTCATTTTAGTATACCTTTGTTAGAGAACGGTGAATCTTACGTTAGTGATAAAACATACGACGGTAACATATATGTGTCAGACATTGATACTTTACTCGGTGTTCTAAAATATCATGGTGGGAAACTAAACATACATCAGAGTCCTTCTAGTAATAAAGTTCGCCTAGTAAGTAACAACAAGACAACTACTTTAGACGCTAACCCAAATGCCAAGGCGTTTGCCAACAGTAATGAGACTTTAGAAAGTTGGTTGAATAAATCATTGGGGTTGATGGGTAAAATAAATCAGACTTCTAATTTCAATGAGCCAGTAACCTATACGGCAGCCAATGAAAAGGTCTTTGAGCCTTGTGTAGATATGCACTTTGAGGCTATTGATTTGTACGAGGCACTTAGGACTGATAACATGAACGGTCAGAAACTAAACCGCTATACTGTTGAATTGCATGACAAGGGATTGTATTTTACTACTGGTGCTTACAATAAAGGCAAGAATCTTACACAGGTAAATGCTAGTGAACGTGGTAGTAGTCAGTACCTTCCCGACCCAGTAACATTTTCCGGTGGGTTAGAACAAACTCTAGCACATATAAACGGTACAGTCAGATTATCTATATTTGACTTTAGTATGTACGAACAAGGACATAGGCTATTACTCTCTTTCGGAGAAGGTACAGACGACTTTCTCTTACAGGCGAGTGTAACGAGGTGATTATATTGTATAAGAAAACACATGAAGTAAAATTGAATGAACAACAAGTGAACGAACTGATGAGTAAAATGGGATGGGTAGAAAGAGTGGATGGATTTGCCGCAGGGGAAATAGATACTCTTTTCAGCGTTAAAATAACCATACAGGAATGCCCGACTCAAGCACATTATAGAAACCGTGAATGGATGGTAGAAAATTACTGTAACCAATACCGTTCTTGTGCTGAGATAGGAGAGCAGTTTGGTGTGTCTGCGGTAGCGATACATCAATGGTTAGCCAAACATAGTATCACACCTAGAAGCAGGGGATTCAAGAAAGAATACCTAAAAGCAGGTAAAGTGTTTTTAGACCGACATGGTGAGAACCTTGATAGTAGATAAATTAAGGGGTAAAACAGTTAGTATTAGATACCGTGACCCAAAGACGAAAGAAAGGCAAAGTATTAGTCATAGTAACTATTACCCTTACTTTTTCGTTGCTGATGAATCAGCAGAATATATAGAAAGTGTAGGTAAGGAAACTGGTTACAAGGGTGTCTACGGTGAATCTCTTACTAAGATAGTTTGTAGTGACCCATACACTATGCGAGAGACTGCGTATAATCAAGGAGATTATACTTGGGAAGCAAATGTGTCCCATGCTAATCGTGTTATGGTAGATAGATTACAAGAACATGGCGCTATCCCTAATTATGAACACCGCACATGGTTCTTAGATTGTGAATGGTCGCCTTCCACTAGTAGAATGCGGGTTATAGTAGTTTACGACAACTATACCGATAAAGAGTTTGTATGGTTTGTAGAACCATCTCTAAAGGAAAAGACATCATTCAGTAAATACGGTGAGTTTGAATATGAAACGCCCGCATTAGGATTTCCCGATGAGAAGAGTATGTTAATACATTTTATTAGACACATGGATAAACATGACCCCGATATATTAACTGGTTGGTATGTTACTGGTGCAGATATTAAGACTATATTTGAGAGGTGTAGAGTTAATGGTATAGAACCTAGAGGTATGTCTCCGATGCGTTCTATACGATATGAGTTTGGTGATTGGGAACAGCCCATAGTTGGTAGAATGTGTATTGATTTAATGATTGCATTCAGTAAGATATGGGAATTGAAGAATGGTAAGTTACCTGCGTACAGTCTTAGTGAAGTATCTAAGGAAGTATTAGGTGAGGATAAAGTAGAGTTGCCCGACGGTCACGATACATATTATTCCGACCTTCCCCTATACATACATTATTGTAGACAAGACGTAAGACTACTGCCTAGATTAGACGCTACAGTAAATGCGTTGGGTTATTACACCGCATTACAACACCTAGTTCAATGCGAGATTCGTAGTACGCCACACATCACTCAAATGTTTTCTGTTTTAGCGTTGAAAGATACTGAGTTTAAGGGTAGGATTCCTACAAGGCCAAAGTTTGCTAAGAAGGATTACGAAGGTGCTAATGTTATGCAGCCTGTTGCGGGTGTGTATGACAACATAGGAATACTTGATGTTAAGGCCATGTATCATAGTAATGTAAGTAAGTATGGTATATCGTGGGACACGCTTGACCCTAACGGTTCTGATTGTGGAAACGGTAGTAAGTTTAACCTTGAAAGTAAAGGATTGTTATGTAGACAAATGGATAATATGACTAGTATGAGAAATGAATATAAGATGAGAATTATAATGTCTGATAGTGAAGATGAGAAGAATAAATGGGACACTATGCAGTTTGCTTGTAAGTCCCTAGTAGCATCTATGTACGGTGTAGCAGGTGACGCTAAGTACGGATTGTATCATCCCGAAGTAGCAGCAGCAATAACCTATACTAGTAGAAACACTTTACAAGAATTGAAGGATGAAGCGGATAAATTAGGGATGAAAACAATTTACGGTCACACGGATTCTATCTTTTGTGAAATCAAGACACCGGAACAGGGTGTTGAAGCATTGAAAATAATTAACAAGAATATGAAACCGATAGAAACTGAGTTCGAGAAATGGTGTCCTAAAATAATTATTGCTGCTAAGAATAGATACGCAGGTCTTGTATCTTGGACTGACGGTAAGTACCACGAACCTAAGTCATACTTCAAAGGCATCGAATTAAAACAGAGTCGTATGCCTCCTATAATGAAAGAAAGTATGACAGATGTTATACAAGGAATATTAAATGGTAAATCAGAATCCGATGTTACCCTTGAACTATCTAGTTTAATCTCTAAAGTAGTATCAAAGGATATTGACCCATTGGATATATGTATGAAGGGTAGGTTGAAACAAGACCTTAGTAAATACAAAGTCCTGTCGGGTTCATCAGCAGGTGCGGCTTGGGCTAACGAATACTTAGGTAAGAATTACCGTAAGGATTCTTACTTCTTATCTACTATAACTCCTAAAGGAAAGTATATAGCGTTTGACGAACCTAATGAAATAGAAGGTGTTAGTGAAATAGGCTACAAAGTATTGGCTGAGAGATTTATAGTGAATAAGGCTAAACCTTATTATGAATTAGCGGGTTGGTCGATGCAACCATTGATTAACTCACTAGAAGGTATAGCAGGGATAGAGTGGCTATAACATAGGTTTATATGCTTAATGAAGTAAGGTAATAATATGCGAAAAGGCGGCGGTAATATGAAGGATAATGAGATGAAGGAAATGGTAGAAAAGCACGAACAGGGTCTACAAGAAATTGGTGGATTCCTAACAAGTTTTAGTTCGACGGTTATGTCTGATTTGAATAAACTAAATATGTTAGTTTTAGCATTGATGAAGAAGGATAACTTAATTGAAGAATATGAATGTAAGTGTGGCTTTACTACTTTAATCCCTAAACTAGAACACGTTGAACTAGATACTACCTGTCCTCAATGCGGTGCTGAATATGACTTTGGTGATTCTAACCAAACTAAAGTACAGGATTGGGATAATGGCATAACACAGGAGGAAGAATAAATATTACAAAGTTGGCGAGGCTACATAAACAGGTGGTAGCCCAAAACCATAACCGATATGCACAGAAAGGGATAAAGAAACAGGTACGATAATAAAACCGTTGAAGGGTCGGAGAGAGATTAGATTGCAGCGCCCAAACCATTCTGATAAACAATAGAGCATTAATAAGTTGGATAAGCCAATAATATTTATTAAACATATAGGAGATGAAATAACATGGATAAGATATTAGTTACAGGGTCACTTCAAGTTTTGGAAGCAGCCATACAGATGTATGGTGCTGATAGAGTTTGGTGGCAAACGTCATCCGTAAATGAAAGAGTAGGAATTAGAGCAGGTATGTTAAGGGGCAATTTACTTGCATTAGAAAGTGAGATAGACGAATCAGAATATCTCGCTGTACTGTCTGAATTACCGGACTGGGAAGCCCCACAAGAGGGTGCTTCCGATGAAGAAGAGTAGTTCATCTTACAACCCTTCTGACGAAGGATATTTGAGGGTAAGTAAATCATCCTTAATCACATACATGAAATGTCCTAGACAGTTCTATTGGAACTACGTTAGTGGTGTACCTAGACCTCCACCTTCTGAGGAAATGATTAGAGGTACTGCTATACACTCTGTACTGGAAGCAGGGCTTTTACAAGGTGAAGAGGCTATGAATATTACCTCCCAAGAACTGAACGTAGAGTCCGACCCTGCGGTCATCAGAATGGCTGATTTGGTTCATCAAATAGCGGCTCATATGGAAGGTTTAGATTTGGTTGAGGCCGAGGCTAAACATGAAGTACATGAAAACTATCAAGGTTATGATGTAATATGGGTAGGTATGATTGACGGTGTTATTCGTAACCCCGATGACACACTTACTATTGTTGAATTGAAAACGGGTACTGCTAACATAGGTAAAATAAATCGCACCCGAAAGGAAATGGTTTACTACCTTCGACTGTTAGGTCTTATGGATTATGCAGAAGTAACTCATTTTTTATATATTCTTCCCGATTATGAGAAAGATGAAAACGCATGGGAATGTAAATTATTGGCAGAGGGGGAGAAGAGAAATAAAGTTGTCTTTGAAGGAAAGTACGGTGGCTACGCTCTTTTGGAACAAGTTTCTACTAGGTCAATTAAGGCATTCGACAAATCATTAAGTAACACTATTGAATCACTAGTAGCCCAACAATGGCCTATGAAATGGAACGACTATTTCTGCCCTATTTGGTGCGACTTTAATCTTAATTGTGAGGCTGAATTGACGGGATATACGGAGAGTACAATATGAGTTTTAGTAATGATGAATGTAATAATTGTGGTAATACAGATTGGATAAATATGGAAGAGATGGCTAGAGTAACAGGACAGGTAGGTGGGGTGTATGAAGTTATACAAGTTCTTACCTGTAGATGTGGACACCAACAAAAGGCGTGATAATATGACTATGTTATTATTTCCTAGAGAGATTGGCTTGAAGCGTAGACTTTGCCGTTCACAACAGGAATATGATAACTACATAAATAAAATCAACGGTAAAGCATCTTGTTATACTTCTCTTTATAATTTTGAGAGGTTAGACCCTGTTAGGTCATGGAAACCGGATTTAGAATCTGTCATAATAGATAGGGCATGGTGGGATTTTGATATGCTAGAAGGCGGTAGTTTGAATGATGTAAAGTTAGATGTTGTTAAGTTATTAAATAGATTAGAAGGTGATGTAAGATTAGTTTTTACAGGTAGGGGTTTTCATATACATCAGTTCTTTGAAAAGAAAGTGTTCGGTACTTCTATGGTTAAACACATTGATAGATACCAAAGAAAGATGAGTAAAGGACTAAACACATTAGATGGCGTAGGTCATCCTCAGAAACTAACTAGAGTGCCGGACACATACAATATAACTAGAGGTAAGTGGGCTGTTAATGTGGATAAGGAAGCATTCATGGCTGACCCATTGGGATATGTAATACCTATAAGACCCGACCCCACTCTAAGTAAGAATGACCCCTTCGTGGGCGATACACCTAACTCTTCCTTTAGTATAGTAAAATGGGTAGCGAATAATCCTATACAATTGACGGTGCATAATAATTTGGTTTTCGATGGCGAGATAGGAACTATGAAACAGATACCTATACCACCTTGTTTGGATAGTGCTACTAAAGTAGAGAATCCTAGACACGAAGTTAGACTGGCATTAGTACAACACCTTGCCGAAAACCTTAGATGGTTTGCACCAGTAGAAACTGTTTCACCTAGTGATAAGAAAGTAATGGTAGAATCAATAGTTGATTATCTTGAAACATTGAATTGGAGAGACTTTAATAGAAACACAAGTAAGTTTCACGTTGAAAGTATTATCAACTACGACAATGCACCTTCCTGTGCTTGGATTAAAGCAAGGGGTTTGTGTGTAGGCTCTTGTTGGAGAGATGACGGTAGTACATGAGTGAAATAGAGAAAAGTCAACTTGAGAGTTACAGTAGTAGAATGCTCAAACCACCTTTTTTATGTACTGTTTGTTTGAAACGACCTGCTTGTATCACCACAATTAATTGGAGAAGTTGTATAGAATGTTTTCGAGATAATGGAACGGCTTAAATACAATATCCCAATAGTATTTTTTGTGCTTCTAGTTGACGATAGGGAAAATGATAAAATAAAGGCTAAACTATTGATGCGTTTAGGTGATGCCGATTTGGGTAAAGACGGCAACATGAAAATTAGGAGATTACCTACTGGCGACTACGCTATGGGTACATGGGGTATAGAAGCAAAGGAAATCAATGACCTGTATAGAAGTATAATAGGTATGGGTAGAAACCGTACTATCTTAGACCAACTTCGTGATTTACAAGATGACTTTGAGAATCCTATCTTAGTTGTATATGGAACTAAATACAAACCGTATGTCGTAGGTAAAGGGACACCTAACTCTAAGTCTATGGCTATCGAACTGGCTAGAATGAAGAAGGTTAATCAGACATTCAAGATGCAATTCTACCAAAGGTTTCCTAAAATTAAATATATGGAACTGTTAAGTATGGATGACTTCTGTGATTGGTTAGTAACTAATCACACTCAGATGTCAATACAGGGTGCGGTAACAAGAGATAAATTACCCGCTAAAGAAAAAAAGATACACGATATGAAAAAGTTAGACAATAGAATCAAGGCTCTTTCTAGTATAGAAGGTGTATCAGTAGAAGCGGCTGCGAAACTACTTGATAAGTTTGGCTCTATACCTAAGATACTTAATTCTAAGACTACTCAGAAAAGTCTTATGGAAGTACAAGGTATAGGTAGAGGTCGTGCTAAAGATATTTTAGCCCTTAGAGATAAATACTCTAGTTAGTAAAAGTAGATGAACCGCTATCAGAAAAGAAGGATGCCTTTCTATAACTTACTCTAAGTTCGTTTAGATTGATTGACAAGTCATTTGCATTGTCGCTACCTTGACCTGCATTTCTTGAGATTGTTACTAATACAGTATTACCTACTGTAGAAACACCTCGTAATATACTTTTAGGAATTAAATCTACAGTAAACTCTGTATTAGTTCCTATGGATATAGTGTTTTCAATAACATCCCCTGTTTCTACACATTCTGCCCTTATCGCTAATGTTCCTGTTTTGGATGTCGAAGAAGATGTACTGTTCATAGTTACTTTACCGCTTATATTAATTTCATCACTCATAACATCTTCGGGCATAGTGATAAAGAAGGAAGTAGTAGTGTTAGGTTCTGCGGTATCTTCGGGATGACCTGCACCACCAAACGACATACCCTTGTTTGTTACCGTTAGAGAGCCGCTAGTGGGAGAGATTGTTGTAGATAGCCCTTCTATGCTTCGCATCGAAGAAGGCCGTACAGATGGCTTAGATTGCCCTAATATAGAAAAGTCGTTTTGGTGACTAAACTTACTATCTGATAAATTGGCTCTATCTTTCAATTCAGAATACAGTTGAGTGTTCAATTGATTTATACTTATAGTGCTGTCAAAGGTTTGACCTCCGCCGCCCTGTGCTTCTGTTGCTTGATTTCCTTGTTGAGTTCCACCACTAGGGTTACTAGCATTCAAATCAAGTTCTGAACCTAGAACACCAAGAATAGGGGAAAATGTTCCTCCCGTTACTGGACTGCTGTTTCCTTCGTCCCCGTTACCACCTGTTACTATTGGTGTAGGTCTTATAGAATCTACACCCGACATTAAATATGGTATTATACCCGCAGCAGAAAGTGACTCATCTCTTTCTAATCTCAGTTCTACTTCTTCCAAACCCTCTGCTGTAACTTTCCAGTCTACTTTTTGTATAGTCATTACTTCGTCTGTCAAACCAAGACCCTTATCAGTATATGTAACATATGTAGCAGGTACATAAACCACATCATCTGTAATTAGTAATCTAGGGGCATACCAAGCAGTTCTTGTGGAAGCATATCCTTGAAACTCATTATAATTTCTCATACCTAGTGGGAATATACTAGAACCGTTTCCTGTTACTATGGTTGCGTCGCCACTAAATCCATTAGCGTTTTTTAGAATATTTACAGAAGTAGTGTCGCCACATCTATGTCTCAACAACGCTCTACAATATTCCGCATTGAAACTAACAACTATTTTAGATGCTGAACTATTCCAATATGAAGTAGGCGCTGATATTTCATGGAATCCACTACCCTTCATATCAACATAGGTGAAATAAGTACTACTAGTAATACCTGCGTTTATAGATAAAGAAGGTGCGCGACCTTCTCCTTCTTGACTCAAACTATATGGGTAATCCAATAAATGTAATCTAAATATCGCATCGTCAATAGTAGTTCCACCCTGTATAGAAATTGCTACCCTCAAATGCTCTGAGGTAGTAGCACTTACTTTTGGCATATGTTTAGGTATATGAACTACTTGGACAGCATGGCTTAGACTATTAGCCCCGTACCAATAGTAGTTTATTGAATAAGGTATATCATTAGAAGCCGCAGCATTGTGATACATACTTCTACCACTACGATTATATATGTCATCGGGGGTAGTATTATCTATTGATTTTTGATTTATATTACCGTCTAAAGCATTTACCATACCGCCGAATAATACACCACCTGTACCTATCCTAGACCACGAATAAGCGTCTGCTTGGGATAAATCATTATGGCCCTGTATAACTCTCTGTGGGTCTGATATGTAACCGAACCTACCACCATCTAACATAACATCTGCTATTGGTGTTGAAACACCTGCTACTGTTTCGGTTGCTCTCATTGGCGAAGCCTTAATACTTAGTCTAGTATTTTTTTGAGAGTTGTATTCTTTCTGTGCTAAACTTAAAGCCTCTCTATTTGAGATTACAGTTGGGTGTTCTACTATTTTCCATCTAGTAGTGTCTGTTAAGTTTGGCTTTGGATAATCTACGAAAGATTTACCATTTTTATAGTAAACTCTTACGTTCTCTACCTTACCTGCTATGTTACCATCTAAGTCGCTCATGGATAAATTGTTCCTTGTAAATAAATAACCACTATTATACTTTGGCCTGTAATCTAATCTACCATCTCTACCTTGTAAGTAAGAGAAGGTTGTAGTTATATTATTGTCTACGCCTTGAGAACTATGTTTCTGAACTCCCGATATTATCTTTAACAAATCTTTACCTCTTGTATCGAAAGAGCCACCGTAAGAATCAATATTTACTGTACCTCCGTCAGTTGACATATTTTCTGTTATAGGTATATTGTTTATATCAAAAGTAGTAGATAATCTTGTTTTGGGCATCCAAGTTTTCATAGTTGCTGCACACCACAAAGCCCTAAACTTATCGTGGTCGTAGTAAGTATTACTAGTCCTACTACTAAAATAACCATCTATATACATCATTATATCCATAAGGTGAATAGGGGCTAAAGTATTGTATACAGATACATTATCATAATTTTTCACTCCCCTTTCCGCTACAGTAACAGTACCGTCATTATAGTAATTAGTTTCATTTATTCTAAACGGTGTTCTGATAACAGTATTAGCAGAATAAGATTCACTTGCTGTAAGATTGTTAAATGTAGGAGAAGAAAATCTATAGAAATCATTCATAGCCTTTCTAATTTCATCGGGCGAACTATCAGCACTAATAGAAATACTACTTGCACTAGTAGTAAGAACACCAGTCAATTGAACAGGTATTACATAAGTATGTACTCCTAAACTTAACCACCTATTACTAGCATCCCAAGATGTTAAAGTCTTTCTCCTAGTTCTACCTGTGAAGGTAACACCAGTTAGACTCTCTGTTAAATCCCTATTGAAAAAGGTTAATTCTACTTTTATTTTAGTATTACTAACAACTTCTTTTATTCTATATCTAGGTCTTGTATTATATTCAGAACCACCGTAAGGGGAGGCTACGGGCGTTTCACAAGGTAGAGTTGCATTAATGATATACATACCCGCCCTTATACCCCAGTCTATGAATGTAGCGGAAGAATCCGTCAATTCCCAATACCCCGCATCTGTAGCAGTAAAGGCTTGTGAAACAGTTACCGTTCCTGTTCTTTTTGTACTATTTCTATCATTCCAACCAAAATAATTTTCTGTTTTTGTTTGTTTATTACTACCGTCATCTTTGAGAGCAACGATTCTACCATAACCGCTAAAGTCAAAGTTGTCAACACTATCTAATAATAAATAAAAATCACCCTGTTCTATATTGTTAGACATAAACACGCCGTCATTTCTTATTTTATTACTATTAGGATGATTGAGATAAGTAGTTCCTGTATTAGAACTAGTTGCTATAGCCTCCGACCAATAGTTATCTATTATTACAGGGAATCCCCTTACTGTTGCTGTGTAATCTCCTAAAGTAGTTTTACCACCTGCTGCCTGTCCTACCTTACCGTTGTTAGCACTTGAGTTTATATTGAAAAACTTTGAAGCATCTATAACTAAGAAAGACCCTCCTTTGTCATGCCAGTTTTTGTAATTTGTGTTAGACAGTATAGATGTACCTTTTGTTTTAGCACCTAGAATACCCCCTGTTTTACCTGTGTCAGAACCAAGTGAAGTTTTATCTATTATAATTCTTGTAGTTGAAGGGACATTAAGTACAGTATAATAACCGTCATATAAATTACTATTATAAATATATATATTATCCGAAGTTGATAGGGAATGTGTAGATGTATATGTAACTTCTACTTTACCATCGTAAGTCCCACCACTAACTGCGGCTAAACCACTTATACCTAAAGCATTATCATAATCTATAGGATAGGAAAATTGTATACCTGTTGATGGGTCTACTGTAGAATCTACGTTCCATATATCTATATCTTCTCCTATCTTTAGAGATGAAAACAAATCCTTTTGACCTTGATTATTTATTTGGTCTTTGAAAAATAAACTTACTTCATAGTTACTAGATAGCGGATATTCTAAACCAAAGTCTACCTTTCTAGTTCCCGCATCAGCATCCCCTCTCCCGTTGTTTCTCATATCCGACCAAAGCAACCAAATATGTTTGTAATCGTTTTTGATTACAGGGAATTGTAGGGTAGCGCCTACACCATATGAATTACTGATAAATTGACAGCCTACTAAATAATGATTACTCCCTACTGTTGTAACACCCTTGAAAATAAATAAATCGTCAGCGCCTAATTGGGCTATGCCGTTAGATACATTAGCATTGTCTAACGCCGTTTTAGTTGTAGAAGATATTTGAACATAAGTATCATTAGAAGTTATAGAATTAGGTGCGACAGTAGCGTCTATATGAGAATCAGTAGTTATGTCACCAAAGTGATACTTGAACCATAAAGATTCGGGCAAGTCCCTCATCCAAACTGCTTGAGATATTTTCTTAGTCAAGTCTCCGTCTGCGACTGGGGTAGGTGTAGCCGACATTCTTCCTATACTTTTTTGACTTTCGTAATATATCCTAGAATTATTTTCTAATAACCCACTAACTGTTTCGTAATCTCCATACTCTGTATTTTTGTATGGTGTGTTAGTATTTACAACCCATCTTTTTCTATCCACTAAAGTAGAATAAATATTACCCAACGGACTAGCGGGTGTGTTGACAGTATTGTGATAAGTCATTATTTCTTTTACTGCTCTAACAGTATGGTCTTGTAGGAAATCAATATTTGTACCACTAGGTGTAGCACTATAAGGTACTCTAAACACATCACCCGCTTCAAGGTTAGGGTCTGTATCAAAAAGGAAGGTGTAGGTTTGACTTGTAGAATCTTCATCAAGAGTTCTTTGAACGTAAGCACCCATTATGAACATACCCTCTAATACCGTAAAGATTGCTTGAGATATTTTGTTTGCTGTATATGTGGTAGGCCAAGAAGGTGATGTGTCACTACCTCTTATAATATAATTTCCGTAGTAAGTAAGTTTATTGTATAATTCAGTCCATGATATAGCATCAGCAAAATCGTACTTACCTGCATATACTATATCAGCAGCGCCTTGATATGGCATATCAGTTTGCGTGAAATTAAGAAATTGTTTAGTAGAGTTGTCCCTGTAATCAGTATAAGTACCTACACTATGCGGGGTTTTATTACTGATATTATATTGACTTGTTTCAGAGTTTATTATAGAGACACTAGTTCCACCGCCACCGCCTGTATAGGAAGGATTACCAGTCATGTAAACCTTTGTGTATGTTCCAGTATAACCAATACTATCTATACCTACTCCTTCATATTCTTTTTCTACAAAAGTAGCGCCGTCAGCATCTTCATTTATTGACATTTGTATAGGATGACCCGACCCCAATTGCATACGTTGGTCGTTTCTTTCTAAGAAAGAATCATCAACATCAAATCCTAATTCATTATTTAATAACTTAAATGGTTTTACACCAAAGTACATAGTATTTCTAAACCCTTGTGAATCATAAAGCCAATATGGATTTTGTGATTCATCATCGTTCAAACCACTTTGTCCTACTTCCCATAAAGGTACTTGTCTATCTAATAGAGATAAAGTATCTTTAGCACTTATTTCTAAACTTCTACCCCTTCCACTCTGCCTAATTCGTAACTTTTCCATTAGACCTCTCCATATCGGCCTGTCTATTCTTGAATCTCTTACCCAATTATTTCCACCTTCTGCAAAGACTAATAGAAACCAATCGCTAGTAATACTGCCGTCAAAAATAGGGGTTAAAGTATAATCATACTCATTAGAATTAAAACCGATAGTACCGTTAGCATTAATATCTGCATCATCTGATATATTTATTTTACATTGTGATATACCGTTGACTACAGAACTAACTTTCAAATCTTTGACAGGCGCTAATTGTAAACCTGCGGGATGATTTGTTAATGGTCGGTATAGTGCTACTCTATCTAACAACAAAGTTATTACAGAATTGTCCTTGTTATCATCGGGGTAAGCAGTAATTTGATACCCATACATATTAGCAGCAGTACCAGTAAAAGAGGCTGTACTTACTTGCACACCGTCTTGATATACTACATAAGTGCTGTTTGTATAATCTAAAGTAACGTCAACGTCAATCCAAGCGGTATCATTGGTATAAGATGTCTTAGTAGCGTTACCGTTATATAGCGAACCATATGAATCGTAATTGGTGAGAGATAGGTTAAAATTGATTGCGGGAGTGTTACTACTGTGAGTAAAACCATCTTCATATATAGTACCAATTCTACTAGTGAAACCCAATTTAACATTTACGTTAGCCCCCGCATTACCGTTTGATGATGTATTCCCGTTGAAAGACCTTACCGCTACTCTAAAGTGGAATATGTCACCGTCTGCCCTACTGTTTAATGAACCATCGTATATTATGGAAGGTATAGATGGGACACTACCGCTAGTGGGCGCGGTTTGATAGTATGACTGAATTGCTAAGAAGGGTTTGTTAGCGGGAGAAGTAACAGGGAAAAAAATATTTTGAGGACAAACTTCGTCTGCGTCTGTAAAATCCATAGTTTCCCCCATCCAAGTACCTATAAGATTTGCTTTCTGCGTAAAAGAAACTGCATAAGAAGCATCAACATACCCCGCAGTTTTACTCTCGTAAAGAGTGTCTGTATATTCATTAGCAGTAGTTCTACCAAACGTACAGTCACTAGAACCTAGAGGAACTATATATGTCCCTAAAGTATCAAAACCGTTTGTGAACAATTGGTATGCGTCATTACCACTACCGCCATATCTATATTTATTACCTACGTTACCATCGGGATATTGTAGTTGCGCTTTACCTTCCCACCTATCATATTTTTGTCTTATTATATCTTGACCTATCCACTCAAAAGCACCGTTGTTTTGTAGATATTTATATGTGTTGTTAGTACCTGTAAGAGCAGCGTCATAATTAGTACCTAAAGACCTTTCAACAATAGACCAACGATAGCGAGGATTTAGTGTTGCCTCTCCATTCATAGGGTTTCCGTAATGCGTTTTAGTGTGGTCGTAGGCTACTGTAGCACTTGGACTATTGTTATCGTCTGCTATTGCTCTAGCACCGCTAAAGTCATCATAGTAACCTGCTATCCAAAGATTGTATTTACCAGTAACCGACCTAACCAAGTTAATCACCCTAGACTTGCCATACTTATATTGATATTACTACCCGAACCTTCTTCTATAAGTTCTAGTATTTCATTGGCTACTTCTCTTGTAGTCATACCGTTGAAGTTGTTAGTCATAATTACTTCTGTGTTCGCTACAAAGTTTTCTACACCTTGTTGCTTTACTTGTTTTATTAAAGCGCCTACTGCGTTACCTGCCTTGAAACCATAGAACATTTCTTCTCGACTACCATTAAACTTAGCCATAGCATCTTCACCATCTTGTAAAGAACTAGAAAAGTCATCTATCCATTGGTTCTGTGCAGAGCCTACGTCTAGTAATTCATCTAGTCCTTCTATTGAGTCGTCAACTGCTACATCAAACAGACCTAAAGATTCACCTGCTCTAGCAATAATATAGGAAACACCCAACAACACCGTACCTGCTACAGAAGCAATCAAAAATGCTTTCATACCTTTAGCGGCCATACCCGAAGTCTGCGCTACATAAAGGTTAGAGTCTCCTAAAACTTTGTTAGAAGCAGCAGCGTGTTTCGCTGCCAACCCACCGTTTATCATTTGACCCGATAAGTTCATCATTTGTATTTGAGCCATACCCATTTGTACTGTCATCATAACAGTAGATAATCCCATAGCGATAGCCGCAGTTCTTTGCATTCTCAGTTTTCGTGTTCCATCTTTCATACTACCACTAAAGGCCATAGTAGCAGAAGTAGCCAACATTACACCAATCATAGCAAAGTTCATACCCATGTTGAACTTACCCATAGCCTCGTTACTACTCTCTGCGCTAGTACGCATCATACCTAAACTGTCTGTAAGTCTATCCATTTCTTCTACTTGCTCTATAGTCTCTAATGC